>Ga0075114_10000046_pt1 | contig 83308 bp, 69 predicted proteins | sample AntAceMetag02UKM_FD_69784 | JGI IMG/M metagenome (GOLD analysis project Ga0075114, IMG submission 69784) | Saline lake microbial communities from Ace Lake, Antarctica - Antarctic Ace Lake Metagenome 02UKM | ecosystem: Environmental > Aquatic > Non-marine Saline and Alkaline > Saline | place... | reverse complement strand
GGGACGATCTCGACGCCGCCGCCGGTGTGTGGGTGGCCACCCACACACCGGCCCGAACACTATGCGTCGGACAACTTCCCAACACAGTAGCATCGGACAATCAAGATACAAGGATGGGCTTCAGCCCATGCTGTCCGGCTCAAGGTTCAGCGTTTTATCACGTTGGGATCCGGCTCGGGGTCCGGCTCGGGTTCCGGTTCCGGCGCCGGGTCCTGGAGCGAGTCGACCGAGAGGGCCAGGACCGCATTCTTCAGATCGGTGGCCAGCATGGAGTAGTCCTGCGTGTCTGTCACGAGCAGGGTCCCGTCGGAGGCGATCACCGGATAGGCGGGCCAGCCGGCGGTCTCCCACCGACCGATCTGTAAGCCGTCGGGATCGACCACGTAGACATAGCCATCGTCGCAGGCGGCATAGACCCAGCCGTTCTTATCGGTCGTCAGGGTGAAGGCTCCAACGTCGCCCAGTCTCGTCGCCCACTTGATGGCGCCGTTCGGGTCGACCGCCCTCAGGTAGGGATCGTCGAGGCTCACGTAGATCGTGCCATCGGGCGCCAGCACGGGCTCGGACCATCCGTCCGCGTCGGGGAGGAAATCTTCGGCTTCCGGATTGATGGCGGGGCAGTCCAGCAGGTCTGTCGCCCAGAGGAGGGTCCCGTCGTTCGGATTGACTGCGTACAGGTGGCTGTCGTAGAGCAGAGTCTGGTAGATCGTTCCGCCTTCGCCCACCACGGCCGCGGCGAAGGGCCAGCCCCCGGTCTTGGCCGAGTTCGGGTCCGATTCGTTCTCGGGATAGAGCGCGAAATTGCAGACCCACTTGACTGTCCCGTCGGCCGGGTCCAGGGCGTAGAGATTCGGGTCGTACAGTCCGCCGACGTAGACCGTCCCGTCGGCGGCCAGGGAGGGCGAGGCGAAGATGGCGCCGCTTGGCAGCCGGCCGGGACCTTTGGTCTTGAATTGCCACAACTCTGAGCCATCGGCATCCAGAGCGTAGAGGGTCCCATCGGCCGAGCCAAAGTAGACGGCGCCGTCCGGCGTCACGGCCGGAGAGGAATATACCAGGTCCCCCGCGCCGAACGTCCAGCGCAAGGCGCCGTCCGGGGAGATAGCCCGGAGTTTGCCGTCCTGTCCACCGACGAACAGGCTGCCGTCGGGGCCGATGCTCGGCGCGCTGAGCAGGGGGGCGTTGACGTCAATGATCCACAGGTCCAGACCGTTGGCGTCGAAGGTGTAGAGCTTGCCGTCTTCGCAGGCCGCGTGGACGCGACCGTCGAATCCCACGGTGACGCTGCCGATCGCCGCGCCGCCGATCTCACGGACCCACGCGCCGCCCCCTTCGGCCAGGCCCTCATACGGACTGGCCCCACTTCGGGTATAGCCCCCTCCCAGCGTGGGCCACTTGGCCTCCGACGCGGCTCCAATAGTTGTGAGCGGGGGGGTTATTGCCAAAACCCCGGCCCATAGACATAGGACGATCACTGGAAATGATTTGGCGCTCATGGCACTCTCCCTTTCTCGCAAACGGAAACAACTGCTCTCGCGTGACGCTTTCTTCCCTGAAGGACACTCCATCCCGATTATAGGGCCCAAGCCGCGACGCTGCAAGTGGTTACGCCCGCTCTCGGGTCCCATTGGCCGACCGGTTGGGCCCGCCGCCGCAGGCCGTCTGTTCGATTAGTCCAGGATGAGGGTGTCGTGTTACACTCTTTTTTGTACTTTGGCCCGAGAATTCCCCGCCCAGCGCCCGCGGCGCCGGGCCTGTGCGGGCGAACCGCAGCTTTTTGTTCGATTTTTTCTCGATCGGGGTGTAACGAACCAGGACGCATTGGGACTATAATGGCCAGATGGACCCGCAAGAGGATACAGCGGCCTTGGCGTGTATCGTCGCCAAGGCCCAACAAGGTGACACACTGTCCATGAACCGCCTCGCGGAGGGGGCGGAACAGAGAGTATACGCCTATATTTATCGACTGACGTTGGACCATGATTTGACTGAGGAGCTGCAGCAGCAGACGCTTTTGAAAATGGTTGAGTCGCTGGAGGACCTGCGCGAGCCGGAGTTGTTCTGGCCGTGGTTGTATCGCACGGCCCTGGGGAACGTCCAGCACCACTACCGGGACCGGGGAAAGAAACACCGGGTCGAGATGTCGGCGCTCCAACGCGAACAGGCGCGGGACCGTCTCGCTCAGAAGTGCAGCGACGGCCTGACGTTCGCGGCGCGCAAAGAGTTGACGGGGATCATCCTCCAGACCATGTCCCAGCTTAAGCTCAACCACCGCAATGTGGTCGTGCTGCGCTGCATCGAGGGAATGTCGTACCACGAAATCGCCGACGTGTTGGGCTGCAAGGAACTTCACGCCCGCGTGTTGTTCTTTCGCGCGCGCAACGCGCTGCGGCGACAGCTTTCTCATCGTGGTCTTCGCGAGGGGCTCCTGCTGACGGCCCTGGGACTGTTCAAGCTGGCGACGGGCCATGCCGAGAGCGCCGCCGCGGCCGGGCCGATCCAGGCGACCTGTTTGAATGTCGGTCTGTTGGCGACCCTTGTCGGGGCCCTGGCCAGCCGCCTGGGGATCGCGCTGACGGCCGCTTTCGGCTTCGTGGCGGTCGGCTTGACCCTCAAGGTGTTCGTCGCCCTGGTGGTGGGGCTGATGTTCTTGTTTCTCAGTTCGGCCGTAGCGCTTTATCTGGAGTGGTCGTAGTATTCGCGGCGTTTTCAGCTTTCTTGCCTGTCCTCGGCGGACGGACATGGCATGTATCGGGCCTGTGGACGAAACGTCGCGCACCCATCCATTCTGACCGGCGATATTCTCTAAATTGCCCTTGACGGTCTGTCGCCAATCCGTTCTATTTAACATCACTGTGGCCAGGGAGGGACCCACCCCCAAAGGCGCGAGGTCCTGAACAATCCACATCGCTTTTATAGGACGACACGAAGGACGTTTGGTATTGGAAAGGATTGAATTATGCGGAGCCTGAAGCTCTCCACCGTTTTTGTTGTTTTTTTGCTGTCGATGGGCCTGGCATTGGTCAGTGGTTGCGGTATGGAATTGGCGGACCTGAGACTTCAGAATGACACGCAAGCCAAACGAATCGATCAATTGACCAGCGAGTTGGAAGCGGCGCGCCTGCAACTCGATCAGCTCAAACGACGGTTGACGGCGGCCGAGCAGTCCGGCGGTGTGGAGGTGGATTCTCTGCGACAGAGGATCGCGGCTCTGGAGGAGGACCTGGCCAAGAAGGAAGCACTGATCAAGACCATGCAGGATCGCTTGATGGGCGTTTCGGCGTTGCCGGTTGAACTGGACACGGCGCTGGAGGACTTCGCCGCGGGCAACGACATGGTGGAATACGATTCGGAACGCGGGCTGGTGAAGTTCAAGAGCGACCTGCTCTTCGAGCGGGGCAGCGATACCGTGACTACCAGCGCGGCCGAGGCGGTCCGGACCCTCTGCGGCATTCTCAATACGGATACGGCCAAGGAGTTTGACATGATCGTCGCCGGTCACACCGACGATATGCGGATCGCCCGCGCCGCCACTCGGGCTGCCCATCCGACCAACCGCCACCTCTCGTCCCACCGGGCGATCGCGGTGGTGCGGGTCCTCGACGGTTGCGGCCTGGAGGGCAAACGCATGAGCACGCGGGGCTTCGGTGAGTTCCGACCCGTCGCGCCCAACGCACCAGGCAACAAGGGCAACCCCAAGAACCGCCGCGTCGAGATCTACATCGTACCGAGCGGCGCCTAACGGCGCGATACCGCCGCCTCGTCGTCCGCACGTCGGGCGACTCGGAACGGCGTGACAATTGAATGATGCATCACAAAGAGCGCAGCGATTCGTTGCGCTCTTTCTTTTTGCACTCATCTCTTGAATTGCCATTTGCCTGGTGAGACCTTCAGACAGGGCCTCGGCGATGGCGTCGAACTCGCCCGGTTCGCCTCCAATTGGCTTTGTTTGGCTTTGTTTTTCTCGCCCAATCCACATTTCTCGCCCAAAAACCCCTAAAATTGGCTTTGTTTTGCATAAAAGGGTCCACCCAAGCGCATCGTTCCATCCGAGTGGCCGAATTGGGTTTGTTTGGGTTCGTTTTTTCGGTCGATCTCCGTTTTCAGGGCAGAAACGGCGAAATTGGGTTCGTTCTGCATAGAAAGGGTGTGCCGACTGGACCTGGCCCGCCGCCTCGTCGCGGTGCGTATCCCTCCGGCCCAGTCCCATCGAGCGGATTGGTGATTTGTTATTTGCAATTTACAACTCATTGTCGTTATCTATATTACGAACACGCAGGGCGGGCGTCAAGAAAAATCCCAACGATTTCTGTAGGGGCTTTTCGCCTGTGCTTGCCCTTTCGCTTGCCCGCGCAGGCGCATGACTGTCCCGCATAAGAAACACCATTGACGCCACCCCGGCCTGGCGATAGCCTATATCCAGACGTGTACGGGGAAGCGATCATTGGAGAGGCTTCGACAATCCAGCCCGCGGCCGCAACGCCGGTCTCAACGGCGTGCCAGTGTCCTCTGACCCTTACGACCGAGCGAAACGACGACCGCCTTGCTCATAGCGACACTTCAACCCCCGAACAGGGCACAGGCCGGCGCCGCGTTATCGTGACATCGCCTCCCCGTTATCAAGCCGATCAAAGCGTAGGCGGTGATAGTGTGACTGTAAGTGCTGGGTGGGCAATGTTTTACAAATAACTAGGGTCCGTCCCTAGTAGTTGCCTAGTAGTTGTATAAGGGGGCGATCCTATGATTCAAGTTGCGTCTTCCACATGGTTTGCGTTTTCCGGGTGTCGTTGCATCGATAGCGGGGGCTTCTCTTGCCGAAGCAACGTGAATCGCTCGCGGAAGCAAATGTCAGATCAGTCGTCCAATATGGGGGGCGTCGAGTCCCACTCCACCCGGCAGAAATCAGGAACGGCCCTCAACAGATGGGCTTCCTCCGTGCTTATCCTCGCTGGGGAGAGGCCCGGTTCGAGGGTGCCGGCGTAGATGCCCATGCGAGAGCATCGCTCACTTTGACACCGTATGATCTCAACCGCCAGGTCTAACGTTTCTCCGTCGTGGAACTGGATCTGCAGATTGATGGCGCTCCCCAGGGTCAGATCAACCGGGCACTCTTCCTGTCTGCCTTCCCATCCAAGCAATATACCTTGCTGAGAAAGGTTGATGATGCGGAAGTTGCCGTTCAGAGTTATCGGAGCCAACGTCAACGGATAGATGATCCTGAAAGACCGCCTCCTCTCGCCTTGTCTCCTCTGCCCCTGGCGTCTCTGGCCTTCTCTGGCGCCTCCGTGCTCTCCTGCGTCTTGTTTTCTGTCGTCCTTTCGGCGATTATCCCGTCTTCTATCCTGAGAAAAGTGCGGTTTCATAATGCCGACTTCCTTAAGTAGACGTGTCCCACACCACTCTATAGACAGTACTTCGGCACACAATGCTCTGAAGAATACTACAATACGCTGGGGGGCCACCGCTCTGGGTTCCCCGGCTCATCCCCAAGTCGACATTGGTTAACGACATCCCCCTATATACAGCGTCACCGCCGGTTTGTAGATGCAGCCGTCGTCGATCAGGCCGGAGAAGAAGGTGCCGGCTTAGTTGGTGACCATGGCGTATGTGGAAGGGTTGTACGCCAGGACCCTCTTGGTGTCGAAACCGGCGGGAATCTCCACAGAGTTGGCGCGGTCGAATGTCAGCGAGACGTTGCCCTCGACCACGGTGGGGTTCTCAGAAAAGCTTATGAGCGAACCTTTGATGACGGCGCTGGCATTGCCGCTGAAGTGCAGCGTCCCGGCTGCCACAACGCCTTCGATAGCCGAGTAGTTGCCGGTAAAAGACACCTCGAAGTCAGGGACAATGATCGAACTGCCTTCTTCCTGGCGAAGGGCGTCGAACTGACTATCACTTGGAAGCGGCAGGCTGGCGAAGTTGCCGGCAATGTTGATCCGATTGTTACTGGCGCTGTAGAGGCCGTTCTCGCCCACTATGATACCGCGCAACTCGACGTTCCGGTTGAAGGTCACCACATTGGGTTGCTCGACGAGCAGGACCCCCTCGATGTTGACCGTGCCGTCAAAGGTGGGATTGGTTCCGGCCGGAATCGTCGCGTTGGTCAAGGTCAGGCCCTTCGTCAGGTCCATCGTGGCGGGGTCAACCAAAGGTCCCGTGGCATACGTGGTGAAACGACTGGTATCGGCTGCAGGAAACTCGACCGGCTCGACGCCAATGGAGACGTGGTTGTCGATGGCGGCCTGGCCCGTGTCGCCACCGATTTGCACATCGCCTGCGAAATCGACGGTAGCACTGGGGTTGGCAATGTTGATATCGCCGGCGAAGCTGGTGTTGCCTCCGACCTGAACCGCGACCACACTACTGCTGCTCTCGGTGTAGATGTCGGCTTCCCAGTTGCTGGTCATCGTCGTGGTAGTGGGGTTGTTGAGGAATTGTATGGGGCCTTTGGTCGCGAGTCCGTACTTGAAAATCGGGTGGTTGTACGGTGCAATGTTGAAACCCACGTGGATCGTGCGCTCCATTCCCTCGCACATTCCGGTGACAGTAACATCGAGAATGGACGGGTTACTAACGTTCATGTTCAGTTGGGCCGAGAAACTCTGTCCGTTGGCGGAGTCGATAGACACCGCCTGTAACACGCCATCGGTGGCGAGTTTCATGTTGGTGGCGTTCTTGGTCTGAAAATCCAGCTTGACCTGGTTGACAATGGTCTGAAGATAGTCCGAAGGCGGTGTGGTGGCGTCCATCATCACATGGCTGAGCCAGTAGCGTATCACCTCGAGGCCGGATTCGGCGCCTTCCAATGCCCGAGAGGCCCGCCGTTGATTGGCGGACAACTGGACATTCGTACCGGATATCGTTGCCATGCTGACCCCCAGGGCCAGAAAGACAGTCAGGAAGATGATACACAGGATTAGCGTGACCCCTTTGCGGTGGCGAATGCGGCGCATTGCTCGACCCCCAACTGAACTCCATTCCCATCACTCCGCTCAAAAAAGTATATGAATCATCCCGGTAGGTACCGCACGCATACTGCCCGCGATTATGCCAGGGCAACTCCGGGGACGGTTCCTTTGTCCGGATGGGTCGCAGAAAATAGCTTTAGAGGCAAACAGGGCCTATTTTAGAGAACGTTTCACTGGTAGAAAACTCTGCCGCTTCGGCCGAAAGTCGACCATCGGAGTGACGGTCAGAAGGTCGACAGGCCAGGACGTCGTCGCTCTGCGGCAAACGGCCGCAACACGGCGTGGGTGCGGGGTTGGTAACGCTCGGCGAAGATAGACTCCTACCGACCGGGGGGGGTGTCTAGGAGTCCTTACTGAAAGGAAGTGAGAACACACGACCGTAATCGCGCTAAGTGAGGTATCGGCCAAAGGAAAGGGTTGCTTTAGCGAAGAGCTGAAAGTCTAAGTATATGACTCATGTCCTGTGGCCAATGGCTAGATCGTGGAAGTGGTTCGCCGTGTGGCCGTTAGGTTCTTCGCGGCAAGCAACCCTCGCGCCTGACGGGGGGTAAAGATGCGATCCACGGCGCGAGGGCTGCGGTCTAGCCTTGTCGTTTTCTGAGCCGATGCCCCGCAACGCCCAGGCCGAGGATCGCTGCCGTCAGCGGTTACGGTTCCTGGACAGCCTCCTGTTCGATCGCCTGCTCGATCTTGTCCAGTTCTGCTGCCGCATTCTCCTCGGTAATCTCCTTGTCTGCTTCGGCTTTGTACTCAGCAGCGGTCTTCGTCTGCTCCGCTTCGGGCGCTGCCTCCTGCCCATTATCCGCGCAGCCGGCCAAGCTTAGGAAACATGACACGATAATCATCCAAACAGAAACGATCTTTCGCAACATCATTCGATCTCCGTAGATATTGGCTAGTCTGATTCGGTTCTCCGAGCGAGAGCGCGCTTAACCTTGTGACCCGTCGTCCGCGTCTGTCTCCTTCTCGACCGCCTGACCTTTGTCCTGGTCGCCCTCTGTCTTGCGGTCGGCTTTTTCGGCGCCCTTCTTGGCGTCATCTCGGCCCCTGGGCGTCCCTTTCATGGTTTCCGCCAGGCCGGACTCCGAGCCCATCAGCACCCGTCGTTGCTGCTGCATACGGGTTTGCTTCCGCTCATGAACCTGCTGCTCTTTCGCGATCAACTTGTCAACACGGGCAATCACATTTGCATCGCCCTTCTGCACCGCCAGTTCGCGAATCCTCGTCAGCCTCGCGTGGCGTTCCATGTGCTTGGCATGGTCGCGCTGGCGTTGCTTCTCGAACGCGCGCAACTGCTGCTGATGATCCCTTCCTTTGGCCTTTGCTGCTTTCTCCATCGTCTCTTTCTTGCCAACGACAGAGTCCTCAGCCCCTTTCCCCTTCGACGAGGCGGGCGGCCGGATCTTGGGGGGCTGACGTTTCTGGGTCGCCTGGTCCCTTGCCTCCGCTACCTTCTCAGCAGACTTGTCCACTCGTGCCTGTTTGCTCTTCGGCTCCTTGGCGCCGCCACCAGCCTGAGATCGTTTCTTATTACTTGCCGCCTTGGCTTCCTGTTCTACGCGGCGTCCAGCGCCCTTTCCGCCCTGGGCCTGTGCATCCGGCGCCACCCAACATAGAACAAGGAACGCACACAGTGATAGAACGGTGTTCTTCATTTTCGATTCTCCCGTAAAGAATGCTGGTCTCTTTGACAAACTCCAGATCTCTCATATGCCTTCATAAAGGCACTACTGCACGTCACTGCCTGACCTCAATCGGTCGCAGTCTCTCTCATCGGCCAAGTCGCAGAGAGGCTTTAGGGGGCGTTCCCCTCTGACACCTCGAGTCCCCCCGTGAGCAAGGGCAGTCCTTAGTCCTCCCTGCTGACGATCCCCTCTCGCGGAACGTCTCATAATCCTAAGCCGAACAGCCTTGTGTACCGGAAGGCAATAGAAATGGCACCCTTCGTCAGAATATTGCCTAAACCAGCATCATTTCTGGGCCGATAAGAGAGGCACGGAATCTTTGATTGGTCCCGTTGTAAGGAAGAATACACTACTCATGGGGCCGGTGAAAACTGTTCGATGGTGAGAGATTCCATTCCGCTCGATTCCGAACGCCGCTTTGTCAACTGATAGAAAAGGAGAATGCAATGCGATGCAAAACAGCAATGGTAGCAATTCTGCTTGTTGTCCTGTCAGCCAATGCCTATGCCAAGAGTGACTTTGGTGTCGGCGTCATTGTCGGCGAACCGACCGGTCTTAGCCTCAAGTACTGGCTTGATGATGAGCACGCCATCGACGCGGCAGCGGCGTGGTCGTTTTCAGACAACGATTCCTTTCAGGTTCATGCCGACTATCTCTGGCACCGATTCGATATCTTCGATACGGGCGAACTTACCGGCAAAACACCTCTCTACTACGGAATCGGCGCGCGACTGAAGGACAAAGACAAACACGATCACACGGTGTTTGGCATCCGAATTCCACTGGGAATCACGTATATGTTTGCGGATGCCCCCTTTGACCTTTTTGCTGAAATCGTCCCTATCGTCGATCTGGCTCCGGATGTCGATGTCGATATCAATGCCGCTATCGGTTTTCGTTTCTACTTCAAGTAGACTTGACGCTTAACAATGTTATGGCTGCATGCGGACAAGGCAAAACGGGGACAGTCACCTATTTAATGGTTGACAACGGTGCAGGCGGTGTCTAGATTGGCGTTATGCCAAGGTTAGCTCGCACAGTTGCGGTCGGTTGTGCCCATCATATCACGCAGCGGGGCAACAACTGTCAGGATGTGTTTCTCGTCGATGACGATCGGCGGGTGTATCTGGAGCTTCTGGCGGAGCAGGCGGAGCGGTACGGCCTGGAGGTCCAGGGCTATTGCCTGATGAGCAATCACGTGCATCTGGTGGCCGTGCCGAAGACGGAGGAGTCACTGGCCAAAGCGGTGGGGCGGACGCACTTTCGCTACACGCAGTACATCAACCGGTTTCACAAACGCAACGGGCACCTGTGGCAAGGGCGGTTTTATTCCTGTGCGTTGGATACGCGGCGTTTCTGGCTGGCGATGAAGTACATCGAACTGAATCCGGTGCGGGCGCGGCTGTGCCGCAAGCCCTGGCGGTACGAGTGGTCGAGTGCGGCGGCGCATGTGGACGAGCAGGTGGAATCGGATCTGTTGAACTTGCGTAAGTGGTACCGGCGGATCTCCGCCGAACAGTGGCGGGCGGATTTGGCTGAAGGGCTGACTGAGGTCGAGATAGATCGGCTGCGCCTGCGGACACATACGGGCCGGCCGCTGGGCAGTGATAGCTTCTTGAGCAAGATCGAAACGGCCCTGGGTCGGCGCGTGCGACCCTTGCCCCGGGGGCGGCCGAAGAAAGACGGAAAGCTACGATAGGCCTGCGGAAGTGGGGACAGGTACAACCCGCTGCGCTGGATCCTTCGACTTCGCTTAGGACAGGCTGCGCAGTCCCCAGTTTCGCAGACGATTCGGTGGGCGGTACCCACCCGAGGGAACTGCCTTCCTGAAAACGCAGACCAAGCGCATAATGATGCCATGGCCGTGACGAGAAGTGGCTGCTGCGCGGCGATGTGGGCATTTCTATTTTCGCCGGGAGGCAACGTGAATCAGAGAATGCTTTTTCTGTGCGGCATGGTTTCTCCTGTATTGTTCATTGTCCTGACCGTTTTGGGCGGGGCGTTGCGGCCGGGGTACAGTCATGTCTCCGATACGATAAGCGAGTTGTTCGCGCCGGGGGCGCCCAACAAGTTGTTGCTCGACGTGCTCCATACCACCTGCGCTGTGCTCACCATCCTGTTCGGCGTTGGCGTATGGCAGTTTGTCCGGGCAGTGAGCATGGCGACGTGCTGGGGCTCATCGCGGCGGGAATGATTGTCACGATCGGTGTGGTGAATGTCGCGACGGCGACCCTGTTCCCTCAAGACGCCTGGGGTTCGGCGCCCCACCTTTCCGGGCCAGATGCACAAGGTCCTGGCCGGCGTGTTGGCCCTGCTCTGCATGGTCTCCGCGTTGCTGATGGGGATCTGGTTGAATCGGGCGGACACCTTTCCTGGGTTCGGTACCTATTCATTCATTACCGTCGGTCTCGTCGTTCTCTCCGGTGGGTTTGCGGTGGTGAAGTTGGGGACTCCAATCATGGGGTTGACCGAACGAATTACGATCCTCGCCGGCTCCCAGTGGACGTTCGTTTTCGCCCTGAAACTGTTTCTGCGCTAACGATATCGGCGCCGCGGTCCAGAGAAGGGGTGACGTAGCCGAGTTGTCTAGCGGAGGGGCAGGGTGACGCAGAAGGTTGAACCCTGGTTGGGCCGGCTGGCGACGTAGATCCTGCCTCCGGCGCTGGCGATGATGCGCTCGACGATGCAGAGCCCGAGCCCCGTGCCCTCGCCCGGCGGCTTGGTGGTGAAGAAGGGCTGGAAGATCTTGTCGACGATCTCCGGGGGCATCCCGCAACAATCATCTTCGAACCAGAGGGCCACCTGCTCCTCACTCGCCTGGCCCTCGATCGTCAGGGCGTGATCGTGCCGGCCGTTGGCGGCCTGAATGGCATTGTCGATCAGCGCGAAGCACATCTGTTCGATATCTTTTTCACTGCCATGGATGATGGGTAACTCGTCCACGCCTTCGACGGCGAGGGTGATCCTCCCGGCCCGCGCTCGTTCCTGCAACAGCTCGACCGTTCGTTTCACGATCCTCCCAAGGTTCACGTCTCTGGCGGTCTCCCCGGTGGACTGTCGTGCGTAATTGCGAAAGCGAGCGACGATGGCCACGGCGTCTGAGACTCCACTGAGGCATTCCTGGAACGCTTCTTGTGCAGCCGCCGAGCAGGTCGACGTGTCGAGCTCGGCCAGGGCATTCTCCAAGGACAGGCGCACCACGGTCAGAGGCTGCATCAATTCGTGGGCGACGGTGGCGCTCAGGGTCCCGGCCGAGGCGAGTTGTTTGGCCCGATTGATGCGGTGACGGTATTCCTCTAGCTCCTGCCGTGCTCTTTTCAACTCGGTGACATCGCGAAAGATCCCCATCAGATAGGTCTTGCTGGAGATGGTGATGGGGAAGGCGTTGACATCCGCGTAGAAGACACTCCCATCCTTCCGCCTGGTGGGAATCTCTCGGGCGAGGGACTGCTCCTGGCTCATCTGTTTCTCGAATTGGGCGAGCACCAGGGGCAGGCTCTCTTTGGGATGGATATCGGCAACGCTCATCTGCCGGATCTCGTCGGCGCTAAAGCCCAGCATCCGGCAGAAGGCGGGATTGGCCAGATAGAAGTGTGTGTTCTCGATGTCGGCCAGGATGACCCCGTCGACGATGTTATCGAAGATCGTCTTGAAGTGACGATTCGACTCGTCGGCCTTCAGATGGGCGGCGCCGGCCTCTTCCGACGGCTCGGCATTGGTGTTGCGCGACTCGTTCATCGTGGTCCCCCGAGCATCAGGAGAGATTCAATCTCCCCAGACAACTCATTATACCTGCGTCAAGGCGGGCTCACCCACAAATAGACAAAAATACGTAGTTGCCACATGGGACCCTTTCGGCGTTCACCAGGGTCTCTGATATCCGAGTTTGCTTTACGAAGCTGCGGCAAAGCGGTAGCATGATCGCATGTGATTGCCGCTGTCGGTCTTTGTGCCTTTGGGGGCAGCGTTCTGGCGGCGGCAGGCGAAGATCGGGCGAGGTGAGTTTTGAAGGAGTCTGCAATGAAGAGGGGTCGCTGGGCAGTTCTGTTCGTTGTCGTGTTAGTTTTCAGCGGAACGACCGTGGTTTGGAGTGGCGATATGTCGGCGCAGGCCGGATGGGTCAAAGGTGGACTGATCTTCTCTCTGGACGACAGGCCGACGCCTGGCTGCCATGCCTCTACCATCGAGCAGACCCGCGATGGTCAGATCGTCGCGGCGTGGTTCGCCGGTGCCGACGAGGGCGAGGACGATGTGGGTATCTGGGTCTCGCGACTGGAGAGCGGTCGATGGTCCAGGCCCGTCGAGGTGGCCAACGGCGTGATGTCCGTCCAGAAGCGGTATCCCTGCTGGAACCCCGTCCTGTTCCAGCCGAAAGAGGGACCGCTGGTGCTGTTCTTCAAGGTGGGCCCGACGCCCGACGGATGGTGGGGCGCCTCGATTGTCTCAGACGATGGGGGTCGGACCTGGAGGGACCGGAAGCGGCTGCCCCCACAGGTGATGGGTCCGATCAAGAACAAGCCGGTCCAGCTCAAGGACGGTCGTATCCTCTGTCCGTCCAGTAGCGAGCATGAGGGCTGGCAGTCGCACGTGGAGATCACGCGCGATCTGAAACACTGGGAGGTCGTTGGTCCGCTGAACAAAGGCAAGGACATCGGAGTGATCCAGCCGACGATCCTGACGTATCCGAACGGCCGATTGCAGATGCTTTGTCGCACGCGGCGGGAACGATTCGTCGCGCAGAGTTGGTCGGAAGATGGCGGACGGACATGGAGTCGGTTCACCGCCTCGACGCTGCCGAACCCCAACTCGGGCATCGACGGCGTCACTTTGAAGGATGGGCGCCAACTGCTGGTGTTTAACAATACCCCGAGGGGCCGCACGCCGTTGAATGTCGCGGTCTCTTCTGATGGCAAGCAGTGGGAGGTCGTGCTGACGCTCGAGGATACACCCGGCGAATACTCCTACCCGGCGGTGATCCAGACCGCCGACGGTCTCGTGCACACGACGTACACGCACCACCGCAAGAGCATCAAGCACGTTGTCCTGGACCCGGGGGAGTTTTAAGGGATCGCTGTCCGGAGCGTTTTCCGGTAGAATGCCGATAGCGTTGGGTGAGGGTGTTGTCCTTGAAGGATTGGGATGGTTGGGATTGTTTCCAAGCCGGATACGCAGCGGAAGCTGGAGATTCTCAGCGCGGATGCCCAGTACGATCTGGCCTGCGCATGCGGCACGAACGACGATGATCGGCGCCGGCGGGGCGACGACGGGCGCTGGATCTATCCCGTGACTTTGCCCAGCGGGGGCAAGAGCGTCCTTCTCAAGACGCTGGTCTCGAATGTCTGCAGCAACGACTGCAAGTACTGTCCGCTGAGAGAGGAGCAGGACGTGCGTCGGTGCAGCCTCGATCCCGAGGAGACGGCCCGGGTGTTTCTGGACTACTATCAGCAACGGAAGGTCTTCGGTCTGTTCCTCAGTTCCGGTGTCATCGGCTCGCCTGATGCGACGATGGATCGACTGACCACCACGGCCCGGCTGCTGCGCCGCAAACATCGCTTCCGAGGTTACATCCATCTGAAGGTGATTCCCGGCGCCAGCGATGGGGCGATCAAGGAGGCGGTTTCGCTGGCCAGTGCGGTTTCGCTCAATATCGAGACACCGGGAGCGAAGAATCTGGCTCGACTGTCGAGCCGTAAGGACTATATCCGCGACATCATCGAACCGATCAAGCTGATCAGTCGGCTGACGGCGCAGGGGACGCGGTTTGCCAGGGTCAAGCAGACGACGCAGTTCATCGTCGGGGCCGCCGGCGAGGCCGACACCGAGATCGTCAAGTACATGGGCGGCCTGTACGACCGACTGCACATGCAGCGGATCTACTTCAGTGCGTATCAAAAGGGACTCGGCGATGCTGCTCTGGCGGCTGTGCCGGCCGCACAGGTCGATCCGGCCAAGCCCTTCATGCGCGAGCACCGCCTGTACCAGGTGGATTTTCTCATGAGGCAATACGGCTTCAAGGAGACCGACGTCGTGTTCGACCCGACGGGCCATCTGTCCCTGGAGGCCGACCCGAAGGAAATGTGGGCCCGGAGCCATCCAGAGTTCTTTCCTCTGGATGTGAATCGGGCCTCGCGCCTGGAGCTGTTGCGCGTCCCGGGCCTGGGGCCGCTGACCGTCAAACGCGTTGTGAAATTGCGCGGTTCGCAGCGGATACGACGGCTGGAGGACATCGGCCGGCCCGGGGTCCGACTCAGGAAAGCCGGCGGCTACCTGACCTTCTGAATTTTTTCGTTGCTAAAGTACAAAGGCTCTCTATAATTCGCTGGCTTGTCTAAAGTTACGCCGGATCGGCGCATGTGCTTTTTATGACGAAAGGAAGGTGAAGATGGTAAATATGGTTCCCACGAGGGTCTTTCTGACCAAGGGCGTTGGCCGGCACAAGTATCAGCTCAAATCCTTTGAAGAGGCGTTGAGAAAGGCCGGCGTGGCCCAGCAGAATCTGGTGCAGGTCTCGTCCATTCTGCCGCCCAAGTGCAAGATCATCAGCCGTGAGAAGGGGCTGGTCCAGTTGACGCCGGGTGAGATCTGTTTTTGTGTCATGGCTCGGGCCGACACCAACGAGCACGGGCGCCTGGTTGCTTCCTCGGTCGGCATGGCGGTCCCCAAGGATGTCAATAAGTGGGGCTATCTCAGCGAAGTTCACGGCCACGGCATGAACCAGGCGGAGGCGGCGGACATGTCTGAGGATCTGGCGGCCGGCATGCTGGGGACGACGTTGGGCCTGGAGGTTGATCCCGACAAGGCGTGGTCGGAGAAGGAGCAGGTCTACAAGTCCACCGGCCTGATCATTCGCACCTCCAACGTCACGCAAGCGTCCAGAGGTCAGAAAGATCTGTGGACTACCACGGTGGCGATCGCCATGTTTCTGTTCGATTGAACGCGCCGGTGAGCGGTTCTCTCGCCGTTTCATCGGGAGTCGGATCTTGCCATGATGGATGCCAGCCATTTTGGGGCTTTCCCAGCCGAGTTCTCCAATGCGCGTGACTCGAAGATCGTGCTTCTGCCCGTTCCCTACGATGGAACAAGTACGTGGATCAAGGGCGCCGACAGGGGCCCGCAAGCGATCATTGAGGCCTCGGCCAACCTCGAATTCTACGATATTGAGACCGATTCAGAGGTCTATCGACACGGGATATTCACCGATGCTCCCGTGGAGGTGAACGCCTCTCCCGATGCGATGGCGGCGGCCGTCGAGCAGCGTGTGCGAGGGCATCTGGCGGACGAGAAGTTCACGGTTGTCTTGGGGGGAGAGCATTCGGTCAGTATCGGCGCGGTCGCGGCCCATGCGGCCCAGTTCCCCGACTTGACCGTTCTCCAGTTGGACGCCCACTCGGACCTGAGAGACGAATACGAGGGCTCCAGGTTCAACCACGCCTGCGTGATGGCCCGCATCAAGGAGCGCTGCCCCATCGTTCAGGTGGGCATCCGGAGCATGGATATCTCTGAGAAGCCGTCGCTCGATCCGGACCGTGTCTTCTTCGCCCAGGATCTTCACGGACGCACCGATTGGGTCGATCGCGTCCTTGCGGTGCTGGGCGAGCAGGTATATGTCACCATCGATTTGGATGTCTTCGATCCGTCGATCATGCCCTCGACGGGAACGCCTGAGCCGGGAGGGATGCTGTGGTACGATGCCCTGGCCTTGTTGAGGGCCGTGTGCCGGCGTCGAACGTTGGTGGGTTTCGACGTTGTCGAGTTGTGCCCCGTGGAGAACAACTGGGCCCCCAACTTCCTGGCGGCCAAGCTGGTCTATCAACTCCTGAGCTACCGATTCCAGCGCTGACGTGTCGGGCCCGGGCCGTGGCTGGCTCGGGAGCCATCAACTGACCCGATTGGCCTTGTGCATTCATCCTCCCACATCGCAGAGAAACGCCGCTGAGGCCCCCGATATGGACTTTTTTCCCTGCCGAGGCGTTCTGCGCTTTAGAGGCACACCCTTTATGGCCGATAACACACCCAGAGCACGATACAACGGCAATCTGTTGCTCCGGAGCCATCGGAGTGGAGTTCTAAACCAGTTCCTGCGGGAGAGTGACAATGACGAGGACAGTGGCAAGGGCAATCTCGGTGACGGCATCGCTGGTCCTGATGGCGGGCCTGTTGAGCCTGTGTGGCTGTGAAGACAGCGCCTTGGAAGAGGCCCGACAGGAAGCAAGGCAGGCCAAGGCGACGGTCAGCGCCCTCGAATTGAAGATCGCCAAGAGCGAGCAGCAGATATCCGATTACAAAGAGGAACTGAGCATCGTTCGGGAGACCCGCGACGAACTCCAGAAGCAGGTCGATCAGATCGTGCAGGAGCGCGACCAGGCTATCGTTTTGGCGCAACAAGCCGAGCAGGTGGTTACCCATCTCAGTGCCCGTGCCAGCGGTCAAAGCACTACAACGGCGGCGCTGCAGAAGGAAATTGACGAGTTGAAGGTGCTGGTCGCCGATCAGGCGGCGCTTATTGAGGAGTTGCAGAAGAATGTCTCCGAAGGCGCCATGATCGAAGAGGCCTCTCTGGGCGATCCACCGCCGGTCGTCGATCCCAACGGGGAACTGTGAAAAGGCTCCGCCGGTCTCACTTGGCTCGTGCGATGGAGCGGCTCTCTCTGGGGTGGTAGAAAACGACGATTCTGTCGCCGGGGATATCGAAGCCCTCAGCCCTCATCGCCGCGCGCAAGCGGGGCGTCATCTCCTGATCGATCACCCACTGCTGCTGGGGCCAAATGGTCAGATGAAGTCTTAGGAAACGTTCTCCGGTCGAGAGGGAAATCTCCCCGAGCATTTCGGGGGGCGACAGGATGATATCCTGGAACTGCTCGGCGATATCCTGAGCCGTTTGTTGCAGCGTGCCGGCCGCTTTCTCGGTGTTGGCATCGGCCGCCAGCGCGATGTCGAGATAGACCTGCTGAGCCCCCCGCAGGTAATTGCCCACGACTGCGATATTGCGGTTGGGGATTGCCACGCGCTGGCCCAGGTAGTTTCTCAGGCGGGTCATGCGCAGGCCCAACTCCTCGACAACGCCGGTGTGCGGCGGGATCTCCACCATGTCCCCAACATTGAATTGTTCCTCGAAGACGATGAAGAAACCGGTCACCATGTCCTGGACCAACCCCTGGGAGCCGAAGCCGATGGCCAGGCCGACTACTGATAGCGAGGCAAAGTACAGGCGATAGTTGACGCCCAGTTCGGTCAGGATGAAGCCGATCGCCAGCAGGTAGATCGCGTACTTGGAGATGTTCAGCGCCAGCGAGTAGATCGTCATCGTTCGCTTCTTGTGGCGGCGGTAGGCGAACCCTAACGGTCCCCATTCCGAGTAAATGACCATATGCATCACGGCGCGCACCAGGCGGACCATCGCCAGACAGACGACCACGATAAGGACGATCGTGACGATTCGACGCGCTTTCATTTTCAGAGCGGACCAGGACCATCTGGTGCGCCAGTCGCGCGATTCGCCGAACCGCGACACCTTGGTGAATTTCAGAGACCCCGCCAGATCGCCGCCTGTTAGGGTCAATTCCTTGCCGCTCAGTCCCAGCTTATAGACAATTTCGCCGCTGTCGACCTGCAGCGTGAGCGCATGGTTCTCAACACGATAGGGTCCGCTCTTGTCGCCCATCTCGAATCGACCATCGTCATGGAATTTCAATTGCCGTTTGGTGGGGCCGACTTCGCAGGACCATTCGCCTACGAGAGACTGTCGGACGGTCTTAAGATATTCATCGCCGACAATCATTGGATGTGCAGAGCCTGGCGATGTCTCCGTGCCGGAGGTGCTCACGGCCGCCAGGAGGACGCATGCCACGGAAAGGAAAAAACGTTGTGAAACCATCCTTTTCATCCTACATCGTACAAGAGAATCTTCAGTATCTCCGGCCATGTTATGCTGGAAGCCGCCTGGAATCCAGAAGGATTCGCTTACCTTAATCGACTGACCTGGACGTCGAGGCAGAGGGATTCCCCTTGCAACTACACGGCGCCCTTGTAGCATAAGGGCCGATAGTGCGTGCTGAATCGGCTGTCGTACGGCCGGGGTACTCCGGGATGCGTCATGTGACAGCTCTGTCAGGGAGGACAACACGATGTGGGATTCTCTGAGTACTTACAACTGGCGAGGTTGGCTGGTGCTCCTGGGGGCGACAGTGGGTGTCGCCGGCTTGGCTGTGATATGTCACTACGTGGTCTTCGGCGTGTTGGCGGCATTGGCCCAGCGTACGGGTTCGAGCGTTGACGAATTGATTGTCAAGCACCTCCGCCGCCCTGTCCGTTGGATCATGGTGGCGGTCGCCCTGCGGCTGAGCCTTGATATGGCGGACCTGCCGCCCGGGCTGGAAAATCTTGCCAAGACGACCTTTGGGATCACCCTGATTGCCCTGGTCTGCTGGCTGCTGGTCGAGGTCACGTTTCTAGTCAGTGATTTCCTCGTGCGGCGCTTCAACGTCGGTGTCAAGGACAACCTGCGCGCCCGCAAGATTCACACTCAGCTTCGCGTGTTGCGGCGCATCGTCGTGATTCTGATTGTCCTCGTCGGCTCGGCCTCTATTTTGATGACGTTTCCGAAGGTCCGGCAGTTGGGAACGGCCATCCTGGCTTCGGCCGGAATCATCGGCATCGTAGTCGGCCTGGCGGCTCAGAAGACAATCGGGACATTCATTGCGGGCCTGCAAATCGCTTTCACCCAGCCTATTCGCCTGGATGACGTGGTCATTGTCGAAGGTGAATGGGGCCGCATTGAGGAGATCACACTGACCTATGTGGTGGTCCGAATCTGGGATCTGCGCCGCCTGATTGTCCCGATCACGTACTTCATTGAGAAGCCGTTTCAGAACTGGACGCGGGTGTCAGCCGACATCCTGGGGACCGTGTATCTCTATGTGGATCATACGGTACCGACCCCCGTGATTCGAGAAGAGCTACAGCGGATTCTGGAGGGTGCTGAGTGGTGGGACCGCAAGGTCTGCGTACTCCAGGTCACCAATACCTCTGAACACACGATCGAGCTTCGGGCGCTGATGAGCGCTGAGGATGCATCACTGGCTTGGACGTTGCGCTGCCATGTGCGGGAGAAACTGGTCGAGTTCATCCGCGCCAACTATCCGCACGCGTTGCCCAGGCTTCGTGCCGAGTTGAATCCTCTGCGAGCGGTCGAGACCGCGTAGTTCCGTCCGCCATGAGGCCGCGTTTATACCGAAAGGCAAGCATGACGGCCGGGGCCTTGGGGATGGCTTACGGCATGAGTTGTTCCACCTGAGGCCCGAGATCGACACGCACCGGAAAAGGAGATCGTTAATGAAAGTCGACAAAAAGAATAAGATTAAGCTCGCGGCGCTGATTGTGGTGGTTATTCTGGCGGTGATCATTTTCCTTCAGAACACCGAAACCGTCGAGACGCGCATCCTGCTCCTGACGTTCCAGATGTCCCGGGCGCTGCTGTTGATGCTGACCTTCCTCCTCGGGTTTCTGACAGGGATTCTCCTGACCACCAACTTCTTGAGAGGCAAGAAGAGCGCCAAGGTGTAGCGTCTTTTCTTACAGCCGGGGAGGCGAAATTATGGCGACTCGATTGAGATCACGACGCCGACCCACCCAGAGGCGTTCTAGGAAGGCTGGATTGCCTCCCGGATCGCTTGTCTACACGGGGGAAAAAAAAGTTGAGGCTGTCGGGGTCACGGTGATTGATTATGATGAACAACACTTTGTCGAGAGGGAGATCGGTTCCGTCGAGGAGTGTTTCCCCTTCAAGGCGACCCCTACGGTGACCTGGGTGAACATCGACGGTCTTCATGACGTCGCGGTAATTGAGAAATTGGGCAAGGCACTTGAGTTCCATCCTCTGGTCCTGGAGGATGTCCTCAGTACGAGACAGCGTCCCAAGTTCGAGGATTACAACAAAGACGTTTTCATCGTACTCAAGATGCTTAGTTACAATGACGAGCAGCAGAGTGTCGAGGCCGAACAGGTCAGTCTGATCCTGGGGCCCAACTTCGTCATCTCTTTCCAGGAACGCGTCGGCGATGTCTTCGACTCCGTTCGGAACCGACTTCGGAACGCTAAAGGTCGGATTCGCAAGCAGGGCGCCGACTATCTCGCCTACTCCTTACTTGACGCGATTGTCGACAGCTACTTCGGAATCCTGGAGAGAGTGGGAGACAAGATCGAGTTGCTGGAGGACGAACTGATCTCTGATCCCGACGAGAAGACGCTTGGGGCCATCTACCAGATCAAGCGCGAGATGATCTCCGTGCGTCGATCGATCTGGCCGCTTCGCGAGTTGATCAACGGCATTCAGCGGAGCGAATCGCCCCTGGTCGCCGAATCAACCGGTGTCTATCTGCGGGATGTGTACGACCATACCATCCAGATCATCGATACCGTCGAGAGTTTTCGCGACGTGGTCTCCGGCATGCTCGACACGTACCTTTCCAGCATCAGTAACCGCATGAACGGCGTGATGAAAGTCCTGACTATTATCGCTACCCTGTTTATTCCGTTGACGTTCGTTGCCGGTATCTACGGGATGAACTTCGAGCACATGCCGGAGTTGAAGTGGCGTTATGGGTACGCCGCCGTTTGGGCCGTGATGCTTGTGGTCGCGGTTCTCATGCTGGTATACTTTCGCCGCAAGAAGTGGTTGTGATGTTCGCAGCCCTGTTCTCAGTTGCTGTTGTCGCGTAGGGTGAACCATGACGGGTGCGGTATTCATTATTGTTCTGGTGGTTTCCTTCACCATCGTTCGGATCGGGGCCATTGCGTTCCAGTTGACGGGGCTGGATTGGTCGCTGGCCAAGTTCCAGGCGCTGTCCTGTTTCACGGGGACCGGTTTCACCACGCGCGAGGCCGAACTCGTCACGAGCAACGCCCAGCGACGACGCATTGCCTCGGTGCTCATGGTGCTCGGTAATGCGGGGTTGGTGTTGATGATTGCCACCGTGGCTCAGTCGTTGCGAGCGGAGGAGCACATCTGGACCAGTCTGTCCCAGCGTTTTCTGCCTTTTGAGATTCCGTCCGACGCTATCCCCTGGGTCAACCTTGGGCTGATTGTCGTCTCTGTCTATGTCATTTATCGGGTCTTGACCTGGCCGGTGATCTCCGACCAGATTACTCACTTCCTCCGAAAGCGGATCATCAAAAGGGAGATTTTCAAGCGGGTCACAGTCGAGGAACTGCTCGTGGCCACGGGAGGCTACGGGGTCTCGCGCGTCGCGGTATTGGCCGGCAGCCCCGTCATCGACAAAGATCTTGTTGAGTCCGGGCTGAGAAGCCATGACATCACGGTTCTGGCTATTGTGAGGGAGGGGCAGACCGTGGCGAATCCAGCGGCGAACATGAAGATCCTGCGGGACGACGAATTGATTTGCTTTGGTAAATTGGGTAATATTCGCGGCCGAATCCTGATGAATCCATAAAGGCTTGGTCGCCGGAGGGTGAGTCTTCGTCGTTTTCTCGAGCAGGATGCCGTTGTGCTTTGTGAGGCCATGATGCAGATAGTTGTTCCTGTCTTAGCCGAAGCCGACCTGTATGCCTGGGTGGCTCTGCCCGTTCTTATCTTCTTGGCTCGCATCTGCGATGTTACGCTGGGGACGGTGCGGTTGATCTTTGTTTCGCGAAGCTACAAGTATCTGGCGCCATTGGCGGGTTTCTTCGAAGTGTTCATCTGGATTCTCGTGATCGGCCAGATCATGCAGAATCTGTCGAATCCGATCTGCTATCTGGCCTACGCGGGGGGATTCGCTACGGGAAACTATGTCGGGATGCTGATTGTCGAGAAGCTCTCTCTCGGCGTGGTTCTCGTTCGGGTGGTTACGCAGATGGCCGCCGATTCCCTGGTGGATCGCCTCAGAGAACAGCATTATGGGGTGACCGCCGTGGGTGGCCAGGGGGGTGGCGGTCCCGTCCAGGTCATTTTCTCCATCGTCCCGCGCCGAGAGGTCAGCGGCGTCGTTGCGCTGGTCAAATCGTTCAATCCGCACGCCTTCTACTCTATTGAAGAGGTTGGTTTCGTGGAGCGAGGCGTTTTCCCCATCAGGAAGGACTGGCGGTACGTCGGGGTACATCGCTTCTTGAAGCCGTTTCGGAAGGGCAAATAGGACAACACTCTGTTCAGCAGCCTCTGATGACGGTACAATCCCCGTCTTTGTGGTCGGTTCGGGGCGTCGCCGTGTTTGGCACATGTGCTTTGTCCTGATATCCGCGTAACGTGAGTCTATCGTATGAGAGCAGCTGAAAAGACCGGTCCCAAGCTCCAGAAGCTGACCGAATTGTTCGTGGGCAAGACCTACTTGCTCATCATCATCCAGGATAATCCCGACCCGGACTGCCTTGCGGCGGCCGTGGCGCTGCGGAAACTGGCCAACGGCCTGGCCAACCTGCAGTGCTCGATTGCCTGCGGCGGCACCGTCGGTCGCGGCGAGAACCGGGCCTTGGTTAAGTATCTTGGGCTGAACCTCCGCCCCATCGGGGACATTGACTACACCAAGTTCGATCTGGTCGCGATGGTGGATACCCAGCCGGGCACGGGGAACAACTCGTTGCCCGCCGACGTTCTGCCCGATATCGTGATCGATCATCACCCGATCCACCGTCTGACGCGCGCCGCGCCGTTCACCGATATTCGCAGTGGGTATGGTTCGACCTCCACGATTTTCGTAGAGTATCTTATCGAGGCGGGCATCACGCCGGAGACGCCTTTGGCGACGGCGTTGCTTTACGGAATCCGCTCTGATACCCAGGATCTGGGCCGGGAGGCGACGCGCGCCGATATTGAGGCCATTGAGTTCCTCTACCCCTTCGCCAACAAGCGCATGCTCAGCATCATCCAGAGAGGGAAGGTGCCGAGAGTCTATTATCAGATGCTGGCCGACGCCTTGCGCAACGCCCGCGTCCAGGGACAGGCGATTATCACCGAACTGGGCGAGATTGACAATCCCGATATGATTGCCGAGGTGGCGGACCTTCTGCTCCGCGAAGATGAGACGACCTGGACCATGTGCACCGGGTTATGGCAGGAGAAGATCCTGATCTCCATCCGCACCTCCGAGGAGAACAACCTGGCTGAGAAGGTTATGAAGCGCATGGTCTTTCGCAAGGGCACCGGCGGGGGGCACCTCACATATGCCGGCGGTCAGGTCCCTCTGAAGAAGGGCACCAAGGCCGAGAGGCAAGAGGTCGAGCGGCACATCGAAGAGAAATTCCTCAAGGCCATCGGCGCCGAAGCCGCCCCGAGTTCTCGTCTCGTCAATGCCTAGGTGACATAAATCCGGCTGCGGCCGGTGATTCAGAAGAGGACAATCCTCTTGCTTTTCGGCTCCGGTGTACTAACATAGTCCACAGGTTTGCAGACAAAGGCTCGCGGCCCCTGGGGGCGGTATCATCGGCCCGAGCGGAGAGGTGGTGAGTCAGGGCGTTTAGATGATCTCGGTGCATGAGAATGCTGGGAGGAATCGGCGATGGCGCATGACCATGTGGGTCGACTGACCTACGAACACACCAATTGTTGTGTTATTGTCGCTCATCCGGACGACGAAACCCTTTGGGCCGGCGGGACCCTGCTAATGCATCCGGACAGTTGTTGGACCGTGGTGTCGCTGTGTCGCGAGAGCGACCCTGACCGAGCCCCCCGGTTTCACAAGGCCATGGAGCACTACGGAGCCAAGGGGGTGATGGGCGATCTCAACGATGGCCCTGAGCAGAGACCGGTGCGCATGATCGATATTGAGGACGTGATTCTCAATCTGTTGCCCTCCGATCGATACGACCTGATTATCACCCACGGTCTGTGGGGCGAATACACCTCTCACCGACGCCACGAAGAGGTAGCCAAGGCAGTGATGGCGCTGCGCGAAAGCGGGCGGTTGTCGGCGGGGGAGGTCTGGATGTTTGCGTACGAAGACGGCGGCCGGAAGTATTTGCCCAAACCGATGGCCGACGCGGACGTCTATGTTCGCCTGCCCCAGAATATCTGGGAAGAGAAGCATCGGATCATTCGTGAGGTCTACGGCTTCGAGGCCGACAGCTTTGAGGCCACGACAACGCCCAAGGAAGAGGCCTTCTGGGTCCTGGGGAAGGCAAAGTGACACACGTCATATCGGTTTAGGGGAACGATATGAAGGTCCTGGCCCTGTATGACTATCCGCCGTCACCGGCCGGTCTGGCCACTCAGGGGCAACTCCTCCACAAGGGTCTTGAGGAGTTGGGAGTCGATGTTCATTCCGTCCATTTCGAATCGGCCCAGGAGAAGGAGTGGTACTACCGCTGGTTCGCGCCCGATGTCGTTCTTGGTGTCGGTTATTGGGGATATACGCCTTATCTGGTTCTGCACCCTCAGCGGTATGGCGTTCAGCCTGTGCCCTGGTTGGTCGCCGACGGGTACATGGCCAACTACCATGAAGTGCTCGACGCGTTGCCGCTGATTCTGGTGACCTCGAAGTGGGTCAAACAGGTCTATGTCCGGGATGGGCTTAGCGGCAAAAACATTGAGGTCTTGCCCGTCGGATGTGACACCGACGCCTTCGTTCCCCGCGATCGGAGCGACCCGAAGGTGATGATGGTTCGTGAGATGCTCGGGATCGCGCCGGACCAGATCATGATTCTGACCATTGGGGGCGACGCCACGAGCAAAGGCGCCCAGGAGGTGATGCAGGCTTTGGCGATGATCGACGCCAGGGCTCCTGACTGGAAGTATGTCTGCAAAGTCTGGCCGCAGCCGCGGACCGAACAGCAGAATCTTATCGACCTGCATCTTGTCACGCAACTGGGATTCGATAAGAACGTTGTCTACACGACCAACGTCATTTCGCGCGATTTCATGCCCTATCTGCTGGCGGCCTGTGACATCTATGCGGCCCCTTCGCGCCTCGAAGGTTTCGGTATGACCCAGGTCGAGGCCAATGCCTGTGGCAAACCGGTCATTGGCATCAAGGCCATGGGGCTGCTCGACACCATGGTCCACGGCGAGACCGCCTATCTCGCGGGTATCGCCCAGGAGGTCAAACTGCGTGAGACCATCCTGGGTGACGAATCCGGTTACGGGGCCGGACATCGCGTGGTCTTCAAGCGTCCCCGCACCGTCGACTATCGCGCCAGCGTTCACGACATTGCGAATTATCTCCTTGAACTGATGGAAAGCGCCTCGTTGAGGAAGAAAATGGGACAGGCGGGACGGACACGGGCGGTACACCATTTTGACTATCGCGTGGTCGCCAAGCGGTTCATTAGCATTATCCAGAGCAAGCTGGGGATATCCTGACATGACAGCGCCGGACTCCGAATGCATCGAGCGAGCAAAGACAGTGGCGGTCGAGGCCCTCCGGCACAACCTGAATGGCTCCTTTCAGGGACTGCCGCGCACGGCCGGTTGGGGGTATCCCGAACCTTATACCCGCGATCTGATGATCGCGCTGCCCGGCGTGCTGGTCTCCGGGGACGACCAGCTCATCACGGCATGGCGTCGCGTTCTGGAGACGCTGGGGACGAACCAGACTCCGCTCGGGCACATCCCCTCGCTTGTGCATGATCCCGACGACCGCGGCGCCAGTGACACGACGCCGCTCTTCCTGCTGGCCGTAGCGCTGTTTCGCCTGGCGGTGGGTGAGCCCGAGTTTCTGCGAGAGGAAACCGAGAAGGCCTTGACCTGGATGGCCTACCAAGGGCCTTGCGACCGCGTCCTGGTCGCCCAACTTCCCACCAGCGACTGGCGCGATGAGCAGTGGGTCCTGGGGTATGGCTTGTACGTTAACACCGTTCTCTATGCCGCGCTGCGCCTTCTCGGGCAGACCGACCGGGCCGAGCAACTGCACAAGATGATGGAGCACTTCACTGTCAAGGGCGAGCGGCAACATCGCCACGTTCACGAGGGGCTGGTTCTTCGCCACAAGCCGTACTATGCTATGTGGTCCTACAAAGTCTACCGCAGCGAGCGGTTCGATCTGTTGGGCAACAGTCTGGCGATCCTCTCGGGGATCGCTTCTCCCACTCGCGCCGGACACCTGGTGACGTGGATCGAGACCGAATGCGACGCCTTGCGTGACAGTGGCGACCTGGCCGTGGAACTGCCGCCCAATTTCTTTCCCTACATTCGCCCCGGAGCCCCGGATTGGATACCGCGCTACGAGAAGTACAACCTGCCGGGGCAATACCATAACGGCGGCGTCTGGCCCTTTATCTGCGGCTTCTACGTCGCGGCTTTGGTCGCGGCGGGCCGACAACGGTTGGCCGAAAAGAAACTGAGCGTATTGACGGAACTGATTTCCCAGTCTCGTGTTGAGGACGTTGAATTCGGTTTCAATGAATGGCACCAGGCGCAGGATGGAACCGCCCAAGGCCAGGACTGGCAAACCTGGTCGGCGGCGATGTATCTCTACGCCGCCCACTGTGTGCAGACGCAAACCACGCCGTTTTTCGACTGCTGCCGCCCGGCGTAGCCTTCCCGATCCGGAAGGACACGCTCACCGGTTCTCCATCTCCAGGATATCGAACAGGAACGCATAGATGTCGGCCTGTTCTTCGATACGTTTGGAGACGGGTTTTCCTCCGCCGTGTCCGGCCTTGGTCTCGACCCTCAGTAGGATCGGATTGGCGCCGCCGGCCTTCTCCTGTAGCGTCGCGGCGAACTTCTTGGCATGCGCGGGGACCACGCGGTCGTCTGTATCGGCCGAGGTGATCAGGACGGGCGGGTAAGTCACACCCGATTTGACGTTGTGCAGGGGGGAATAGGCGTAAAGGAAATCGAAATCCTTCCTGTGTGTCTCGGCGTTGCCATACTCCGGGACCCAATAGCGACCCACCGTAAACCTGTGGTAGCGCAGCATGTCGATGACGGGGACCTGGCAGATCACCGCGCCGTACAGGTCGGGTCGTTGGAGCATGCAGGCGGCGACGAGCAAGCCCCCGTTACTGCCTCCGCGAATGGCGAGTTTCTCCGGACGCGTGTAGTCGTTCTCGATCAACCATTCGGCTGCGGCGATGAAATCATCGAAGACGTTCTGCTTCTTATCCAGCATGCCCGCCTGGTGCCAGGTCTCACCGTACTCGCTGCCGCCCCTCATGTTGGCCTGGGCATAGACGCCACCGGCCTCCAGCCAGGCAAGAGTCGAACTGGAGAAGCGGGGCTTGATGTTGATATTGAACCCGCCGTAGCCATAGAGCAGGGTCGGATTGCTCCCATCCAGGTGAAGCCCCTTCCGGTGCGTGAGGAACATGGGGATGCGGGTCCCGTCCTTGGACGCGCAGAAGACCTGCTTCGTCTCGTACTTGGACATGTCGAAGTCGATGTCCGGCGTGCGCAACGCCCGGAGTTCGTCTGATCCCAGATCGTAGCGAAAGCTTGTGCTTGGATACAAAAACGAGGTGAACGAGAAGAACATCTCCTCGTCGTCCTGTTGGCCTGAAAGGCTGCTGACCGTCCCCGGGCAGGGCAGGGCGATATCGTTTACAAACCGGCCATCAAGGCGATGGATCTTGAGTCGGTGATGCACGTCGTGCATATAGGCGATCACGAGATGATTGCCGATCAGTCCCACCGCGTCCATCACATCGTCGCCCTCGGAGATCACTGTTTTCCAATTCTCGGGCTCGGGCTGGTTGATATCGATGGTCACGACGCGGCCCCGTGGGGCGTCCAGATCGGTCATCAGATAGAAGGTCGAGCCTTGATTGCCGAGAAACTCATACCGTGCATCAGCCTTGTCGAGGAGTCTGACCAAGGGAGTGCCGCCCTCGAGCGGCCTGTAACAGATGCGGTTCCTGGGGTCCGTCCCGTGGTAGGCGTACACGATGAGGTACTGGTTGTCTTCGGTGACCACTGGGCCAAACCCGAGTTCCTTGTTGTCCGGGCGCTCGTAAACGAGCGCGTCGTCTGACTGCGGGGTCCCCACCTTGTGCCAGTAGAGTCGGTTGTAGTTCATCCGGTCTTCAGGGGCGACTGTGCTGGGATCGGGGAACCGGCTGTAGAAGAACCCACTGCCATCATGCTTCCATGCGATCTGCGTGAAACGACACCATTGCAGGGTCTCGTCATAGTCACGACCCCTGTCGATGTCCCGCACCTTCACTTCCTGCTCGTCGCTGCCACCGCTGGAGAGCCCATAGGCCAGGTGACTTCCGTCCCAACTGACAGCGGTCGTTGTCACCGCTACCGTACCGTCTTTGCTCAGGGTATTGGGATTGATGACCTCTCGTGGCCGAGCTTTCAGGGTACTCTGCGTGTAAAGGACGGATTGGTCCTGAAGTCCATCGTTCTTCCAGAAGAAGTATCGATCTCCGTGTTTGGACACCGACGAGTAACGCGGGTAATTCGTCAGTTCCGTCAATCGGCCCTCGATGCGCGGGCGAGCGGGAACCTCCCCAAGAAAACCTTCGGTCAGTGCGTTTTGTTGCGCCACCCACGCCTGGGTCTCCTCCGAGTCGGGGTCTTCGAGCCAGCGGTAGGGGTCCGGCACCTCGACACCATGGTAGAGGTCGATGACGGAGGCTTGGCGCGCTTCGGGGTAGGCCTGTGGCTGTCGCTCCGGGCCTGCGCCCGACCATGTCCCACAGCCGGTGCCCAGGAGGACGATTGTTAGCAGGATTGTCGGCAAGAGGCGTGTCCTTCTGCTCATGTTCGGGTCTCCATCTCTGACGATTACCTTTGGGTCACGGTATCCGGGGGCTATTGAACGCCTGGCGGGCGTTCTTGTCAAATCTGTGTACAGATAATTCGTTTCGATCAGATTTGCTGCGCGGCTTCCGGCGTGTCAGGCGGTGACGCCTCAGTATTCTGGGCGGATTCAGAAAAGACAGCGGTCTCAAGATGGACAAGCTGGGCCGTGATTATCTCGGTCAATTTGGGAAAATCTATTGAATTTTCTTACGATGAAGGTTAGGATTCCCGTGACGTGCCCTGGCTTGATTTAGGCTGAAACGGCGAGGTTACCCTGATATGACTGAACCGGTCCCAGGTGGTAAGGACAGCACCGATGAGCGTGTGGATAAGGCAGTAACCGACTATGTCAAGGGTCTGGGCGATGAGCAACGGATGCTGGTCGCGTTGAAGGCGCAGTTGTATGGTGGCTCGTGGGAGCCGATGCTCGACGATCTGCGCAATCGCCTTGACGGCAAGCCGTATATTTTCAAGCTGGCCACCCGAATCCAGGATGACATCGAGCGTATCGAGCAGATGCAGAAATTTGAGGCCGAACACCGCATCGATCTGGCCGACCACGTTGAACTGCCGTGACGCGTGAGTATACAGCGATCCCCGACTGGAGTTGAGGACCATAGGTTAGCCGTCAGCGCGTGGTGTGGATAGTGCTGAACGAGCTTTTTTGCGAGGATATCGAGGATGAAAACAATGCGATCACTAAAGGTGTCGTGGCTCCTGACTCTCTGCCTGCTGTCGATTGCGCCGGCGACCGAAAGCGCAGCATGGCTCCTCAGCGAGGAATTGCTGGACCACGCCGGTTTGACCCGGGTTTGGCAGGCCACCCTGCCCGTCAGAGAGGGCGAGAGCCTTGAATCTCTGGTGCTGGCCGAAGACGACCTGTGTATCCACTCCAGTCAGAACTACGGATGGTCTCTCAATCGCAATGACGGGCGTGTCATTTGCGGCGTCTCCATCGCCAGTCCGGGATTCCCTTTGCTCGGCTGGAGCATCTATGAGGATCGAGTGATCACCGTGGTCGACAACCAGCTCGTTGAGTTCGATAAGAGCACGGGACTCCGGAAACGGGTCAGCGAACTGGAATTGACAATTGTCGCTCCGCCGGTCCGAAACAGCCGGTTCTTCTATCTCAGCGGTGCCGATCGACGACTGCACGTCCTCCGAGCGGCGGATCTGGTTCCGGTTTTCGAGGTCTCGGCCCGGAGCAAAGCCGAGATCACCTCGGTTCTTGCCGATGAGGACATGGTCGTCTTTGGCACCAGCGCCGGCAATCTGGTTGCCCTGATGGCGGACGCGCCGAGAAAGCTGTGGCAGTTCGACGCCACCGAGGCGATGGCCGGCCCGGTGATCCGCGACGGCTCTTCCTACTATTTCGCCAACAAGGACACCCATGTTTACCGGGTGGATACTGCCGACGCGGGACAAGCCACGCTCGGCTGGAAATACCAGACCGAAGCGATTCTGGACCGCCCGCCGCATGTCACTGCCGCCGTGGTGTACCAATACGCTCTCAGCCGCGGCTTGACCGCGATCGATAAGCAGTCGGGCAAAGCACTGTGGTTTTTGCCCGAAGGAATGGATCTGCTGACTGAGGCGCGTGACAAGGCTTATGTCCTCACGAAGTTCAATTCGCTGGTGGTCATGGACAATCGCAGCGGCAAGAGGCTTCGTGAGGTCAACTTTGCCGCCGTGAGCAACCATGCGGCCAATACGACCGACGCCATGATCTATATCGCCGATGACCGGGGCCACATCGTCTGTCTGCGACCCGCTTCGTAGTGGGTGACCGGTGCGTCGCGATGTGAACTATTCTGGCCGGAACGGCCATTGAAGCTGTCAGGGAGAAGGAGTTGAAATGGATGTCACAATCAAAACCGCGTTGATCAGCGTGTCCGACAAAACCGGTGTCGTCGATTTTGCCAAGACACTCGTGCAAATGGGGGTCAAAATCATCAGCACCGGGGGCACCGCCCGAAAACTGGCCGAAGCCGGAGTGGATGTGGTAAGCATCGATTCGGTCACCGGCTTCCCGGAGATGATGGACGGCCGCGTCAAAACCCTTCATCCGAAGATTCACGGCGCCCTGCTGGGACTCAGAGACAAGAAGGAACACACCGACGCCATGACCCGGCACGGGATCAAGCCGATCGATCTGGTCTGTGTCAATCTCTATCCGTTCGAGGCCACCGTCGCCAAATCCGACTGCACGTTGGCCGAGGCCATCGAGAACATCGATATCGGTGGTCCCAGCATGATTCGCTCGGCGGCCAAGAACCACAAATTCGTCGCAGTGGTCACCAACCCCAGCCAATACGCCCAGGTGACCGAGCAGATGCGCAACAACAACGGGGCCGTCACCGGCAACCTGCGTTGCGATCTGGCCCGTACGGCGTTCGGGTTGACGGCCGTGTATGACGCCGCCATTTCCCAATATCTCAATGCCAAGGCCGGTGTCGAATTCCCCACACGGGTCTCCGTGGCGCTGACGCACGAGAAAACCCTTCGATACGGCGAGAATCCCCACCAGACCGCGGCGCTCTACAAGCGTCCACCGACGGCCGAGCCCTCCGTCTGCAATGGCAAGCTCCTTGAGGGCGGGACGGAAATTAGTTTCAACAACCTGCTGGATTCCAACGCCGCCTTCGAGTTGGTCAAGGAGTTCGACGAACCGGCGGCGGTGGTGGTCAAACACCTCAATCCGTGCGGCTGTGCGATCGACGAGGATATCTGCGTGGCCTATCGCAAGGCCTACGAAGGTGACGTAGTCAGTGCGTTCGGTGGTATCATCGCTCTGAATCGAAATGTGGATATCGAACTGGCCCGCACGATTATGGAATCCTATAGTCGGTTCGGCAAGGCGCTCGGCGCCAGTGGTTTCTTCGGCGAAGTGATCATTGCTCCGAAATTCGACGACGATGCCGTCGATATCATTCGGACCCTCAAGACCTGGGGCGGTCGGGTGCGTCTGATCGAGACCGGCCCGATCGATCGCGCCAAGATCGACAGCTCGGAACATGACATTCGTTGCATTGCGGGCGGTCTGCTCGTGCAAAAACGCGACCTGGTCGGCTGGGAGCCCGACGTCCTGACTTTCCCGACCAAAGCCCAGCCCACTGCCGGGCAGCTCGACGATCTGCGGATGGCCTGGATCGTGGCCAAGCACACCAAGAGCAACACGATCATCCTGGCCAAGAACAAGAGAATCCTGGGCGTCGGCGCCGGGCAGATGAACCGAATCGAATCGGGTCTGCTGGCGATGAAGCAGGCCGGTGACGAGGCCAAGGGGGCCGTGATGGCCTCAGACGCCTTTTTCCCGTTCCCCGACAACGTGGATAACGCCGCCAAGGCGGGCATTATCGCCATCGTCCAGCCGGGGGGTTCGAAGAAGGACCCGGATGTGATCGCCGCGGCCGATACGCATGGCATTGCCATGGTCTTTACGGGCAAGCGACACTTCAAGCACTAGACGCCCATCGTCACATTCGCGCAAAAAAGAAAAGGCGGCGTCGCCCCTGAGGTCGGGGGCGACGCCGCCTTCGCATTTAACCTGATGATTCAGCGATCAGTTCGCTCCGATCATCGTCACGGTAGGGGGCTGAAGATTCGCCAGGCGTCTCTTCAGTTCGAGCACCCTGCGATCGGCGATATCCAGTGCTTCCTTGGCGACGCGAATTCGCGCGGCCCTCGGATCGAACCGTGAGGCCTGTGTCCATTCCTGCTGGATCGTGTCCAATTGCTGGCGGACGATCTTCAATTGAGCGAACATCTCCGCTTCGTCAATCGCCATGACGCTCAGGTCCTTGTGCAACTCGACCAAACGCGTGCCTCCGGTCGTCTGGCTCAGTTCTTCGCGTCGCCGCGCCAGTTCGATCCTGGCTCGGGTGAGATTCTCTCGGGCCTTGGCCAGTTCCGTCTGAGTCAGCGCTCCGGCTTGGAACTTTTGCTGGAGCAGGTCCAGCGTGTCGCTGCTCATCTTGACGAGCTTCTCCAATTCCTGTGTCACCGTATCGCCGGCCAGTTTATCCTCCGTCTCGTTTCGAATCCGGGCGATCTGCTCCTGGATGGCTCTCTCGCGGGCCGCCCTGGTGGCCATGTCCATCTCCAGGCGTCCCAATTGGCGGGTCAACTCACGTCGGTGCATAGCCAGACTTTGGATATCCGTACGGCTGGACAATGTGGCAGGCGCCGATTGCTGCGTCTGATGCTCGGCGTTTCTGACAATGACGACACCATCGTCGACCTGATAGGAGACCTTGCTGGACCCGCCACCGATGGCCTCAAGGAGTGTCTTGAGACTTGTTCTGAGTCTGGCCTGGGGCAGGCCGCTCATGTCGATTGCGGTGGTCGGTTCAATCTCACACATGTCGAGCAGTTCCTTCCACATGACGACGAGAGGCAGAGGTGGTTGCACCGCGTTCTTGATGTTGTCGATGGCTTCGGAGAAGGGCATCTCCGGGGACAGGATGGACAGATCGACGAACGTATCAAGCTGCAGCTCGATGGCCACGCGTTCCGGGGATTGGACGCCCATTGCCATGTCGAGCAGGGCGGCCGCATCCTCACGGCGCGATTCGGCGAAGTCGGCCACTTCTTTGAGTCCTTTGGCGTGTTCATCATAGGCGTTCCAAAGGGCCTTCTGGAGGTTGTCCACAAGGGCCTTGAGGAATTCCTGGGCGGCGGGTTTAGCGTCCTCAGGCAGCTTCACAGACAGCTTCAGCATGACGCTCTGTTTGCTGGTTGTCATCGGTGCCGAGCCGCCGTACATGCCGCCCATCATTCCCCCGTTCATGCCGCCACCCATACCGCCGCCCATCATGCCGCCACCCATCATCATTGCGGGGGTCTCGGTCTGATCGGTACCCTTTGTGTTGGGGGCCGAATCGTCGGAACTCGGCCCTGTCGCATACCGATCGCGATAGATAGCCGCTTCCTTCATCATCTCGTCGTACGCGTCGTCCTTGGTCGTATGTCGACCTCGCCCGCCCCGTCCACCGGAAGCGCCCGGCATGCCCTGCTGTCCGAAGCGATGAGTCGACTGGTCCAACCACTCGAACTGAATGCCTCGATGAACGAGTGCGGCGGCATCGCCTCGGAGACCCAGTACGTCCTGGGCGGCTTTCCCCGCAACGCCCGAACTGAGCAGCAGGTAGTCGACTGTCTGAGGGTTCAGAGGCACAATGCTCGGGTCGACTGTGATCTTCACGATACAACCGGCATCGCGGGTGTTGGAGAGTTTCTCCTCCGCTCCCCACGCCAGGGTGGTCAGCAGCACGACGATGATTAGACACTTTGCGATACGCATTTCGGGTCTCCTTCCGTCTTGGATTTGTTGATACGTGGTTTTCTGATTTCGACCAGCCGGGCTCGGGCGACGTCCGCCCATCGATTGCGCGGGAAAAGCTGGATGACTCGCTGATAGGCCTCGACGGCTGATTCGGTTTGGTTCAGTTCGCGGTACAGCCGGTCCGCCTGGTAAACCAGCGTGAAAGCCGTTCTGTCGGTCTGTTTCTGCAGCTCTTCGACCGGGTCGGGGATACTGGCCAATTCCGCCTCCAGGGCGTCGAGCCGCTGCGTCTGTCGCTCCCGAGCCAGGACGTCGCGGACGAGTTCGAGCGTCGCCTGCGTCTGGGCCTGCAACTGCTTGACCTGGGTCTCCAGTGACGCGAGTTTATCCTGCTTGGGTGGGGGCGTCACCCGGTGGGCTTGGAGACGCAGGTTCCAAAGCGCCAAGCCAAGAACCACGAGCGCCGCAACCGCCAGTGGGGGCCCTGTCCAAAGGAGCCTGCGCCGTCGAATCCGCCGTCGAACGTCATTCGCGGAAAGCCGAGCGAACACCGGCAGCCCGGCGGCCTGGTCGGTGCTTTGCAGCAACTCTTTAATCTGTTCCTCGTTCATGATGTCACCTCAGTCAACTCGCCCAGCGCGTCTTTGAGCCGCTTCCTGGCGCGGTTCAGCCGCACGTTCAAGGTGTTCGTATTGATTCTGAGCAAGCGGCAGATTTCGGCCGTTTCAAGACCTTGAAGGTATCGCAAAACCACCACTTCGCGGTAGCGGGCGGGCATCGCCCGAACCGCCCGTCGGACCTGAGCGAATGTCTCGGTGTCAATGGCCACCATCTCGGCATGCTCATTCAGACACAGGTTCGGTGCCATTTCGTCAATGGGGACCGATCGCAGGCGCCCCAGATGCCGCCGGTGACGGCGACATTTGTTTATGGTGATGGTAAAGAGCCAGGTTCGCAGGCGGCAATCGCCGCGAAACTTCCGTAAACCCGTGAACGCGGCCATGAAGACGTCTTGCACGATGTCGTCCACATCCTGAGGCCATCCGAGCAGGCGATTGGCCAGCGCCGCGACCTCGGCCGCGTATCGCGCGACGATTCGGTCAAACGCAGAGTCGTCTCCGCGGCCGAATCGCTCCACCAGAATCTTTTCCTCGGATACCTTCGCCATGACTGCTATATTAGACCCGGTTCCTGGCTCGGACTTACAGAAATCCGGGGTTTTTTCGCAAGCCGCAGTTGTTCAAGATGCGCAAGAAAAAAGGCCCGGTGCGATACCGGGCCTGTCATGCACGATGGATTGTGTGAGGATCTACTTCTTAGAGGCAGGAAGCCCGGCCGCTTTGCGGAGCTTCGCCACCATGTCCGTCTTCTCCCAGGTGAAGTCCGGATGGTTGCTGCCGAAGTGCCCGTTCTCGGCGGTACGCTGGAAGATGGGCCGCCGCAGTTGGAGGTGCTTGATCATGTCCTTCGGCGTCAGCGGGAACACGTTCTGGACGATCTTTTCGATCAGTCGTTCGTCCACCTTGGCGGTGCCTTCGGTATCGACCAGCACGGACAGGGGTTTGGCGACGCCAATGGCGTAGGCCAACTGCACTTCGCAAGCATCGGCCAGTCCGGCCGCGACGATGTTCTTGGCGACGTAGCGCGCCATGTAGCTGGCCGTCCGGTCGACCTTCGACGGGTCCTTGCCGCTGAAGGCGCCGCCGCCGTGACTGCCTCGGCCGCCGTAGGTGTCGACGATAATCTTGCGTCCGGTCACGCCGCAATCGCCCTTGGGCCCGCCGACGACGAATCGACCGGTCGGATTGACGTGGATGATGAGGTCCTTATCCACCAGTTTCTTGGGCAGTATCGGCAGGATCACCTGCTTGATGATCTGGTCCTTCAGCGTCTTGTACTTGATATCCGCCGTGTGCTGCGTCGAGATCACGACTGTGTGGATACGCTGGGGTTTGCCCTTGGCGTCATATTCGACGGTGACCTGGCTCTTGCCGTCCGGTCGCAGCCATTTGAGTTTGCCGGTCTGGCGCACTTTCGAAAGACGATCCGTCAGGCGGTGGGCCAGATAGATGGGCAGCGGCATCAGTGCGGGGGTTTCTTTGCAGGCGTAGCCGAACATCAGACCCTGGTCACCGGCGCCTTGCTCGGCGTGCAGGCCGGCACCCTCCGTGACGCCTTGGGAGATGTCTGGGCTCTGCTGATCAATGGCGACAACGACGGCACAATTTTCGTGATCGAAGCCGATGTGTGGATCGGTGTACCCAATTTTCTTGATCGTGTCGCGGACGATAGTTGGGATGTCCACATAGGCCTTGGTGGTGATCTCGCCGGCGACTACGGCCATCCCCGTCGTCACCAACGTTTCGCAGGCGACGCGACTGTTGGGGTCCTGGGCGATCATGGCGTCCAGCACGGCGTCGGAGATCTGATCGGACACTTTGTCGGGGTGTCCCATCGTCACCGATTCACTGGTGAACAGATAGTTCTGGGCGTCGCAGTTTGCTTTTTTTGAGTTCGACTTTTTCGCCATTTCCTTAGCACCTTATCCCTTGTTTTCACTAGATTGTGTTGCACGACGACTGAGGAAGTGAGTTTGCGGCGTTCAATTCTCTCGTTGCGCGAAGACCCATCCCACAGAAAGATGACCCCATCATAGATGTGTTCGTCCGGTCGTCAAGCCTAAAGTGTGTCTGATGTGCCTCTAAGGGCTTCTCTAATCAATGTCGCTTGGCGCCCTCGTTGAGGCGCCAGTCGAAGTTCATGTAGCTGATGGTGTAGTTCTCTACCTCGAGAAAGTAGATATCTTCGGATGAGATGTATTGTATCAGGAAGTTGAGGACCGCGCGTGTCTCGACCGGGCGATCCTTGAATTTCTTGTCCGTGGCGTATCGGCCGACGAAATCCTTACCTCGCCAACTTGGTTTGAAGAGGGCCGAGAGGTAGACAATGCCTTTCTCTCGGTCGATTTGGAAGCCCTGTTCGCTGGAGAGGAATGCCTTGACCTGCGCGTCGAGTTGCAGGTTCAACTCGGCGCCACGATAGGGCGTCTGGCGCAGAGATGGACTGGATCGGCCGGCGTAGGTTATGGCCAGGTACGCCCGGGGGTCGGCAAAGATTCTGCCAAAGAGGCGTCGCTCCACGTCGCCCAGGGTGAACTCCTCATCCATGACGATGAACCGGTAGTCGCTCCAGATTCGCCCGATATGCCGGATGTCGCTGGGGGGCCAGGTCAAACGCAGCCACCACGAGGACTGGATCGGATAATTTCGGGCGATGATTTCCAGCATCTTAAGATTGTACGTGTTGATCCAGAACGCGAGCTTCTTCTCTTTGGGCCAGTTTTGGTAGACGTCGGGATCGAGTTCGTCGGGCGCGTTCAGGAGTTGCTTGAGTCGCAATCGCCGGCGCCGCAGGCTGGCGTAGTCCACACGTCCGTCCTTGCGGATGTGCTTTTGGAGAATCTCGGCGTATCCCTGGTGGAAGGAGGCCAGAGCGTCCGGCTCGCTTGGCGCAATGTCTACGGTCGTTGCCTCCTCCGTTTCGCTCAGAGCCGGGTCGGCCGGCTCGACGATTGTCGCGATGTTGGGTTCGGATTCCTGCGTCTGGCTCACGCTGATTGGGTTGGGCTCAACAGCGACGGTCTCCTGACTCGGCACGGACTGGACGATCTCGGTTTCTGGTAAAGTGCCGGGCAGGGCCGGGGTGTTCGGTTCGCCTGAGACCTCATCGTTTGTCTGTGTCGGTGTGGCCTGGGGTTGTACGGGTGCCTCTCGCTGTGCAGCCAGAGCGTCCGATGCGCTTGTTTCAATATCATTGGGCTCCGCTGCCACAGGCTTCTGGGGCGGAGCCTCATCCACCTCGTTCTGTGGGTCCGCTGAGGAACGGACAGGTGGATCGATTTCGCCACGAGACGGCCGAGGTTTCGGCTTCACGCCGCCGCAACCGGCAATCCCCAGCGAAACAGCGAGGGCGACACAAATCGCGATCAAGAGCTTGGTCATGCATTGTTCCCGGTAAGACCCCGCGTTGATGGGGTATTGCAAAACCTCTAGAATAAGGTATAAGACGACGAAGGCAAGGTTTTGTTCACACTTCCCGGCGGCTCGTCGGGCGTTCTATAAAGGCGGCCTTTCCGCTGTTGTTCGGCGAGGGAAACGGCTCTCACGCCGGAGGCCTGTCCCTCGATGGTGCGCAGATCGGTGTTAAGCGCTCCCTGAAGGGGGGCTAATTGGCCGTGAAATCGATTTCGCTTGACAAAATCGGGCCTGAGCGTTAAGCTGGATAAAATAGTTAGGCGATCAGTTGAAAGGGATTCTAACGAGATGAAGTTAAAAAGCGCGGTCTTTGTCCTCCTCGTCGCTGGTCTCGTTCTGGCCGTGTTCGAGGTCTCCAAGGCGGTAGTCGATCTTCGGCGGATTGAGGAGGTTCTCAAGAAGAACGTCCTGACGCAGCAGGATTTGCAGATCATTGACGAGTTCATGAACGATGCTGTGACGGACCTGGTCCGGACCACAGATTTCACGCAAGTCTCGAAGACTCGGACCATTATCGTCAGTCACCAGAGTTCGCAGGCCCAGTATGCCCAGCAGTTCTCAGAATCCGCCTATCGACACGTCGCCGAGGGATTGCAGGAAGCGAAGACGGGTATTCGCGACGAAATCCGGCGGTTCAAGGTGATTGCGAACCTGTTGATTCTCGTCGATCGTCTCAAGGACCCGCGGTTGACCGATCTGGCGATCACCGAGATCCGGCATCCGAACAGCGCTGTGCGGTATTGGGCGGTTCGCGCCGCCACTGACGCGGGGCTTTGGGCTAAGCTCAGTCAGGACCAGAGCGCCGCTGCACAGATCGCCGGGCGAATTCTCACCGAGTGCGGTGCGGTCGTCGACCAGAGCAGCCCGGAAGTTCTTCACCTGATGGCCGAGTTCGCCGGTCGATCCCAAACGGCCGAAGCCGAGCGGTTGCTCCTGCAGATTGCCGACGCCCGGATCGGAAGCTACGCCGACTGGTCTGTCAAATACGAGTTGATGGATAGCGCCATCCTCAGACTGCTCGGCGACAAACTCGTTGCCGGTGGCCCGTCGAATCCCCAATTGGCCAAGCGGTTCGGGCAGTTGTTCTCTTTCGTTCTGCAACGTTACATGGCGGGCCAGCGCGATGGTGCGATCAAGGCGGCCTCTGCCAACTACTTGATCTCCGTGATGATGGAAGCGGAGGAGAAGTGTCTGGGCAGGCTGCTCGGTACTCCTCAGGCGACCATCCGAAGGGCCGTCGAGGCCAAGGATCTCGGTGCGTTGCAGGCTGAGCACGACCGTTTGCTTGGGACCGGGAACCAGGCTGGGAGCCTTTCTGCGAAGTTTAGTGTGAGCTATGGCCCCGAAGGTGAGAACCACCCGGCGCCTCTGACCCTACCCAATCGGCCGCGACGGACGGCTTCAAATTCGCAGGACGCGCAGAAGTAACATATCTCTGCATGCGAACCGATGTGGAGATGTTCGCTGGGCACGATGGAAGTGGAGGCAGACGCAAGGATGAGAGTTGTAGCCGCTTTTTTAGTCCTCCCGCTATTCTTGGCGGTGGGATGCAAGCCGGGGCCCACCCACTATTGGTATCATCCCGCTAAGACCTTCAAACAGGCTAAGGCTGACTGTGAGCAGTGCGAGGCGCGGGCCAAGGCCGAAGAGGTGGGCGCTAGTGATCGGAGCGACCACACTGCCGCAGAAGAAGAGCGGGGGGCCCACTACGTCTTCGAAGGCTGTATGGAGGGCAAGGGGTATCTCAAAATGAGAGACTTCCGTCTCCCCTCTGAAGCACGCAAGAAATCCTACTCTCTGGGCGGCGTTGCCGGACGATAGCGCTTGGCTGCCGCTGGCCCACGCGGTGGGAGCGCCCTGAGGTGTCGTTCTTGTTGCCCTATGGTTTGGCGAGGAATCCCACTGTAGAGGTCATGACGCGCTGTCGAAAGCTCTCTTGCTGCCGGCCATTCTGTTGTTCCTGGAGATCCTTGAAGCTGGCGCGACAGAAATGGCAGCCGATCGTCGCCAGATGGAAATCCACGTAGTCGAACCACTCCAGGGGCAGGTTCTCCAGCAGGAACGCCCCCAGCGTGCTGCGTTTCGGACAGCTCAGGCGATGCGATTCCCATATCTGAGTCAAGAGATCTTCCGAGCAGGAGAATGACACGTCACTTTCAGCGCACCGTTCCAGCACGTGGGTTCGGATCTGTTTGAGGCAGCGGTGTTTGACGACTCTGACGAGTCCGGCGTTTAGATTGAGCAACTTGGCCGCGTCCTTGTTGCGTAGCTTGCAGTAGAAAAGCAACTCGGCAAGCTTCAAATCGCGAAGGTTTTCCGTTCTCTTGAAGCTGGCGATCAGGCGGCTCAGGGCCTGGGTGAGAATCCGCTGCTGCAATTGCTGTTGCTCATCGTGACTGACGCACCAACTGACGCTCGGACCGCAGGCGGCCCTTTGATCGAGCGCGTCGACCGAGACGCCGTCGGTCCCCGTTCCATAGACGTCCTGAATGAGGCACACCGTTCTGGTCATCCGCGTGCGGAAGCGATTGACGATTTCGTGACGCAAGATGCCGAACAGGTAGGTCTCAAGGCTGACGTTGATCTGGATTTGGTCGAGGGCTTTGACGAATGAGGCAAAAGTATCCTGAACGACATCCTCGGCATCGGCATGCTGGGTGACCCGCGCTCGCGCGAAACGGAGCAGGCGGCCCTGGTATTCGTCGATGAACCGAGCCCAGGCCTGGCCGTCTCCTTTGCGGATGGCCTCGAACATGTCTCTGTCTGTCTGACTGGGATCGCTCATATGTAGTTATATGACAACTGTCTGCGTCAGGGGTTCCCAATAGAGCGATTCCAACCGCTCGCTGTTTCTGTTTTCGCTCTTCAGCACCGCTCAGTCCGTGACCGTCTCGGCCAAGGCGACGCTGCCGTTCGGATCTTCGTCCACGCGGCCGGGCGGACCCAGATGCTGATCCAACCATTGTATGATTTCTTGATGGTACAGTTCACGAAATTCCCAGGGGATATTGTGCTCACCCGGAAACGTGACATGTTTCTTTTGGTCCGGCGGCGTTCCGAGCAGACGAAACAAGGGCTTCTGGGCGGTCTCATGCGGGAACAGCGAATCTTCCTTGCCGTTAAGCATGAGCATGGGAATCTTGACCCGTGGGGCGAAATTGGCCGGGTCGGAGGCGGGGTGTCGCTGGCAGCCGCAGATGCCGCCGAGTAGTAGGATGCCCGTCTTGAAGCGCTCTTCGGTGGCGATCATCACCGGACCCATTTGCCCGCCCCAGGCCAGTCCGACGTAAGCGAGTTTCTCAATATCGACGTCGTCGCGCGTCTCAAGGTAGTCCACCGATCGTCGCAGATCTTGTGACCTCTGCACGTACAGGTTCTTGCTCTGAATCCCATCCGGCGGGTAGGTGGATTTCTCCAGACGGCGATCGTAGGTCCCCTTGTAAAACGGGACCAACACGGCGCGACCGCTGCGGATGATCCCAACCAGTTCGTGGGTGTAGGCCCTCTGGTCCCAAGGACTGAATCGGGCGATGCCGCTGGGGTACCAGAGAACCACCTGATAGGGCTGCTGGATCTCCTTCGGAAGGTGCAGGTAGGCAGTCACCCGCTCGTTCGGATAGGCGGCGTTGAAGGTGATCCGCTCACGCCAGCAGTAGCCGAGGTCCTCGTCGATCAACTCCACTCGCGCGTTCAACTCCGTTCGGTCATAGCGATAGGCCGTGTCGATATAGGAGTCCAGTATCTCATCGGAGACAGGTCTAAAGCTTGCGAAATCCCGACGCTTGTGCTCGACGGGAGCGAATGCCTGTTCTGGGATGGCTTCCTTGCCGTCCAGGTATTTAACGCATCGCAGGCCGTTGGCCGGGTCCCTGTCCCAGGGAGACCGCATGGCCCCATTGATAAAGGCCGTGTCGTAGTCGCCCCACGTGCCGCCCAGAACACACCGGGAATCCTCGACGCCCTCGATGCCGTTGTGGCACCATTCTCGGACGTTGCCCGCCGCGTCGTAGAGTCCGAAGCGGCCCATTCCCTTATGCCGGCCGACGCGCGCTGGGCCATCGCCGAAATTGCTCAGCGAGGTGATGCGATAGGGCTCGTCGTCGGCGCGCGCCGCCGCGGTCCAGTGATAGATGGTGGGTAGATCCTTGCCCTGGAATTTCGCATACGCCGCCGCCTCATGCCAACTGATACCGCCGACGGGACAGTTCCGATGACCGCTGGGATAGGTACCCTTTTCCCAGGTGGCCGGGCCAAAACGCCCGGTTCTGTCGCGGAAGGCCTCGATCGCTTGGGACCATGGCAGGACGTGCCCATCCCGGACGAAGGCGTGCTCCCAGAGGTTGGGGTCGGCATAGCCACCGCCATCGACAAATGCTTTGAACTGGTGGTTGGTGACCTCATATTTGTCGATCAGGAAGGCGGGGGCGCCGGGGATCTTCCGCTTGCCATGAAACAGTGATTTCTGGTCGAGTTCCGCCGGAGGGATCCACACCATGTCAGCGGGGAATCGCCCCTTTCTGTACAAAGGGAAGTCCAAGGGCTTCGGACAAAGGGTGCTCGCGTCCGTATATGGCGCGGGCAAATCGTTCGACCGGACCACCTCGACGATCACAAAGCCGGGCTTCTCCAGCTTCCACCGATAGGTTCCGAACGGGACCCTGGCCCGCTTGATGGGGGATCGCCCGAGGTATTTCCACTTCGGTTTTCGGTTGTGATATTCACTGACAAAAACACTGGCGCCGGGCGGGTCGCTGGAGATCTCGAATGTGCGGGACAAGCGCGGCCAGCGACTGGCCAACAGGGGGTCGTCCGGGATATAGCGTTCGGCCTTCTCGGCGAGAACGAAGGCCGCAAAGTAGTCATCCTGCTGGATAAGCTGATCGATTTGCGCCATGGCGTCCTGCTGGGCCCACCGTGTCGTGTAGTGCTTCCAGGCGATGCTGGCGGCCAGGGCTAGCGCCAGGACGACGCCGCAGGCGAGGATGGCGGCGACCTTTCGGCGTCGGAGGAACTTGACGGACCGATCCACGATGCCCGGTGGTTTGGCCTTGATGACGCGGCCGCTGAGATAGCGGCGGAGATCTTCGGCGAACTCCCCGGCCTGGCCGTAACGTTGGTCCGGTTCCTTTGCAATGGCCTTGCAACAAATGGTTTCCAGGTCGACGGGGATCCGACGTTCGATTCGCCTCGGTCGCGCCGGATTCCTGCTGAGAATCTGACTGATCACGCGTTCCTTCGTGTTCCCATCGAACAGTGGTTCGAGCGTCAGCAACTCATACAGCGTGACGCCGAGGGAATAGATGTCGGAGCGCTGGTCCGGTTGGTCGTGACTGCCGGAGATCTGCTCGGGGCTCATGTAGCGCGGGGTCCCGATGAAGGAACCGGTGAGGGTCATCGCACGCTCTTTGCAGATTCGCGCAATTCCGAAGTCCAGGAGCACGAGGCGTCCGTCGTGGGCCAGGATGAGATTGGATGGTTTGACGTCCCGGTGGATAATGCCCTCCTGATGGGCATAGTCCAGGGCCTCGGCCACTTCGCTGATCAGCCGGGCCACCAGGTCGAAATACTCCCGGCTGCACCGACAATCACGCAACAGAGACGATGTTCGCCCCACAGATAATGTCCCGTCGTCCGCGGGGGCATCGGGCCGATTGTGGGTGAACAACGCGGGGCCTTTCCTCGGTTCCGTCGTTCTAGTGGCGCGCAACTCTTCGATGACACGATCGAGAGGTTCCCCCTCAATCATCTCCATGGCAAAGTAACAGATGCCTTGCTCAAGACCTTCGGCATGGATCGTTACGATATTGGGATGACGCAGAGTGGCGGCCGCGCGGGCCTCGCGATGAAACCGTTCGATGGCTGAAGCGTCGCCGACGAGCGTGGACGGAAGCACCTTCAAGGCCACGCGGCGGCTCAAGGAGACTTGCAGGGCCTGGTAGACGACGCCCATGCCCCCGGCGCCCAGTCGTCGCTCCAGGCGAAAGTCACCTAACTGCAAGTTGGGCTCAATGCTCGCGAAAAGCCCCTTTTCATGGGTCCCCTTCGGTCCGCCCTCGCGTTCTGGCGGGCCCTGACGTTCGGATTCCAGACCCACCCGCAGCCGGGCCACGGCCGTGGCGCACGAATCGCACAGTCGAAGATGACGCCGCCAGGACGTCAACTGCTCCGGTGACGCCGATTCGGCCAGAAAAGCCGCTATATCCCGCTGTGACAAGCACCCTGTCATGGGCCCACATCTCCCAAATACTCCGTCCGAGCTATCCTCGATCATTATATCTTTCGGGCGGTCCCTCTTCAAGCAATCTACTGTTTGCCTGGCTGCCGTGGCGGCCGGAAAGTTGTCGGTTCAGACCCCCGGTGCGCGTTTTGCGTTGATTTCTTTGCCATCTCATGCGTCCTGTATTGAAGGAGAACAGGGTAGGTCTTGTGTTACGACGACGACCCGCCTATGCTTGGCGGGGAGTGGTCAGGCCGCCGCCGCGTCGTCCTGAGTGCCTGTGAGAGGAGATGGTCGTTTATGGCGAAGTTGGTCAGGGTGTACGAGGCCCGTCCCACCGACGTGGCCCGGATTGTGGGACTTCTGGAGGGTCGTCATCTCCACCCGGTTGTCACCGACGATCTGGATCGTATGGGGACCTACCGGGACCAGGCGCATACCGTACATATTGCCGTCCCGGCCACGGAGCGCGATATGGCCATCGGTGTCTTGGCCGAGGTCGAGCGACGGGACGAGGTCCGGCTGTCTCATCTGATCAAAGTTACCAACGGCGCCGTGCTGTTCGTGATCGTCGTGCTGGGGTTTGTCGCGATCGTGGGTGTCTTCGACGCCGAGGGTAAATGGTTCGCCGCGACCTGGGTCCTGCTGTGTCTGGTCGCCGCGGTGGCGCTGATCCGTTGGGCCTGGACCCGCAAGGGCGAGAAATGAATCGGATGGGGAGTGTGTCTATGGGGCGACCCTGCAGTGTGTATGGCCTTGTGTTGTCTTTGACGCTTGCCATTCTGGGTGGTTGCACGGGAGAGACGGACAACGAATCTGGCGATGTCGGTCCGGTTGACCGATTCGTGGATGTCGGTGGGCATCGCCTGCATTTTCAGAGTATGGGCGAGGGGACGCCGGTTGTTGTGTTCGATACAGGTATCACCGAGACCTATCGCACATGGGAGGGCGTTTTCGCTGGCGTATCCCGTGACAGCCGCGTAGTCGTCTACGATCGAGCCGGCTACGGGGATAGTGAGGTCGGCTCCTTTCCGAGAACGGCTCAACAGGTCGTCTCCGAACTCCACCGTCTTTTGGAGCAGGCTGAAGTGGGGGACCGTTTTCTCCTGGTCGGGCATTCCCTTGGGGCCACCCACATGGTGGCCTTCGCCGCGGCCCATCCCGGCAAGGTCTCCGGGCTCGTGGTCATCGACCCGCCCCCACTGGAATTCATCACAGGCCGGCAGTTCACCGATCTCTTGCCCATGTTCCGTCAGCAGACCAGCGAGTTCAATCGACTGGCTCAGGAACATCGCCAGGCGGGTCGCGAAGACCAGGCGGGTTTCTTCCAGACAGTCGCTTCCGAATCTGAGATGCTGATCGCGACCACCGCCGAGCAGATCGCAAAGATTACCGATCTGGGGGACATCCCGCTGATCGTCATTGGCTCAAGCCGACCCAACCCCGCATTTGGCGAGGCCGCTCAGGCGTTCCAGGCCTTCTGGATCGAGTCGAACCAGAAGTTGGCGACCCTCTCCACCCAAGGCAAGTTCATCCTGGCCGAGAACGCCGGCCACCATGTCCACCTCGACGCCCCCGAAATCATCCGCGCCGCCATCGACGAGATCGTCGCCTCATCAGCCAACTCCAAATAGCAGATTCGGACGCGCTTGATGCGATCGTTTCTGCTTGTGCGATGCGATTATCTCCCTCATGATGGACTCGATTGGGCCGGAGCGTGATGTTGACTCTCGACGAAGCACTTTTCAGGCGGCCTGGCAGACAAACCTACGAGGAAGTAGCGAAGGGAGAGCGGGAATGAATCGCACTGGATGCGTCAAGGGGCCACTGAGTTTCTTGATTGTCGCGATGCTCTGCAGCAGTCTGCTGGCGGGACCAACGAAGACGCGTTGCACGGTGTCGCTCGTGCAGGTCCGGGCGGACCAGGCCATTATGCCGGTGAGTTCCGAGACACTCAGAACGCTGTTGTATTGCGACGCTGTGGCGGGCCGTGCGATGCGGGATGTGCTGGCCGCTGAGTTTGACCCGAACGGTGGTCTCTTCCGCGTCGAATCCATCGCTGCCGATCGGCCGGATGTTGTGCAATTGGTTCTTGAAGTCAATCTGCCCGTCATGATGGAGGCCGCTGCCGCTGAGTTTGGAAACGCCCTGGTTGAGAACCTACGCGTCGAATTGGGAGAAGTCTTTGACGTGCATATCGAACGCCTGCAGGAACGTCTGAGCAAGGCCAGGCTCCAGGTTGAGTCGGCAGAAAAAAGGTTCGGCAAGGCGCTTGAGCAGGGCACGCCCGATGAGGACGACCTGATCAGCCTGCACCCGGCTGATGAGTTGGTCTACCTCCAGTTGGACGAGACGGTGGACCTCTCTGCCCTGAATCGTGATATGTCCTTTGGCGAGGCGGTCCATGTGCTGCGGCAGAGTGTGGATCCACCGCTGGAGATCGTTGTGCTTTGGAAGGACCTGTCCGACAACGCCGAGATTGAGCCCACCACAAAGATCGACATGGATGGACCAGGGGCGGTGCGGTTGGACGCGGGGCTCAAGGCTTTACTCAACGCCGTGGCGGGGGGATTCACGCAATTGGATTATGTTATTGATGGTGCTGTGGTCACGGTCGCCACAATCGATAGCTTGCCGATGCATCGCATGGAGGCTTGCGTTCATCGTGTACCGCCTCTGATCAGGGCCATGGGGCAAACCAGGCAATTGATGCGCGTGATCATGGAAACCGTCGAGCCGGAGAGTTGGTTCGAAATGAGCGAATTCGGAGAGGGGACCATCCAGACGATCGGCGATGCCGAGTTGTTGATCAGGCAGACCCGGCCGATCCACCGGGAGATTCAGCAGCTTTTGCGGCAAATTGCCACCGCTCACCTTACCACGTTGCCGGTCGATGTTTCGCCGGAGACGCTGGCCGGTCACCTACGTCTTCTGATGTCCTACAGGGACAAGCTCCAGAGGGAATCTGATAGTATCCGCAAAGATCTGGCCGAGCTTGAGCGGGCGAGAGCTGACGCACAAGAGCGGTATAGCCGGAACTCCTGGGATACTGTTCACAACGATCTGCTCGGCATCATCGACGAATTGGAAACGCTGAAGACGAAGATCGCAGACGAAGCTTCCGATCCACCGAGTGCAGATGGGATCGACCGGATCATCCGCAAGGCTAAGGCTTGTATACATAGATCAGAAGAGCATCCGCCAGTGCGGAGGCCCGGTGGCTTCTCTTGTCTTGGCCCCCTCTGGCCCGCGTCGCCGGAGGAGCAAATGCTTGAGAAAGGGCTGACATCCCAACAGGCCGCATTGGAGGCTCTGACGGACAGAATTGGGGAACTGGATCGCTTGCTCATTGGGCCTCGCATTTTCGACCCTGACGTGGATCGCATTCGCAACGCAGCCGAGAGGCTCCGGAGAGCGATCGCTCGTGTGGATGATCTGGAACGTCGACTCTCGGAGGCCGAAGCGCCTTCGGTGACAATCCTGGGCGCGATGGACTGAGCATGGCAGGTGTCTCTGAGAGAGGGGCGTGGACATGTCTTGGGATAGGGGCTATAAACTCTGGCGGACGGATCTCTTGCCGATCGTGATGACTTTTGACTTGGGGAGTGCATGAATGAGTGAGCGGCATGGTTGCAGCGAGGAGGAGGTTGGGCACTACACGTGCCACCGGACCTCTGAGAAGATCGCGATCGATGGAAAGCTTTCGGAAAGCGTCTGGGAGCGGGCGCCGAGGTCGCCTCGCTTTGTGGACATGGTGACGGGCGTGCCGGGCTTTCTGGATACGCGCATGGCGGCTCTCTGGGACGATGAGAATCTGTACATCGGTTTCTGGGTCGAGGAGCCCAACGTCCAGGCCCACTATACCGAGCGTGACTCGCCCGTCTACTTCGAGAACGACATCGAGGTCTTCATCGGTGGTCTCGACTGCTACTACGAATTCCAGATCAACGCGCGCGGGACGATCTACGAGGTGTTCTATATCTGGCAAGAGGCGTGTAAGAAGGGCGGCTATTTCGACAAGCCCGAGTTCGACCTGTTCACGCGTTCGGTCGATGTCATCGGTGGTTTCCAGGACCCGACGCGCTACAAGAAGCACCCACGCGGACGGCGCTGGGCGTTCATGGATTGGGATTTTCCTGGGTTGCAGGCCGGTGTCCACGTCGATGGCAAGCTCAACGACAGCGCGACGCTCGATCGGGGATGGACGGTGACATTGACCTTTCCCTGGGCCGGGATGACAACGCTCGCGCAGGGCCGCTCCTTGCCTCCCAAGCCCGGCGACGCCTGGCGGATGGATTTCTCCCGTTTCGAGGCGCTGCAATACAACGAGCGACTGACCGACCCTTCCGTCGGCTGGTCGTTCAACAAGCATGGCGTCTACGACTCTCACATCCCTGATTGCTTCACGTACGTACATTTCTCCGATGAGACGGTGTAGTCTGGATATGTGTGGTTCGACATCATCGTCAGCGAATCCACGAACGTATGGGGCTGGTCCGTTCAAGGTGGCTGTGGTGCATGGTGGTCCCGGTGCGCCGGGCGAGATGGCGCCGGTGGCGCGGGAATTGGCGGGGCAGTGGGGTGTTCTGGAACCCTTGCAGACACAAGCGTCGGTGCCCGGCCAGATTGAGGAGCTTCGCGGCGTCTTGGAACGCTGCGCGCAACTTCCCGTGACTCTGATCGGCTATTCCTGGGGCGCCTGGCTCAGTTGTCTCTGCGCGGCGCAGCACCCCGAGCTTGTCGAGAAGCTGATTCTTGTCTCGAGCGCGCCGTTCGAGGAGAAGTATGCCGCCGACGTGCAGATGACGCGCTTCGCCCGGCTCAGCGCCGACGAGCGCCGGGAAGTCTCCACGATGATGGAGGCGATGAAGGACCCCGTCCAGCGCGACAAGGACGCACTGCTGGCGCGGTTCGGCGCCCTGTTCACCAAGGCTGACGCGTGCGATCCCGTGACCCTGGAGAGCGAGGGATTGGACGTGAGTTGGGACATTCATCAGAGCGTCTGGAAGGAAGCGGCACAATGGCGCAGCAGTGGTCGACTGCTCAATTGTGTTGGGAAGATCCGGTGCCCCGTGGTCGCAATCCACGGCGATCATGATCCTCATCCGGCTGAAGGTGTTCGCGCGCCTCTGTCTGGAGTCCTGAAGAACTTCAGATTGATCTCGTTGAAGCATTGCGGCCATAAGCCCTGGATCGAGAGACACGCCGCGGAGGTGTTTTATGATGCCCTGCGGCGGGAGTTGCCCTAGCATGCCGGTGACTCTGCTCCCCGGACGGTGACATGGTCGGGCAACGGTCCGAGAACTGCCGGTGTGTTTATCACTCGCCGAGCCTTCCGGCCCCCTCAAACGCAGCTCAGATCCCGATTTGCCGCTGATCCCATACAGAAAAGCCGAAAAAACCGCGTGGGTGAGTGGAGATTCGACGTTTGAGGGTCGATGGATCTTACGTACGGTAGTAAGGGTGACCCAAGGCGCCGACCGGCGGCTCCGAACTGGTCGTGCTTTTTCTGCAATTACGGATGGAGATCAGGTATGACGACAGTCTTGTCTCTCAAGGATGTCCTGCTGGACAGTGCGAAGGAAGTTTTCGAGTCGATGGTTTTCATGGCCCTGGAAGAAGTCGAAGTCGGTTCGCCCGAGACGACGGATGTCACGCTCTTGGGGACCATCACGTTCACCGGAGACCTTGAAGGCTGCCTGACCGTCTGTTGCGGCATGCCCTGCGCCAAGACCATCTCGGCCAACATGCTGTGCATGGATTCGCCGGATGAGTTGAGCGACGAGGATGTCATCGACGCCATGGGAGAAATCTGTAACATGGTGATGGGCTCGGTCAAGACCCGCGTCCAGGATCACGTCAAGAATATCACCATCTCCATTCCATCCGTTGTTCAGGGACGAGAACTCCGCAGTCGCCTGAGCGAGGGAACGACCCGAATCGCCATCAACACGACGCTGGCGGCCGAGCATCACGCCACATTTTCACTGGTCTATCGCACGGTCGGGGGCGCCTCTCCAGATGAGGGGTAACTTCGACGGTAGCCGTCGTTGAGGAGGTCAGATCGTAGGGCTTCCGTAGCCGCCTCGGCGTGCCGGCTGAACGTGCTGTACATCTCCGTCAGCGCCGATCCCACAATGGCGCCTGTCTCGCTGTCCACGATTCGGACGCGCAGCTTCTTCATACTCCCGGGACGATCGTCCGCTTTGGAGTATTCGCACATGATCAGGGCCTCGACGCCCAGAATCCTTTTGATCTTGGCTCGTGTCTTGTCGTTGAGTCGGCCTTGCAGCAGGTTTTGCTCCCCGATGATCTCCGCCAACCGGCTGCGCTCGACGAACGTGACGGGCCGACTGACGAATGTTTTGATATAGGCGGCCATGAAGACCTGCTCGCTTTCCGGGTCCAGGCCGATCACCGCCAGACGCTCGTAGGTGAGCAACTCGGGTTTGGTGAACACCGCCCTCGCCTTGCCTCCACAGCCGGCCAGAAGCGTCAGGCCGAGCCAGAGAACCGCCGGTAAAACGATCGCCATCGATCCGCTGCGTGTCCGCATCGTTGTCACTCCTTGACTCATTCTCATGGAATCCGTCCGGTCCCACGGGGCAGACGCAACTCTCGACGATTTTCCGCCCGCTCAAGGGACTCTCCATAATCTTATCGTTGCTTGCCGATTGTACAAGAGCCCTGTTTCCGATTCGCGGGGCGGTTCGTCCCGGCGAATCGTTGCATGAGGGGCCGGATGGCGATAAGATACCGCCAAACCGATGGCGCCGAATCGTGGGCGTCATCGGGGGTTTCTGACTCTGCGAGGAACGACCTGATGCGTATTGGTATCATCTCCGACACCCACGACAGCCATCGTCACGTTCATCGGGCGATCGAAGTGTTTCAGGGCCAGGGCGTCGAGTGCATCCTGCACGCCGGGGACATCACCGGATGTTCGACCGCCTCGCTCCTGGCCGGGGCATCCGGGAGCCGATTGATTGCGGTCTTTGGCAACTGTGACACCGAGCGGATGTCCCTACGGGCCGCCATCGAGACTGGGGGAGGGGAGATTCACGATCGCGTATTCGATGGCCAGGTCGACGGCAAAACGGTGTACATGACGCACATTCCCCACGGGATCAACCAGGTGATCGCCGATGGGAAGTATGATCTCGTCGTCTATGGACACACCCATCGGCAGGATATCCAGCGGTCGAGCACGAGCCTTCTCGTCAATCCCGGCTCCGGGCAGACGGTTATTGTGGACCTGGCTGATATGAGTGCGACCCCCCAGTCGCTCGCCTGACGAAAACAGGCCGGACCGGTGGTAGGCTCCACCGGTCCGGCACTGCTCGATATTCTCAATGCGTTAGCTGCGCAACTTCTTGTAGTTCTTCAGGCACAGATCGATGGCTTCCAGCGGCGGGTACACGTCCTTTTCTTCCTCGATGATGTACCAGTCGGTGCCGCCGACAGTCTCGCACAGGGCGAAGACTTCGTCCCACTTGACGTCGCCCTCACCCAGGATGGCGTTCTTATTGGTCGCCGAATGCTCCTTCAGATGGACGGTGAGGGAGCGCTTGGGATATTTCTTGAGATAGGCGATCGGGTCGCCGCCACCGTCGATGCAGTTGCCCGTGTCGATCTGCATCACGACATTGCTGGCGGTGTTGTCGAACAGGATTTCCCAGGGGATCTCACCCCCGTCAAGGGCGTGGAAGTCATGGGCGTGACAGTGATAGCCCACGTACATGCCGAGCGGCTTGATCACTTCGGCGACCTCGTTGAAACGCTCGGCGTGTTGGAGCCAGGCCTGCTTCGGATCCGTCTCGGCGGGCTTGAGCCAGGGGCAGATCAGGTACTTGTTGCCCAGGGTCTGGTTGAACTCGATGGTGGCTTGCAGATTCTCCTTCGAGAGGGTGTCCATCGCGGTGTGCGTGCCGCAACACTTGAGCCCATTGTCGTCGAGGAGTTTACGCAGGTCCTTGGCGGTGTTGTCGTAATAGCCGGCAAACTCGACGCCTTCGTAGCCCATCTGAGCGACCTTGGCGACGGTGCCGGGCAGGTCCTTGGCGCAGTCGGCCCGGACCGAATAAAGTTGCACGCCGACGGGGAGGGGGGCCTTCACTTCTTTCGCGGCTTCCACTTCTTCTCCATCCTCATCTTGCTTCTTGCAGCCGCCTCCAAGGGCGCCCATCGCGGCTACAGAAGCAGCGGTGGTCGCCAGGAAATTACGACGGGAGAGCCTGGGACGATCTCGATTGGTCTTCATGATCCTTCACCTCACTTTGTTATCCACAAAGGTATCCTTGATTTCTGGTGGCAATGACCCTCGCGCGAGGGCCGCCAGTGAGGGGGATTGTAGCTGGAGAACCTGGTTCGGTCAAAGGCAAAAACGCTCTCGCCCGTCTGCCAGAGGGCGAACACCAGGCCGGTGGCACAAGGTCTCCGCGGGCCTCTATTGGGTCGTCATGGGGGTAAGATGTCTTACGGCCTGGTTGCTCGGGGTGTTTGCACGCTGAGATCTACAATGTTGCGGAAACCTACCTCCGATCTTAGACTACTGACGGTTCTTCGTTCTGACGAAAGGGATCACGATGACCGAACCCGAGGACAAGAACGCCCACGAGCCAGACGGACAAGAGGCGGTTCCCACGGCCGATTACGGGGGGAGCGTTGTCGGACCGGGCGCACAGATTGGCCCCTATAAGCTCATCGGCATTCTTGGCGAAGGCGGCTATGGGATCGTCTATTTGGCCGAACGAAAAGAGCCCGTCAGGCGTCGAGTGGCGCTCAAGGTCGTCAAGCCGGGGATGGACAGCAAGGAGGTGATCGCTCGGTTCGAAGCAGAACGCCAGACTTTAGCTTTGCTCGACCATCCCAATATCGCCCATGTCTACAACGCCGGGACGACGGATGCGGGCCACCCTTACTTCGTGATGGAATATGTAAAGGGCTTGTCCATCACAGAACACTGTGATCGTGAGAGGCTCAGCATAAAGAAGCGACTGCAGCTCTTTCAACAGATATGTGAGGGTGTCCAGCACGCCCATCAAAAAGGGATCATTCACCGAGACATCAAGCCGTCGAATATCCTGGTGTATGCGGATGGGAATATGACGATTCCCAAGATCATCGACTTTGGGGTGGCCAAGGCAATGAGCCAGCCTCTCACAGGGCGGACACTCTATACAGAAGCGGGCCAGTTCATCGGAACGCCAGAGTACATGAGTCCCGAGCAAGCGGAGATGATCGCTCAGGACATCGATACGCGTTCGGACGTCTATTCATTGGGCGCGGTACTCTACGAGCTGTTGACAGGCACCCTGCCCTTCGATAGCGCCACCCTGCGTGAAGGTGGCGTCGAGCATATCCGGCGAGTCATCCGAGAGGAAGAGCCGAAGACGCCCAGTACTCGACTGACGAGTCTGGGCGAACAGGCCACGAAGGTTGCCCAGAAGCGTCGAACAGAAGTTGGCACGTTAGCAAAATGGCTGCACAAGGAACTCGAATGGATTCCACTCAAGGCGATGCGTAAAGAACGCACCCGTCGCTATCGCTCGGCCTCGGAGCTCATGGATGACATCCAGAATTACCTGGAAGGTGCTCCTCTGATTGCCGGGCCTGAATCCACCATGTATCTGATCAGCAAGTTCATCCGGCGAAAGCGAGGACTTGTAGCGGCTGCCACGGCGGTCCTCACGGTGCTTGTTGCAGGAGTTGTGGTTTCGACCATCTTTGCCATCGGGCAGGCTCGCGCTCGTCTCGAAGCAGACAACGCCCGCGCTGAGGCCCAGCTAATTGTTGATTTCCTCGAAAACGATGTTTTGGGCTCAGCAGGAAAAGCCAGAGTCGGCGAAGCAACGGTCAGCTATATTCTCAATGCTGCTTCACAAAGCCTTGAGGGCAAGTTCAAGGACAAGCCACTTATCGAGGCATCGATTCGCCTTAAACTGGGCTTTACCTGGCGGCAGATCGGCGAGTCAGATGAGGCCGAACAACACTTCCTAAAGGCCATTGATATCTACACACAGAACTATGGCGAGGAGCATCTGATTACACTGAAGAAAATGGATTACCTTGGCTATATCTACGAGGATCAGGGCCGGTACCGTGATATGGTGGATCATTGGACCAAGATTCTCAAGATTTGGCAACGCGTATTTGGAGTGGAGCATCCAACGGGAACCATTAATGGACTTGCAGTGGCACTGTGCCATTTGGGGAAATATGAGGAAGCGGAAAAGTGGTTCAAAAAAGCTATACAGTCCAACGAAGCCTTGTATGAGGTGGGAGGAGAGAGTATCAGTATGTTTCCCTCTCTCAAGCGCAACCTTGCCCGGGTATACACAGCGAAGGGACGGTACAAGGAGGCAGAACAGTTGTTACTCAAAACGGTACGGTACAGGGGGTGGTATGACGAGTATGGCGTGAACCTACGATACACACCTGAACTCGCTAACGTGTACAGAGCATGGGGCAAGTACGACAAGGCAGAACCGCTGTTTGAGAAGTCATTGGAGGCGTTGCGTCAGGCCAAGGGTGATGAGCACTTCCTCACATCACTTTGCATGCACGGTCTTGGCCGACTCTACGTAGATCAAGACCGATACAACGAGGCGGAAAAGCTGTTCGGCGAGGCACTGCCAATAGCTCGCCGACGACTGCGCGAAGATCACCCTGTAACGCTGCGCTTGGTGAATACTCTTGCTGTGCTCCGCACAAAGCAAGAGCGATACGATCAAGCTGAGAGACTGTTTGATGAAGCATTGAAGGGCAGGCAGCGCGAGTTAGGCCATGGTCATCCGGATACGCTGGAATCCAAACACGACATGGCCGTGCTATACATACGGCAAGCTCGCTACGAGGATGCCGAGCCGCTGCTCCGGGACGCATTCCACGGCCGTGAGGCCAAGTTCGGCGTCGAGCACCCCGATACCATCGACTCGCTGAGTCAGTTGGTGAGGCTCTACGAAGCCTGGGACAAACCCGAAGAAGCTGAGCAGTGGCGCGCGAAACGGTCCCACGAGACAGATGTGACCGAACCGAACTGACCCTGTGACTACGTGCGGTCAGAAGATCGGCCGGTAGATGTGGCAGTAGGGGGTCTTGCCGGTCTTGTTGTAGTAGTCCTGGTGATAGCCTTCGGCGGGCCAGAACTTGTCGGCCGGGGTGATTTCGGTCTTGACGTCGAAGCCCTTCTTTTGCAGCGTCTCCACCAGTTTCTCGGTGACTGCCTTCTGCTCGTCGTCGAGGTAGAAGATGCCCGAGCGGTACTGCGTGCCGATGTCGGGGCCCTGACGATTCAACTGGGTGAAGTCGTGCGTCTCGAAGAAGAGCTTTGCCAGTTTCTCATAACTGGTTTGGCTCGGATCGTAAACGACCTCGACCGCCTCGGCGTGTCCCGTCTTGTCGGTGCAGACCTGCTTGTAGGTCGGGTTCTCGACGCGCCCGCCGGTGTAGCCAACGGCGGTGGAGATCACGCCTGGGACGCGCTGGAGATGGTACTCGGTCCCCCAGAAACAGCCGGAGGCGAAGATGGCCCGCTCGGTCTGGACTTGCCCGGCCGGCACAAAGTTCATGGAAACCGAATTGACGCAATGGCGGGTGTTCTTGGACGTCAACTGCTCGCCCTGGAAGACGTGTCCCAGATGACCGTTGCAGTTGGCGCAGAGGATTTCGGTGCGCATCCCGTCGGCGTCGGGCTCCCACTTGACTGCGCCGGGGATCTGGTCGTCGAAGCTGGGCCAGCCGCAGTTTGATTTGAACTTCGAGGACGACTTGTACAATTCGGCGTTGCACTGCCTGCAGGTATAGACGCCTTCTTCGAAGTGGTCTTTGTATTTGCCGGTGAAGGGGCGCTCCGTTCCCTTGCGGAGGATGATGCGGGCCTCTTCCGGCGTCAGTTCGTTGTACATGGGTCCCTCTCGATAGAATGCGATACGATCGACGCGCAAGTCCGCGTCGAATTCCTTCTTGATGGCGACGATGCCCACGCTGCGCAAGCCTTCGAGGTTCAGCGGTCCGCGCGCCGAACCCGTCGTGAATTGCGCGAAGGGCACCTTGATCTCTTGCCACTGGCCATCGGTCTCAAACGCCGCGCCGTAATACTGCCAGGGGAATCGTGTCTCCCTCGTGCGCAGATGCAACTCGTACGATTCGCCATTGCCCTTGAGACGCAGGGCAATCCCCTCGAAGGCGCGGGCGTCGAAGTTCCGCCCCCTCGGTTGCAGGGCGACCCGCGCCTGGACGAATCCGCCGTTGTTGTCCAGCTTGACCGAACCGGTCAGACGCAGGCATTGACGCCCCTCGTGCTCCTCGAACTGCATCTTGCCGGTCGAGACGCCCCCCATGACACGGTCGCTAAGGAAGGCCCACTTGGCCCCGAGATCGCTCTTCTGCCCTTTCGTAGCGAAATCGTCGATCAAAACCTGGTTCCGTTCGGCCGGCGCCGCCGAGGCGACCGGCTCAGCTTGCTTGCCCCAACTCACGAGAAAAGCGGTACTTACAAGCAAGCCCACCATCGCAAACTGCACGATCTGAAAACGTCTTTTCGCCTGCATCGTCAACCCTTTCATTCCTACCATGTTACTACCTATACACCCTTCCTGCGGCAATTGTTTTGTCATTTTCACTGCCCCAACCCCGGATACCAGGAACCGTTGAGGCTTGACGGAGGACTGTGGTATCATGGGATGCGCCGCCTGTGGGGCGCCACTGGGCAAGGCAAACGGCGAATGTGAATCTTGGTGTGCCGGGAGAATGCAGAGGCGAAGGAGGTCGCATGAGAAAAGACGATGATCCAGTCGTTGTGGAACAAACCTATCGTGCGTCGGTCGATACCGTCTGGAATGCGATCACCCAGGTCGACCAGATGCGCCAATGGTATTTTGACAATATCCCTTCCTTCGAACCTGAAGTCGGATTCGAGACCCAATTCAACGTGCGGTGTGAAGGCAGAGGTTTTCTGCACGTCTGGACAGTGACAAAAGTCGCGCCTCCGAGATTCATAGAATGCAATTGGAAATATGAAGGCTATCCGGGGGATTCGTTTGTTGTGTTTGAACCGTTTCAATAGAATGATTCCACGACGTTGCGACTGACCCATCGCGTTGACGAGAGCTTTCCCGAGGAGGTCCCCGAATTCTCAAGAGAGAGCTGTGTCGAGGGATGGACGTTTTTCGTCAGACAGAGTCTCATAGAGTTTCTGGAAGAAGACCGCTGAGTAGTGTGCAGCAGGTCGCTTAGCCCGGATGCGGAAGTGTGACAGGCGCTTTCTGTGGCCGCTGAGGGGATTTCTCCAAACATCGGGCCGCGCAGGCGGGTATAGGTATCCGGCGATGCATTGCATGAGCCAAAGTACAGTATGGTCTGTTGTTAAGTATGTTTTTCTGTAGGCAATTGAATTGGTGTTTGTCGTATGTATGCAATTCCCCCCGACGCGCAGGACCTTATTTTTGCCCATAGCCTTGGCATGTATGAGGGGCCGGATCTTCTGCGAGCGGAAGAACTGATCGCCAGCGATAGCTGCGCCGCCGAGTTGAACGCGATCTTGCGCGAAGCCGTCGCGCCGTTGTCTTTCATGCCGGCTGAGTACTGCCCCGACGAACTGGCGGATCGCACCCTTGAGCGCCTTCGCACGCTCGCTCAACGGAACCGTCGCACGCCTTCGGCTGCGAAGGTCATCAGGCTCGGCTGGGGTTTGCGTCTGAGCAATGCCACCGGGGCGGCGGTCGTCGCCGCGTGCATCCTGTTGATCGTCGGCGTTCTGGTTCCATCGTCCAACATGATGCGTCAGCGCTCCTACAGTCAGTTGTGTCGGGCCGGCCTGGCGCGCCTGCTCGGATCGCTGAATCAGTACGCTGGCGACCATGACGGGTTTCTGCCGGCGGTGGCGCGGGCCGAGGGAGCTTCCTGGCATGCGATCGGCGATTCGGGCCCTGCGAGCGGCTCGAATACTCAGAACGCCTATCTGCTGCTGAGTTCTCACTACACGGAAGATCCGGCCGATTTCCTCTGTTGCGGCATGACCCGCAATGACGCGCCGCCCCTGACGCCGGCCGACGTTGGCAGATACCGAGACTTTCCCTCGCGCGATCACATCACCTACAGCTTCCGACTCATGCCCGTCGGGCGTCTGAAGATGGCTGCGCTTGGAGCCCGGCCACTCATCGCGGACATGAACCCCCATTTTGAAAACGTGGCTGCCGGCACCGCCCGTGGATGGCCCCCGGCGCTGGACGACAAGACGCTGCGTCTGAACAGCATCAACCATGGTCGTCGGGGGCAGAATGTCGCGTTCGGCGACGGTCACGCGCGGTACATGCGCACCCGTTTCGTCGGGGATTCTGAAGAAGATATCTACACCATGGAGGGCGGTGTCCTGGGTGATGGCTGCCGGCTTCCTTCCTGCCTGAACGACACCATGCTGGCGCCGTAGTCGGTTCGCCGGTGTCCTGTCTTCATCCCATTCCTACGCTCCGGTTGTCTATGGACAGAGCGCTTTGAATGTGGTCTTATGGACAACATGAGAACACTGACTGTGACAAGTGTGTTGCTGCTCGCCTGGAGCGGCCTGGTGGGCGGAGCGACCGTGCGGACGGGCCTGGATCGCCTCGCGGCTTACGAGTCGCTGTTCAAGGGCCGGCGCGTCGGGATCATCGCCAACCATACCGCACACGATTCCGAGGGCCGATACATCGTCGATGTCTTCAAGACGCTACCCGATACGCGCGTGGTGGCGCTGTTCAGTCCCGAGCACGGTCTCTACGGAACCGAAGGGGCGGGCGACCACGTGGACAGCCAGACCGATCCGGTCTCCGGCCTGCCCGTCTACAGCCTGTATGGCAAGACGCGCAAACCCAGCCCAGAAATGCTCCGTGACGTCGACGTCCTCGTTTTCGATATCCAGGATATCGGGGCGCGTTTCTACACGTACATCTCCACGATGGCGCTGGCGATGGAAGCGGCCGCCGAGTGCGGTACGCACTTCGTGGTCCTGGATCGTCCCAACCCCATCGGGGGCAGTTCCGTCGAAGGCCCCGTTCTCGAACCGAAGTTCACCAGTTTCGTCGGCATCTATTCCATTCCCGTTCGCCACGGTATGACCGTGGGCGAACTGGCGCAGATGTTCAATCGCGAGGGCTGGCTGGCCGGCGGCGTCCGTGCGAAACTGGCGGTGGTTCCCATGCAGAACTGGCGTCGCGTCCTGTGGTATGACCAGACGGGCCTACCGTTCCGCAAGCCTTCGCCCAACATGCCCGACATCGAGACCGCCGCGATCTATCCCGGCCTGTGCCTGCTGGAGGGGACGAATGTCTCCGAAGGTCGGGGCACACCCATGCCGTTTCGTCAGTTCGGTGCGCCCTGGCTGAACGGGGCCAATCTGGCCGAGCGACTCAACAAACTGAACCTTCCGGGTGTGCGTTTCGCCCCGACGTCTTTTGTGCCGACTTCGTCCAAACACAAGGGGCGCGCATGTCACGGTGTCCGACTCATCGTCGCCGATCGGGACCGGATGAAACCGTTCTGGGCAGGCGTGCTGATCGTCAATGAGATCTATCTCATGGCGCCCGCTTCGTTCGAGTGGCGGGCAGCCCATTTCGATCGACTCTGCGGAACCGCGACAATTCGCGAAGCCATCGTCGCCCGCAAATCACTGGCTCCACTTAGAGACGGTTGGATTGCCCAATGCAACGCCTTCGAGCTGATCCGCCGCAAGCACCTGCTGTATCCGCTCAAGGCTGGGGCCGGTCGAGGTGCGGGGCAAAGACAATCTCGGCAATCCCTCGCCGCACGGCCTTGACGGTTCCCCCATCCTTCGGATGCGCGCGGTTGGTCAGGATGATCACGTAGGTCTGGGCCGCCGGGTCGCAGACCAAAGAAGTCCCCGTATAACCACTGTGGCAGAAGGTCTCCTCCGAGGCGTTAGGCCCCTTGATCCAGGAATAGCTCGACAGCACATCGAAGCCGTACGCGCGACCGTGGGACTGCATCGTCGTCAGTTTCTTCACGGCGTCCGGGCTGAGGATTCTCTTGCCTTTCCAGGTGCCGTCGTTGAGTAGCATGCGGCAGAAGATCGAAAGATCGGAAGCGGTCGCGAACAAACCCGCGTTGCCACTGGTCCCATCCATCAGGCGGGCGAGCGGGTCGTGCACGGTGCCGCGCCGCAATTCGCCCTCGACGATCTCCGTCGCCGCGATCCTGTCAAGCCACTTGGCCGGCGGGTTGAACGTGGTCGCTTCCATTTTCAGGGGGACGAAGATGTTGTCACGACTGAACTCGGCGACGCTCTGTCCCGTGACGATCCTGACGATCTCGGCCAGGGTGATGTAACCCAGGCAACTGTACTTGAACTTCTCACCCGGCGCCGATTGGGCCTCGAAGCTGCAGATCTTCTCGATTACGTTGGCTGGACACGGACTTCCATGCTGAGCCTCTATCGCGGCCGCATTGGTGTAGGCGGGCAAGCCGGAACTGTGGGTCAGGAGATGTCTGATGCGAACGTCCTCTTTGCCCGCGCAAGCGAATTGGGGCAGGGTGTCACCCACGCGATCGTCCAGATTCAGTTTGCCCCGATCGATCAGGATCATGACGGAGGTTGCTGTCGCGAGCGGCTTGGTCAACGAAGCCAGATCGAAGACCGTCTCTTTCGTCATGGGCGCCTGGAACGGCTCGGCCACCGCCTGGCCGAACGCCTTGCAGTAGAGAATCCGCTTCGAATCGCCCACCAGGACGACCGCGCCGGGGAAATGGCCTGCCTGGATTTCGTCCTCGACTACGGAGTCAATCTGGGCCAGGTGGGCGTAGCGTGTGCCTTCCCGTTGGCAGCCTGACAGGAGACAGAAGAGAACGGCGAATGAGACGATTGTGGTGAGATTCGGTTTCATATGGCTTTATCCTTAATCATTGGCGCTGAGACGTTCAATGGCCAAAGCGACCGGCGAGGGTGGTTCCCGACCCTCTTGCGAACGGACGGTTACTTCCTCCATGGCTTCGAAGAGGGCCTCGCAGGCTTTCTCATAGGGGCACCCCGTCTGTTGGGCGATGAGTCGCGTCCCCCGATCGATGAGCTTCTTGTTGCTGGGCGAGACCCAGACCATGGCGTTGCCGATGACGCGCTCCAGGCGGACCATCGTTGCTGTCGAGATGGTGTTCAGGATCAGCTTCACCGCCAGATGGTCCCAGAGTTCCAGGGGCGAGGACGGCAACGTGCATGGAAAATGGAAGTGCGCGTCCACATCCGACACCTCTGTCCCCGAGCCCACGGTGATGATCGCTATCTTGCGGTAACCGGTCCCGAGTTTTTCAACAGCCTTCCGGTGCAGTGAGTCGGTTTCGTTTCCGACGGCGATAGTCACCAGCGCCGAATCCGGTGCCTCGGTGCGTGAGGCATCGGGCTCGTTGCCGATCTGGAAGCGATGGATCTGGGCGTTATCGAGGTAGGGTGGATCGGCTTGAATCGCCGCCGGCGCCTCCAGTTGTCGATAGACGCCTGGCCCCCAGTCCAGCCCGCGTGGGGCACGCTGGAGCATCTCACCCCAGGCGTCAGGTGTCGGATGGAACGGATTCTTCACAAACGCCCAGGATACCGGCGAGCGCGTGTCATCATCCTGGCGGAAGGGTGGGACCATGAACGTGGGCGAACGTTCGGTTGTGTCGGTCAACACGTCCAGCAGGACCCCGTCCGCAGCGTAGGTCACCAATCCGTGCTCGCGATAAACCTCTTCCTCGAATTGGACGAGCCGTGCCATCGTGTCGATGGCCTCATCCTCTCCCAGTTCGTCCAGGAGTCGTGCAAAGCACTGATGATATTCGTCGGGAGCCCAAGGGTGTCCGATCCCTTCTTCGTCTAGCCACCGCACCAGGGCTGTTTCCAGGGCGGCGCCGACGACCAGCAGTTCGACGGTGGTCGCCTGCATCCGGGTCGAGCCGGCGATCGCCATCGGGCCCGTCGTCAGATCGAGCTTGTGGATGCGGGGCTCTTCAATGACCTCTCGCGATCGTTGTACGTGGCGGTGCAGCAGGGCGGTGGGATTGTTGTAGACGAAGAACACCGTCGCGCCGGCGTCGAGGCCCTCCCAGGCGGTGCCGATGACAAAGGGGGTCTCGCCCCCCTCGGTGATCGCGACGACGACGTCACCTCGTTGTACGCCTGCTTCTTTCAGTTGGTGCCGACCGAACTTGGGGAAGTCCTCGAACCCCTCAACCGACTTGATCAGGGCGAAATCGCCGCCCGCCATGACGCTGATACAGCGATGCTCCATATCTGAGAAAGCGCGGTTGTCCTCGGGATGTTGCTTCGCCATCCCGCGCCAGAACTTTCGCCAGGTGGTTTCCAACAAGATACTCAGACGGCCCGTGGAGCCGCAGCCCGTGAAGAAGATTCGTTGCTTGTTGTGCATCGCTTCCAGGAAAGCGTCGATCAGTCTTGGGTAGGTCTCTTGCGTCAGAATTCCTTCCAGTGCTTCGGTGATGTCGGTGTCCACCGATTGCAGCATGACAATACCGGCCGGCAGGTCCGCCTGAATGGTCTGCGAGAGAGTGCGTGTTTTGGGATGAGACGATTCGGTCAGCAGTTCGCCCAGCCGAAAGGCCTTTTCCCGTTCCAGAAAATCCCGCGCGTTCTCAGTGGCTCTTGACATCATCACCTCCTCGTTCGGTTGAAAGGACAATCAGGCCGTTGGCCACGCGGCGCGGGCGCCCGTCGGAGGGCGAGTTCATGACCTGTCCGCCCAGCCAGAGAGTGGACGATCCTCCCCCATCGAGATTCATGGCTTCCGTGCAGCCCAGTCGCTGCATGAGCGCCGAAAGTTCGGGATAGTCCATGCCGATGGAGAGTTGTTTCTGGCGACCATCGACAACGACCAGGAAGAGCCAATCCTTGTTCCATCCCAGAACTGTTCGGGGATGTCTGGGCAAGGGGGCCTTCCATTCAGGCGATTTGCCGTTCTCCAATAAGATCGGGCCGCCGCCCAACGCCGTCACAACGCCGGTCAGATCGGGTGACGTATTGAGATGAAGCGATATGGTGGTGCCTGGCGTCAAAGACGGAAGTTTCTGGGCCAAGGTTGGTCCGAGGGACAGAATCATGACGTTGGACGTCAGGCGCGTGTCCCCTTGTCGATTCACCGCTGAGACTCTGCCCTGGCAGGATCGGCCCGGACGCAGGGGCAGCCAAGGATTGTCCCCGTCTTTCTCCAGGACCCATTCCACGCCGAGAGTGGTCCGCGTCGATTCTCCGATTGCCGGTGTGTACAATACGGCGGCATCGTCAGCCCGCCTCTCATTCAGGCCGAATGCGATGTTCAGATTGTCAGGTCCCTTGGCTCGGAACTTCCCTTGCACTTGACCGATACGGGGATGGCCGTCCTTGTCCATCCAGAAGCTCACGCCTCTTGGCGAACTGACCAGTTCCCCCTCGGTGATCTGCAGGCCAATGGGGTCGCCCTGATAGGGTCCGGTGCGAATGTGAAAGAAGTCCCCGTTGACGGCCGCGACAGGTTCGCCTCGCGCCGCTGCGAGGCCTTCAATCTGCTCGCTCATCGAAGCCAGACCGTAGACGTGGTCGTGCGCCAGGGTGGTGGTCAGTTGGAACGGCGCACCATTGCGGTCCACCTTCACCACGTGGATCGACCAGGGCGCTACGCCGATACGCTGGTGGATGTACTCAAGGCCCGGCTCAACGCGAACCGGCGGCGCTGCCGGCATCGCCTGCGCCAGGACTGGGCCGGCCAGGCAGAGAAACAGAATCACTCGGCGGGTCGGCACAGGCAATATGCTCTCATTGTGTTCGTAAGGCCGGCTCATTGTACTCATTCCCAGTTCCCTTGACGTTCGGTGACAGATACACAGTGTGCTCATGGTATAGGGTTCGCCAGAGTCGTTCAAGTCCGTTCTGACGGCGCCGGGAGGCCAACTGAGTCCTGCGGCCGTCTTCCATCGGGAGCGATGGGAATCATCGACGGGGGGCGACGATTCTGTTACGCTGTCGGGCAGGGTGTCCGGTGACACAGTTGGAAGGGAACAGGTATGCCTGGGATGGTGCAGAGGATGATAATCGAACGGGAGGCATCTGGCGGTCTCTGGACGACTCTGGGATTCCTGATTGTGTTTGCCTGTGTTGGTCAGTGTCTTGGGGTGGCTCTCGATGCCAATCCCCGAGTGGATGACGTCTTGGCCGCTCTGCAACGTGTCTCGGCGACGCCGCGACTGGTTCCGTGCCAATGCGGAGATTTCTCGGTTCCTTCCGGCGGGCACCTGCAGGGCATTCAGCGGGCGACGATCGCGGGCGCGCCTTTTGCGATTCTCAGTGGCAGTGCCTCTCGCCAGTCGTATCTCGCGTTGATTTCGCTGGCTGATTCGACGGGGTCGGTCACGGCGATCAAGCCCCTGTTGTCTCGTCCCTTCAAACATGCCGGCGGGTTTCAGGTCTGTGGCGACTATCTGGCCGTCGGGATCGAGGACGACAACACCAAGGTGACCTCCCGGATATGGATTCTCAAGCTGTCTGACCTGTTGGCAAGTGGGAGGCCCAGGCCCGTCATCGAAATCGAGAGACAGGGCCAGTACAAACGCGCCACCGCAGGCGCCGTTGGTATGGCTAAGGCGGCCGGTCGGCACGTGCTGTGCGTGGGGACCTGGGATTCGGCTACCATCGACATCTATCATTCCAATGGCAAGGCATTGGAAGACTCTGCTTGCGAATTCGAGTTTCGTGAAACCTGGGATGTGAAGAAGGCGGACCGATCGGAGTGGTCCGATCGCGACTTCGCCTCGTATCAGAACCTCAATCTTGTGACAGACGCGAGCGATCGCGTGTTCCTGATCGGATTCGCGCGGACCGGCGGGGCGGACGTGGCAGACGTCTTCGAACTCAGCCTTGACCCGTCGGTGCCTCCAGAGAGACGTCTTGAGAAACGCCATCGGTGCGTCTTTCAGGGCCGGAAGACGAGCTTCCGGCACGGTGCCGGCCTGGTAGTCACCGATGCGCAGACCCTGAGCATTCTGTCGTGTGGCTATCAGAAGTTCGTGATAGAGCGGTTCCAGTGACAATCTCGATATAGCAGGATAACCATGAGTTGTAACCTCGCAAAGTTGGCGGTGCAGAAGACGGTTCGGGTGGTCGGTCTGATGTCCGGCACCTCGGCCGATGGGGTCGACGTGGCTGTCGTGGACATCTCTGGTCGCCAGGTTGATCTCGTGGCCTTTGAGATGTTTCCCTTTCGGCCTGCGCTGCGCAAGGCGATCCTTGAACTGTGCCAACCTGAGTCGGCGCGGCTGGAGGATATCTGTCACTACAATCAGGTGCTGGGCGAGGTCTTCGCTGACGCCGTTGTCAGATTGTGCAAGGGCCGGGACGTCCCGCTGGACTCGGTCGATTTGATTGGCTCGCACGGGCAGACGATCTTCCATCATCCTCAGGGGGGGCGCTACCGGGGACGGACGGTCCGCTCGACGCTCCAGATCGGAGAGCCCTCCGTGATCGCCCAGCGAACGGGGATCACCACCGTCGCTGATTTTCGGCCTCGTGACATGGCGGCCGGAGGGCAGGGGGCGCCGCTGGTGCCCTATGCCGACTACGTGCTCTTCCGTAGCGGGCGGCTGTCCCGCGCCGTTCAGAACATCGGCGGCATCGCCAACGTGACGTTCTTGCCCCGCAAATGTCGTCGCGAGGATGTCACCGCCTTCGACACCGGGCCGGGCAATATGGTCATCGACGGTCTCGTGCGTCTGGTCACCCAAGGCAAGCGTCACTACGATCGGGGCGGCGCGAGGGCGGCGCGCGGGAGAGTCGACGGGGGACTCCTGAAAGAAATGTTGCGGCATCCGTTCTTGCGGCGCCGACCGCCAAAATCGACCGGTCGCGAGGAGTTCGGCCAATCTTACTGTGACTGGTTCTATCACGAGGGGCGGCGTCATGGTCTGGCTCCCGACGATATGATCGCTACCGCGACCGGCTTCACCACCGCGAGCATCGCCCGGGCGTACCGCAAGTTTCTGCCCGAGATGCCCGACGAAATGATCCTCTGCGGCGGGGGCACCCGCAATACAACGCTGGTCGCGATGTTGCAGGAGGAACTGAAAAGCGTTAAGATTCGCTCGACTGAGGATTTCGGAATCGATGTCGATGCCAAGGAAGCGGTTTCGTTCGCGCTCCTGGCGCTGGCGACCCTGAAAGGAGTGGCGAACAACATGCCTGGCGCGACCGGGGCCGATAGGCCCGTGGTGCTGGGTAAGATCGTGCCTGCCTGATGACGACGCACAAGAAACTGCCAACGACGGAAAAACGCAACCCGCGAAGCGAGCGCATCGACGAGCGGTCGACGCTGGAGATTGTCACGCTCATCGGCGAGGAGGACATGCTCGTTCCGCAGGCGGTGGCGTGCGAGCGGAAGCGCATCGCGCAGGCCGTCGATATGATCGTGACGCGACTGCGCCAGGGGGGGCATCTGTATTATGTCGGCGCCGGCACGAGCGGCCGGTTGGGCGTACTCGATGCGTCGGAGTGTCCGCCTACCTTCGGTGTGGCCCCCTCGCTGGTCCAGGGCATCATCGCCGGGGGGCGGCGGGCGCTGGTTCGTTCGATCGAAGGGGCCGAGGACCACCCCAAGGACGGCGCTGAGGCCATCGATAAGAAGCGGGTCGGTCCGAAGGATGTTGTGGTGGGTCTGGCCGCCTGTGGCGTGACGCCTTACGTCCACGGCGCGCTGAAGCGGGCCCGCCGGATCGGCGCCGGGACGATCTTTGTCACCTGTGCGCCCGAGTCGATCGAGTCCATACCCGCCGAGATTGTCATCAATCCGGTTGTCGGTCCCGAGGTCGTCACCGGCTCGACCCGCATGAAGGCGGGCACCGCGACCAAGCTCGTCCTCAACACCCTCACGACCACCGCCATGATCAAGCTGGGCAAGGTCTATGGCAATCTGATGGTGGACATGCGCGCCGTCAACAACAAGCTGCGCGACCGCTCGGCCCGCATCGTCGTAGATGTCACGGGCCTGTCCCGACGCCGTGCTCAAGCCTTGCTCAAGCGGGCCGAGGGACGCGTCAAAGCGGCGCTCGTGATGCACTATCGTCAAGTCGACTTGCACAAGGCCCTCCGGATTCTGGACGACGCCGAGCAATCCCTGCGCCAAGCCATAGGAGATGCGGAACGCCAATGACGTCCCTACCCATACGTCTGTTTGTTCTCACGCTCTGGGCGGTCGCCGGGACGCCGAGCCAGGACTCTGTACCGTTCGAGACGTTTGTTGCTCCGTTCACGTCGGAGCAGCAGGACAAGGCCCGCGCCGTGTGGGAGGACATCGAAGCGCCGAGTCCCGGTACGCCGCATGACATAGCCATCGACGAGGTCTCCGATGATGATCTGTTCGCTTCCGTTACGGCCAAGGACAAAGAGGCGGTTCTGACGCGATTGAAGGAGTTGCGCTCGCAACTTGCGACCGCCCGCGCCGAGCGCAGCGATCTTGAACGCACACGGAGCCGGTGGCAGACTTTCGCCGATCGTCTGGAGGCTATGCCGGGGATGGGCGCCGTCTATCTCGGCGCGCTGCCTATTGCGAACCAATGTCAGGCTCATATCCAGGACGCAGAGAGCCGCATGCTCTCGTTGGAAAAGCAGATCCAGGCGCGCCGCGTCGCTGTCGCGCTCGACGAGATTTCCCTGAACTTCACCAAGTGGGACTGGCTGGTCATTGTTGCCTATCTCATCCTGACGACGGTGCTGGGCGGGTTGTTGGCAGGCAAGCAGGCCTCGATGAAGGATTTCTTCCTGGGCGGGCGCAGACTGCCCTGGCCCGCCGTGTGCGGCTCGATTATCGCGACCGAACTGTCCGCCGCGACGTTTCTCATCGCACCGGCCCTGGTTTTTTCCCGGGGTGGTGACATGACGTACATCCAATTGGCTGTGGGCACCATCCTCGCCCGCTTCGTCATTGGCTACTTCTTCATCCCCGTTTACTACAAGCGCGAGATCTACTCCCCTTACGACTACATGGGCCAGCAACTGGGCCCGCGCGTCAAGAACATCACGTCGGGCCTGTTCATGGTGGGCGGCATTCTCGCCCAGGGCGCCCGGGTCTACATCGCGGCCAAGGCGCTCCAGGTCGTCACGGGCACCGACACGACCACCTCGATTATTATCATCGGTGTCGTTTCGATCGGCTGGACCATCATGGGCGGCATCACGACCGTGATCTGGACCGACGCGATTCAGTGCCTGCTGTTCACGATCGGCGCGGTGGCGGCCCTGGTCTTCGCGGCGACCGCCCTGGACGGGGGTGTCATGACGCTCGTCTCCGAGGCCTACCACGCGGGCAAGTTCAAGGCGATCAATCTCAACCTCAATACGAAGGAAGCCTACACGCTCTGGTGCGGCCTGATCGGATTCAGTTGCCTGACCCTGGCCTCGCACGGCACCGACCAACTCCTGGTCCAGCGCATGTTCACGTGCAAGAGCCAGAGCGACGCCCGCAAGGCCGTCATCTACTCGGGCCTCTCTCAGGTCTTGACCTACCTGCTGCTCGTCGTCGGCGCGGGGATCTTCGTCTACTACAGGCACTTCCCGCTGGCGCCCTCGGAGCAGGTGGTCGTCGCGGCCGACTCGATGAAGATCTTCGCCATCTACATCGTCAACGTCATGCCCCCGGTCCTCTCGGGTCTTCTGATGGCTGCGATCTTCGCGACCGCCATCTCGACGCTCGACTCGCTGCTGGCGGCGCTGTCCCAGTCCACCATCTCGATTCTGTACAAGCCCTTCTTCAGGCCCGAAGCGTCTGATAAACACTACGTCCGCGCGTCCCGCGTGATCGTCCTGATCTGGGGCGTCCTGCTGACCGCCTTCGCTGTCTATTGCGATGTGATCGCCCGCTCGTACGCCGACCTGATCCAGTTCGCCCTGGCGATGGCGGCCTATACCTACGGCGCCCTGCTCGGCGCGTTCTTGCTCGCCTTCTTGCCCACCAAACGCGACGACCTGGGCCTGATGTGGGGCGTGCCGTTGTCTATGCTGACCGTCTTCGCCCTGAACTGGCACCAGCCGATCCCCCAACTGATCGTCCTGATCGCGTGCTTGATCCTGCTCGTCCAGGCCTTCCGCCACCTCAGGGCCCACCCCGAGCGAATCGGCTACGTGGGCTTGGCCGTGATCGGGGTCCTGATGATCAGCATGGCCGTCATCGGCCAAACGCCCGACGGCGCCCCGATCCACTTCACCCTCGCTTGGCCCTGGCATTTCCCCATCGGAACCGCCATGACCCTCGGCATCGGCTACCTCGTAGGCAACCACCGGCCCGAGGAATCGGTGGGAGAGTAGCAGGATACAGGTATAGATGAGTCGCCAGTAGCTGCGGCGGCAAATTGGCTTTGTTTGGCGCGCTTCGGTCATTTGGGGCCTTCGGATCTCAGATTTGTTTCGGATTTCGCATTTCGTTCTTCGCCCTCGTCGGGGGCGCATGAGCCCGGCCGAATTGGCTTTGTTTGGCTTTGTTTTTCAGAACGATCTGCGTTTACAGGCCCAAGAAGCCGGGAATTGGGTTTGTTTTGCATAAAAAGGTCTGCCCAAAACAGCCCTGTCGTCCCCAAATCCCAACTGGCAGACAACTCGAGCGGGCCAGAAAGACGGCCGTGTCGCGCACTTGGATTGGGAGCAATCTTCATCTCGCTCTTTCCCGTTTTTTGCCGGGCCAACGCAAAACCAACGACCGACCCAAACCCTCGGTCGCCACACCACGCTTTGTGGTGATAGGTGTATAGTAAACGAAACATGTGGATCTGTCAAGCGAATAATCGAAAAACCACCGAATCTGGGTGAAAGGTAGAAGGGTGTGAAGAGTACCAGGATAAATGGGTGGATGAGTGCCCTTCCGTCTCGCGTTCCCCCGCCAGAGCCTCATGCCGCCTGTCATGCTGAGTGCCAACGAAGCATCCGGCCACCGAGCGAGAAGCTACACGTATCTTACAGAGGAAACCCCGGAATTCCTACTTGTCCATGCGTCGAGTCTCGCCTACAATTCTCCTAGCAGACGTGAGCGCGACCACTCCGGAGGCCGAGAGAGCAAACGAGGAATTGAACCGGACTCCGTTTCGTCTTGAACTTACGCCTTGACATAGTAGTTGCGTGCGAAAGGCTGTGGTTTTGGGGAGCGAAGTATGCAGATCTTGAAAGTGATCATCGTCGTTCTAGGCATGGCATTGACGATTGCGGCGGCGGTGGTGTCGCAGGTCGATTTGCCGCCAAGTACCTACAAGTTCCTCTCTCCGAGATATTGGCGAGCCATGGACGCAATTACCAGATTGGAGAGGGGGCAATGCGTTGAGGCAGGCGAGTCGGGTTTTGCCGAAATCGCCGATATCAAGAGGGCCGAGCTGCGTCGCCAGCACCCACCAGAGGTCGCCAAGCCGGTAGTCATCCTGAAACTTGAACTCGTGAACCAAGATACAACGGTGAGCATACTCGGTACGAGTTTCAGGGGAAGCAGGGTAGACTTCACCCTTATGGATGGGCAGACAAATGGAACATGGCTAATCGACCTTCGGAACGAGGTGCAACAGTGGCGCGCACGAAGCATAGTCCGCTGGAGCCTAGGGTTTCTGGTTGCGGCTATATTGTTTACTCAATTACCTCAGGTTGCGCAGCAGTTCGCTCTTTTGTTCAAGCGCGATGCACATTCTGCCGCTCCTGCCCGAGCGCGTCGAAGTGTACCTGGTCGTTGGCACGGGTCTATTGTACCTGGACCTCTTGGAGAAAGAGTTGCCAAGATCTGAGTCCTGAAGCGGCGTAGGGCGTGCACTGCACGCCGTCCTTCTGTCTCGCGACAAAGTCGAGGGCGCGGAGTGTCACGCGGCGGTTTTTAGGGTGACGTGTAGGCCGGCTCGGGTGGCGAGGGTGATGAGCATTTCGAGACTGAACTTTTCCCACTTGCCTCGGACCAGGTCGGAGACGCGGGACTGACTGACGCCGAGGATCTTGGCCGCCTTGGCCTGGGTGAGTTTTTTGGCTCTAATGACTTTGCGCAGCTTGGCCATGAGATCGGCGCGCATCTGCAGGATCGCCGCCTCTTCCGGTGAGAAGCCCATGTCCAGAAATACATTGCCCGAAGAGCTGAGAATATCTTCACTCATGATTTGCCTCCAATCTGCTTGTACCGCCGACGCGCCAATTCGATATCTTGTCGGCTTGTCCTTCGGCCCTTTTTCTGAAAGGCGTGAAGCACGTAGATCGCCTTCTTCAACTTCGCGACATAGACCACACGCCACTCGCCCAATACATGAATACGAATCTCTCGGACGCCGGGGCCGACAGCTCGCATCGGTTTCCAATCGCTGGGCTCCAGCCCATTCTGAACCGCACGAAGTTCAAAGCCCGCCCCGCGACGCGCCTCGTCCGGGAAGTTCCGGAGGTCGTCCAAGCTCGATCCGACGAATTCGAGTGGCTTGACTGTCATATATAAATTATACAAGTACTTATATAAACTGCAAGTCTAAAGCCCACAGTTATTCCTTCTGGTGGGGCGAGCCGTTCAGTCTAGGACGGGGCTGCTTCCCCAGGCTTTGTTGGGTTTTGGGCCGAGCCAGAGTTCTAGTTGGCCGCCTTGGGCGAAGTCTTTGTGGTAGAGCCAGCAGTTGTTCAGGGGCTTGCCGTTGAGTTGGGCTTTCTGGATATAGCAGTTCTCTTCTGAGTTGTTGTGGGTCTTGATCTTGAACTCTTTGCCCGAATAGTAGCGGGGGTCGAGCTTGATCGTGATCTCGTCGAACTCGGGGGCGGTGATCTCGTAGATCGGTTTTTTGGAGCAGGTTCCGCGCAGGCTGAAGAGTCCGAGCTTCATCAGGGCGCTGACCCCGCCCATTTGGCCTTGGTCTTCGTCGTGCCCGCCATAGCCGATGTTCGGGTTCGTTCCGCCGTAGGCCTGTCGACTGACGCGGCGCACCCAATACTGACTGAGCCAGGGATGGCCGGCGTGATTGAAGACATGGGCGTTGGAGCAGCCTGGCTGATTGGCATAGCTGACATACCCGCCGCCGTAGGTATAGACGAAGTGACTCGGCGCCGCTTGCTCGAAGGCGTAATTGAGCTTCTCAGCCAGGATGTCCGTCCCGCCCATCAGTGCGCTTAGGCCTTTGATATCATGAGAGACGCCGAACGTTCCTTGCCAGGCATTGGCTTCGACCCAGCCGGCGCCATGCAGGGTGTTCTTGGCTTTCGGACTCATCAGGAGGTTCTCGTTCGGATCGAAACACGCCTTCCAACCATCGATCCATTCCTGATAGGACGCGACATCCTGGTGTTTGCCCAACTCTTGGGCCATCTGGGCCAGCGCCCAATACTCGAACCCGCCCTGGACCATGATCCCAGGGCTCCCAGCGTTGCCCCGGATGAGTTGCGGATGGCTGGCCTTCATCATCTGATAGGCCTTCTCCTCATCCACCTTGGTCAGAAGGTCCTTCTGCCAGGTCGCCGTGATCAGACTGGTGGCCGGGCATCCTGTCATGATTCCGGTGTAGCCTCCGGCGCTGGGTCCGCGCGGCAGATGGCCCCCGGCTTCGGCGTACTGAACCATCGAAGCGGAGAACTCGTCCAGCATTTCCGGCCAGCCCAATCCCCACAGGATGTTCAGGTTCCACATCGTCAGCCAGAGGGCGTCGGAATTGTACATGTGGAACCTGGGCTTGCCCGAGGCGTTCTTCGGCACCGTCCGAATGCGTGTGTCACCCATGAAGCTGGGGTAGTCTCCACTGACGTCGTCGATCTTGTGCCGGCCCAGGAGCGTATGCCAGAGGTCGGTGTAGAACTTGACCCGCGTGTCTTCCGGACCTCCTTTGACGTCGATCTTTCCGAGCCACTGATTCCACTGCCGCCGAGCATCACTCCTGACTCGATCGAAGTCCCAGTGCGCGCACTCCGCTTCCAGGTTCCGGCGGGCGTTCTCAATGCTGGTATAGGAAATGCCGATCTTGACCTTCACCTCGTCACTGGCGGCGACGTCGTAGACCAGGGAGACGCCCGCCTGTTCTTCCGGCAGGTTCTTGAACAGGTACTTGCGCTTGTCCTGCTCGAGCCGGCCGGCAGGGATCGGGTTGGCGAAGTCGCGAATGTCGCTGAGTTTCTCTGCCGCGCCTTTCCATCCATCCATGCGCTGGAAGGGGCGATCCAGATCGATGACGAAATAGACATGGGACAACTTGGGGCCGCCCCAGAGGCGATCTGTCATGCCATGCGAGCCTTCGATCCGCGTCGGGCTGACAGCCGTGACTTTCGCGTCCACATAACTGACCGCGCCGACGAACCCGCCCAACTGGAGCAACAGATTCGCGCGATCCGCCTGGCGGTATTTGAGACGGTAGAAGGCTACCCGGTCGGTCGAGGTGTACTCCACCTGCGTCTGGTAGCGGTCGAGAAACAGCTTGTGATAGCCCGGCTCAATGGTCTCGGTCTCGTGGGCGAACTTCGATTTCCATCCCTTCTCGCCCAGATTCGGATTCACGTCACCCGTCGTGGGCATGAGGTTGATCCCCGACATGATCCAGGCATGAATCTGCGCGAAACCGAGGACCTCGGTGCTGTTGTAGTTGTAACCGCCGCCTCCCTGATTCTTATTGCGGGTGTAGGCCGCGGCGCAGACCATGCCGAAGGGGCGACTGCCCGGCGTGCAGAAGAACCAGCGGCCGCGACCCGTCTCGATGGTGGGGTCCACATAAGAAACGTAGTCAGTGTAGTCTTTGCTTCCTTTCGGCTGCGGCTGGGCGGATGCGTCGTGATAGACTTCCAGTTCCGAGAGGCCGATATGCCACCCGATGCCGTCTGTGACCGTCATCGTCATTCCCGTAACGATACGCGGCTCGAACACGACGGTCTTGGGCGAACCGTCGTTGGGAATCGCCGTGACATGGACCTCGGAGTCGTCACTGAATTTCAGGACACAGGCCGCCATGTGCTCGGCTTCGGTCGGGCGATCGTAGAGTACGACCTTGTTGACCTTGTGGGGACTGTCCCAGCGCAGTTCGAGCTTCGGGTAGTCGATCCAGCCGTACCAGGCGTTCCGACTCTCGCCGATCCATTCACCTTCTCCGTCCTGCTGCTTAATACCATCGATGGCCGCCGCGTGAGCCTTGCCCGAGCCTGTCACGGTGGCGATTCGTGCGAGGTTCGGGCTCGCATGATTCTCGGCGCTCAGCTTCAGGCACGGCAGGGTCGTGAGAATGATCGAAAGAAGGCTCAAGCGAAGAACGGGTGTCGCGGCGCTGACCTGCATGGGTGGTCTCTCCTGGTAAACAAATCGTCCTATGCGTTTCTCTGTGACACCGATTATGGTATGCTGAAGGCCGCCGATTGACAATAGGAATGAAGCGTTTCTGGAGTGGAGAGCATGAATCTGCCGCAATTGGCTCAATACAGTGAGGGGCTGGGCAAGATGTTGCGCAACGGCATCGAGCTGCAGCGGGCCTTGCACGTGGCGGGGGAGTGCATGGCGGCCGGGCCGAATCGGCGTTTTGCCGAGCGGCTCAGTGGGACGTTGTCGGCGGGCGAGGATTTGCCCTTCGACGAGTTCTCCCGTGCGCTGCCTCCTTTCTACCTAACGATTCTCGATTGCGGCCTATTGACCGGACGCGTGCCCCAGGCGTTGACCTCTGCGGCCCATTATGTGCGTCAGGTCCTGCCCGTCCGGCATACGCTGCGACGTTGCGGGCGGTACGCGCTCCTCGCGTATCTGATCTGTATCGTCACCACGGTAGTCTTCGGAGGGCGGCCTTCATTCGTGGCGCTGGTGGTGCTGGCGGTGCTGTTTGTGTTACCTCGTTGGATTGAGACGCTGGCCTTCGGGCGTGACGCTTTGCTGGCGCGGATGCCTTTCGTGGGGACGTGGACTCAGCAGGTAGCGCTGCTGGAGTTCTTCTCGTGCATGGAGGTCTGCTACGACAGCACGTTGCGCGTTCCCGAGATGTTTCGCGCCTCGATCCGGGCGGTGGGGAATCGCTGGTTACGCCAGGAACTGTTGGCGGCCCAGGCGGCGGTCGAGCGGGGTTGCAGCTTCGTCGAGGCCCTGGGGAAGGTCTCGTTCATTCCGGGCGGCATGATCGCGGACGTCGCGGCCAACGAGGTCTGTGGCAAACTGGAGCTGAGTTTCGAGGGGTTCGCCCGCGAGCTGAGAAAGCTGATCGAGGCCAAGATGGAATCGGTCAAGGCGCTAGCGGCCGCCTACGTCATCAGCTATGGGATCCTTGTCCCTCTGATGATCGTCCTGCCCGTCTTTCTGGACTTCGATACCGACTTGATTCTGCTGTATCTGGCGTCGTTGATGGTGTATCTCTGGCTGGTCAGTCTGCGCATGGGGATAGGCAATTATCTGCGCAAGGCGAACGACGTCAACTGTTGGTGGGAAAGCCTGCGCGACATTCGGGATACGTGATCTGGCAATGGTTGTGACAACTGGGAATGGAGGTGCGATTTTGTTGAGACGTTTACTGTTCGTGGGATTGCTGGCGATGGCGGTGGGGGCCGCTTCGGGTCGGACCGCATTGGAGGAGGCGCGACAACGGGCGGATGATCTGCAGTTCGCCTCGTACGCGACGTCGGGACAGGTTGCGCAGATGGCCCGCGATGAAGCGTATCGCGCCCGGGTGTGGGAGACGCTCGAGCGGATGGGGATTACGAAGCTCTATATCGAGGTCTATCGGGGTGGTCACACAGTCGCACCGGCGCAACTTGTCCAGGTGCGTGACTGGCTCGTGGCGCGAGACATCGAGATCGTCGGCGGCATCGCTACCGTCCCGGGCGGCGACGTGGGCGTGCGCCAGGAAGGGCCCTTGGGCTGGTTCAACTGGCAGAACGCCAAGACCCAGCGCGACATCGAGAGGATCATTCGCGCCAGCGCGCCGGTTTTCGATACGTTCATTGTTGACGATTTCCTCTGCACGGGCGATGTCAGCGCCGAGTCTCGCGCGGCCAAGGGTGATCGCTCGTGGGGACAGTACCGGTGCGACCTGTTGACGGAACTAGCCCAGTCGATCTTTGTTGGGCCCGCCAAAGAGGTTAATCCCGACATCACCATGATCGTCAAGTATCCCCAATGGTACGACCGGTTCCATCTGCACGGCTACGACACGGAGACGTTTCCACGGATTTTCGATCGCGTTTGGGTGGGGACCGAGACGCGGGGCCGCAACACGCAACGCTTTGGGTTCGTGCAGCCCTATGAGGGTTTTGTGAATTACCGCTGGTTGGCGGGCATCGCCGGCGCCAAGATCGGCGGCGCCTGGTTCGATCATGGCGACTGCGCCGAGCACGACTTCCTCGACCAGGCGTATACGAGCGTTCTGGCCGGGGCGCCGGAACTGGTCTTCTTCAACCTGGGCAACGTTGTCGTAGGCCATCCCGACCATGAGAAGGTCGTCGCGCAGTTCGAGCAACTGGCCGACCTGGCGGCGTTCGTGCGGGAGCATCCCATCGCGGGTGTCCCGGCCTACAAACCACGCAACAGCGACCCGGCCGGGGATATGTATCTCATGGATTTCTTGGGCATGCTGGGCATCCCGTTGGCGCCTGTGCACACGTTCCCCGAGAATGCGCCGGTCATCTTCCTGCCCGCCCAAGCGGCGACTGATCCTGACCTGCACGAGCACGTCAAGAAGGCGAGGGCCCGAGGCGCGCATCTGGTCGTGACGACGAACCTGCTGATCGCCTGGCCTCGCGGACGCGAGTTGGCGGCTGCTCTCAACATCGATCCCGATCTGAAATCCGCCCCGTTGCAGGCTCAAGCAGGGGAGGTGGTGCTCGATCTGGAGTCGCCGATCGAAGTGACGCCGCGAGTCGGTGACGTGACCTGCACCGACGGGACGCGCCAATTGCTGCTATTGCGTACGGTGGGGGACCTCTCTCTTCTGAACACGCACACCTACAACCAGGCCGACTTCGACAAGGTCGGTGAAGTGCTGCTCTGCCCTCGACGATTGGGATTGCTTTCTCTGGAGAGCGCGGCGCTGTCGGCACTTCGCAGGGCTTTCAATGGAGGCGCCTTGCCTATATTTGCAGGGCAAACGTCTGTCACCCACCATCCGTTTGTCGGTGCGGCAGAGGGCGCGTGTGTCGTGCAGAACTTCAACGACGAGGCGGTCGAGGTGAGCCTCGTCCTACCTGCGGAGCGAATCGGATTGGTCGATCGATTCTCCGACGCGCCCATCTCGGCTCGGGCTGTCAGAGTCGAAAATGCAGTCCGACTGACCTTTTCGGTGCCGGCGCGTGATCGGGTCTGGGTTTGGCCGGTAGGGGACGATCCGGCCCGCTAGTTATCCGCCACGCGGATATGCAGATGGGTGATGGCCTGTTGGCCCCGTTCGTTGCTGCGGCGGACGCTGGCGATGTAGTCGCCCGGCTTGTCGTAAGCGTGTTTCGTTACCGCGTAGCCCTGGGGGTTGTGGACCTCTGCGTTGCCATCGGACTGGACGGTGACCTCGGGGCTGCCATCGCCAAAGTTCCAGGTCTCCTGGCCGTGGGTCGTGCGGAAGGCGCGGACCTTGAACGTCAGTTTGTCGCCCGGCTTGATGTCGAATGTCGGATGGTATGCCGCGTGGATCGCCGGCGGGGTCTGGTCGGGGTGAGCTTTGTCGAGGATCTGCACGACGGCGAAGTCATAGGCGATGTTACCCCGCGCGTCGGTGATCTTCAGGATCTCGTTGTACTGACCCGGTTTGTCGTAGGTGCGGCGCACCTTGGGGCCGGTGGTCGAGGTCCCGTTGCAGAAGGTCCATTCGAATCTCTCGATCGCACCGCATCGGCTCCAGGATCGCGTGGCGTCCAGTTCTACCGGTTCGCCGGCCCAGCTTATGCAGTGAGGTCGCGCCACGGCGATGATGTCGGGCTCGTACTGGCGTTGGTAGGCTTCCCAGATGAAGGGGTAGCCGTTCACGGTGCCCCACAGGCCGGAGGGCTGTCGGGACTTGATGCCGAAGTGCAGGTGCGACCAGCCTCCACTGCCGCCTTCCTTGCCCACCACACCGACCCGCTGGCCCATCCGGACCCGGGCGCCGGGCTTGACTGCGCCGTCGATTTCGTACAAGTGACTGTAGCGATAGAACCAGCCGCGACTATCCAGGACGTAAATCACGTCGTAGCGCGGTGCCACGGGGCTGTCGTCGTAGCCGGGCAGCCTCTCGGTGCCGGTCGAGACGACCAGGCCGTCCGTGGCGGCGACCACCTCGACCATACACTCGGCGCCGCCGAAATCCAGGCCGTAGTGATAGTAGATGTTCTTGTTGGTGGGAATCTCACCGCCATCGACGAAGACGGGGACGTTGGCCATCTGCGTATCGGAGGCGAACCAGCGCTGCTTGACCGGATAGACGAATGTCCCGGGCTTGATCAGAGCTGAGCCGACCGGCCAGAGGCGGAGGCGGGCGTCCTTGACCAGGCCCCAGGCGTTCTTCTTGCTGCTGTTGGCCGTGTAACCCTTCGTGACCGCGCAGTCGATTTGCACGTTGCCAACCGTCACCGGCAGACGGTACGTTGACGAGACGAGTGACACGACCTGCCCGGCGATCTCGACCGTCACCGTCGCCCGTCGCACGGCGTTGCGGATGTCGTCCCGGACCTCCTTAAGATCGAGCAGCTTGACATCGACCCCGGCGCCGGTGGAAAACTTGACGCTCTGCGACTGGCCGACATTGAGATCGACGACGCGCACCAGAGGGACCAACCGAGGTTCGGGGCGCTCGGCAGAGACGCCCGGACAGGCCCAGACGCTCAATAGGGCAACGATGCCGGCTAGTAGTGACAGCGAGCGTTTGCCATTCGATTTCATGAGAGACCTCACATGCTGAATTCCAGCTATTTGACCGGATAGGGGGGACGCCCCGGCACGTCCTTCTCCTGCGTTTCGAGTTCCTTGAGAATGACCTCGACAGCCTTGTTGAGTTGCTGGTCGATGCCGGCGTATTCCTTCGCCGGATCGTTGTCGACGTAGATGTCCGGCTCGACGCCTTTGCCCTCGATGATCCACTCGGTCCCTTCGACGTCGTAGCGGGAGAATTCCGGCTTGTTCAGCGTGCCCCCGTCCAGCAGGGGCAGGGTGCCGCGAATGCCGACGACGCCGCCCCAGGTCCGCTTGCCGACGACCTTGCCCAGCTTGTGTTTCTTGAAGCGGTAGGTGAACAGGTCGCCATCGGAGGCTGAGAATTCGTCGGCCAGGCACACCATCGGGCCGTACAGCATCGCGCCCGGGTCGGGCGAAGGCGCCGCGTTGCGGGCGACGTCGATCATGACGATCTCCCGCCGCAGCCGCTCGATGAGCATGGGCGAGACGTTGCCGCCGCCGTTGCCGCGCACGTCGATGATGAGGGCCTTCTTGCGGATCTGGGGATAGAAATGCTTCATGAACTCGTTCAGGCCGTGGCGACCCATGTCGGGCACGTGGATGTAGCCCACCTTGCCGTCGGTGGCCTCGGCGACCTTGCGGATATTGCCCTGGACCCAGCCGTAGTAGTAGAGCTGTTCTTCGCTGTCGGTGGGGATGACCGTTACCTTTCGACTGCCCTTGGACGTTGGCTCGGCATTAAGTTCGAGCATTACCTGCTTGCCCGCCTTGTTGATGAGCAGTTCGTAGATGTTGTCGACCTCATCGGTGGGCTGTCCATCGATGGCGAGGATGTAGTCGCCCTCGTTCGCGTCGACGCCGATCTCGGTCAGAGGTGATCGCATGCTCCGGTCCCAATTCTGGCCCCGCAGGATCTTGCCGATCTTGTACATATCGGACTCGGTGTCACGTTCCAGTTCGGCCCCGAGCAGACCCAGGGAGATACGCTTGGGTTTGGGGAATTCGCCCCCGCCGACATAGGTGTGTCCCGTGTTCAGTTCGCTGATCAACTCGCCAATGACGTAGGTCAGGTCGGCCCGATGGTTCACGTGGGCCACGAGCGGGGCGTAGCGATCCCGCATCGCAGTCCAATCCACACCATGCATGTTCGGGACGTAGAAGAACTCGCGCATCTGACGCCAGCACTCGTTGAAGATCTGCGTCCACTCGGCCTGCTTGTCCAGGTTCACTTCCATCCCGGAAAGGTCCAGCGTGTCCTTCATGTCGACCTTGCCCTTGGGCGCGCCGATGATGGCGTACTTACCGTTCGCACTGACCAGCATCTTCTTGCGATCGGCGGACAGTTCGTAGCCGCCAATGGCGCCGAGCTCCGTCTCCTTCCGTTCCTTGAGGTCATAGAGAAACAGTTGGGCCTTGTCATCCTTGTTGCCCCGTCGCATGAAGTAGAGTCCATCCTCGACGGAATTGAGATTGTAGTAGTTCGCGACGGGTCCGGGCAGTACCGCGATGCGGTCCTTGATCCCGTCGATATCGACCTTGATGGTCTTGCGTTCCTTGTCCTTCTTGGGCTTCTTTTCTTCTTTGGCGTCGGTCTTCTCGGCTTCAGGCTTCTCCTCAGGAGTTTTCTGAGCCTCTTCGTCGTCCTTTTTCTTCTTCTTTTTGTCCTTCTTCTCCTCAGGTTCTTTGATCTCGACCTCGTCGCTGCGCGGTTTGAAGGGCGATTCGGTTTTCTTGGCCAGGGTCACGAAATAGAGGCGTGACATGTCTCGGTAGATATGGTTCCACTCGGTCCGGCCATAGATCGGATTGAAGTCACGCTCGGAGACGAAGAAGACGAGTTTGCCATCGGCGCTGAAGGTGGGATTCGAGGAATCGTACCACCCGTCAGTCAGTTCGAAGGACTTCTTCTGACGCAGGGAATAGAGGTGAATCTTGCCCATCGCTTCCAGTTCGGCGCGGGCGTAGGCGATCCATCGGCTGTCGGGTGACCAGGAATAGTCGCGGATCTCCCACGCTTCGGAGTGATCGACCTCGGTGATTCGCCCATTCTTGACGTTGGCGAAGCGCAGCCGTTGGTGTCGGTCGGACCAGAGGATCTTCCGGCTGTCGGGCGACCACACGATGTTGTACTTGTACGTCTCGGCGTTCTTGGTCACCTGCCGGGCCGGAGCGCTGCCATCCTGCGCGACCACCCAGATCTCGTCCTCGCCCGTTTGGTCTGAGACGTAGGCGATCCACTTGCCGTCGGGCGACCATTTCGAGTTACGCTCGTGTACGCCGGGGGAGGCGGTCAGGTTGCGCGTCGCCCCGTGCTTGGCCGGGACCGTGAAGACGTCGCCCCGTGCGCCGAAGAGGGCCCGCTTGCCGTCGGGGGCGATCTCATAGTTGCTCACGTTGCCTGCGACGTTTCTCAGGCCCCCGCGACCACTGGCGAGGTCTTCGCGGATGGTGATCTCCACCTTAGCGGCGTGTTCGTGCTCCAGATCGAAGCGATAGAGGTACCCGCCATTCTCGAAGACGATGGCCCGCTTGCCCAGGGAGGGGAACTTGATGTCGAAGTCGGCAAAGTCGGTCAGTCGCCGGGTCTCCCTCGAGGCCGTGTCGTAAACGAACAGGTTCATTCGCTTGTTCTCGCCCCGGTCCGAGATGTAGTACACCTTGTCACCGCGCCACATGGGAATGATGTCCTGGGCGGGGTTGTCCGTGATGTTCTCGATTTCTTTGGTCTCGAAGTTGTAGATCCAGACGTCATCGGCCATGCCGCCCCGATAGCGTTTCCAGGTGCGGAACTCGCGGAAGATGCGGTTGTAGGCCAGTCTTCTGCCGTCGGGCGAGTAGGAGCAGAAGCCGGCGCGGGGCAACGGCAGTTCCTCGGGCAGCTGGCCCGATGTGGGGACGGAATAGAGCCGGCCGTTGAAGCTGTTGAAGGATCGCATGCGGGAACGGAAGACGACCTGCTTGCCATCGGGCGTCCAGGTCATAACGATGTTGTTCGGTCCCATCCGGTCGGATACGTCGTCGCGCCCGAGCGTGGCGGTGTAGGTCAGACGCTGCGGCACGCCTCCGGTGGCGGGCATGAGAAAGACTTCGGTGTTGCCATCGTATTGACCTGTGAACGCCAGTGACTTGCCGTCCGGCGAGAAGCGGGCGAACATCTCGAAGCCTTCGTGACTGGTCAGTCGGCGAGCGACACCGCCTTCGGTCTCGACGGTGTACAGGTCTCCGGCGTAGGTGAAGACAATCTGGTTGTCATGGATCGCCGGGAAGCGCAGCAGCCGTGCTTCCGGAGTGGCGCTGGCGGAGGAAATGCAGAACAGCAGAGCGACAAAGAGTACAGACCGGTAGTTCATCTTGACACCTCATTGAGACTAAGACGTGTGTGTCCGATAACGTGCGTATCGTTTCCGTTCAACATGGTAGGGCGAATCATACCAAGCTTGATTGTGCCTGTTAAGTCTCTTGGCGAGATCTTTCCCATGTTTCTCAGGCAAGTGAACGTGTCAAGGCGTTTGCCTTCTGCAATCCCATTCGCTATACTAGTGCTCTGTTACGCATCCATTGACGGGTATAGGCTCTTGAGTTTTGTCCTGGCGTCTGCTGTGGTGAATTGCCAGTTAACTTTTGCTTGGGCGGCGTCGCGGCATTTCTCC
>Ga0075114_10000040_pt1 | contig 86236 bp, 62 predicted proteins | sample AntAceMetag02UKM_FD_69784 | JGI IMG/M metagenome (GOLD analysis project Ga0075114, IMG submission 69784) | Saline lake microbial communities from Ace Lake, Antarctica - Antarctic Ace Lake Metagenome 02UKM | ecosystem: Environmental > Aquatic > Non-marine Saline and Alkaline > Saline | place... | reverse complement strand
GCCGGCGTCAACGGCATGGGAGACAATCTGCAAAGCGCGACGATGCCCGAGGTGGACCAGTGGTACAACGTCACCGTCGTGGTTTCGGCCTCCGAGGCGAGTCTGTATGTCAATGGCATCCAGGAGGATTCACGCATTCCGACAGAGGCCCCCGAGAGCTTCGTCTTTGGTGAGGGACACCTGGGCATCTGGCTCAACGGTGCGAACATGGAGCGTGCCCTGACTGGCCAGATCGACGACGTGCGTTTCTACAATCGCACCCTGTCCTACGGTGAAGCAATGGGCCTGGCCGGCCGGACCACGTCGTTGTATAAGCCATTCTGAGCCGGCAGTACGATAACACACGTCCCAAGCGTACGGGGCAGCATGAAATACCAGAAGGGGCTGTGGGCGTCGCTCACAGCCCCTTCTTGACTCCTACTACCGACACCATTCCAGAAAAATTTCCATTTTTCCCATTCTAACACTAGGTCTCTTACGACATTTGTAGTATTATTAGCTACAGTTGTAGTAAGGAGAGACCCAAATGAAGCTGACGAATTCCGAGTGGCAACTGATGAACTGCCTTTGGGAGCGGCATCCGGCAACGGCGCGAGGGATTGCCGACCGGCTCCCCGAGGAGGTCAAGTGGGCCTACACGACGATCCGAACGCTGCTGGCGCGAATGGCCGAGAAGGGCGCGATCCGCGAGTACAAGGAAGGCAACACCAGCCTGTACGAGCCGATCCTGACCCGGGACAACGCCCGGCGCAGTGCGCTCAAGACCCTGGTCAACCAGGCGTTCGACGGCGCGTACGGCCCCTTGATGCACTTTCTGGTCAACGACCGGCGCCTAAGCAGCGAGCAGCGGGAGGCGCTGGCCAAGATCCTTGAAGATCAACCCAAGAAGAGAGGAGGGTGAGGAAATGGCCGAAGCGATCAATCATTATGCGGGCCTGTGGTGGAACTGGCAATGGGCGATGCTCTGGCAAACGGCGATCCTGGTGGCCGTGGTCGCCCTGGTAGACCGGATCGTGCGGCGGTGGGCGTGGCCCCAGTTGCGCTACGCCCTGTGGCTGCTGATCCTGGTCAAACTGATGTTGCCCCCCACGCTGACCTCGTCGGTGAGCGTGACCTCAACGGTCCCGGCCCTGGCGCAACAGGCCATGGTCACTCGCATGGCAGCGCCTGTTGCGACGGACCAAACCGTCAGCATTGCGCCCTTGACGACGATAGCGAAGGCGAGCATCCCGGAAGTCGCGCCGACGCCGACGCCCGTATTGGCCTCGGTGGAGCGAGAGCTTGCGTCACCCGCTCTGTCGTGGCGCGCTTACGCGATGGGCGTGTGGTTGCTGGGCGTCTTGTCGCTCAGCATCGGTCTGATGATCTACCTGCGGCGCCTGGCTCTCGAGCATCAGGACGAACGGCCCGACGATGTCCCTGACTGGTTCGACGAAGTGCTGGCGCAGGCCGCGACGGAGATCAAGCTGCGCCGCGTTCCACGCGTGGTCTTCAGTACGAAGGTCTGTTGCCCGGCGGTGTTCGGCCTGTTGCGACCCGTCTTGCTGGTCCCGGCCGATCAGGTCGCGACGATGACACAGTCCGAAGCACGGCACATCCTGCTCCACGAACTGGCCCACATCAAACGGGGCGACCTGCTCACCCACAGCGTGTACATGGTCCTGGTCACCTTGTACTGGTTCAACCCCCTGCTCTGGCTGATCCGCAAACACATGCAAAACCTGCGCGAGTTGTGCTGCGACGCCACCGTCGCCCGATATCTGCGCGAAGAGACACACGCCTATCGCGACACGCTCCTGGCCACCGGCCGAGCACTGCTGGCCCGACCGCTCGATCCGGGCCTGGGTCTGCTCGGTCTGTTCGAAGACACCGGGGCCCTGGTGACGCGCCTGCACTGGCTCGAGAAGCCGACCTGGCGCCGCCCGTGGCTCCGCCGCATCGCGGTCACGGTCGTCATCGCCCTGATGTTCTGCTGTGTCATCCCGATGACCTCTCTGCGAGCGGACGCTGCAATCAACAGCGAATGCAAAGTGACGTTTCCCAATGGCGCCGTCATTGAACTCGCCGGGTTATACAACGAGAAGGCCGGACGCTGGTGGAGTCCGGATGGTCGGCCGCTTGAAGAAGGGCTGTGCGATCCGGACATGCCACACGGGCCGCCCGTAGAAGACTGTACAAAGATCTTCCTGCGTTACGAGAATTTGCCCGACGGTGCCGTCGGTAGCTTTGGGATCGATCCGGGGCGGGGGTACTGGGGCGGTTCGTTTCCGATCTTCCCACATCTCAAGGCCAAGAAGAACAGCCTACCCGTCGAGAACGTCACTTGGTTGGAGGCCACGTTGGAGGAAGGAGCGGATACGACGTCCGTGAAGGTCAAACTGGCGATGGGCTATTGGCAGGACCATCTCACCCTGCCGTTCAAACCGCGAAGTTGGAGCAGTTGTTCTACTGGGAAAGTCACCTTCTTTCAACCCTACGAACGTGATGGCCGGACATGGATGCCGATTGTTCACTTGATCCAAGATTGTGACGTTCGCATTATCGCGATCGATGTCAATGACGTTGAACACGCGTCGGCCGATCTAGGCGGCGGGAAGATGTATATTGACGGCTCAACGGCGGTCTCTCATCGGACGGCCGAATTCGACCTGCCGTTGGACGATATCGCCCGCATTCGTGTCCAGAGACGCCCCTACACGCGAATCGAATTCAAGAACGTCTCGGTGGTTCCGGGCCGATCCCAGAAGATCGAGGTCGTCACGACGGAGGCCCTGCTACTTCCCGAGCCAAAGCGCCCAGTCGATGTCGCGGCAGTGCGCGAACAATCGCCGCAATTCCTGAAGGCCTTCCAAGCCGGTGTCAAGCGATACCTCAAGCACAACGGCTGGGGCTGGCCAAAGCGGCTCTCGTCCGTAAGCTTCAAGCTGGATGATGGGAGAGACGTTCACCATACCTATTTCATCGCGTCCATGGGGTACTTCGGGCCCAATGGATTTCAGTCGCTCAGGCCAGAGTATTTTCGTTCACCAATGGCTTCGAAAACACCGATCATGTACTGCAAATGGCTGCTGGAAGCCGAAGGCGGTAAGGGCACCAACGTCCTGTTCGGGGATGGTCACGTCGAGCCGGTCACGGCCCAAGAACTGAATCGACTCAAAGCCACAGCCCAGACCGACAAGAGATGAGACCCCGGCCGCAAGAGGACCACGACAGATGATTCCGACTTGCTGTGTCGCAGAGAAGAACTAATCATCCATCTAAAGGAGCGTTGCATAAACAAGCACAGTCTGATCCGCAGATGTGTCACCGTGGGACTGATCCTGGGAATCTCCGTCTTTCTAACTGGATGTGCCACAACATCCTCGATGCCATCGGGAGGATCGGGCGAGCATGGGGACTTGACGGGCAAATGGGCGTGGACACAGGGACTCCCGGCCCCGAAACCGGCAGATATGTGGCAAGGTGAATTCGTCCTGGAAAAGGATGGGGATTCCTACCTCGGCGAGCTCGACGACATCAGCGAAGAGACGTACGGCGACACCATCAAGGACGTGACCGTCGTCGATGACCAGATCTCGTTTACGCGCCAAGGTCAATTCGGCGTACAGCAGTGGAAAGGTACGCTCAAGAAAGAAGACGGCGACCTGATGGTCGTGGACGGCCAATGGACCAAAGAAGGCGGGATCGCAGGTATACGGTCCGCGCACAAAATCGACTGATTCCCGGCTCCGCGATGAGAATCAGGACATCTGGCGACGGCCCAGAGGGATGCAATCGCCGGGTGGGACAAGGCTGCAAGGGGTTCCAGCCACTAAGGCCCGAGCATTTCCTCTCGCACGTGGCTTCGAAGACACCGATCATGTACTGCAAGCGGCTCCTGGAGGCCGAGAAGGGCAAAGCGACCAACGTGCTCTTCAGTAACGGTCACGTCGAGCCGGTCACGGCCCGAGAACTCCGTCGGCTCAAGGACATGGCCCTGCCCGGGCAGGGCGACCGGGAGTAGCCGGAGCCCCAGGGCCAGAGGGCGCACGCGCCGCCGGGCGGTCGAGAACGGCCCCGGCTGGTAAGTGCGAAGCGGAACACTTTTTGGGAGAGCGCAGACATGAAACGATCGTTCAGACTACTAAGAGCAACCTCCGTCGTCTCCATCGCGGCCAAGGTGCGTATCATCCGAAACGAGGGCGTTGCGTGTGGCGCGAGGGGGACGGTTCTCGTGCTGCTGGCCCTCCTGTCGGTGTTATGCCAGGTCGGGTCGGCTGCACTGACCGCCGATCAGATGCTGGAAGAGTTGCACGGCATTCCTACACCCGACAGGTCAATCAACGATCGCGGCCTGAGGATTGAGGCGCTGATTGAGTATGTCGACAAGTATATTGGACAGGCCGCCCGGTTCCGACAACACTTCCCCGACCACCCGCAGGCGGTCGAGATCGCCGATCAGGAGGTCTCGCTGGTGATGCAGATGCAGAGCCGGTCGCTGGTACCGGCGCAGAGATGGGAGGCGCATCTGGCGGAGTTGAGGCGCTGGAATCCCGACGTCGTGGCGCGGAACCATCATTTCCGCGGGGAGGAAGTGTCTCGTCTCCTCGACCATGCCAGGGAGGCGCGACAGGAATCGCCCGAGGCTTATCGGAAGGCGTGCCGAGAAGCCTTTGACTGGACGGTCGCCAATGCGGACTATGCGCGGAGCCCTGATCGCGCCTACGAAATCGTGACAGGACTGGGACAGAGCCGATCGGAGGCCGAATTGGCCGAGTGGTTTGAGCGGTTCCGCAAGGCCTTCCCCGATGACCCGCGCAGCCAGGTCAAGCCCGACCTAAACCCGGCGGTGGAGGTCGGTCAGGCGCTCACGCTCACGTTTAGGGACGTTCAAGGTCGTGACATCGAAACGGCCGCGCTCAAGGGTAAAGTCGTTGTGATCGACTTCTGGGCCACCTGGTGCGGGCCATGCCATGCGGCCGCCGAGGTTCTGAAGAAGTTGTACGCAGAGTATGGAGAGGCCGGCCGGTTGGAAATCATCGGCGTCAGCACGGACCAGGAAAAGGAAAAGCTCAACCAGTTCCTGGCCGCAAGGCCCTATCCCTGGCCCATCGTCTGGGATGCAAAAGGGTCCTACTCCCAACGGTGGAAGGTCCGTGCGATTCCCCGTTTCCTGATCATCGATCAATCGGGCGTCCTTCGTTTCAATGGCAACACGAGTCAGATTCGCAAGGAAGTGCTCAAACACCTGGATCCGCAAGCTGTGTATGCCCGGGGAGAGATCCCAGGGTTACCGCAGGAGGTTTGGGAACCGTTAACCAAGCCCGATGCTTCGGCCGACGAGATGCTCGAGGCCCTGGAGACCACCGAGGAGCCGGATCGGAAGGCCGTCGCGGCCCAGGTGGGCGGTGGAACAGCGCGGGAGGTGTTTCCTCTATACCAGGCGGCGCATGCGGCCAAGTTGTGTGATACGGCGTGGACGTTTCTCCAAAGGTATCGCAACGACCCGCGCCGCGATCGGGTGCTGGAGATCTGGGCCGGCTGGATCAACGACAAGAACATGGCCGCCAACCCAGGAATTGTCACCCGAGTCATGGGGGATGATCATCCGGATTTCGCCCGGCAGATTGAATGGCTTCGGGGCGCCTACGGGCGCGACCATTCCCGCCTGATCGATCTGGCCGAGTTGATTCACGACGCTCAGACGGCCGAAGCAGTCGGACGGGAGTCTGAGGTATACGGCGCCATGAAGAAGCGTATCACCGATTTCTGCGAGGCAAAGCCTAAGGATCGGCTCAACGTGCCGGCCTTCTTCCGCACGATGGGGGCCCTCAGACGCGCGTATGAGGATCGGGACCCAGCCGAGGAGTGTTCCGTGCCGCTGCGCCTGCTGGCGACGGATTTGCAGGGACGAGTGATCGACACGGCCGCGTGGAAAGGCAAGGTCGTCTTCGTCTATTTCAGCCACTATCCGCAATTCCATACACCGATGCTACATGAGCTTTGGCGCAGATTCCACGGCCGAGGGCTGGAGATTGTCGAGATCAATATCGATTCTGATCGGTCGAACGTCGAAACGTATGTGCAAACGGGCAAGGCGCCCTTTGTGACTCGTGGGACTGGTGCCGCAGCACCTATCCCCTGGCCCGTGGTCATGAGACAGGAGAGCCCGCATCCCTGGTGCCTTAGGTGGCGTCACGCCGGCTACGCGAGTTTGTGCGTTCTGAATCAGCAGGGATATATTTGCCATGCCTCTTCGGGTTGGGGAATCGGCGAGGTCAAACTGCAAGATGGGTGGTACCGCATCGCTTCTAGCGACGTCATTGAGGTGATTGAATCGCTGCTGAATCAGTGACGTGAAGCACGAGAATCCGGCGGGTTCACCCGCCGGTCTTCGCTCCTTCGTCGATGCGAACGGGGCAATTCCAGAAGGACATGGCCGATCCCAGGCAAGTCCGCCTGGGGTAGCAGGACCCCCAAGCCCAGCGGATGCCCACGCCGGCCGGCGGTCGGGAACGCCCGCGACCGGCCGGCGCACCCGATCAATCACCTCGGGCCCAGTCCTGGTTGGGGCTGGGCCCCATTTCTAGCGTCAACGTGCCCCCGGACTGGAGTTCCTTGGCGGTCAGCCACCACCGATTGAGGGGCCGGCCGTTGAAAGTGGCGGACTGGACGTATTGGTTCAGGCGCGAGGTGTTCTTCGCCTCGATCGTCAAGGTTCGGCCTGGGTAATAATCCGGGTGCAAACGAATCGTCACCTTCTCGTAGCGCGGGCTGCCGATCTCGTAGATGGGCTCGACGCGACAGCCGCCATCAGTCTGGAACAGACCGATCGCACTCATCAGGAACCACGCACTCATCTGGCCCTGGTCCTCGTCGCCCGGGTAGCCATCGCTGGGCCCGACCCCGTAGTACCGCTCGACGATCGCCCGGGACCATTTCTGGGTCAGCCAGGGCGCACCGGCGTGATTGAACAGCCAGGCGACCTGCATGCTAGGCTGGTTGCCATGGTTGATCGGGTAGTCGGCCATCCGGTCGCCCGTGGCGTTGAAGCGCGAAGGGACGGATTTGACCAGGCCTTCATCGAGCCGCTTGATGAAGCGCTCGGGCCCCATCGCTTTGGCCAAACCCGCGACGTCCTGAGGGACGAACCAGGTGAACTGCCAGGGATTGCCCTCGACCCAGCCGCCTTTGCCACTGTAGGGATCGAAGTCCTCCAACCAGCGGCCATCGGGGTGACGGGGCCGAGCGAAGCCCGATTCGGAATCAAAGATGTTGCGCCAGTAGCCGCCCCGTTTGCGGAACGTTTCGTAGGTGTCCTGCTCGCCCAGCGCCTGGGCCAGTTGCGAGACGCACCAATCGTCGTAGGCGTATTCGAGCGTGTTCGAGGCATAGCCTTTCCCCAGGGGGATGTACCCATACTTGAGATAGGGTTCCAACTGCAGATTGCCCACGTGTCCCCCTCCCGGATGGGGCTGCGGGGGCGTGGTCTGGGCATGGACGCAGGCCTCCAGGGCCTTGTCGACGTCATAGCCCCGAATGCCATGCTGGTGGGCCGCGACGATCAGCGGGATCGCGTGCTCGGCGACCATGATGCTGGTGTACTCGACGCCGGCCGGGCCCTTGGAGAGCCAACCGCCTTTGTCGTAGATCTCCAGTAGCGAGCGAACCCATTTCTCCGAGACATCGGGGGCGATGAGGTTCCAGAGTTGGTTGAGGTTCCAGAACGTGTTCCAGAAGGCGTCGCAGCCCAGGACGGGCGAATCGGGATCGGGTAACTGCTGGACGCGTTCGTACATGTCGGCGTACTGGCCATTGACATCGCTCATGATCGTCCGGGCGCAGAAGGCGCGGTAGAAGTTCGTGTAGAACTTGACCTTTTGGAAATGGTCGTCCGTCTCGATCTGGACACGACCAAAGAGATCGTTCCACGTCTTGCGTTGGTGGTCCACGACGGCCTGGAAATCCCAGTCGAACGGCTCGATCACTTCACGCGTCAGATTCAGTCGGGCATTGGCCACGCTAACGAACGAAATGGCGCTGCGGGCCGAGATCGTCTCGCCTTTCGCGGTCCGAAAGTTCAGGAAGGCTCCCATGTCACCGGCTCCGACGACGCGCGAGGCCTTGCGGTGGACCTCGCCATCGCTCCAGGTCCCCATCGAGGTAAAGGGCTTGCTCGTCTGGACGACGAAGAACAGCGTGTAGTCCTGGTAGCGGCTGCCCCGCCGGCCGGCGAACTTCGAGTAGCCCGCAATTTCGTGGTCGCTGATACGCTCGATGCACCCGTCCACCATTTCGTTGCGGTAAGGGTCCTCAGCGGGAAAATCCAGATCGATCAGGATGCGCGCCTGTCTCGACTTGGGAAACGTGTAGCGTTGCAGCGCCGCCCGCGTCGTGCCTGTCAGTTCGGCCTTGATGTCGTAGTCCTTCAGCTCGACTTCGTAGAACCCAATGCCCGCCTTCTCGGAATCGTGGCTGATACGGCTGCGATAGCCCTGGTCGGGATCGTTGGCCGGGCCCGGCTCGGTCTGGAGCGGACCAACCGTCGGCATCATCAACAGACCCGCCATCGTCCAGGAATGGATGTGATCGAAGCCCATGATATTCTCGATACGATACTCGTAGCCCGCCTTCCACTTCCAGTCCTCGTTGATCGGGCTGATCTTGACCATGCTAAACGGCATCCACGGTCCCGGCGTGAGCATCCAGCGCGAATCAGCGGTGCCGGTAAACAGGTCGACGTAGTCGGCAGGCGTTGCCGGAGCCACCTTGTCCCGTGTCACCTTCGTCTCCAGCAGCGTCTTCTCTCCAGAGCGAATGGCGACCCGCGCCGCCTTCGGCGCGTCGAGGAGAGGCATGTCGATCTCGAGAACGCCCCGCCCAGGCTCGACTCGCTTGGTCGTCTCGCCGGCGCCTTCAATCTGGAACGACAGATCGGTCGTAGCGTCAAGCTGCGTCAGATCCACCAGCAACGGCTGGACCTGGCGCCCATTGCGACGAATCGAGAACGGCGCGACCCAGACCTTGTGGATCAATGTATCCTGCGCAGCACCCAATCGAACGTCATCGCTGCCCTCGAAACGCAACGTATCGAAGACCGCCCAACTGCCTTCCAGATGCACCAGGTGAATCGTGTTGAGCCCGACCCGCAATTCAGCGCCGGGGATATCGATCTGAAGCAGATGCTCCTTGCCCTTGTCGACCTGACCATGGATCGGGCCTTCGGCGCCGATGGGCAATTGGAAATCGTGGTGATGCCCATTGACGGAGGCGCGGACCAGAGGCGGCCGACTCGGATGAATCCCGGCGTAGTCAATGATCAGCCGGCACCGGCTCTGCGCCGAGACACGGGCCAACTGAAAGTGGATGGGTAGCGTGTTGATCTTATTGTTGCCCCCACCCCAGGGATCGGCCGGTCCGGCCAGGCAATAGGGCCAGTGCTCCGAATCAATCGACTTGCCCACCACGTAGAATTGGTCGTGATAGCCGAAGCGATCGCCGAACCCCGCGTACTGATTCGGTCCCAGCGCCAGGTCCCGCGTGTCGTTATCCGCCCGACCGATCCGCCAGAGCGTCGCACCCGAGACCGGAACACTCCCGAGGACCAGCAACAACCCGATCACACCCATTCGAGAAACGCCTATACCCATCTTACCATCTCCGAGTCACCAGTTTTAGATTGCGCATTCGTCATCCCGATGCTACCGCCCAAGACGCATCCCTGCAATCCCAAACGAATTCGACGGGCAACGCCCTCCGGCGCATTACCGGTACGCCAATCTCTCCATCCGACCGCCTCTAGAAGGCCGCCGCCGACAGCGGCAGGACGACTTTGAAGGCAACGCCTTCCCCCGGGCGGTTCAAGACCTCGATCTCAGCGTTGTAGCGATCGAGAATGTGCTCGACCACGCAAAGCCCGAGACCAGTGCCTCCAGTCATCGCCTTTGTGGTGAAGAAGGGCTTGAAGATCTGATCGACATTCTCGACGGCAATCCCGCCGCAATTATCGTCGAAGCACAGTTCGATTTCCCGGTCCCGGACCTGCCCCGTCACGACCACGAGACGCTCGGTCTGCCCGTCCGCGGCCTGAATCGCATTCATCAACAGCGTGAAGAACAACTGCTCCATATCCTTCGGACGAGCGCTGAACCGAGGCAACCGATCCAGCCCGCGCAACTGAACCGAGACGTTGGCGCGCTCGGCCGCTTCAGCCGTCAAGGCCACCATATGTCCGGCGATAGCCGACAGGTCGATATCACACTGGTGTCCCGGAGACGAAGCCCGGGCGAAGCCGCGAAAGCGTTCGATGATCTCCGTCATCGTGGCAATCTCCTCCAACGTGCCCTCCAGATCCTCTTGAACCATGGACGCCTCGGAACCGATCCGCAGCGCTTCCAGAGCGTTCTGAAGCGACAAACGCAGGACCGTCAACGGTTGCGTCAGTTCGTGGGCCACCATCGCGCTCATCGTCCCGAGGGACGCCAGGCGATCGGTTCGCGTCATCTGCTCGCGGTATTCCTCCAACTGCAATCGGGCCTGCACAAGATCATCGATGTCGCGGGCGATGATCAGGACGGCGCTGCCCTGGTCCAAATCGAGCGGTTCGAACGTCGTGTTGAACCAACGCGGGCGCCCCCCATCTGGGCGGGACTGGTCACGTTCACACCTTTACCGTTGGCGATGACCTCGCCAATCCGCGCCATCTGCACCTCGGCAAACGGTTCCGGGAAGAAATCCCCCATCCGCTTGCCGATCATGATCTCGGGCGCCACACCGAATTGCCGGGCGATGGTGTTATTGACGTAGAGAATGACGCCGTCTTCCGAAACAGTGGCGATGGCATCGCCGGCACTTTCCACGAGCGTGCGATATGTCTTCTCGCTCTCCCGACACTCGCGCTCCACCTGCCTGCGGCGCTCGATTTCGGCTTCCAGATGGGTGTTCGACGCCTCCAACTCCCCCGTGCGCTCTTGGACCCGCTGCTCCAGGTCATCCTTCGCTCTGTGCAGGGCCGCTTCGGTCTGCTTGTGCTCGGTGATATCCGTGACCGTCCCCAGAATTGCCGGCTTGCCTTCATAGTGAATCACTTTGGTCGCCAGGATCACCTCGATCCGACGCCCGGCCCGCGTCTGAACTGCGTACTCGATCGGGGACACATCGCGACCGGCCAAATGTTCGCGGAAGTTCGCCATCATGCGATCGCGATGCTCCGGCACAATCAACGCCAGGAAATCAAAATCGGGGGCGTAGAACTCGTCCTTCGTATACCCCATGCACTCCTGGCACCGCGGGTTCACGTAGACGACGCGTCCGCCCTCGTTGATAAAGATCATGCTGGGCGCCTGCTCAGCCAAGCTTCGGAATTTCTCTTCCGATTCCTTCAGGGCCTCCTCCGCCTGCCGGCGCGCCGTGATATCAATACTGAGCCCCAGCATGCCTCGGACCCGGTCTCCATCGAGGATGGGCGCGATCACATACTGGTAGTATCCCTCGGCATCGTGCGGCGCGAGCACCGTTTCGCCCTGCACGAGCTCGCCGGCCAGGGCCCGACGGCGATTCTCACGCCAGAGGGCCAGCGTCGGCTCATCCAGATCCAGGTCGTCCAGGCGCTGGCCGATGAGATCGCCCCAGTTTTCTCGACTGCCCGAGTTCTGCATCACGTAGCGTCCGCTCTCGTCCAGCACAAAGAACTCGAAGGGCAAACTCTCCACCGCCGCGTGAAGTCGTGCTTCGCTCTCGCGCAGGCTTTCTTCAGCCTGCACGCGCGCCGTGATATCGATATTGAGGCCCAGGATCCCCATCATTTGCTCGCCGTCGCGGATCGGCGAGATGATATTGTGGTAGTATCCCTTGATCCCATGCGGCGCCAGTTCCACCTGATCCTCCACCACTTCGCCGGCCAGGGCACGACGATTGTTCTCCCGCCAGAGGGCCAGGGTGGCCGTATCAAGGTTCAGATCTTCCGGCCCTTTGCCCACGAGGTCGCCCCAGTCTCCACGACAGACGGAGTTCACCAGGACATAGCGACCGTCGTTATCGAGCATGAAGAAATCGAACGGCAGGCTCTCGACAGCGGCCCGCAGACGAATCTGCCCAGCGCGGACCTCCTCTTCGGCGCGTTTGCGATCGGTAATATCCTCGGCGACCCCCACGACGCGACGGACCCGGCCGTCCTCATCACGCACCGGATAGGCGCGATCGGAGATCCAGCGAAGGCTCCCGTCCGGGCGGACCACGCGATACTGGCGTAATTCGCCCCCGCCGCCTTCGACCACCTGAACGAAGGAGGCCTGCGCCGCTTCGCGGTCGTCAGGATGCAGACCGTCGCTCCACTCCTCGTAGCAATCGTAGAGATCCTGGACCGAGCGTCCCCAGATCTCTTCGTAGGCCGGACTGGCGTACAGCACCCTTTGCTCCTGCCAATCGAAGATCCAGAACACGTCCCGAATGGTGTTCGCCATTTCCAAGAGGTCGACTTCGCGCACTTGCCCCGGCATTTGCGTCTTGTCGCGCGGCCGGCCCTGACCGTACACATTGTCTCTCTCTCGCGCCGCCTCCAACTCGGCAATACGGCCGCGCAGCGTCTCGATCTCCTGCTGCAGCTTCTCGACGGTCTGCGGCCCAGGTTGCTCTCGACGGTCTTGCCCCTCACTGGTCATTTCGATCCGCCTCCAAGACACCGAAACATGTCGAACCTACCCAACAACAAGCGTACTGAGAACGAACGCCCCTCAGGCACGTTCTTACCCTCGAAATGCTATCAGAAACCAAGATACTTGTCATCCGTTGTCTGGAAAAACACGCGGGCGTCGCCCCAGAGTCCCTTGTCGCATCTCAGTAGGTGGCGCCGGGGCAGAGCCGTTCAGACCGGCGCTGCCGCGATCCAGACGGAGACGGAACCACCGTTGACGCCGAACTGCCCCCACCCATGCTCGTTGATGGTGACCGACTCGGCGCGATGTCCCAGGCAGTCACGGAACTGGGCGCCGGCGCGCCAATGCCCCACGTACATCCACTTGGCGCCTTCGGGACCGTTGCTGAGCAGGACGGCCAGTCCCGAGTCGGGCCGCTCAGCCTGCCCCTCGCGGGTCCAGCCGATCACGTGGGGATCGTCGAGCCAGTCGTGCTGGGGGCCATAGGCGTAGTCCCGACGGGCCGCCAGAAGCTCGGCCAGTTTGGGTACGGGCTTCAGCTCGATGTCGTAGAGGTTGCCATCGCCTCCTTCGTCGCGATAGGAAGCGCCGTAGTAGTCCGGATAGAACACGCACGGATAGCCCTCCTGCCGCAACAGAATGATCGCGTACGCCAGCGGTTTGAACCAATCTTCGACGGGAGACTCCAACTCCTGCAAGGGCTGTGTATCGTGGTTCTCCACCAGCGTCACCGCCAGCGCGGGCTGCTGTTGCATCAGCGTGCCGTCGAGGATGCGGCGCATATCGTAAGAACCGCCCGCCCGCGAGGCGAGGTGGAAGTTGCGGTGCAGCGGCGCGTCGAACAGGGACATCTTGCTATTGGTATGCGCGATGTAGTTGTGCAGCGCCTCGACGTCGTCGGGGTTCCAGTACTCCCCCACCGCGAACAGGTTTCGTCCGGCCTCCTTGCGCATGTGGTCCAGCCAGTCGCGGAAGAAGCTGAACTGGATATGCTTGACCGCGTCGAGTCGAAAGCCGTCGATCTGCGTGGTCTCGACGTACCACTTCCCCCAACGGGCCAGCTCCGTGCGCACCTCCGGGTGGTTCATGTCCAGGTCGGTGAACATGAGGTAGTCGTAGTTGCCATGCTCTTCGTCGACCATCTGCTCCCAGTCCTTGCCAAGGCCGAGGAACTTGAAGATGGCCTTCTCATCGAGGTTCTGGGCCCAGTCCACACCGTCGAAATGGTAGTAGCGCCAGACGAAGTCGGAATGTTCGCCCGCCCGGCCTGGGAAGTCGAACTGCGTCCAGGCCTCAATCCAACACTCTTGCCCCGTGGTGAACCGCCGGTCGTGGGGCTGGACGCGAATCGCCTTGACCCACTCGGTTTGATCGGCCCCGCCGCGATGGTTGAAGACCATGTCCCCATAGACCTGCATCCCCACCGCGTGGGCCGCCGTGATCGCATCCAGGTACTGTGCTCGCGTGCCATACTTGGTCCGCACCGTGCCCTTCTGATCGAACTGCCCCAGGTCGTAGAGGTCGTAGAGCCCATAGCCCACGTCGTTGACGCCCCCGGCCCCTTTCGTCGCCGGAGGCAGCCAGAGCGCCGTAATCCCCGCCCCCGCCAACTCACCCGCCTCATCCTTAACCTGCTTCCACAAACTCCCATCGTTCGGAACATACCAATGAAAGTACTGCATCATCGTCCCATTGCTCGCCGCCATAATGAACCTCCCTGTTCTCTCAAGCCATCCGTCACTGCCTTGTCATGCTGAGCCTCGCGAAGCATCCGGCCCATGAATGAGACATCACGCAAATTCGCTCTACCAATCCTTCGCCGCGCATTCGGCGTCTTCCAGCTCCCCCATCCGCCGGCCGTACCCGCACTGCTCGATCAACTTCCGCGCCTGGGCCAGTTCATCCTTATCGCGAAACAGCCGCGCCCGATACAAATGCACGTCCGCCATGTGCAGCTTCATCGACCCCCGCTCGGCAATCTCCCCCGCCTCCGCCAGATCCGCTCGACACCCCTCCTCATCCCCCGCCACAAACCGCAGCATCACCCGACCAAGTAGGCCAAGTGGTACGAACTGCACTTGCCCGGCGCGCCGCAAGCCGTCCACGGCTTCGCTGAGGCGAGAAGCCGCCTCAACGAGTTTCGAGTTTGGAGTGTTGCACGTTGAATTCTCCAGGATGGCCGCGTACAGAACCGCCCGGCCCAGACTGAGATGGTCTAGGGCGATAGTGAGCAGTGGGGCATCGGCTCGTTCTGCCCATGAGAGTGTCTGGGTCGCGCGCTGTTCGACGGCGTTGCAAGGCGATGTTGGCGTGTTGAGTCCTGAGCTTTGACTCTTGAGTTGGAGCAGAGTTTGCCAGGCCGCCCGCTCAACCGGGGCCAGGAGTAGATCGCAGTACAGGAAACCCTGGAGCGAGTAGAGCAAAGGGTATTGGGGCTGGTCCTCCGCCTGTATGGCCTCGGCCTCGCGGAAGCGATCGGCGGCCTCGTCCGCCTGCCCCGCCTGGAACAGGGCGGCGGCCAGCGTCGTGCGATTAACCGTCCGCCTGAACGCATCGGCGCTGCGATCGGCGTAGTCCACACTCCGCTCGGCGTCCTCCACGGCCTCAGCCACCTGGCCTAATGTTAGCTCCAACTCGCTGAGATTGCTGGCACTGATGGCTGCGTTTTCCCATAATTCCTGTTTGATTCGCATATCCAGTCCGGCGCGCATGGGCTCCAGGGCCTCGGTCAGGCGGCCCAGGGCCCGCAGGCAGAAGGCGGCCACGTTCAGCAGCCACGCCTGGTCGGGCTCGGACAATTGGTCCGAGAGGGTCGTCCAGGGCCGCTGGAAGAAGCAGGCGATGGCCGCCAGGTCCGAACCGATCGCCCCGAGCTTCTTCGTGCTATAGGCCTCGCCGCCCCGCTGGATGCGGTCGTAGTAGACCTTCTCGCATGCCTCCTGCTGCATCCCGGCCAGGCAGCCATGCGCGACGGCTTGGTACAGTGGCTGGAGATCTTCCAGCTTCGCGTCCGGCTTGTCCGGCGTGGTCTTCGTAAGATACTCATACAACCGCTTGTGCCCCTCCCGCCACGCCTCGGGAACCTGCTCGCGTAGTTGGCTGGCAAAATACGTGCGTACGAGCGGATGGGCGTCGACCGCTGAGTCGCCACTTTGCGAGGAGATGAGGCCGCACTCTCGCAGACGCGAGAGCGTGATGTTCCACTGCGCATCGCTGCTGCCCACCAGCGGTTCGGTCAGTCCCTTGATCTTCGGCTTCTTACGCAAAGCCGACAGGCATCCGCTATCGGCAGGCCGGTCGAACAAACCGAGCAGGCACAGAACGGCCAATTGTCTCTTGCCGTCCTTTCCGCCTTCGGCAAGCCACCTTTCGCAAGTCGCCAGTACTCTGAACGCGTGGCCGCCCTGGACCTCGGGATCGGCTTCCTCCAGCTTCACGAGGTCGCGCTGGCGAATATCGCCACCATGGGCCAGTTTGAGATAATTGCCCAGCAAACGCAGGGTCAGGGCGTGGCCTTTGGCCTCGCGAGCCGCGTCTTTCAGTTCCTGATCATCTTCTTGAATCTCTGCGTCCCCGGCCCGAGTAACGCCGGCGTTGAAGAGCAGGTTGGCGCCGGCCAAATCCGAAAGATGCTCCAGATCCCACCTCGGTGTCGTGCTGTCCTCCCAGGGCGCCAAGTCTTCGACGCGCTCGCGCGTCGTCACCAGGCAGAGCCCCCGGTTGCGCCGAGCGAGGCCTCGGAGCAACGCTTCCAGGGCCGGGTCCTTCAAGCGCCCCCCTACCGGTCCGGGCGGATACTGCAAGGGCTCCATACCATCGAGGACGAGCAAAGACCGTCGCTCGGCCACGAGTTGCGCCAGACGGGCGCCCTTATCCGAAGGCGAGGCGGCACTGGCCGCCATGTCGGAATCACCGAAGAACTCCAGCGCATCGGTCACAAAGGCATCCGCCGAGGCGGCGCCCTGTTCGCGTGTGCCCTGACTGTAGAATGTCCATTCGAATACGCGCTCGGCTCCGCACCAACCCGCCTGCGCCATCCGCGCCATCCATTCGACCGCCAGAGACGTCTTGCCCACCCCACCCCAGGCCACCATCGTCACCACGTGAATCTTCGGATCATCCCACTGCGCATCCAGCCACGCCAGTTCCGTCTCTCTCCCCACCAAATGATCCGCCCCATGCCGCAACTTCGGCGGGCTGATCTCAATCGAAGGAGCAAGGTCCGTAGCGACCTTGCGTTCAGGCAACGGCGCGCAGCCCGTGACGGACTCATCCTGGAGCGGAACCTTTTGCCCAAGGTCCGGCTTGGTTATACCGAGTTGGTCAGTCACTTCCCGGTAAAGCGCCTTGTAGCCAGGGTCGGACAAATCGAACTCTGCGATTGGATAGTGTGTGGTTTGCTGGAGAGGCACGGGGATGTGTTCTTCGGTCGCTCCGGGAAGCAGGATCGGTATAAAGCGGGTGTTCCCTTTCTGGTTGTAGAGGTAGTTGTAGATGAGAGCGCCTTCCCAGTAGGCGCCACGCCCTTCGTCGGCTGGGGTCTTCCCTTCGACTCGTTGCCGGTAGACGGCCGTGCAGATGACGAGCACGAATCTCGAAACTTCCGGACGAAGCTGCTCCTCACACCACTGCGGCCAACCCTGGGGCGGCCGGACATGGTATCGATCCAGTTCGGCGTCGACACCGTGGCTGCGCAGCTTCCCCGAGAAGGCCAGAACCCGCGCGCTGTGTTCGTCCGTATCGTGACTGTAGCTGATGAAGACCTTCTTGGGGCCGTTTTTAGACATAGGCTACCTCAGTCTCTACGAAGTCTCATCTTGCGTCCACGGGCCAATATACCACACTGCCCTGGGCGAAACAATCGCCACCCGCCTTGGATTTCACAAAGTAGGTCGTGCGTCCCCGCACGACTCGGACGAGCGAGACGCTCGCCCCACGTTTCGCAAAGAACGTGCAGCGCTTTAGAATGGAATCCTTCTGTCTGAAGAACTTTTTTTATTGCTGTTGCGGCCGGGAGTTGCGCGATTCGGCTTGGTGGGTTCTTGCGTTTTCTTCGCAAAGAACGTGCAGTTCGGCCCAATAGTAGAGGGGTCTCCTTCCCGGCGGCGCCGAGAAAGGAAAGCAAAATGAAAGTAGCAAAATGCAAAACTAAGGAAGTCATCCCGGCACGCCGGGATTCCGCAATTCTGATCTTTGATACTTGGTCTTTGATTTGGGTTCCTGCGGCCTCCCGTCTCCAACCTGGGGGGCTATTCTGCAAAACAAACCCAATTATCCGCGTTTTTGGACTGGAAACAGGGATAGCGAGGAAAAACAAACCCAAACAAAGCCACTCCCCGCAGCGAAATCCGCTAGCGGCTGGGGTACTGCTGGCGGAGAGCGTCCAGTTCCTGCTTCGTGATGGGGATCATGCTGCAGTGCTTGGCGCCTTCGGGGGTGGTCACTTCGATCTTGGTGAAGTGGACGAAATCGGTGGTCTCCCAGGCCTGGAGGGGGCTTCTAAACGGGTCGCCGTAGATGTACCACTTGTCCTGGCCGATCAGGCGGATCACTTCGGGGCCCTCGGTGGGCTTGATCTGGCCTTCGAAAACGACCTTGCCATGCCCATCCCGAGCGAAGCTGTCCTTCTTCGGGTCGAGGCTGGTGACCGTCGAGAGTCGGTTGCCCATCTTGTCGTCGACGTCGCCCGGCTTGTGGAACCCGTAATAGGTCCCCTTGTGCTTGACGATGGTCAAGTCGATATTGTGAATCCCGATATCGTACCAGATGGCCGAGCGCTCCGGCGTGATGTCGGTCCAGTCCTTCGTGGTGACGTAGTGGATCGTATTGTGCCCGTTGTGAATGGACGCCCAGTGCACGTAGAACAGGTCCTCGCTCGGCTCATAGAAGAACTCCGGCACCCAGGCCCGCTTGCCGGCCGGCGGCACGACGTCGATGGGACCACCGACCCAGTGGATCAGGTCGGTCGATTCCCAGTGGAAGATCGTCGGATGGTCCCAGCCTTTGGTGTGGACCATGTGGAACTTGCCCCGGGCGCGATGGACATACGGATCGCGCAGGCGGGCTTTGGCGTCGAAGACAGGTTTGCCTCCGTTCAGCGCCTGCCAATGTCGCGCATCGTCGCTAACCGCGTAGAACAGCTTCTCTTCGGGCCCGAAGTACGCCATCAGATACGCGCTGAACTTCTCGGCGCCCGCCGGCGACACTTGCCCCGCTTGGCCAACGGCTGTTGCGATCCCAATCAGAAGCACTGCCCACAGTATGCGTCGCATGATCCACTCTCTCGTCAACAAAACCACAGGATGTCACTTGGACTGCTTTTCCAGCTTGGTGAAGAAGTCCCGGAAGATCGGATCGCGCTGGACGAAGTTCACCACGCGAATCAGGTGCCGGGACCGATCGAAACTGTACGTGTAATTGTCCGTCACGATCGGGCTGTGCACGAGATCGGAGGGCAGCCAGCGGGCATCGATGAGCCAGGCGATGGCGGTCATGTCCCACAGGACCTTAGACCAGCCGAAATGGTCCTTGCGATACGCCTTGAAGATCTTCAGCAGATAGTCGCCGATCGGCCCGCGCCCGGCCACGTAGCATTCCATTTCGGGGACGGTCGTCGCAAAATGCGTCACCACGGGCGTACAGGGCAACTGCACGAAAGGCACGCCGCAATCGAAAATAAGCCGAGACGCTGGCAAGTCCTGGCGATAGTTGAACTCATTCTGGTGGGACCAGGTATGCCCATTGCCACCCAGCCAGACAACGACGATATTGCGAATGATCGACGGATCGATGGCGATGGCGTTGCTGACATTGGTGATCGCGCCGACCGCCGCGACGTAGAGCGGATCTTCGGGACTGCTCTTCTTGGCCCGCGCGATCAAATCCAGCGCCGCCGGGCTCTTCTCGGGCTTCTTCGGGTCAGCCAGGTACTTCGTACTGCCCCGAAACGCGAACCCTTCAGGCGAGCGGCCCAGCTTGTCCAGAACGCGGAGAATCTCCTCGTAACTTTTCTCCATGCCGTCGCCCGGGCCCTTCGACCGGCTGTTGGTAAACGGCGCCGCATAGACCGCCTGGACGTCCAATTCGGGCGAGATCAGTGCATAGACCAGAGCGAACTGATCGTCGATTTCGTTGTAAGTGTCGGTATCGAAGACCATCCGCACGGGCCGACCCGTCGGAGGCTTAAGCATCGCCAACCGCTGCGCCTCGGAAATTCGCGGAAACTCCTGAGCCAGAAGCGGCGCCGCTGTAACAGCAAGAGACAAAACCAACATCGCACGAAACCAGGTCTTCATCAGGTATCCTTTCATTCAAGACGCGAACAGCCAAGAGACACGCGGCTCATAAGTCAAGTGCGGCGCCACGTCTCACGTCTCCAGAGTCGCAGGGTAGTGGGCGCGGAAGGTAGTGCCTTCTTCGTCGCTGGTGGTGAACCAAACGCGGCCTCTGAGATAGCGCTCGGTCAGCAGTTTGATGCTGTAGCAGCCCAGGCCCCGACCGCTGCCCTTGGTGGAGAACGAACGCTGGAAGACCTGGAGTTGCACGTCGCGGGGCATGAAGCCGGCGTTGTGCACGGAGAACTCGATGGCGCCATTCTGAGCGGCACAACCCAGCGTCACCGTCTGACCGGCATCCGAAGCCTCGAGCGCGTTCTTGACCAGGTTGCACAGGACACGCAGCAACAACACGCGATCACTCACCATCACCACATCCTGGACGTCCGGATTGATGCGCAGATCCCGATCCTGGGCCACGGGATGGCGACGGTACAAGTCCACCGCGTCCTGCAGCAGCGCCAGCGTACCCACCTGTCCGGCGGTCGAGACCAGTTCCCCCGTCTCGGCCTTGAGCAGGAGACGCTGGGCCTCGATCTCGTCGTTCAACTCCCGGCACAGGCGGTGAATGTCGTCGAAGCAATCGTCGAGCTTCTCCGGGCCGGCTTTCTTGAGAAACTCGATGCACCATTTGATCCCACAGGCGACGTTGTGGATATCGTGCAGGAAGATGCGCTCCAGCGCCCGGCGTCGTTTCTCGTCGCTGATATCCAGGGCCGCGAAGATCGTAAACGCCTGGCCCTCGACGGTCACGGGTGTCGCCCAGACGCGCAATTCCAGGGCGTCGCCATTACCCCGCCGGGTGATGCGGCACTCCTTCACGTCGGCCTTGCCGCTCTGGCTGGCCAGGATCGCCGCCACGGCGCCGCACGTGCTACAGAACTCGGTCGTCCCGCACCCGCCGGCGCTCTCGAAAGCGTGGACGCAGCCCAGCGCCTCGCCAGGCCGGCATCCCTCGATCCCGTCAGCCCCTTCGCTGACATGCACCAGATCCAGGAACCGGTCGTTGGCGAAGACGATCTGCCGCTGCGCGTTGAGGACCACCAGCGCACACGGCACTGCAGCCGGAAAGAAAGACAGCAAATCCCGCGCGGCAAAGAGCTTCCTTTGGCGCTGGATCTCTTCAGGCAACACCCGCTCGCCCGGCGCGAATTCCGTTGGTTTCAATTCGGATACCATCAAAGTGTTCTCCTCAGTTACGGACGCATGATGGTCGGAATGGACGCGGAAAGCAAGAGAAATGCGACGCCGGCAAGCCGCCTGAACGCCCCGCAAGGGCCCCCAAGACATCGTCCCACTCATCGCCATGCATGCCCCGGATGTTACTTCTCCGCCAAGCCCCGCGTCTGCTCCAGCGCATGTAAGAACACAGGTGTCAGCAGCGCCAGCAACACGACGATGATCGCCATGACCAGCAACAGTTCGATCAGTGAGAAACCGCTTCGCATTCTCCCACGCATGGCTTCCGCTCCGATCCCTTCCAAAGGAGTCCCCCTTCCTTTGCCACATCCATTCTTGATGCAGTTGCCGGGTGAAGCAAGCAAAAAGCTTGCGCTTGGTCTCTCAGAAAAGCCACATCATCGACGGCGCCAACGGTCAACGGGAAATTAGGCGTGCGGCGGCTTTGGCGGCGTAGGTGATGAGGATGTCGGCGCCGGCGCGTTTGAGGGAGGTGAGCACCTCCATCGTCGCCGCCTCGCGGTCGAGCAATCCGGCATCGGCGGCCGCATTGAGCATCATGTACTCGCCACTGACATTGTAGGCGGCGATCGGACAGTCGAACTGCTGGCGGGCGCGACTGATGATGTCGAGGAAACTCAGCGCGGGCTTGACCATGACCATATCGGCGCCCTCTTCGATATCCAGCGCGATCTCCCTCAGGGCCTCACGCCCATTGGCCGGGTCCATCTGATAGGTCTTGCGATCGCCCAGGCCCGCCTGTACCAGCGCCTCCGACGGCGCCGACTCGGCGGCGTCGCGGAAGGGACCGTAGAAGGCGGAAGCGAACTTGGCGGCGTATGACATGATCGCTACGCGACCGAAGTCGTTGCGCTCCAGCGCCTGCCGCATGGCGGCGATACGCCCATCCATCATATCCGACGGCGCAACGATGTCGGCGCCCGCCTGGGCGTGGGACAGCGCGACCTTGGCCAGCAACTCACAGGTGGCGTCGTTGTCGAGCCTGTTGTCCTTGATCAGGCCGCAATGGCCCGTGCTCGTATAGGCACACAGGCAGATGTCCGTGATGACCAACAGATCGGGAACCTGCTGCTTGATCGCGCGGACCGCCGACTGCACCGCGCCACTTTCCGACCAGGCCTCGGAACCCTGCTCATCCTTCGTCTCAGGCAGGCCGAACAGCAGAACCGCCGGGATGCCCAACTCGGCGACCTGCGCCGCCTCGCCGGCGATCAGGTCGGGCGAGAGATGATAGCAGTCGGTCATCGAGCCGATCGGCTCTTTGAGCCCGGCCCCAGGTCGGACAAAGAGCGGATAGACCAGATCGTTCACGCTGAGCGTCGTTTCGCACACCATCCGCCGCATGGCGGCACTGGTGCGAAGCCGTCGCAGGCGAGTTTCGGGAAAGCCCATGGCAAAACCTCTTCAAAGTTTGATTTCCGTGACACCCACACATATACCGAGACAAACAGAGGGCGTCAAGACTCAGCGATTCTCCACCCCAGCCCGGTAGTTGCCGACGACCTCGGACGTGCGGAGGTAGCGATCGTAGAGACGCAGACGATGAATTCGACCGCTCAAGCTCGGCCCGATCCGGAGCATCCGCCCGGCACCGCCATAACGAAGACCTGCATCAAAGCGTCCCCAGCCGAATTGCCGGGTCTGACCGCCATCGCAGAGCTTGCCGTCGACGATGAACGTGATGATCTTCGGGCCGGCATCCACATTGACGGCGAGATGGTGCAACCGCCCCGCTTCGAGCAGGCCCGAATCACAATCCCATCGACTCTCCGTCCCTCCATCCTGCAGAACGATCTCGACTGTGCCGCGCGTGGTCGTCTGAACGGCGATGCCACGCCCGTCCTCGTCGCGACTGTCCAGTAGGATCTGTCCCGGTGTCAGTGCCGTCAGTTCCACCCAGAATTCGATGGCGAAACTCTCACCGATGTCACTATGGGCGGATGCGGGCATGGCTGTATCGGTCTCGGGCAAGCTCAACGCCAAACCTTCAGTCGCCACGCGCCGATTGTCGAACTGAGCCCAGAGCCCTTCGAGGAGCGTGCGATCGACGGAGTGGACGCGCGCGATGGTCTTCTGCGTCTCGGTCAGGAAGAAGGCACCGTCCTCTTCGATCAGGTCGGGATAACTCATCCGGACGCGTGGATCGTCATCGTAGAGCACAATCTCGGGTTGCGACCATTGGACGCGCTTGCCCGCAGGCGAATCGATCTCGATGCCCCCACAGAGCCAGGCGGGGTTGCGATCGGCGTAGGACTGCCCCCCATGGTTGTGGAACCAGTAAAGGAACTTGCCATTGCTGCACTTCCAGACAAAATTGGCGGCGCGGGGGTGCTTGATCGGCCGACCGTCGGCGTACCGCATGTATTGCGGCGCCGTCCAGGTGTGTCCCTTATCACGACTGTAGGTGCAGACGGGATGCCCCGCGACCGTGCGATAGACGCAGAGGAACGACCCGTCGCTGAGGATCGAGACGTTCTGCTCCTCAGCGATCGGCCCGCCGCCGACCGGAGCCCGCAGGCCGATGTCACCATCGGGAAGGGTTTTCCAGACAGCGTCCGCCGGATCGACCTCGCTCAGCAAGTTGTCGCTCTTGAGGAGAACGCCCTCGGTGCGGGCGAGGAAGCCCTTGCCGAACCGGCCCACCTTGTGCAACGGGACATAGGCGGCTCCGTCGTGGATGAAGGGCTTGCCCACGTTCCAGAAGAAGCGGACCTGGCCTGCGTAGGGGTTCTCGCGATCGATCTCGAACTCGCGAACAGGAATGGGATAGCGTTTTTCCGACCACGTCCGTCCATGATCGTCACTGTACTTGAAGACGTAGTAGCCCTGCGTGTCGACACGGGTAGTCCAGCCCGACTTGTAGGCGGTCTTGTCCGCCTTGATGCGACGCAGGTTGTCGGTGTTGTGGTTGTAGAACGCATAGAGGCAGCCGGTTGGGGCCTTCAGCATAACCGCATAAGAAGCCTCGGGACCGTCCCCCGGTTCGACGTCGACCGGCGCCGACCAGGCGCGCCCCTGATCCGTGCTCCTCAGTGTCACGACGTGCTGGCCTTCGGCGCCTTCATGGCCAACACCCGTGGTGAGAATACACAACCAGGCGCTGTCGTCGGTCTGGACCACGTAAGGCTGGTCGGCATAGTTCTCGGTCGGAATCTCCCAGCCGGTATCGATGTTGCGCAGGTCCGCACTGCGAGCCGGTTGCGTCGTCGCCAGCGAGAACCCCAACAGCAACCAGCAACATCCCGCAACAGCAGCATTCATGCCCTATCCTCCTGCAATGCCGATCTCCTCGTCGGTCAGATAGCACGGCGGCTCGTTGCGCCAGTGCTCATCCGACAGATCGTCACCCAGGAAGCGATAGTTGCCTTTGCACAACTTGAACCATTGGCACTTCAGGCATCGAGGATCGGCGAAGGTATCCTTATGGCGCAGCTTGCTCAGCACGGGATTGGTCTGGTCGCTCCAGATATCGGCGAAGGGCCGTTCCATGACATTGCCCAGCGGGTAGTTGCGCCAGAACTGATCGGCATAGACGGTCCCGTCCCAACTGACGCAGGCGATCTTCTCGCCCACCCGGTTGCCCTCGTTGGAAAGCAGCAGTTGCCTGGCCATCTCGTATTCGGGGTGGCTCTCCCTCTGCATCCGCACGAGCAGGTACGGCCCATCGGCGTGGTTGCCCACCGTCAGCACCTCATCGACGAGTCCCTTCGCAACCAGGTCGCGCGTCGTGTCGACGATGGTATCGATCGTCCGGCGGGTCTGCTCGAGGGTGGGCGACTGCTCGTCAAGGTCGGTCGCCCGGCCGGAAGAAATCAAATGGTAGAAGCAGATCCGGCGAATGCCCGTCTCGACTGCGATGTCAAAAATGGCGGGCACCTGGGAGGCGTTGGCCTTGGTGATGGTGAAACGCAGCCCGGTCCGCAGGCCGGCAGCACGGCAGTTCTCCATGCCCCGCAAGGCCTTGCGGAAACTGCCGGCAACCTGCCGGAACTTGTCGTGAAACGGCTCCTGGCCATCGAGCGAAATCCCGGCGTAGGTGAGCTCCAGCTCGGCCAGGCGGGCCGCCACTTCCGGCGTGATCAGCGTCCCGTTCGTGCTGATGACCGTACGCAGGCCCAGACCTCTCGCCTCGGCTATCAGTTCAAATAGATCCTCACGCAGCAACGGTTCGCCACCACTGAACAGGGCCACCGGCACATTCGCCGCGGGAAGTTGGCCCAGAAGTTGCTTGGCCTGTTCCGTGCTCAAAAGGTCGCGCACGCAGGAGGGATCGGAGGAACTGTAGCAGTGCAGGCACTTCAGATTGCAGCGGGCGGTGCAGTTGTAGACCACAATCGGTCCGAACGCCTTCGGCTTATGATAGCGCAAGTCGTCCGACTCGCCCGCCAGATTCGAATAGAGTTTTGAGACATTGATCATCGAAATCCAATCGGTAAAACATTACAAAATCGATTATTCACGTCCGGCCCGCTCCAGAGCGTCCAGCAGACCTTCGGTGGTATGTTCGCTTGCGGTCAGGTCGACGCGTACCCCCAGTTTCTCCAACTGGGCCGACGTCACCGGCCCGATGGAAGCGACCTTCACATCACTGGCGTTGACCGTTTCGGACGTAATCTGTTCAAAGAAGTTCCGCGCCGCCGAGGGACTGGCGAAGGTCAGCCAGTGAATGCTACCCTGCTGCAGTTGCTCGCGCAACTCGGTCGCGTCATCCGTTTGCGGAATCGCGGTGTAGAGCGGGACATCCTGCACGTCAGCACCGGCCTGATCGAGCACGTCGACGAGATCGTTGGTCGCCAGTTCCGAACGCAACAGCAGAATCCTTTTGTCGTGGAGATTCGCCAGGGCGATAAGCTGCGCCCCGAGTTCACGGCCTGTGAAGACGGTCGGGACGAAGTCGGCCTTGATCCCAAACTGCGCCAGGGACGCGGCGGTCTTGGAGCCCAGCGCCGCCAGGCGGTTCGTAGCAAAGACGCGCGCATCCTTACCCAGCGCGGTCATCACGTCGAAGAAAACTCTCACGCCGTTCGGACTGGTGAAGACCACCCAGTCGTATTCCGGTAGTTGAGCCAGCGCCCGCACGAAGGCGTTGCCCTCGGTGAGCGGCTTGATCGCGAACGTGGCAAACTCGACGGGACACCCCCCTCGATCGACGATCTTCCGGGCGAATTCCGCGTTGCCCGCGACATCCCGCGTACTGACGATGGTCTGGCCAAACAAAAGCTGCTTCATGAACCAATCCAGTTCGCTGTCACCCTCAGCAGCAGCGCCGACGATAATCAGGGCCGGCGGCTTGATCTGCTCCCTCCGGCAGGTCTCGACGATCGCATTCAGCGGCGCCCGCACGACCCTTTGGGTGGGAAACGTGGCGTTGGCCACCAGCGCGACCGGCGTATCGGCCGCGCGCCCGTTGCTTAGAAGCTGCTCGGCAATCACGGGCAAGGTCCCGATACCCATGTAGAAGACCAGCGTGCCTGGAAAACGCGCCAGCACATCCCAATCGATGTTGGTGTCCTGCTTGCCATCGGCCTCGCGACCCGTGATGAAGGCCACCTGCGAGCTGTAGCGTCGGTCGGTGAGCATAATGCCCGTGTACTCGGAGGCAGCAATCGCCGCCGTGATGCCGGGCACGATCTCGAAGCCGACGCCCGCCTCGTTCAGCGCGACCACCTCTTCGGTGACGCGACCGAAGATGCAGGGGTCGCCCCCCTTCAAGCGCACGACGGTCTTGCCTTCAAGGGCCTTGCCGACCAGGATCTGGTTGATCTGATCCTGGGTGAACGATCCGGCGCCAATCCGCTTGGGCACGTTGATTATTTCGGCGTCGGCACGGGCTGCCTTCAGCAGCGCCGGGTTGGCCAGCTTGTCGCAGATGATGCAATCGGCGGTCTTGATAAGCTCAGCGCCGCGCAATGTGATCAGATCGGCCCGGCCCGGTCCGGCCCCCACCAGATAGACAAACCCTTTCTCAGGCATTGAGGCCCCCTCTGTCTCGGTCCTTCTCCAACTCGTCCAGTATCTGCTGACCGCCGGCGGCGAGGAGTTCGGCCGCCACCTTGGCGCCCACGCCGCACGCCTGCGACCAGGGTCCGCTCGCCTGGGCGCGGAGCAGCGTCTTGCCCTGAACATCGGCGAGGAAGGCCCGCACGGTCAGGACCTCGTCATCCCCATCGGCATAGGCCCCCACCGGGGCATGACAGCCGCACTTCGTATCGATCAGGATCTGCCGCTCGGCGTCCGTGACGGCCCGAGCCCGCGCGTCGTCGATCGAGGCGATGATTTCGTTGGTCGTCGGGTCGTCGCCCCGGGTCTGAATCGCCAGGGCCCCTTGGGCCGGCGCAGGAATGAACTGCACCGGATCGAATGCAAAGGAAATCTCCTCAGTCAGGCCGAGCCGCTCCAGACCCGCGTGGGCCAGGAGGATCGCATCGAGATCCTCGGTGCGCAGTTTCTCCAGTCGCGTGCGAACGTTGCCTCGAATGGGCACCGGCTGCAGGTCCGGCCGCGCGTGCTTGAGTTGGGCGATGCGCCGCAAACTCGATGTGCCGATTCGCGCCCCTTCACGGAGCCCCTCCAGCGACTCGACGGGCTCTCTCGCCAGCAGGCAATCCTCAGGAAAGCAGCGGTCGTACACCGCTGCAACAGTCAGCCCATCGCGCGAGCGCGTGGGCAGGTCCTTGAAACTGTGTACGGCGAAATCCGCCTCGCCCGCCAGGAGGACCTCCTCCAATCGAGAGGTAAAGAAACCGGTCTCCTTGAGATTCCACAGCAGGGTGCGTCGATCGCGATCCCCCTCGGAGGTCACTTCCTTGATCCTGACATCGAGGCCGGGGTGCTTGCGTTTGATCGCCGCGATGACCCGGTGCGTCTGCGTGACGGCAAGCTCGCCCCGGCGCGTAGCTACGGTCAGCACGTGGCTCATTCGTCGCCCTTATCCCGAGCAAGGAACATCCGGTTGACCAGATCCGCCGCCTGGAGCTGTTCGGCGGTTGGCTCGCCCCCCCCGTTCTTGATGAAACTGATCGGGGCATGCAGGACCTTGCGGACCAGCGATTCGGCAAAGGCTTGCAATTTCTCACCGTCCTCGTCGCCGAAATCCTTGGCGTAGCGTCTGGCTTCGTTGCGCGCCAGCTCCAGTCCGGCCTGGGTCAGCCTGGAGATCACCGGCACCAAATCGAGCGAATCATACCATTGCGAGAACACGGCAACGAACTCATCGATAATGGTGCGGGCCTTGGGAATCTCGCGGCTGCGCTTGGTTCGGTTGCTGCTGATCTGCTCATCCAGATCGTCGATGTTGTAAAGCGTGACACAATCGAGTTGTCCGATGGCCGGGTCGATGTCGCGCGGCACGGCGATGTCAACGATCAGAAGCGGTTTGCGCCGACCGGCCAGCGCCCACTCGACACTGTCCCGGGTCAGGATCGGCTCGGTGGCCGCCGTCGAAGCGATCAGAACGTCCACCTCGGCCAGGCGCATCACGAGTTCCACGAGGCCGATCGCCTCACTCCGCTCGAACCGGCGCGCCATGGCCTGGGCCCTCTCCATGTCGCGGTTGGCGATGGTCAGATGCGACAGATCGGCCTTGAGCAGGTATCGAGCCACCAGCTCGGCGTTTTCACCAGCCCCGATGATCAGGGCTTTGGCGCTAGGCAGGTCAACCTTCTGTCGCACCAACTCCACTCCGGCCAGAGCGATCGAGACGGCCCCACAGTTGATATCAGTCCGGGTCCGGACGGCTTTGCCCGCCCGAAAAGCGTAGTGGAAGAGCCGATGGAAGATCATCCTGCTCATCCGGGCATTGATCGATTCAGTGTAGGCGGCCTTGACCTGGGCCAGGATCTGATTCTCGCCAACCATCTGGGAATCCAGCCCGGCGGCGACCCCGAATAGATGGCGGACCACCTCGGTCCCGGTCGTTTCCCGGTTGTGGGCGTTCCAGGCCGCCAGGGCGTCGTCCCCCCGCTCGGCAAGCATCTCGCCCAGAAAAGCCCGGCAATCGAAGTCCTTGCCGACATAGAGATAGACCTCCAGCCGGTTGCAAGTCTGCAAAACCACCGCTTCGGCGATCTCCGCCCGGCGGTGCATCGCCTTGAGCAGCACGTGCCGCTGCTCGGGCGCAAAGGTCACCTTCTCGCGGACCGCCACGGGACAATCATGATACGTTAAACTGTATAGAACGAGCTTCATAGCTATAGTTACATGTCTTATCAACCAGGTAACGTTACAGTGTACCGCCAGAATGGCATATATTCAAGCCCGAGCGTGCGCGATTCTGGGGCGCATAAAGGTTAAGCAGGAAAGACTTTGCGAATTGAGTGCACCCCTTGGAGATCCGGCGCCGTGCGGGGGGCAACGGCCTCCGTCGGATGGGCGACTAGTACTCCTTGAATCCCCGCATCCACTGGGGCCACGCTCCGGGCCGCACGCCGCCAGCCTTGGTCCAGGCGCCGGAGGTGTTGTATTGGCGATGCCACTTGAGCGTCCAGAGTTCCTTTAGGCCGATCCTTCGAGCCGCACCGTCGAGGAACACGGCGTTGACGGCCCCACCGTGCCGATCCATACAGAAGCGATGCATCGAATCCCGGCATCCACAGGGGAACGCGGTCCGGTCGTCCTCCGACGCGGGTGGGCGGTCGAAATCCTTGGGCCATGCACACCACCACCAACTGTCGATAAATGCCGGCACGTTCGCCATGCCCTTGACATCCGTACTCTTCCAGAAGCAACGCTGGGCGGACGCGGAAGAAATGTTTGAGGCGCTGACCCCGATAATCACATTTTGGCTTTGATCGGGCTCTCCCAGCCAACTGTTCATGCTGTAACTGCCATGATAGAGTGGCAAGGTCGTCCCCTGTTCGCTCAGGTGCCTGGTCATGGGGCCGAAAGAGGCGTCCGTGCCGCTGGCGAGTGGCCGGAACCGGCCCCACGCGTGATGCCTGTCCCCAATGACGGGAGGACTAATCGGATGGGAGTGACCGGATGGATCGGCGGGTTTTGTCGCCATCGGACAACAGCGGAGTTTCTCAGTGTCAACCGCACTTTGACTGAGCCAATGCATCCAAAAGTCAGGGGAGGCGAATCCGCAGTACCCCTGATTGCGAAGCTGCCCTTCGGCGGTCGTCGTATAGGCAGTGAGGATAACATTCCACTGCCTGAGATTCGATTGACAGACAACCGCCCGAGCCTGATGCCTGACCCGCTGGAGGGTGGGCAGCAGAATCGCCATCAGCAGAACGATCACAGCGATCACCACCAGCAACTCGACGAGGGTGAACGCCCTATCGCTTGTCCTGGCCCGACGGCCAACGACCCGGAATGCGCTCTTTCCACACATGATCTCTCCCTTCCCGGATACCATCACCGTATCGCACCGGAAATGGCAATGCCAACGGAAATCGCAAATATTCAGCATCCCTCCACTTTTATGTTTCATGAGCACGACGAATGTGACGCTGAATTTGCCGGTTTTTTCCTCATGTTCGCCTCCGCCGGAGCCACCGTCTCGGCCATAAGACGAATAAACTTGCGAACCGAGGGCCCGGTTTGATAATACACGTACCTGGAAAACAATATCCGCCCGGGCTCGGCGCCGTGAGCGATTTCGACGCCTGTAAGGCGGCGCAAGGCTTGGAGCCAGTTAAGGAGAGCGCATGAATCGACTCAAACGGCCCGTGATGTGGGCCGCTCTGGTAGCTATCATCCTGCTGGCCGGCTTCTCGATCTACGGGGCCTTCATCGGGGCCGACCAAGCGAAAACCTTCTTCAATTCGATTCCCCTGGGGGTTTACTGGGGTTTCCTCGCCCTCTTGCTGATCGTGGGGATCGTTCTCTTTCGTCGGTTGCTGAGGACCCCCTCGCTGTTACTGATGCACCTGGGCTGCATCCTGGTCCTGGCCGGCGGGATGTGGGGCTCCGAATCGGGCCACGCCCTCCAGAAGCGTCTCTTCGGCACTGACGCCATTATCAAGGGCCAGATGCCCATCTACGAAGGCTTGCAGGAGAACCGCGTCCAACTCGGCGACCCCAACGATCTTCGGGAACTGCCTTTCCTCATACGACTCCGCGATTTCCAGGTCGAGTACTACGAACCGGGAACCCTGTGGATCTACGACCAGAGCGGTCAAAGTTGGAAGCTGCCGGCCAAGGCGGGCGACACACGGACCCTGCCCGGCAATCTCGGAAAGGTCACAGTCCTGAAGGTCTTCAAGAACTTCAGGATGACCCTTGAAGGCGACGAGCAGGTGGCGTTCGACGCGCCGGGGGGCTCCAACCCCACGGTGCAAGTGCGTGTCGAGACGCCGGACGGCGAAGAAGCATCGCGCTACGTATTCGCCGATTTCCCCGGTCATCCACGCCCGGAAGACCCCCTGACGATGCGATACCATCGCATGGAAAGTGACTACATCAGCAAACTCGAGGTAGTCAAAGACGACAAAGTCGTCGCCAGCAAGGATATCGAAGTCAATCATCCCCTTCACTATGGGGGATACCACTTCTACCAATATGAGTGGGGCCGCAACGAGTACGGGGAATACACCGTCCTGATGGTCGTCTCCGATTCCGGCCTAACCGTCGTCTACGCCGGCTACGCGATGCTGCTCGTCAGCATGTTCTGGCACTTTCTGGGCCCGCGCCTCTTCGCAGCGGCGACGAATCGACGCAAAGCACCGGGCGAATCCTCAGCCCAACCGTCCGACAAACAGAGCCAATATCAATAGCAGAGACCTTTATGGCCATCAAATACACGCTCCAGGGCATGCTCATTTACCTAACGATCGCCGCCTATCTCTTGGCGTTCATCACGACCGTCACGGGCCGACGGAAACTGGGACACGGGCTCTTCCTGGGCGGCTTCTTTCTGGCCCTGCTGGCCTACATCTACCGCTGGGTCCACGTTCAGCACGTCCCCCTGCAGAATCTCTTCGAGGTCTTTCTCTCGCTCGGCGTCGCCTGCTATCCCATCTCGCTGCTGTGCAGGAAGTATCTGCGGATCGGAGGTCAATGGGCGGAGATGCTGATCGGCGCCCTCGTGCTGTTCCCGGCCGGTTTTGTCTTTCACGCCGAACCGCAACGTTTGCCACCGGCGCTACAGAGTTGGCTATTCGCCCCGCACGTGGCGGTGTATATGCTTTCGTACGTCTTCATGGCGATGGCGGCCTTCCGGGCGTTCGAGCAACTGCTGACCAAACCCAATCCCCAGAGAACCACGCTGGCGCCCGAGCAAGCGACGTACGAACTGGTCGTAATTGGCTTTCCCCTGCTAACGCTGGGCCTGATCCTGGGCAGTATCTGGGGCAAGCTCGCCTGGGGCGATTACTGGGGCTGGGACCCGAAGGAACTGTGGTCGCTGGTCTCCTGGCTGGTCTATCTGGGCTACTTCCACTGGCGCTACATGTTTGGCAAGAAACACCCGCGTATCAACAGCCTCTGGGCCCTGGTGGGCATGGCGGCGATCGTCATCACGTTGCTGTGGGTCAATCTCTCCCGGCTCTTCTCAGGCCTGCACAGCTACGCGACCTAGACTTAGGAAGGACAACGCAAAGATATCGGAGGGCGAGTATGAATCGCAGAGCGTTTCTCAAGGCGAGTCTCAGCATGTCTCTGGTCGGCGGCTTGGCGTCGGTGCGGTCCTCTGGCGCCGGGAGTCGGCCAACGCGACATCCGAACATTCTCTGGATCATGCTGGATGACGGGCGGGCCGACGCCCTGGGCTGCTATGGCAAGCCCTGGGCCCGCACGCCGCACCTGGACAAACTGGCCGCCAGTGGAGTTCGTTTCGAGACAGCAATCGTGCAGAACCCCGTCTGCGTCCCGTCCCGCAAGTCGATGAAGTCGGGACACTACGCCCACACGTTTGGGCTGACCGCGATGGGCAAGCCGACGACCACGCCGGGCGCGTATATGAAGAGAACGCACGAGGTCTCCAATCTGCTCAACGCCTGGGACGAGATCGATATGGCGCCGATCAATATCGGTAAGACACACGCGTACAAGCAGGACTGGAGCCGGAAGCGGGACGTGGGACCGGCCTTCGATGTCCTGGGCCGACCGCGAAGCGAGGCAGTCAAGAAGCGTCTGAAAGAGACCGGCAGCCAGTATCCCGACGCCGTAACCAAAACACACGGCTGGGCTATCGGCGGGACGGTCCCCCTGGAACCCGAAGAGATCAGCACCTCGAAACTGGGCGACCTGGCCCTGGAAACACTGGAGGGGCTGACGACCAAGGACGAACCGTTCTTTCTGCGCGTCTCCTTCCACGCGCCGCACGTCCCGTGCCGCGTGCCCAAGGAGTACATGATCGATCCGGAGACGATCGACCTGCCCTTACCGACCGAGGAGGAACTGGCGAGCAAACCCCGCTTCGAGCGCGAGCAACTGCACATCTACGCCGGCGCGCCGGACCTGACACTGGAACAGATCAAGATCGCCCGGGGCACCTACTATGGCATGGTCTCGCTGGTCGATACGCAAGTGGGTCGGCTCGTGGAGCATCTGAGAAAGGCGGGCCAACTCGACAACACGATCATCGCCTTCAACTCCGACCAGGGCTTCCAACTGGGCGAGCATGGGCTCTGGAAGAAGCGCGTCTTCTACGAGCAAAACGTCAAGGTGCCGTTCATCCTGAGCTGCCCTGCCCAGTTGCCCAGAGGCAAGACTATCACCGATCCGGTGGAGATGATCGACTTTGTCCCGACCCTGATGGAGATGTGCGGCCTGGAAGCGCCCACGTCGATCGACGGACGCAGTCTGCTGCCCCTGATTCAGGGTAAGATCAGCATGTGGCGCGAGGCGGTCTTCAGCGAGATCGACCACAGCATGTCGATGTATCAGGAACTGCGCCACCACAGTGGGCGGCGCGTCATGGTGCGGACCAGGGAATGGAAGATGGTCTGGTTCATGGACGAACGGGCCGGCGACAAAGACGGCGCCCTCTATAATCTCAAGAACGATCCCGAAGAGCAGGTCAACCTCTATGGCCAGTCCCAATACGCCAACGTGGTTGACTATCTCGAACGACTCTGCTACGAATGGGACCGTGGCGCGTAGATTTCACGAGAAGAAAAACTTCTTGGAGGGACAGAGACATGCTGAGTCGAAAGCACATCTGGATCGTAGCGGCTTTCATCGCCATCGCCGCCGTAGCGAACTGCAGCGCGATGACCATTGCCGAAAGCGGCCAGGCAAAGGCCCTCATCGTGGTTTCACCCGACGCCTCCGAACCGGTCCAGCACGCCGCGCAGGAACTGGCGGCCTTCCTTGGGCAAATCACCGGCGGTGAATTCGAGATCGTCAACAAGGCCAAAAGACGGCAGTCCTGTATCTTCGTCGGCCCTCAGGCCGCCAGGCAAGAGTACCGACGTCTGTCGACTGAAGGATTGGGCCAGGAGGGAATCATCGTCAAGACCATGCGTGACGATCTCGTTCTGACCGGGGGTCAGCCGCGCGGGACGTTATACGCGGTCTACACATTCCTGGAAGACACCCTGGGCTGCCGGTGGTGGTCGTCGACCGAGAGCACCATTCCGAATAAGCCTACGATCGAGATCGGTAAGATCGACGTGCGTCATGTCCCGATCCTGGAATACCGCGAGTCCTTCTGGTTCGACGCCCATGAGGGCGATTGGGCGGTACGCAACAAGAGCAACGGCAACTCCGTCCGCGTCGATGCCCAGCGCGGCGGCAAGCATGTCTATGAAGGCTTCGTACATACGTTCTACGCGCTGATCCCGCCGGACAAATACTTCGAGACACACCCCGAATGGTTCAGCCAGATCGATGGCAAGCGCATCACCAAACGCGGCCAGTTGTGTCTGACCAACGAGGCGATGCGTCAGGAACTCGTCAAGAACCTGCGCGCCCGCCTGCGGGCCAACCCCACCGCGACCATCGCTTCGGTCTCGCAGAACGACTGGCATGGCAATTGCCAGTGCGCCAAGTGTGCGGCGGTCGAGAAAGAAGAAGGCAGCCCTGCCGGCTTGATGATCCGCTTCGTCAACGCCGTCGCCAAGGACATCGAAGAGGAGTTCCCCCACGTCGCGATCAGCACGCTGGCCTATCAGTACACACGCAAGCCCCCCAAGCATGTCAAGCCTCGTGACAACGTCATCGTCAGGCTCTGCAGCATCGAAGCGTCGTTCAGCACACCTCTGGCCGATGAGCGGAACAAGCCATTCCGCGACGACATCGTGGGCTGGTCGAAGATCTGCGACCGACTCTACGTCTGGGACTACGTGACCAACTTCCGGCACTATATCATGCCCCACCCGAACCTGCGGGTGCTGGGACCGAACGTGAAGTTCTTCGCCGACCACAGCGTCAAGGGCCTCTTCGAGCAAGGCGCCTACACCACCAACGGCGCCGAGATGGCCGAACTGCGCGGCTGGGTCCTGGCCAAGCTATTGTGGGACCCGAACCGCGATGGGGACGCCCTGACCAACGAATTCATCGAAGGCTACTACGGCCCGGCCGCCCCACACATTAAGGCGTACCTGAACGTCACTCACAAGGCGGTCGAGAAGAGTCGCGACTGGCTGGGCTGCTTCGAAAAGCACACCGCCAAGTACCTCTCCTTCGACACGCTCGCGCGAGGCTGGTCGCATCTGGAACAAGCCGAGGCGGCGGTCAAGGGCGACCCCGACCTGCGTTTCCGCGTGCAGGTGGCACAGTTGCCTGTCATGTACACGTTCATGATGCGCTGGAACGAGATGCGCGACGCCGCCCAGAAAGCCAAGGCCGACTGGCCCATGACCGACTCCATCCAGGAGACCCACGACCGGTTCATGACGATAGCCAAGCAGAAGAACATCACGCGCCTCGACGAATGGAACCAGGGCTTCGGGGCCCTCGATAAGGCGATCAACCGCGCCAAACCCGTTGGCATCTTCTGATCGACAAGGCCATGAAACCATCCACTGCACTTCAGATCAGGGACCTGACCGTCCGATTCGACGGGCGCGCCGTTCTGGAGACATTCTCAATGGCCGTCCAGGCAGGTGAGAAGGTCCTGCTGACCGGGCCGTCCGGGTGCGGCAAATCCACGATCCTGCGCTGCCTGTTGGGCTTCGTCGCCCCCGAGGCCGGATCGATCCACATCCAGGGCCAACCGCTCACCGAGCACAGCGTCTGGAGCCTGAGAAAGCACCTGGCCTATGTGGGACAGGAACCGGACCTGGGGCTCGAGAGGATCGCGCACATCCTCGAACGACCGTTCCACTATCGCGCCAACGCGTCCCTGCGCGGCAACCTGCAGCGCGTCCCCGAATTGTTCGAGCAATTCGACCTGCCCCAATCCTTGCTCGACAAAGAAGCGGGCGATCTCTCCGGCGGGGAGAAACAGCGTGTTGCGTTGATTGCCGCCGTTCTGCTTGACCGCTCGATTTTTCTGCTGGATGAAGCGACCTCGGCGCTGGACAAGGCAAGCAAGCAGAACGTCACCGACTACTTCCGGACCCGCGACGACGTGACAGCACTGTTCGTCGCACATGACTCGGAGTGGTTCTCCTTTGCCGATCAGATGATACAGGTCCATCCGGACCGTGGGGAGCGAGGGACAACATGACCATCGTCGATATCGGCAACTGGCAACTGGCCGCGGCCTATCTCCTGCTCGCCTTCCCCCTGGCGATCATGCTGTGGTACCGCATCCCCATGGTCGGTCAGACCGCCCTGGCCCTGGTGCGCATGACCGTGCAGCTCATTTTTGTGGGCCTGTATCTGCAGGTGATCTTCGAGTTGAACATCATCTGGCTCAACGCCGCGTGGTTGCTGATCATGGTGACCGTCGCGGATGTCTCTATCATACGCACGTGCTCGCTGAAATTGCGTCCCCTCATGCTGCCCCTGCTGGCCGCCCTCGTGGCGGGCACAGCCATCCCCCTGCTGCTCTTCGTCGGCCTGATCCTGCGCCGCGACAATCTGCTCGACGCCCAGTACGCCATCCCCATCGGCGGGATGATCCTCGGCAACTGCCTGAGAGCCGACATCGTGGGCATCCGGACCTTCTACGAGGGACTGCGCACGGGCGAAAAGGCCTTTCTCCAGAGTCTCGCCCAGGGCGCCCTGCTGCACGAGGCAATTCGCCCCCACGTGCGGAAGGCCTGCCAGGCGGCCCTGGCGCCGACCGTAGCGACGATGGCCACCATCGGGCTGGTCTCCCTGCCCGGCATGATGACGGGCGTCATTCTGGGCGGCGCCAGCCCCGCGATCGCCATCAAATACCAGATTGTCATCATGATCTGCATCTTCTCCGGCACCGCCATCACCGTCGCTCTGGGCCTCTGGCTGACCGCCAAACGCAGTTTCACCCCCTACGGGCCGCTCGACCGCACGGTTTTCCGAGCCTCCTAGCCGGAAATGGCGGCATATCCGGCACGCAAGCGACCGACACGCAAATGCGATTATCGAAAACAGGAAACCTTGATTGATGGTGAACTTTGAGGTAGGATATCCGGACCAGGCGGAACCGTGTCCTATCTGGTTGGTGAAATCGGCTTTCACGGAAGACGTTGTATTTCATGGTTGAATCAGGCGTCGGCGCTGCGTTAAACTGCTTCCAGAGCGGCCAACCGCCGGATTCGATTGAAATAGGAGTCGATTCTTTCATTCACTAATAGTTAAAGGAACCAAGCTCATGTCAGAAATCACACGTCGTCAGTTCGTCAAAGGCGCCGCTGCGTTTGGAGCTGCCAGCTCTATCGGTTTCCCAAGCCTGATCCGGGCCCAGGGGCTCAACGAGAAACTCCAGGTGGGATTCATCGCCGTCGGCGGACGGGCCGGGGCCCATACCGGCCAAGCTCATGGGGAAGGCTGTCAATGCGTTGCGTTTGCCGAGGTCGACAAGACCCGCTGGGGCGGCGTCCATGGCAAGAAAGGCTGGGAAAAAGCGGCCGGGTACACCGATTGGCGTAAGGTCTTCACGAACCATGGCAAGGACCTCGACGTGGTGTTCGTGGCCACGCCGGACCACACGCATTTCGCTCCGTCGATGACCGCCATTTCCATGGGCATCCACTGCTACACCGAAAAGCCCCTGACCTGGTCGGTGCGCGAAGCCCAACTGCTGGCCAAAGCCTACGCCAAGAATCCCAAGGTCGTCACCCAGATGGGCAACCAGGGCCATGGCGGCGAAGGCTGGCGCAAGGCGTATGAGTACGTCAAGGCCGGCGCGGTCGGCGATATCAAGGAATTCCACACCTGGACGAATCGTCCCGTATGGCCCCAGGGTGGTGATCGCCCGGCAGGCTCCGATCCGATCCCCGCGACCCTGGATTGGGAGGCTTGGATCGGCGCAGCCCCGATGCGTCCGTTCAAGCAGAAGGTCTACCATTCGTTCAACTGGCGCGGCGTGGTCGATTTCGGCTCGGGCGCCCTGGGCGATATGGCCTGTCACACCACCGACGGCATCTACTCGATCATGAATCCGGGCTACGCCGCCACGGCCGAGCCGTACATCATGACCGGTCCCGTCAAGGATCAGTGGCCCGCCGGTATGATCGTCAAGAGCACCTACCGCGCCAAGGACGGCCGGCCCGGCTTCAAGACCTTCTGGTACGAGGGTAACGATGGCGTCGGCAAGCCGCTCATGCCGGAGCCCCCCGAGGAACTCGCCAGTAAGGGGCGCCAGATGAATCTGCCGAGAACCGGGAATCTGGTGGTCGGCACCAAGGGCAAAATGCTGGTGGAAGGGGATTACTGGAACCAGGTGCGGCTGCTGCCGTTGGAGCGGCACAAAGAGTTTGGCGATCCGCCCAAACTGCTCGAACGCTCGCCCGGACATCACAAAGAGTTCTTCATGGCCTGTCGCGGCGAGAAGCCCCGCGAATTCAGCCAGTCGAACTTCGGCTACGCCGGTCCGATGACCGCCAACATTCAGCTCGGTAACCTCTGCGCCCGCGCGGGCAAGAAGCTCGAACTGAACGAGGCCGGCGAGATCACCAGCGATCCGAAGATCAACGAACTGGCCTGGCGCGAGCCGCGCAAGGGTTGGGGCGCGCTGAAGATGAACGTCTAAGTGAATCGCCTGACATAGCTTCTGAATTGACGGGGGCAGCCGTCTATCTGGGTGCAACATCAAGACCTCTGATAGGCGACTGCCCCCTTTGCTATTTAGCACACTGACTGAAAGCATAGATGGAGTCCTCGCCCCTCTTCGTGACATTTCTTCCGCAATAGGAGTCTGAATGATGGCTATTCGATCTAATACCCTGTGGTTCTTTGTGAGAGTGTTGGCCGTTGGATTAGCCGCCATCTTGCTCACCGGCTGTCGGAGCGGCGAACGCCTGGATTCCAGGAAGGTCGTCCCAATCATCTTTGACACCGATATTGGCACGGATGTGGATGACGCCGGAGCCCTGGCAATACTCCACATCATGGCCGACAGGGGCGAGGCTAAGATTCTGGCAACGATGAGCGCCAATCGAAATCGCTGGTGTGCACCCGCCCTGGACACTATCAACACCTATTACGGCCGAGAGGATATGCCAATCGGTTGTTCGAGGACGGGGCCCGACCCGGAAGAGTGGTACCACAGCAATGTCGGCGAGTTCCCTCATGATCTGGCTCATAGCGACGATGCGCCGGATGCCATTGCCCTTTATCGCAAGATTCTGGCGGCCCAACCGGACAACAGTGTGACTATCGTGGTCGTGGGTTGGCTCACGAACATGGCCGAGTTGCTCGACAGCAAACCGGACCAGTACAGCGCACTTTCCGGAAGAGAACTGGTTGAGGCCAAGGTCAAGGAGTTGGTCTCTATGGGCGGGAGATGGCCGAACTCCCCCAAGAAGGAGGGCGAGTATAACTTCACTATGGACCGAGCCGCCGCCCACAAGGTAATCAGCGACTGGCCCGGCAGGATCATGTTCACGGGTCTGGGCAAAGATGTGATGACCGGAGGGCGTTTGGTCGCGCAAGGGCCAGAGGATAATCCGGTTCCGGCGTTCTATCGGAACTTCTTTGAGGGATACAAGGTCTCCGAAAGATCCAGTTGGGATCTGATTGCCGTACTGTATGCCGTTCGGGGCCTGTCCGACTATTTCACTTGCGTCTCGGGAGGGAAATGCGTGAGCCAAGAAGACGGCGGCAATCAATGGCTCCCAGGCGTCCCTTCGAGCCATGCCTATCTGGACTATAGAATGCCCCAGAAAGAACTGGCGGCGGTGATTGAGGATCTGTTGTTGACTCCCCCATCCGGCAAGCGGTGACTTGTCTTGTGAGGATCGGCAGGTTCATTTTCATCATTCTCTTGCAGCCGGCACTGGCGTGAGGGCTTACCCCAAGAGGTGAACTGGAGAAAACCGTGTTTATCCAGCGGCGGACCTTTCTGAAGCACGCCCTTGCCGACAGCGCCTTGCTGAGCCTTTCAAGCCCTGCCGCTTTCGGAAAGGGCTCAAGCGGACTACCCAAGTGTGACGTTCGCACGTTGACCCGTGGCCCGAATCATCACTTCTTTGGCTATTACGGAATCTGTCCCTGGAACCCGTCGCAGGAGTATCTGCTTTCACTGGAGAGTCCGTTTCAGGACCATTTCCCCACCCAGAACGAACCGGCGGCGATCGGTCTGGTGGATGCGAAGTCCGGCGCCTTTGAGAAGATTTCCGAAACCCACGCCTGGAACCTCCAGCAGGGCGCCATGCTCCATTGGAATCCTCTGCACGACGACGAGATCCTCTACAACAACCGCCAGGACAACCAGATCGTCTCGGTGGTGATGAATATCAAGACGGGCAAGAAACGAATCCTGCCGGCCGCCATTAACGGCCTGAGTCACGATGGCAAGTACGCCCTGAGCCTGTCCTACGGCCGTCTGGGTCGTCTCCGGAAGACCGTCAGCTACCAGGGGATCGAGGACCCCACAATCGATGACCCTCATCCCGACAACGACGGTGTCTTCGTGATGGACATGCGCACGGGCAAGCGGACGCTGGCCGTCTCCGTTGGCGATTTCTACGCACTGATCAAGGACCGGCGCCCGGAAGTGAAAGATCGCCATCTATGGTGCAATCATACCGTGTTTAACAAGAGCGATACGCGTTTCTTCTTCCTGGGGCGCTCGATGGAGAAAGGTCGTCTGGAGACCGGCATGTTCACGGCGGATCGCGACGGAGGCTCTCTGCGCGAGGTCATTCCCTACGGCAGCAGCGTCTCCCATTTCGACTGGCGCAACGACACCGAAATCGTCGCCACCTTCAAGTATCTAGGCCGGGGCCGCCGTCACGTCCTGTTCACCGACGGTAAACAGGATTACCGAATTCTCGGCGAAGGAGCGTTGGATTTCGATGGTCACTGCACCTTTGGTCCCGATGGGAACTGGCTGGCGACGGATCGGAAGCGCGGACTAAGCCAATCGCTGATCCTCTACAACGTCGAGACCCGACAGGCCCAGACGATTGCCACGCTCGACATGAAGCAAAAACGCAATATCTCCGGGCACCTGCGCTGCGATTTCCACCCCCGCTGGAACCGCACCGGGGATGCAATCTGCTTCGACGGCATCGACTCCGAGACCGGCGATCGCCAGCTCCACATCGCTCATCTCGATTGGACCTGAGCTCCCTTGCAAGCGACGCATTAGAAGCCGTGTTCGTACGGAATACAGCCACCGGGTCGATCGATGCCTGGCCCCGTCTGGCGAAATCCCATCGCCTCGTAGAATCCAGCGGCGGCCGAGGAGGAGTTCAGTTCGATCTTTCGATGGGGGCTCCTGTCCCGGCACGCTTCCACAGCCGCATCGACAAGCGAACGGCCGATACCACAACGTTGAAACTCGGGCAAAACGAAAAGATGCGAAATCTTCCAATAGTCTGGGACGACGATAAAGCCCGCCACCTCGTCGGCAACAGAGTACTTGCGATGGAATCCGGGCGATCCGGATTCGCTCCAACTGTCGAGAGACCGAACGATCTCCGCGATGAGGACGGCGGCTTCTTCATCCGAACGAACAACCGAACCGCAAACTGACTCGGCAACCAACTCCCTTAGTTTGTCGAGATCGTTCTTGTCGATTTCGCTCAGCATGCCATGCTCCGTCAATCATTCCGTCCCCTCCCCCTCCCCTGCTGGATCAAGCCGCAACTCACGATAGATGATAGTATAGAATGGACGCCACTTTTTCCCTACGACTTTCAGACCCCGGCTCTCGTAGAGGCGCTGCGCCGCCGCTTCAGTCGACCGATCCGATGTGTACAGCCGCAGGTACTGTCGCTCGGTGCGCTTGGCTTGTTCGATGGAGAAATCGAGCAACTGGGAGCCGATGCCCCTCCTCCTCGCCTCGGGCGCGACGCAGAACCACGCGAGCCAGACGGCCTCCGTCGCGTCGCGCGTACACTCATAGAGACCGGTCGTCCCAAGCAGCCTTCCCGTTTGTCGATCGATCGCCCCCCAGAAGTTCAGAAAGTCAGATACACCGGCCCAAGCCGTCAGCCAACGTACGTGTCGAAACCGATAATTCGCGATCGCCCAGAAACTAAACCGTTCGCAAAGCGTCTGCCGAGGGAAACAGCGCCACACGAGCCGGCGCGCCTCCGACAGACGGTCTGGTTCAAGATGTTCAATGCGGATATCCGTCATCGATCTCTCGCGATCAATGGCGACTGATAAGAACAGCCACCTGTTTAGCCACAAAGTCACACCACTTAATCGATGGGTGCCCCCCCGTTGTCTGCCCCATTGACTATCGTCCCAGGCTGGCGTCGCCGGTGCCGCCGTAAGCCCCCATGTTGATGATGCCGCCGTTCGGAAGCGGTTCGAGACCGACCGGACTCATCGGGTTGCCCGCATCGATACAGGGACTGGTGACATCATCCTGGACCCACGTCTGGGTGCTCGGATCCCATCGGCCCGCCTGAGACTGCAGGCGGTAGTCTCCGTCAATCCAGATCGCATTGGGATCGTCAGGCGCGACCACCTCATTGGGATCGCCTGGCTCGGCCCAGTAGCCGCATTGGGCAAACAATGGATCAGCATCGATATTGCCCAGATCGAGCCAGCCGCCTGTAATGTCGGTATAGGTAATCGAAGGTTTGCTCGTACCGACCAGGAGAATCTCAGTGGGCGCATTACCCCACAGAATCGAATCCGTCACCACCAAGCTGCTGTTCACCAGGGTGATGCCGGCGCTCTGATCGCCACCCATATTGTCGGTGATCGTGCAGTTGGATAATGCGGCGTGACTGCTGGCGCAATACACCGCGGTGCCGTTCGGATCGGTCGAACGGTTGCCTGCGATCAGACAATTGGAGAGGGTTGGGCTACCGCCCTGACAGAAGATGGCGCTAACGGGATCGCTTCTACCCCCGGTGATGACGAAACCGGTCAGCATGCAGTTCAGATTCTCGCTGTTTGCGAAGCGCACGATGGGTCCTGCCCCGTCACCTGTAATAACCGGATAGGCTGTTGGGTTGGGATCATCCCAATCGATTCCCTGCAATCGGATGTTCTTACCCAGGAAGTCGATGTTCTCATGATAGACTCCAGGCCGGACAATGACTGAGATACCGTCAGTCGCCACGTCGATGGCCTCCTGGATCATGTCGAATGGATGCTCCGGTGTGCCATCCTCCTGCGGATCGCTCACGGTGGCGTCTCCCGGCGCGCGATCGTCCGGCGCATTGTCATCCACATAGAGGGTGTTCATGACGCTCACGAAATTCGCCTGGATCTCGTGGTCGTCGTCCATGACGATGCGCGCCGGGTTCTCGGTGGCGTAGCAACTGCCGCCGAAATCCACGAAGACGAAACCAGGGTCCGCCTCCGCCTCCAGGGTGACCAGTTCTCCCTCGGCATACAGAAACTCTCCTTCCCCCGGACGGATGACCGATCCTCCCGGCGCTGATGAGATCAGCAGGCGGTGCGCGACACGCGGATCGTGCGAGAAGTATATGCCTGGATTGTTCGTCGTGATCAGAGGGATGTAGAGGTCGTAGGCCTCCTCGTTCAATGGGTTGACTCGAAGATCGAGACGTCCAAGGGATGTCAAGGTCGACAAGCCGGAGATATCACTGATCTGGTTGCGGAGAAGATCCAGTCGGTGGAGGTCCGCCAGGCCGGACAGAGCCGAGAGGTCGCTGATCTGGTTGAGGCGAAGCGTCAGTTGCTTCAAACGCGTCAGGCCGGACAGGGCTGAGATGTCGCTGATCTGATTCTCGTGCATATCCAGCGTGAGCAGATTGCTGAGCCCGGACAGAGCCGAAGTGTCGCTAATGTGATTGTTGTTGAGAACCAGTGTTTCAAGGTTGGTCAGACCGGACAGAGGCCAAAGATTGCTGATCTGGTTGGACCAGAGAACCAGCGTCTGGAGATTCGTGGCGTATTCCAGGCCGGTCAGATCCGCGATCTGCTTGCCGGGCGCATCAAGAGACGTCAATCCCTGCATGTCCGTCGGCGTCGGGTCCAGGACCCACAGTTCCGCCTCCACGGCCGACTTCAGATTCGAATCGGCAAAATAAACCGGGTCCCCCGCCGGCGAGGAACCGCAGAACAATGATAACACCGCCACCGCGAGCAATACTCTGTTCATGGTCTCCTCCTCCAAGACAACGGCATGCCCGGAAACCTTGCCTGCATCAGTCGCTCACCTCATCCTAGCAGGTCGTTGGTCGTCCTCAAAGGATATTCCAGAAGCGACACAAGGATAGCGCGTTCCCTCAATTCCCCTCTCAGTTGAGGCTATCTTTCTCGACGATAATGGCTTTGCACCATCGCATCCAGCATCACCTCGGTGTTCACATGTTCAAACTCCATGTGTTCGGGCAATTCTCCAAATAATGGCGCACCACCCCCGAGCAGTATGGGAATGAGGGTAATAATCATCTCGTCGATCAAGTCCTCTTTGAGGAAATTCTGGACAGTTACGCCCCCGTCAATATAGAGCCGTGTGTATCCTTTTTGGTGAATGGCTTCCAGCACGCCTGAGAGAGAGCCGTTGATCAGTTCCACTTTTCCTTCATATTCTTCTGGCAACGAAGTCAGAGAATTGCTCAGTACGAATACGGGCTTGGTATAAGGCCAATCGCAATCAAAGCTGCAAACCTTCTCGAACGTCTTTCGACCCATGACGAGCGCATCGATGCGATCCATGAAATCCGACCATCCAAAGTCCAGGTTATCAGGATTGGGTATCGACTGCAACCAGTCCAGTCCGTCATTTCTATCGGCAATGTACCCATCAAGACTCGTTGCGATGAACACCGAATTCGACATCTGTATCTCCAATAATCGGTTCGTGGTTGCCCTTGGGGCTGTTCCTGCTATGAATAGTTCCATGGCGCAGAATTGGCAATAAGAATATACCTTGACCGCCCACTCGATTTTTATACCAAGGCGCTCACGTGGGAGACCTCTTGATCGATGAGATGACGGGGGGCGCAGAGACCTTTGACTCTTCGGGCCTTATCTGTACAATGAGGCCCGTGAATCGATTCAGAGTGACGGGGTGGTTCCCTACGCTGTGGAGACATCGTACCTATCTCTCTGTTTTTCCTTGATACAGGATTGGATTGCCCATGATGATGCTGGCCAAGTCACTGCTCCTTACGATAGTGTTGGGCGTCTGCCCTTCGGATGTGAAACAGGAAGAGCGAAGCGTGATGGTCGAGAAGCCCGTCATTGCCGGGCCGTGGCAACATATCTTCAATCCGAACGACACGCGTTCGGAAATCAGCACCGCCTGGTATACCAACGACCACTGCTTCGCGTTGGGGGCTGATGGACAATGGCATGCCTATGGCATCATCGGGCACAAACCCGTCAACCCCTGGAAGGGGGAAACACGTTTCTTTCATATCTCCGCCAAGACATTCGGTCAGGCGAAATGGAAGGACCATGATTACGCCCTGACGGCCAAACCCGGCGTCGAACGGGTCCTCTGGGCGCCTCATGTTTTCCACGAGGAAGGCAGCGACACCTGGCACATGTTCTACAATATCGGCAACCTGCAGCCCAACGCTCCCAACTTCGCCAGTTGGGGACAGTTGTGCCGGGCCGATTCCAAGGATATGTTCGCCTGGAAACGTCACAAGTTGAATCCCATCTTCAGCGACCCCGGACACGCCCGCGACTCGTTCATCCTCAAGCACAAAGGCCTCTACTACTTCTATTACACGCGGACCTTCAGTGAAGTGGCCCTCAAGTCGTGCGTGGCTCTCAGGACCAGTCCCGACCTGGAGCATTGGAGCGGGCCCCACATCGTTCACGTACAGCCCTTCAAGGTGGATTGGGGAGGCGATGCGGAAAGCCCATTCGTCGTCGCCAGAAAGGGGCTCTTCTATCTGTTCATCTGCAGAGCCATGACCGATTACAATCAAACGCATGTGTATTGGTCGAAGGACCCCCGCCGTTTCCCACGGGAGAATCTTGTTTGCGAGCTGCCCACTCACGCCTCTGAGGTCATCAGGGTCAAAGAAGATCAGTGGTTCATCTCCGATACCGGCTGGGACAAGAAGGGGCTGTATACCGCCCGACTGATCTGGGAGCCGAACAAATGAGACCGTAGATAGGAGGTGTTTCATGTCAATGAGTGAGGGCGTTGCTGTCCCCGTGATTTGCATTGGTTGGCTCTTGGTGAGCACGTTGTGTGCGGCGTCGGAACCCCGTGGCTCAGGAGCCGATGAAGGGTATATCTTCGCCGGCCCGCGTGAAGTGAAGAGACGCAAGCAGATCAAGAAGGACATTCATATCGTGGCCTATCACCAGAGAGGTGTGTTCGTCAGCAACGATCCCCAGAGTCCCTGGTACCAGGCGGCTCTGTTCATTCAGGGCACAGCCATCGAAGATGCCGAGGGCAACACCCTTCAGGATCTTGCCTTGTGCGAGACCACCGATGCCGATGGAGACTTGAACTGGAGTATTCTGTGGCGTCCCCCGGAAAAAACGAACACGATTGCATTCAAACTGGGCACCGGTAAATGGGAGGGGATTACCGGGCAGGGACGTGGTGTGGCTCTGTCATATCTGGTGGTACGGCAAAGAGCCCGGCACATACGAGTTCATCGGGGGAACCGGGAAATGGCAAGGGATCACCGGTGTAGGCGTAACGCGCGGCATGCTGCGGCCACGCAGCGATGACCACTACATGCTCAAATCGGAAATGCACTGGAATCTCGACTGATCCAGTAGATGCTTGCATCGGCCGCGATCTTGGCGCCGGGCAGAATGAAGAAAAGGCTGCCTCACTCTGTCTGAGGCAGCCTCTGTATTTCTCTAGATGGGACGAGTTCCCGTTAGGTAACGGGCACTGACATCACCGTGTTTGCTCTCGGCGGGTCTAGAAGCGATAGGCCAGGCCAACACCGAGGAGCCAGGGATCGATATCCACGTCCGTCTTGACGGTGGTGCCCAAGGCTCTGACGGACACGTCCGTCTCCAGCCATATCTTCTTGACGTCGAAGTTGACGGCCCAATGCTCATTAATCTCGATATCAACACCCGCCTGCAGGGCCAGGCCAAAGGCATTGTCATAGTCGATCCCCATCGCGTCACCCGGATCGTCGTCAAAGAAGACCGTATAGTTGACGCCGGCGCCCACATACGGACGAATCTTGCCGTCCGGAAGGAAATGGTACTGGAGGGTCAGCGTCGGAGGCAGAAGCTTCACGTCGCCCAAATCCACATCGCCCGCCGAGGTATTCACGGCCTCTACATCATGCTCGGTCACGGCCAGGGTCAGTTCGGCCGCGATGCGATCGGTGAAGAAATAACTGAAGTCCACATCGCCGCTGATGGCGTCATCGACTTCCGCGTTGCCGCCAATCGTCGTGATCGTGGAACTGTCATCGTCCGGCACAACGCTCAAGAGCCGCGCCCTGATCATCCACGGGCTCTGCCCGGCCTGAGCCCACGCCGCACAGGGCAGGACCCCGGCAACGATACAAGCACAGGTCATCATAAGTACGATTCTGGCAGAACGTGGGGCGTCTTTCATGTGTTGGTCTCTTTCTCTCTCTGTGTTCCAGTTTCTCAAATACACCAGGGAATTCGCCGAAACGGCAACGAATCACGCGTGCAGAAGTATCGAAAGGCGGTCAGAATACGAAGTTATCGGTCACTCGTCAAGACAGAAACAGAGCCCGTGACACGCAATATGTCGCGACCTAGACCGTGACAGTCACACGCCCATATCAGGCAGCATCACTCGAGGACCCTATACCAGAGGTCTCTCGCAAGGAGAGATTGCCCCCCTTGGGCCACAAACAATACAGGTCTCGCACCGCCCCCTTCCGTCAGGAGAAGTAGACAAGCATGACCAAGCCCACCCTTGACGGCGCGGCGGGCCAGGGTATAGTGGGCCTCAGATGGGTCCGAATTCGGCGTTGAGAGGATTTTCCTCTGCGCGTCAGATTCCAGAGTAGGAAGGGAAAGACCTATGGGCGATCACGACGGTACAACACTCACGCGGCGACGATTTCTGAGACAAGGGGTACTGGCGGCAGGCGCGGCGGCGCTGCCCTACTATGTTCCGGCCTCTGCGCTGGGACGCGGCGGAACGGTGGCGCCCAGCGAACGCATCGTGATGGGCGGCATTGGCCTGGGCGGCCGCGGGTTCTATGATTTGGGTTATATGCTCACGCAGGACGATGTGCAGTGGGTGGCCGTCTGTGATGTCCGGAAAGGCCGGCGCGACGCGGCCAAGAAGATGGTGGACAGCAAATATGGCACGAAAGACTGTGCGGCGTATGGCGACATGCACCAGCTCCTGGCCGAACGAACGGATGTGGATGCCGTGTTGATTGCCACCGGCGACCGCTGGCACGCGCTGGCTTCGATTCTGGCGATGCGGGCGGGCAAGGATGTTTATTGCGAGAAGCCAGCCTGTCTGACAATGGCGCAGGGCCAGGCGGTCATGGAGACCGCGCGCCGGTATGGCCGGGTCTATCAGACCGGCGCCCAGCGACTCAGCGAACCGCACCATGTGTTTGCCATTGAGATGGCCCGCTCCGGCCGATTCGGCGAGATTCATACCGTTTACGCCGACTGTCGTTGGCGCGACGGGCTGCGGCACGACTGGCTGCCCGCCCAACCGGAACCGTCCAAGAGTGAACTGGACTGGGACCTTTGGCTCGGCCCATCCCCCTGGCGACCCTACAACGCCGGTTATGTCAACGGTGGAGGATGGTACCACTTTTACGATCTCGCCACCGATGTCGCGATGTGGGGCGCCCACACCGTGGCGCAGGCCCTGGCCGGGCTCGACATGACGAACGTCTCGGCCATCGAGTTCGAATATGCCGGACCGGACAAGACGATGGTGACGCGTCTGTCCAACGGGGTCAAGCTGGTTCTGTTCCGAGTCGAAGGCTCGGTTTGGGAACCGTGCGCGTACTGGCACGGCGCCTGTGGTGAGCGATTCGAGGGCCCCGAGGGATGGGCCGCGGCCGCCGACGGCTATTCGCGACCCGACGTCTCGTCGCCGAAACTGTTGCGAGAATACAAAAAACTGCTGGCCGACTACACGGGCCGAACCCAACGTCCGCTCGACCACGTGCGAGATTTCTTCGACTGCATCCGCTCGCGCCGACTCCCGGTGGCGAACGCGGAAATCATGTATCGCTCCATGAACATCTGCCTGGCCGCCGACATCTGCGAGCGACTGAAGCGAAACCTGAAATTCGACCTGCGCAAGGCAGAGTTCGCCAATGACCCCGAAGCCAACCGAATGCGCTCCCGCCCGATGCGCGTACCGTACACAATCTAATTCAACTGCTTGGCACATGCCTCAGTAACTAGGATTCTGCCGGGGGCTGGAAGAAGGAGAAGAGAATGAGAGCCAACGCTGCTTATGTTCTGGTGGTCCTGTTGTCCGTCACCGCCATCGGGCCGCTGATGACTGCCGGAGCTTCCCCCGGCGCCGACGAGCATCCGTTCTTTCCTTTCTGCATCGATTGGCACGATGCGAAGAAGCGTTCCTTCGAGCAGCAGGCTCAGATGCTCACGGAACTCGGTTACCCCGGCGTGGGCCATATCTGGTTGGACAAGGTCGAAGAGCGGATCAAGACGCTCGATGCTGCGAATCTGAAGCTGTTTCAAATCACGATGACCGTCGAACTCGCGCCGGGCAAGACACCCTACGACGCCAATCGGTTCAAGGAAGTCTGCGGCGTCATCAAAGGGCGAGGCGTGCAGTTCTGCCTGCTCCTCAACGGCATGAAACCCTCCGATCCGACGGTCGATCCGCGTGCCGTGAACATTCTGCGTGCGATGTCCGATCAAGCCAGGGACTCAGGCGCGCAGTTACTCCTCTATCCGCACCAGGGCTCCTGGGTCGAGCGCATCGAGGATTCGGTCCGCGTCGCCGACAAGGTGGCCCGCCCCAACGTCGGTGTGATGTTCAACCTCTGCCATTGGCTGCGCGTGGATTCGGGTCGTGACTACAAGCCGCTCCTCAAGCAGGCGATGCCCCGGCTTTGGGCCGTATCGATCAACGGGGCCGACGAGCGCGATGAGAAACCCGGCTGGGATCACTACATTCAACCATTGGACCAAGGCAGCTTCGACGTGGGCAAACTGCTCGGGATACTGAAGGAGCTCGGATACAAAGGCCCGATCGGCCTCCAGTGCTACGGCATTGGCGGTGATGCCCGTGAACACCTGGCGCGCTCCATGACCGCGTGGCTGGAGTTGAGTAAGAACCTGAAGGACTGAGACCTCCACGCCGCTCCCCCGCGTCTCGATCGCCAAGCGGCTCACGCGATTTCAAATCCGTCCCGCAGGACAACGATGGAGACGGCAGGGACGCTCGCCCTCTCATCACACGGTTACGCCAGCTTGCGTGGACCCCAAAAGCGTCCTTGCCGGCATCGTCCGCACCATCACGGACGACATAGCGAGCCTGTCAACCAGCCGGCAAACCACCTCGGAATCCCCGTTATCCACCTCTCTACAAAGGCAAGCCGGCATCAGTCATTTTAACAATCAGCGACAGGCCGACCTTGCAGCGAAATCCGTAGTGTGTTACAAATCGCAACTCGCCCTTGAGCGACGCGGCCGGACCGGGAACATGGTCAGGCAGGGTCACATCCACGTCAATCGTTCCTGCAGGCGCGATATCAGCAAGCCGCATCGGCGTTAACACGATATCCGACGCCTTCAGACGCAATTCCATTTGTCGCAATGTGAATCTACGTTTATTAATAATGCGTAGCTTAAGGTGAGATCCGGAAGTACTCACCAATTCGACCCGAGCATCAGCAAAGGCATCGCGAATAGCATCATCAAAAATAGCATGGGTATTATAGCCGGCGTCGAATACGCCGGGATGACTCGTCGAATTGATCTTCATATACAGGAATCCGCCTGACATGCTCCCCTTTTCCACACCCCAGGCGAAGAGATCCTCCATGGCCTCCACGCCGGTGGAATGAATGGCCCCCAGATAGGAATTATACTCACAGAACAGTGTCGGTATGCCGTGTGCCTGGCCCAACTCAACGCTTCGCTTGATAAGAGGTTGGCGGTCCACGGCACGCTGATTCTGGCCAAAGTAGTAGTTCACACCCATGACATCCTGCCCCTGCCATAGGTCCTGCCCGTATAGATTGGCATAGTGTACGGGCCGCTTTTCCGAATCATAGGCCTTGTACACCGGATACTGAGCCAGCAGAAAATCGATGTTCTCCCCCTGAATCTCATTGGCGCTATTCCACAACAGCACACCGGCTGAATCTCGATAGCGTTCCACAAACAGGCGCGTCAACTCGCGCGCCGTGGCCAGGGGCGGACCTGCCTGCCGGGCAAAAATCGTCTGGGTGGACTTGCAACTGAACGGCGCCAATACCGTATAAAACGTATTCAACTCATACGCCATATCCACCTGCCAGGGGGCCGGGTAATCACCGCGCCAGGCATTAAATCCCAAATCGGCCATAATTCGCATCATGGACGCGGTTCGCTCCGGACTCGATGCATCCATGCCGTGCACATTGACACCCTTGACCAGAAAAGGCTCGCCATTGACCAAAAGATCGGCGTCTGTCACTTCTACCACCGTGGCAATGATTCGACGGTCATAGGAAAAATTCTCCCATTCAACCTGCACATCGTAATAACCGAACCACGGTTCCGCAGTCACCTTGATATCACCGCCTGCACCCTGGGCCTTTCCCACAACACGTCCCTGAGCCAGGACCTTGACGGAAATCGGCACAGATAGTCCTTCGCCCACCCGAATGGTCAAGGGTGTCACAAACCCGCCTGCACGCGGCTCCACAGCCAATTGCTTCACGACGGCCACATCACAGCCTTTAGGGGGTGAGATTCTAATGGCTCTTTCTGACTGGGTGCGTACCAAACCCTCCTGCATAAGACGCACCTGCACCGTTAGCTCGCCGACTGCCCGGGGAATCCAATCATAAACGATTTCCTGTTGGCTCTGCGCAGGAATCTCAATAGACCGAACCTGTTCGCATATCACTCGTTCGGATTCTGTGGTTACTCTGAACAGGGCATCGAGTGTCAGTTCACGATTCCCTACATTGGCCAGCACGATCCGCTCTTGCCGGGATTGCCCAACCACGGAATCGCCTGGTTGGAAATCACGAATCTCCAAGGGCGTGCTGGACACATACAGCGTATCCACTAGAAAACTCTGTCCTACCCGGTCCGGATGCCGACCCGGCTGATTGCCTAACAGCACACATGCCTGAGTCACAGGATCAGTGACAGTCACTAGCAGAGCATGATATTCATCCAGCACCAAGGGTTTCCCCGGTCTGGCTTGCGCGTCCTCCGCCAGGACCTCCAACTCGATGCACTGCCGGTAGACCTTACCGGCCTCCCATTGACCGGTGGGAAGGGTAAAGCCAGCCCGGGCCGACGCCACCGTACGAGAACCCAAGGGACTCACCAGACGCACATGAAAGTCGAAGTCACGATCCGGCCTGCCGCCCTCCACCTCCCAGGGAATCACAACCTTATACTTCTGCCCCATGACCAAGCTCTGTGCCTCGAGCGTTGCCCGGCCGAAACGCAGGCGGTAGAACGGAGAATAAAAGTCTAAACACCCTTGATCCTTTGCTCCGATTCCGACGGATGGATCGACCTTCTCAGACCAAGACGTGCCCTGCCATGTCGGGACCCATTTCTTTAGCCAACCGCCTTTATACCCATCCAGTTCCCTCAATGCCTCCGTCACAAATCGGAATGAATCCCGGGCGGCTTCAATCTGACCGGCCGCTAACAAGCCCTGTGCCCTTTCAAGATGGGCGTCTGCTGCATCATGCACAACCTGCAGGGCAGCCCGTTTCTCATGGGGCTCTTGCAGCCCTTTGAGCAGCATGCCCAGCCGATCGATCTGCCTTTGCGCCTCGGTAAAACGCTGCTGCTCATCGACGGCGCCCGTTACCTCAAAAAACCCCTGGGTCGTGTACAGACCACTGTCACTGGTCACAACGACCTTATACACACCATCAGGCAACGCTTCCTTCAGCGGTACCTGAATGATATCTGAATCAGGCTCCGCCGCACCGTGACTTAGCACAATTGACATCTCACCATGTCCAGGTCCAATCCGCGTGTGGAATCTCCTATGCGCCAGTTGCCGATCTTCGCGAAACACGGTGATAGCAAGAGACTCGTTGGTTCGCTGCTTAGCATTGGTGAACAAGGTCATCTGTATCCGTTCGGTCTTGGCCGTCTGGGCTTGCGAAAAGAACAGATGGGCGCGCGGGATTTGCGGTGTGATGTCCGCCGTATGCGCTGCGAAATAGGCGACATTGATATTACCGGAATTGATACGCAATCCGAAACGCACGCCCGGGAGTACATACCGGCTTTCCAGAGACCACCCGGTAGGTTCCGCCTGCTCAGCAGGCCAGAACTTCGCCTTAATCACGTCGCCCTCAATCTTCACCTTCTGCCAGATCCAACCGGTACGGTTCCAAGTACCCGTCACCAGACCAACGCCGGTTCGTTCTGCGAGTTGCGTTTCCTGACCCTGGGCATTGATGGCCCGATATTGAATACCGCAGTCATTGTCCTGCTCAAACCATACATGGGCGCGCATGATCTTGGTATTATGCTCCTGGGCAATGTCCTGATCGTAGTGTGCCCCCAGCATGATGACACCGTCACCATCTTCCTTGCGCGGTTGATTCTCCTTATACAACACCACCAAGGTCCCCTGGTTCAATTCCACTCCCTTGGCCAATCCCAGCACGACTCCGCCCTCTATATGCAGCACGCCAGGGCCATAGGCCAATGGACAACTGTGATCCTGAGTCACATAGACCTTACTGTCGGCCTTATAATCCAATAAATCCCAGTGACTCACAGACTCACAGTAATCTTCAAAAACGAAGCCGTGACATGTCCCCATTCCCACACACAACAAGATCAATCCGATTGATGGTCTATACGCCATTGAATTGGCCTCCTTTTTGCCCGTTATTGAATCATATGAAGATTATACACGCTGCCGCGACAGAACTGAATCGCGCACTCTTCATAGTCTTCAAGGACTCTCTCATCCGCGACGGCCCAAAGGCCGATGGCCGGCCCTCTCGATGCCGAAGAAAGGGCCCACCGCCGCCGCATCGGCAAACACATCTACAGGAAAGAGTAGATCAATGATATGAACACTAGCCTACACGACAGGCAGATCGGGGGACGAGACTATTTCGGTGGTTGATGGCGGTGGCTAGTGGAAACGGTCACCCATCTGGCTGCAATGTCACGACATTTGATAGATGGCTGTCCCCGTTATCCCCATCGTGGATGGTCTGGTCCACGTCTGGTGCGGAGCGCCCGTCCGCGCTCGCATTGATTCGTCGCCGCTTGACCCGCAGTGTCTCCCTGGTGGGCGTTGTCACTGGTCCGGGCGGAGCGGGCGCCCTGAACAGGCCGTCGGATCAAACAGGCGCGACAAGCAATTCGTACTTCGCCAGGATATCTCTCAGGTCCTCTTTGATCTTGTCGATATCATCAGCACTCGCCTGTCCCCGTCGGATGTCCCGTATGTACGCCGCAAACTCAACGTTGATCACTTCAATAGCAGCCTCTCGGACCATTATGCGTCCTCCTCTATCTTCGCTTTGTCTTTGTCGGCTTGCTCGCTTTCGGCAATGGAAATCCCGGACACCGTTCCCAGGATCTGACCGGCCGAACTAATGAGTTGCCCGATCTTCTCGGCTTCCGGTTCGGATACGACATTGGCCAAGGAAAGACCCGTCGTCGCTTTGAGGGCGATGTTGACCGCCATTCTGGCGACATTGGCGATTTGAACGTCATGGCGGATGGACTCGACGACCGCCTGGGCCATACGCGAAGTGATCTGACCGTTCTGCCTCACCGAACTCCTGGCCGCCTCGAGCTCAGAGATCAGACTGTCTACCGCTTCGACAGACCGGTCCTTCAACGACACGAGCCTGTTCTTCTCTTCTGTCAGTTCCGCAAGCTTGTCCTTCAGTTCCTCCATTCTCGCATCCAGGCTCACCAGTCGGTCGTTCAGCTTGGTCGTCCAGACGATGTAGTAGTTCTCTCTACGACTGATGGCCTTTCTGATCGTCCCTCCAAGCCTCGAAATATCATCGGCGGTGGCCCCATACTGATCCGGTTTGATCGTGCCTACGATCTTGGAGTCCAGCCTATCCAACTGCCTGAAGACCTCGGCCAGTTTCCTCCTCAATCCGCCCAATTTCTCCGGGCTGACATCCGGCTGTGCCGCTGCTTCTTCCTGCTCGCGTGTCTGGTTCCCGTATTCGATGATCGCCTGCTGACGGTCCGCCAGTGTCACCAGCAAGGCGTTCAGTTTGTTTCGCGCCCCCCTTATCTCCCGATAAGCCTTCTGAGTCTGAACGCTGACGTTTCCAAGGAACTCCGGCGGGTTCTCGGTTTCCAGCGCCGCAACGATCTGCTCGTGCTCCTCGATACTGGTCGAGACGATCTTGATCAGGCTGAGCCACTGCTTCTCTTCATAGCTTCGTAGAGCTCCGAGTTCCCTGATGACATCATCGAAATGGCCGAGCACTTGGGTGTTGTGTTCCTCAATCACCCTTGCCATCTCGCTCGCCAGATCAAGAGATTGATTCGACGTGCACCCTGTTATGGCAACCAGGCCCAATACGAGCAGCGTAAGATCCATTGTCCAGTGAGAAGTCGATCGATACATTGGTCCATACCTCCACCAACGGGTCCACTACGGACGGCCCCTATTCGATATTGCCCATTTCGTCTCAACATCTAGGGATGCCCATCTCAATGGCACGCATCTCCGGCCCCGGCATATCTGTCAGGCCCGCATCAGTCTCAAACGCATTCGTCGCAGCTTCGTTCCCAGTGTCTCTCTGAAAATCATTCTCACCCCTCCGAGCGGGGCGGACAAGAAGAAAAGCCTGAACGAGGTCTTTTTTCCCGGGAAGCGTCGGGCGTCAAGAGTAGAGCCTTGTCCTCCGGCCTGCGGCCTTCGGTCTCCGGGCGGCCAATCGCAAGCCTGGCGCCTTCGATGATTGCGGGCAAGCACGGGGGCTTGCCCCTACCGAAATCGGCGGGATTTTTCTTGACGGCGGGGGGTTGCGTTAGTATTGTAGTTCACAAATATAATGATCAATAATCGATCATCATTGATTAAGACCGGAGGCTGGAGACCTTAGGCGGGCGACGAGGCTTGATTATGCAAAACGAACCCAATTACCTGTGTTTTGGGGCTGTAAGTGGCGATCGCGAGGAGAAACGAAGCCAAACGAACCCAATTGGGGCCGGCTGGGTGGAACGACCGGTTGGAGCGGACCTTTTTATGCAAAACAAAGCCAATTATCGGCGTTTTGGGCCTTGGAATGAGGATTGGGCGAGAAAAACAAAGCCAATTCAAAGCCAATTTGGACCGGCCGGGTGCGACTCGGGGTTCGGCGGCCTTGTGCTTGGCGCTGCGGGGGCGTTCGGGTATAACGTCACTCGATAGGGATGTTCAGGTCAACGAATATCAAGGCAATGCCTGAGAAGGCGGAACGAAAGGAGTCACGATGAGCAGAGTGTTAGGGTTGGGGATTGTAGTTCTGGCGTTCGGCCTGCTGGCCGGTTGCGCGACGCAGGAAGCGGCCAAGAGCGAGGTGAAGGCCGACCAGGAAGGCGAGAAGAAACCGCTGATTCAATACGTGGAGACGCCGACCGGTCGCTGGAGGATCCACGACGATGACCGTCCCGCCCCGCCGATTGTCACGCCGGGTAGAATCTGCGGCGCTGCGCCCACCGACGCGATCGTGCTGTTCAATGGGAAGCAGGACTCCATGTCGAACTGGAGCGACAATAAGGGTAAGCGCTCCAAGTGGGTCTGCCGCGATGGATATATGGAATCGGTCAAGGGCGCCGGGTACATCCAGACCCAAAAGGAGTTCGGATCGTGCCAACTGCACGTCGAGTTCGCCACGCCGGCGACGGTCAAGGGCAATGGCCAGGACCGGGGCAATAGCGGCGTCTTCCTCCAGGGACAGTACGAGATCCAGGTGCTCGATTCCTTCGGGAACTTGACCTATCCCGACGGCCAGTGTTCGGCGCTGTACGGCCGGGCGGTGCCGAAGGTCAACGTCTGTCGCAAGCCGGGCCAGTGGCAGAGCTATGACATCATCTATCATCGCCCCCTGTTCGACAAGGATGGCAATGTCACGCGCAAGGCGACCTTCACTGTCCTCCAGAACGGCGTCGTAGTCCACGACCACGTCGTGCTCGAAGGCGGCACCGGCTGGAAGGGACGCCACGCGATCAGCGACTATGTCCCCCATAGTGACACGGGCCCCATCCAACTCCAGGACCATGGCAACCCGGTTCGCTATCGCAATATCTGGGTTCGCGAACTGAAGGACTAAGTGTCACGCGGTCGCATTGACGGAAAACATCGGGGCGGCCCTCCACAGGACCGCCCCGTTTCTTTGACATTCGCATTAGCGCATTGGGCCGAAAGGCCAGCCCGCGACTACCAGCCCTTGAGATGCCGCAGATGGATCGGCAGGAGGGTCGCACGACGCCGGGCGGGCCCCTGGAAGGAGAAGAGACGCCGACCGTAGCGGAACTCCTCGGGGAACGAACCCGGGGCGTGCATGAACAGTCCCGTGCGATACCCCTCGCCGGCTGCAAAGGCCTCTTCCATGTCGCCAAGCCATCTGTCCCGATAGTATATCCAGCCGGCTGATTCGGCCTGGGCCATCATCCAACGGGCCACGGCCAGCGCCCCGTCGTAGTCCTCGCGATTCGAGTTGAGCAGGATCATCAGATCGTGGTTACGCACGTAATCCTTCCAAGTCGGCGCCTGGCCCTGGCTGACCCGCGTTTGGAGTTGCTCAAACTGCTGTGAACGCAGTTCGGTCAACAAACCGGGATAAACGGGATTTCGGACGCGCGCCTCGTCGTCCTCGTCGCAGGTGACGGTCACTTCAGCCGTCATGATGGATTCGACGTACTGGTCCGTCACCGCCGGATCGTCGGGCGTCTTGGCATGCGCCATCTTCGTCACGAGACGGGCGGCGTAACCATAGGGATAGGCGCTGTCGGACATGCACCCACGCAATTCCCAGAACCGCTCGCGCAGGGCAGCCCCCAGAGCGACGAGTTCCTCGACCGTCATCTGCTCGATGTCAAGCTGAGCCTGAAGCTGCCCGGCCAACTGTTCCTCTACGTCCTCGTAGCGGGGCCAGTCGGCGATAAACACATCCTGGGCCTGCCAGATTTCCTCGTGGGTGCCCAGCCGCAGTTCGGCCTGCGCGTCGCCCGAGTTCACGCCGAGTAGTGTCACGCCGCTAACGTCCGGCAACGTCAGATCGGCGAAGTCGCTCAGATAGGGCTCGGCCTGGGTGTTGGAGGCGAAGGCCTCGGCCGCATCGGTCTTGGGGGCCGAGTCCGTGTAGTACTCGCGCGGTTTCTCGGGCTCGAAGCCAGCCGGAATCTCCGGCTCGAACAGACTGGCCGCCAGAGGCACGCCCCACTCGAACTCATCGATGATCGTCGTGCGCCGTATGGGCGAACCTTCCGGCACGGCGCTGATCTCCACCCAGACCGGCAACTCGGTCTCCACGTCGATCCACACCCGCATGGCGAAGTCGTCCATGGGCGGCGCCGGACCATCGGAGAGCAGCGCCGGGTCGCTCAGTTCAACGCCTCGCACGGACCTGCCGTCGATTACGTCGTCGCCCAGTTCCTCGAAATCTCCCTCGAGAATTATCGCGATGATCTGCTTGGGGTCCTTGAGGGGGTTCTCATGGAATTCCTCAACCTGCTCTTCCGTAAGAGGCCGGCGGCTGTAGGATTCAAGCGGGTAGCAGATCGCCAGGAATTCGTTCTTCTTCAACAGCGTGTAGATGCGGTTGAACAACTCGCCGTCCTCCCTGTAGCTCTCGAACAGAGTTCCATGGGTTTGGGAGTAATAGCGTTTGGAGGCACCCTCAGTGGCGAACTCGAAGCCGTCGGGCCGCGGCCCGGTGGTCTTGACCTCGCGAGTGCGAAAGACGTAGGTCTCGAAGCCGGCAACTTTCTCCAACACGTTCGCCCAGGTCACACTGGTGGTGCTGTCGAACAAGCTGATGCCGAGCAATATCGCGACGACCACCGTAGCGGCAATCGCCAGTTTGGCAAGTGGATTCTTCATGATCGTTCTCCAATTCATCGGCCGCAAGTCGGCCGGAGGATTCTGTGTCGATTCCTTAAGACGTTCCAGCGTGCTGCCCAGCAATCGCTCGTCAACACGCGGATCGATATCCATATCCAGTTCGCGAACCAGGTTCTCAATGTGGCGTTCAGACTTCATGGTCGCACTCTCCATTGAGCAGGCCCCTGAGCCTGTCGATGCCGTAACGGTACCGGCTCATGACGGTGTTGGCCGAGAGCCCGCGCGTTCGCGCGACGGCGCGCAGGGACAGACCACCGTACATGTGCAGCATCAGGGTTTCTCGTTGCTCGTAGGGCAACTGATCCAGCGCCTCGGCCAGGCGCCGGAGTTGTTCGTTACACGCAAGACGCTCAACCGGCCCGGACGCGAGAGAGCCGTCACTCGACCGATCCGGACGCAAGGCCTCATGAGGACGTTTGGCCTTATTGTGGTTTCGGGCCCGATTGGCAACGCACGTCATCAGGTACGCCCGCAGACTGCCGGTCAGGCGAAACGAGCGAATGCCCTCGGCGAAACCGACGAAGACATCCTGAACGATGTCCTCGGCCGCCGCCTTGTCGTTGAGCAGGGCCAGCGCCAGGACGAGCAGATCCTTTCGGTACTTCCGATAGATCCGCGCCATCGCCGCGACGCCGCCGCGCTTGCACCGCAATACCAGTAACCGGTCTTCCATGGGCCCGCCATTCAGTCTGGAAAAGACGTCTTTCACCAATATAACAACTGAACGGGGACTCTGCGTCTATGCGAATTGATAATGCACGCGGGGCGGCCTTTTAGGACCGCCCCGCTTCTTTCTCCGTATCCGGATCAGTACTGCCCGCCGAAAACCGATCGAAGCACTACCAACCCTTGAGGTGTCTCAGATGCCTCGGAAGCAGTTGCCTGCTTCGCTCTCGCGGTCCCTGGAAGGAGAAGAGGCGTCGAGCGTAACGGTATTCCTCGGGGAAGGAATCCGGTGGATCGAGGAACAGTCCGGCGATGTACCCATCTCCGGAGGCATAGGCCTGCTCCATTTTGGCCAGGCTCGGCAGGTAGTACGTCCATCCGGCCTTGTCGGTCTGAGCGATCAGCCACTGTGTCACCTCCAGGGAAGAATCGTAGTTCTTGCTCCAGCGTCCGCTCAGTGAGACGATCAAGTCCGATACGCGTACATAGTCCTTCCAGGTTAGTACGTGGCCTTGGGCAACCGCGCGTTTGATCTGCTCGAATTGCTGCATGCGCAGTTCCGTCAGCAAGCGGGGGTAGATGGGATTGTTGATCCGTTCGTTGGGATCGACGTAGTGTATCCAACCCACCGCCGCCGTCATGATCGACTCGACAAGTTGGTCAGTGACGGCCATATCCTCCGGTGCGTTCTCATGCGCTATCTCCGTCACGAGCCGGGCTGCATAGGCGTACGGGTATGAGACCTCGGACAGACACCCTCCCAAGGCCCAGAACCGCTCACGCAAAGCGATCCCGGCCGCAACCAGATCATCCACACCGAGCTGATTGATACCCAACTTGTCGGCCAACTCCTGGCGCAGTTGCTCCTTCACCTGGTCATAAGCGGGCCACGCCGCCATGAACTGATCTTGTGTCTGCCAGAGCTGGTCATGAGAGGTCAACCGCAATTCGGGCCGGGTCAGACTCGTATCGACGCCAAGCAAGGTCAGATCGTTCACGTCCGGGCGAGCCACGCTATCGTAGTCGCCAAGGTAAGGCTCGGCCTGGGTATTCTCGGCAAACGCCTTGGCCGAATCGGTGTGCGGGACGGAGTCAGGCCTGGGCTTGTCCGTACGATCAAAGGCGAAATGCGCCGGGACGTCAGGTTCGAACAGGCTCGCATCAAGCGTGACATCCCACTGAAACTGATCGACGACGATGGTGGTCTGCGATTCCGATCCCTGCGGGGAGAAACTGATTTCCACCCAAACCGGCAACTCCGTCTGAACATCGGTCCACACCGTAGCGGTGAAACGCTCCACCTCCTTGGGGACATACGATAGAAACAGGTCGGGGTCCTGCGTCTGTATCCCTTCCACCGTCCGGCCGGCGATCGTAGTGCGGCCCAGCGCGACATAAGGGCCCTCCAGCACGCCCATGATCATCTGCCGGGGATCCGTGCTGTCGCTTGTCCATCCGTCTCGAAGCGGCAAACGCTCGTATTCCTCCAGCGGATAGCAGATGCCAAGATACTCGTTCTTGCCGCGCGACCAGCGATACCGGGCAAACAGCTTTCCGTCCCAGTACTTCTCGCGCAACACCCCGAGCGAGGGGGATTGATAGACCGTCGTCTCCTTCTCTGTGACGAATTCGAAGCTGTCCGGTCGCGGGCCGGTGGTCTCGAGCTCTCGAATGCGATAGACGTAGCTATCGATATCCCTGACCTTGTCCAGAACCGACGCCCAGGCGACGTGGGACGTACCCATGAAAAAGTACAGGCCGAGCAGCGCGACAACCACCAGCGCCGCCGCCACGGTGAGTCTTGCCATGGGTTTTCTCATGATTCTTCTCCATAGGGGTCGAGCCTGCTGGGCCCAATCCAGAAGCCGCCTGAACCGCATCACATCCGCCTCCGACGCTCCGGAAGGATCGATGCCGTCGGCTCGTAGCAGCGTGTCTCTAAGATTCGTTCGCTCATTCATGGTTCTTCTCCAGCTCTTGGCGTAGAGCCTGTTTGGCGTAGAAGATACGCGATCGGAGGGTTCCGGGGTAGACGCCCAGGACCTGGCCGATCTCTTTGTGCGAAAGCGCTTCCAGGAAGCTCAATGTCAGTATCTCACGATGCCGGGGCTTGAGCCTCGCCAACGCCTGGTGAATCCGGGTCGCGTCCTCGGCGTCGAATGTCACCTCGCCCTCGCCGGCGACCCGTTCCAGATGCTCATCGGTCAGTTCAACAAACGGGTCCCTGATCCGACCCTGGCCATAGACTTCGTGACGAGCGATCGTGTAGAGCCAGGCAACGAACGCCTGGGGGTCATTCAACGAGCCGATCTTGCCGATGACCTTGAGCCAGACATTCTGCAGGATGTCGTCGGCGTGGTGGGTGCTGCCGTTCAAGCGTCTGACGTAGTAGCGCAGCCGAGGCTGAAACTGCTGAAACAACGCCTCGAACGCCCGACGGTCGCCCTGCTGAGCCCGGGACACCAGAGTCCTCATTTGCTCGTCTGAATCCATCCGCACCTCTGTGAAACCGACAAGATCTTGTCTTCCATCTCTTAGGATGCGGATTCGGGACCAAACGTTCAAGAAATAGTTTTGAGTTCTCCGCCAACTTAAAACTCAAAACTAAACACTCAAAACTGATTAAGGTGAGAACACCCCCAATACGCCGCCGTATGAGTTGGATCGCAGTAATCGCGCCTTAATGGAGGTGTGCCACGATGGCTAATACAAAAAGACAACTTGAGATTGCTGGTGACGCTGAACTCCTTAGCGAACACCTCTGCTATATTCTGTCCCAGGGATTGAACCTGATGGATGAGGCAGCCTACCGGGCGCTGATTGAGAACCCCCACTTTCGGTGCGGCCATTGCGGCCGGACCGCCCGCAGCCCTCGGAACCTCTGCATCCCGACCAATCTGCACCCTTGAGGACACTCCCGTTTCCCCAACGCGATAGTCGATCTCAGAACAGCTTCGAAACGCTATTGACGGCGCAGCCTGTTCCGACCGATAATCGCTAAGGTAATAGCGCCGACTGAGGCGGATTTGCCGGTCTGGATGACCATGGCCAAAGGAGTGGATATGAGAGTGATTCCAGGGTTGCTGCTGCTGGCGTGCCTCTTGGCGCCGCCGGCAACGGGGTATGATCGGATTACGGGCAAAACGTTCGCCAGTCGGTCCCGCGTTATCGCCCAGCATGGCATGGCGGCCACCAGCCAACCGCTGGCCACGCAGGTCGCGATCGATATCCTCAAGCGAGGAGGCAATGCCATCGACGCGGCGATTGCCGCCAATGCGACGCTGGGACTGGTCGAGCCGACGGGCAACGGCGTCGGAGGCGATCTGTTCGCCATCGTCTGGGACGCGAAGACGAAGAAACTCTACGGCTTGAACGCCAGCGGTCGCTCCCCCTACACTGAAACTGGCCCATTTCAAGGAATTGGGATTGCAGCGCATTCCACCGCACGGGACCCTGCCCGTCACGGTTCCCGGCTGCGTGGATGGTTGGTTCGAACTGCACGGCCGATTCGGGAAACTGCCGATGACGACCATCCTCAGGCCGGCGATCGACTATGCCAGAGAGGGATTCCCCGTCTCAGACCTGATCGCCTACTACTGGCAGAGGAGCGTCCCCGTCCTGAAGGACTATGAGGGGTTCGCCGAGACGTTCATGCCCGCGCCCCAGGCGGGTGAGGTCTTCAAGAATCCCGATCTGGCCAACACGCTCGAACGCATCGCCAACGAAGGTCGGGACGTCTTCTATCGCGGCGACATCGCCCGGACCATCGACGCGTTTATGAAGCGTCTCGGCGGCTTCCTGTCCTACCGGGACATGGCGGATCACAAATCCGAATGGGTCGATCCCGTCTCGGCCGACTATCGGGGCTACACGGTCTGGGAACTGCCCCCCAACGGTCAGGGCATCGCAGCGCTGCAGATCCTCAATATCCTGGAAGGCTACGACATCAAGGGCATGGGGTTCGGCAGCCGGGATTACGTTCATCACTTCGTCGAGGCCAAGAAACTGGCGTTCGAGGACCGGGCGAAATTCTACGCCGACCCGGCGTTCAACAACATCCCCGTCGCCGAGTTGATCTCCAAGAAATACGCCGCCAAGCGAAGGAAGTTGATCGACCCGGATCGCGCCGCGCGGCGCTACGACGCAGGCCATCCTGCGCTCGATGAAGGCGATACAATCTACCTTACCGTAGCCGACGGGAAGGGTAATATGGTCTCGTTGATCCAGAGCAACTATCGAGGCATGGGCAGTGGGTTGTCACCCGATGGATTGGGCTTCATCTTCCAGGACCGAGGCGAGTTGTTCACACTCCAGGAGGGACACTTCAATACGTACGCACCGCACAAGCGCCCCTTCCATACCATCATCCCCGCCTTCATCACCAAGGACGGCAAGCCCTTCATGAGTTTTGGCGTCATGGGCGGAGCGACGCAACCCCAGATGCACGCCCAGATCGTCATGAATATCGTCGATTTCGGCATGGATGTGCAGGAGGCCGGCGACGCCCCGCGCATCGTCCACTTCGGTTCGTCCCAACCGACGGGCCAGACCATGACCGATGGCGGGACCGTCCATCTGGAGAGCGGACTGCCCTACGAGACCGCCCGGGAACTGGTCAAGACGGGACACAAGGTCCAGGTCAACGTGGGTGGCTTCGGGGGCTACCAAGCGATACGCTACGATGAGACGAACCGGGTCTACTACGGCGCGTCGGAATCGCGGAAAGACGGGCAAGCGGCGGGTTACTGAAACGCGGAAGAGTGTGCTATGGAGAATCGCTGTCAGTGGTGTACCGGTGATCCGGCCTATTTGGCCTATCATGACGAGGAATGGGGTATCCCCGTCCACGACGACCGCAAGCTCTTCGAGATGCTCGTCCTCGAGGGCGCTCAGGCCGGACTCAGTTGGCTGACGATCTTGAAGAAACGTGATAACTACCGCGCGGCCTTCGATGGATTCGACCCGGAGAAGGTCGCCCACTACGGCCCACCCGAAATCGCCCGGCTCCTCGAGAATGCGGGCATCGTCAGGAATCGCCTCAAGATCGAATCGGCCATCCGCAACGCCCGCGTCTTCCTGAGCGTTCAGACGGAATTCGGCTCCTTTGACGCCTTCCTCTGGCAATACGTCAATGCGACCCCCAAGCAAAACGCCTGGACCTCGCTGGCCCAGATCCCCGCCCACACGGAGACCTCGGACACCCTCAGCAAGGACCTCAAGAAACGGGGATTCACATTCGTCGGCTCGACGATCTGCTACGCCCTCATGCAATCGGTCGGCATGGTGAACGATCATGTCACCGACTGCTTTCGCTACGAGCACGTTCAGACCCTGGCCAGCGGCTCGCAAGCTCCCTAGCGCGGGCCGACCGCTGTCACGTCAATCGGCTCGAAGCCCATCGCCAGGGCGGGCGAATCCGGCTGGAGTCGGAAGTCGTAGCGTTCGGGGTCGACGAAAAGTGGATCGGCGTAAACTGAGTGCGTGTCCTTGCCCGTCTGGCGCCACTGCTTCCAGGTCATGCCGTTGAACTCTACCTTGTCCAGCTCGAGCGTGGGATTATAGTAGAGGTTCCAGTCCATATCGAACGTACTGGTCATCTCGCGCGTCCCGCTCGCATTCTTGGGATGGAAATAGAACGGGTACGGCTTGTCCCGCCACTTGTTGTCCAAAAGGACGCCCTCTTTCCAGTAGACGATGTTGTTCTCGAAGAAAACGCTCTTGTGCGGCTCAACGCGGCTGCGACTGAGCTGCTGGCGCCGTCCCAGCGCGAAGATATTGTTGCGAACCGTCACCTCCTTACAGAAGTGAATGTTGTAGCCGGCGAACTTGGTGTTGTAGACGATGTTGTTCTCGATCAGCAGGTGGGAGGACCCCTCGTCGTTGTAGATGCCCCACCCGCCGTAGTGGTTGGCCTCAACGTCGTGGATCAGGTTGTTGCGAAGCACCGTCCCGGGCGCCAGACCCAGCGTGTAGATCGCCCCCATGTCCGAGAGCAATCCCTGGCCGATGTGGTGGATGTGGTTGAATTCCACGACGTTGTCGCGACTGATGCTGCGCTGATAGCCCCAGTTCCAGCCGATCGAAATGCCGGTGTACCAGCCATGGTGGATGTCGTTATGCGCGACCCGGTTGCCACTGGTGTGCATCAGGAGAACGCCGACCGCCGAGGGGTATTCCTGACCATAGTGGGCCAGGACGTTGTCGCTGATCACGTTGCCACGGGTTCGCTCCAATGGGTGATTCTTCTCCGTGCCCCCGTTGACGCGAAAGCCGCCCGCACCGAGATGGCTAATCTCATTGTGCGTGAAGTGGTTGTCGCGACAGCCCTTCCCGATCTCGAACGCAAACGTCCCGATGTTTTTGATTCGACAGCGGTTGAAACCGCAGTTCCGCGCGCCAGTCAGGGTGACAGCGGCCGGCACACTGGCCGACCCCTGCCGATCGTTGGAGTTGCCCGGCGGCAGTTGCCAGTTCGTGTACATGAACGAGATCCCATTGAAGGTGACATGTTCGACATACCGGCGTTTGACGGGATCGCCCTGGAAGTGGACGAAGGCGGGAGCGACGGGAGCAACGACCTCAGCCGTACGCAAATCGTCACCGGACTTGGGAATAACATAGAGAACGCCCGTCTGGCGGTTCAGATACCACTCACCCGGCCGATCGAGTCCCTCGAAGACATTCTCTACGATATAGCGTGCCCCGTTCTCGCTGAAATCATCGGTGAACACCTTGCCCGCCTTGTGCTTGAAAGTGACGATGTTCTTATCGGTATCGATCGACTGAATCGGCAGGTGCGAATCGGTCCAGAAGTGATAGACGATCACCTCGACGTCGTTCAGATTGGTCCAGGCCGGATCGATGTCACCCGGCTTGAACTCGAATGACTGGCAATCCTTGTGGTAGTGGGCGGTCTTCGGAGTGCCCTCGGGACAGCCCGCCACCCGGAGGAATCCCTCGTTCGGGATGCGGGCCCGCTGGTACTGGCGACCGTTAACGTAGAGCTGGCGGAACGTCCATTGTCCCGCCTTGACCGAAGGCACGTCCACGCTCCAGACGCCACCCTCGTGCGGCTTCCAACCCGTTATCTTTCGGCCCCCGTGGATGACCGGTCGCTCGTTCTTGTAGGCTCGATAGACGACAGGGCATTGCTCCGTTCCGGAATCTTCGGGGCCCAGGACCAGCGGTTCCGTCACATGAAAGACACCCCCGCGCAGATAGATCGTCACGGGTTTGTCCAGATCGCCTCCCTGTCTGGCCTGACGAACGGCGTCGCGGGCCTGCGCCAAGGTGGCAAACGGCTCATCCCGCGTGGTCCCGCTGGCGCTGTCACGACCGTCCGAAGCGACATAAAAAGTGTGTCCGGCTGAAGCGAAAGCCCAACCGGGCAGGCTCAGCATCACAACCAGGATGCCTATGATAGCGACGGCTGAAGGACGGGCGATATTCTGCATGGAAGTTCTCCTTTGCTCCGGTTCCCCTGACTGCTATGATTGTGTTTCTAGCTGGATACGGTCACTCTGATGTATATCACAGAGACAAGGAGACGTCCACCTGCTTTGGGAGACGAATGATGATCACCAAGACACCCCTGTCCTTCCTGTTGCTAACACTCCTGGTCACGCCCGTGATGACCTTCGCCCAGTCACCCGGCGTTCCCACGGGAGTCACTTTCCACGAAGATACCCTCTATCGATCCGATGGATATGGAGACAATTGGTGCCTCACCTGGGCAGCCGACAACTCGCAGGTGACATCGATGTGCGACGGGAACTGGCTGGGAGGCAAGAGGAGCTACCACAATCACCTCTATCGCATCCTGGGCGACCCGGAAAACCTCTTGCGACGGGATATCGCCAACTATCCGGGGTTTGCCCGGAAGACCGGAAGCTGGTTCGGCTACGGTATCGTCTCGATCGGTGGTGCTCTTTACGCGACGGTCTCCAAGACACCCGCGAACAGTTGGTCCGGCCCGTTTCGGGGGATTAAGCTGCTGAAGTCCAGTGACAATGGCAAGAGTTGGCATCGGGTCAGTCGCGACGGAACCGAAAGACATATCGGCCCATCGGACGAGGCGCGGAATGAGGTGAACGCCGAAGAAATGTTCTTTCTGGAGGAATTCGGGGTTCCACACCAGAAGGAGCGGGCCTACCCCTTCTCCTTCGTGGCCTTCGTACAGTGTGGCAAGGACAACTCGGCCGCCCAGGATGACTACGTGTATGCCTATTCGCCCGAGGGAGCCCACGCCCATAGGCTCTTGCTGGCCCGCGTCCCCAAAGACAAGGTCGGCATGCGAGCCGCGTGGGAATATTTCGCCCGATACGATGACTCCGAACCGGTCTGGACCTCCGATCTCCGACAGCGCGGACATATCCACACCTTCCCCGAGAAGAGCCAGGACAGCCGCTATTTCGGCTGGTACTCATGGCTGCCCTCGGTCGTCTGGAACGAGCCCCTTGGGCTGTACATCATGGTCAATGGCGGGACCTATGCCGGACGCACGATGACAAACTCCGACAAGGACTACTACGACGCCTGGATGCACACCGAGACCGGCAGCCTCGGCCTCTGGTATGCGAAGAAACCGCACGGCCCCTGGCGACAATTCTTCTACACCGACTACTGGACCGTGGACGACCCGAAAAACCGGACCTATCAGCCCAAGCTCTCGCCCAAATGGATCAGCGCCGACGGCCGGCAGATGGTCTTGATCTGGTCCGACGCCATGAAGAACGAACAAGGCCGGTCCCATACCGTCAACTACAAATGGAACCATATGAAGATCACCCTGCAGACCGAATGAATCGACGTTGACGGAGGAAAGGGCCGTATCCTTGGCTCCCCCAAACACTTACCGACGACCCCTGGGCGAGAATTTCCGTACATGAAGCCTTTTCCAGGTTTTTGGTGTAGAATTCTCGGTCGTTGCATCCGTTTACTATGTGATTTGAATCTGTTGCCTGATACCCGCTTCAAGTGGATACGGATAAGTCATGAATGAGCCTGACGCCAACCCGGTACCGGAACATATCCAGAGAGGCCAGGAGTTCATGCACCTGTATGTCGCCCACGAGCGTCGCATTTACGGGTTCATCTTCACCTTGATTCACGACTGGTCGGCCACCGAGGACATCCTGCAGGAGACGGCCCAGATCATGTGGTCGAAATTTGACGAGTTCAAGCCGGGAACCAATTTCATCGCCTGGGCCTTGTGCATCGCACGATATCAGGTGATGGACTATTGGAAGCGACAGGACAGCAAGACCGCCTTCGACCGCCAACTCATCGAGCAACTGGCCCAACGGGCTCAGGATCATATCGAAGGCCAGGAGGATCGACGACATGAGGCCCTGAAGCGATGCCTCCAGAAGCTGAACGAACGTGATCGCCACCTCGTCGAACTGCGCTATGCCGTGGACACAACTATCCAGAGCATTGCCGACCGGCTCGGTTGGCACACCAAATCGGTCTATCGCTCGTTGAAGCGTATTCGATGGCAATTGTTTCAATGTGTTCAGCGCACCGTTACATTGGAGAAACAAGGATGAGTCTCTCCCCCGATAGCGAGTTGCTAAAACTGCTGGAGGCATTGTGCGAAGCCACGATCACCGACGAGCAGTCTGTGCGATTGCAGGCGCTGCTGGCCGATGTCCCGGAGGCGCAGGGTCTGTATGTGGAGTACATGACGTTCGCCGCCGATCTGAAGAAAACCCTCTCGGCCTGTTCGGAGCCGGTCGTGGCGTCGCCTGTTTGTCCGGACCCCTCGGATCAGGACAAGCCGGCATGCAAAACGGTGCCGGCCGGGGCAATAGCAGACAGCGACGCGTGCGCAGACCGCAGCCCGGCCGACCAGGCGTCATGGGAAATCAACGCGCGCCAGGAGGCCGTCCGCACGCACGCCGAGCGATTGTTCGAGAAATTCAAGGCCAAAGAGGCACAACGTCAGCAGGAGCTTGCCTACCGACAGTACCGTGCTCAGCGGCGCAAGCTGTTCATCGGCATGGGATCGCTGGCCGCCCTGTTGATCATTGTCTTCTCTGTCTGGCTGTTCGCACCGGGTCCTCAATTGCCTGAACCGGAGACCGCACCGGCCGCACCGGCGCCGCCGCCCGTGGTGGCTCGAATCATCCGATCTCTCAACGCCCAATGGCTTCAGGAAGGACAGTCCACGGAACCGGGCACGGAGTTCACCCCCACGTCCATGTCTCTGACGGAAGGATTGGTTGAACTGGTCTTTGGCGGCGGCACCGAGGTGATCATCCAGGCCCCGGCGGACCTGCGGCTTGAAAGCGTCGATCAGATGTTCCTCCGGGGCGGAACGATCTCGGCCCGGATCGCCAAGGGGTCCTCCGGATTCATCGTCCGGACCCCCACTGGAACCGTGGTGGACTATGGCACCGAATTCGGCGTGATCGTGAACGGTCACGGCGAGACCGAGGCCCTCGTCTACAAAGGCAAGGTGGGCCTGCGCAGCGGCTCGGACCCGGTCCGATCGGTCGCCTCTCGAATGCTCGAAGAGGGTCAGGCCGGGGCGGTGGACACCCGGGGCAAGGTGGTCTCCAGGGAATTTCGTCCCAGGCAGATCATTCGAGAGATACCGGAAGAACCGGGCTTCGGAATCCCGGGCAAGCGATTCGACCTGGCCGACGCCCTGGCCGGAGGCAATGGATTCGGTACGGGAGACCCCAACCAAACGGTGAGCATCAGAACGGGAGCGATCTCGACCATCCGCTACAACAGCGCCAATCCTCAGATCAAGGGAACCAGTGGCTCCCGGGCTCCCCGACTTCCCTTCGTCGACTACCTGTTCGTCCCGGACGGCAGCTCGGGCCCCCTCTCGGTAAGTTCAAAGGGCCATCGGTTTGGGGAGTGTCCCAATACGGACGGCTACGCCTATCTATACGTCACCAACGGTGGCTTCCTGCGTCATATCCCCGGGGTCATAGGCGAACCGCTGCTTGACGGGCGCCGCTACGGGACGCGCACCGAACCGGTGATCTCCATGCACGCCAACGCCGGGGTGACTTTCGACCTGCAGACCGTTCGCGACAGCCTGCCCGGCGCCCGCGTCCGGCGTTTCACCGCCCTGTGCGGAATCTCAGAGACGGCGGGGATCGCCAAACAACGCGAACAGAGTGGACCAGTGCAACATCGGGCGGACTTCTGGGTCCTGGTCGACGGCCAGGTGCGATTCAGTCGTCGAGGCATGCAGATTCAGTCCGGCGCGGCGCCGGCGAACATTGAGTTGAAAGACAGCGATCGGTTCCTGAGCCTTGTGGTCACAGACGGCGGCGATGGGAATGGTTTCGACTGGGGCGGCTTCGCCATGCCGGCCCTGGAGTTGGAGCAGAACAATCGGATGAGCCAGTAATCTGACAATGACGAGGTTGGACAATGAGCGCGATCACCAAATGGCCTGAAGACGTGCCGAGACAGCGCGACATCCAGAACCAGCGACAGGAAGAAACCGGCTTCACACTGATCGAACTGCTGGTGGTCATCTCCATCATCGCCCTGCTGATGGGGATTCTGATGCCCGCCCTGCAGAGGGCCCGGAAGATGGGCCAGGCCGCGGTATGTCAGGCCCACTTGCGACAGTGGGGTACTACATTTCACATGTACACCGGGGATAATGACAGCAGGTTCTGGACGGAGCAAAACGTCTGGCAGACCGGCGAAGCACAAGGCAACTGGATGCTCATGCTCTCGGCCATGTATGGGGATGTCGACAAGGCCCGCCTGTGCCCCTCGGCCAGCAAGCTGAACGGTCCCGTCGGCGGCATCGGTACGACGTTCTGTCGGTGGGGGCCGGGCCCCATCATGCAGAATCATGAATTTGTCGATGACGAGGACAAAGTCTACGGCAGTTACGGCACCAACCTCTGGATCAACTCGGTGGAACCGCCCTCGACCGGAGGCTGGCGGGGCCAGCCGCATCGACAGTGGAAGACCATCGACGTCAAGCTCCCGGCCAACGTCCCCATGGTGGGCGATTGCACCTGGTTTGGCTCCAACCCGTACAGCTACAAAGATACGTCCTACAGCGCCAATGCGGGCAAGCCCGCCCCGGACCGTGACTGGTGGGAAACCAAGGACCCCATCCAGGCCGGCGAGTGGGATTGGGATATGGCGCGGTACACGATCGACCGGCACAGCAGAGGGATCAATCTGGCCTTCATGGATGGCTCATCGCGAAAAATCGTGCTGACCGACCTGTGGAGCCTCAAGTGGCACCGGGAATTCGAGTTGCTCTACGACATCGAAATCCCCTGGCTCAATTAGATCAAAAAACTGTCTTTGGAAGACCACAAGCTGCCAAGTAACAACGAACAGACACGTGTTGATTGGCTTTCACGTGGAAAGGAGGTAGGGCCAAACGACGTGAATCTCATATGAGCGGAAGACCTGCGCCAGCAAACGAGTCTTGAAGAATAGCAGAGTATGGTTGTGAGTATTCGAGAAGGAGGATTGGCATGTCTCAGAAACAGATAGGACTAATGGCTTTGGTGATCAGCCTCGTTTTCGGTACAGCGGCGCTGGGGGAGATGGGAGCCGGACAGAAGATCGGCATTGATCTTGGCCCGACGGCCACCGACAACTGGAACAATATCACGGAAAACGGCACCCTCGCGGCCGGCTCCGTCGTGGCGATCGACGGCGCGACACTGGCCGGGGTCAGCATCACCGTAGCAGACGGCCGCTTCTTCAACAATGACGGCGCGGATGACTGGGGTGGACTGTCCGCCAATGGCGGATCGGCGCCCGAGGAATTCGTTGACAGCGTCACCACCGATATCGCCGGAACTTATGGGGCAGGCCAACCCCCTTTTCAGATCGCGATTGCCGGTCTGAACGACACTCTGACGTACGATATCGTCGCAGTTTGCACTTCTATTCCCCCTTATGCCAATGAAGAGACAGTGACAATCAACGACACTGTCAGTCTGACCGTCGCGCGGGACGATGCTCGTGATAACGGGGTGTTTCACAGTTTCACGGGAGTCGCCACCGACGGTGCCGGCAACCTGGTGCTGATCTTCACGAACGATCCTCAGGAAAACCCGATTGTCTGCGGCGTTCTGATTACCGCCATGGCCATGGGACAGGCCAGCGGTCCCCAGCCGGAGACCGAGGCTGAGGACGTCTTGCGTGATGCGACCCTAAGTTGGACACCGGGTCTTTATGCCGCGGCTCACGATGTATATCTGGGAACATCCTTCGACGACGTCAACGACGCCAGCCGCGCCGCTGACAGGGGCGTGCTCGTCAGTCAGGGCCAGGCCGCAGCGAGCTACACACCAGAGGCCGTGCTCGATTTCGGTCAAACGTATTACTGGCGGATCGATGAGGTCAACGCGGCGCCGGACAACACCACCTTCAAGGGCGAGGTGTGGAACTTCACCGTCGAACCACTTGCCTACCCGATCGAAACCGTCGTCGCCACCAGCAACGGAACGCCTCAAGGTGCCGCTAATCCGGACAATATCGTCAACGGCGCCGGCCTGAACGAGAACGACGAACACTCCGTGGAAAGCGCCGATATGTGGCTGGCCACGCCCGTCGGCGACGAGCCTCTGACCATTGAGTTCGCATTCGACAGGGTCTACAAGCTACACGAGATGCTTATCTGGAACTATAACGTGCAGGTCGAACCGCTGCTCGGCTTCGGAATCCAGGACGTCACGATCGAGTACTCCGTCGATGACGTGGATTGGACCGCCCTTGGCGATGCAACGTTGGATCAGGCCACGGGCCAGATGGACTATGTTGCTAATAGCGCGATCGACTTCGGTGGCGTCGCCGCCAAGTTCGTCAAGCTGACGGTCAACAGTAGCTTTGGCACGATAGGTCAATTCGGTCTCAGTGAAGTCCGCTTCCTGTTCATCCCGGTCCAGCCCCGCGAGCCGCAGCCCGAGGACAGCGCCGCGGATGTTGCGCCGGACGCCGATCTGAGCTGGCGGGCCGGTCGCGAGGCCGTCTCGCATGAGGTCTATTTAAGCACCGATCCCGACGCCCTGGAACTGATCGACACGACCAGCGTCGCCACCGTCGAGCCCGGCGACTTGGAACTGGGAGCCACCTACTACTGGAAGGTCGACGAAGTCAACGAGGCCGAGGCGATCAGCACCTGGGAAGGCGCCGTCTGGAGTTTTGCCACACAGGCGTTCCTGATCATCGATGACTTCGAGAGCTACACCGACGATATCGAGGCAGGCGAAGCCATCTTCCAGACCTGGATCGACGGCTACGAAATCAACGACAACGGCTCGCTGGTCGGTCACATCGAAGCGCCGTTCGCCGAGACAATGATCGTCAAGAGCGGCGGCCAGTCCATGCCCCTTTTCTACGACAACACCAGTGCCGCGGTCTCCGAGGCCGAGTTGTCCCTGGCCCAGGACTGGACGACCAGTGGGATCAAGAGCCTCTCGCTGTTCTTCCGGGGCGCTGTGGACAACACCGGACAACTGTACGTCAAGGTCAACGGCGTCAAGGTCGTCTATGATGGTGACAGCACGGACATCGCCAGAACAGTGTGGCAGCCTTGGAATATCGATCTATCCGCAGTCGGCGGCAGCCTGAGCAGCGTCACCTCGCTGGTCGTCGGCGTCGAAGGCGCCGGGGTCTCCGGGGTCGTGTACATCGACGACATCCGGCTGTATCCCAAGGCCCCCGAACTGGCCACGCCCGTCGCACCCGATGCGGCGGGTCTGGTCGCCCACTACACTCTGGACGGTAATGCCAATGATAGCTCGGCCAACGGGTACGATGGTGTTGCCGAAGGGGATGTAACCTACCGCGACGGCGTCGCCGGCTCAGGCGCAAACTTCGACGGCATCGACTCGCTGATCAATTGCGGCGATGTTCCCGTCGGGCAGGCCGGTACGATCAGTGTCGCTTTCTGGGTCAATCCGCGCAACATCAACCAGGATTGGGCCGGGTACGTTTCCAAGTGGACATTGGATGATGCAGAGCGCACGTTTTGGATCGGTCAGCACGCTACAGATGGCTGGCTGTGCTTCAGTATCTATCCAGGCGGCCCGACCGCAGAAACGGCCACCGATAGTGGTCAGGTCATCCTGACAGATGGAGAGTGGACCCACATCGTCTGCACCTATGACGGCAACATTCAGAAGATCTATGCCGATGGCGTGGAGACTGTTGCCAGTGCCCCAAGAGATGCAGCGCTGGTTGACCGGGGAGGCGATTTGCGATTCGGGATTGTAGCGGCCGCCAACTACTTTGACGGGCTCATGGACGATATCCGCATTTACGATCATGCGCTGTCTCTTGAGGAGGCGGCCTGGCTCGCCGGCAGGACAATGCCGATACACAAGGCGTTCTGATATCACCGCTTTCAATAGGGTTCGGCGTCTCGTGCGATTCTGAAATATCTGCCTTTGCAGAGACGAGGAGCCTGTGTCGATCCGACCCAGGCTCCTTGCCGTATTGACCCGTCAATCGACCATGGATAGTAGGCACGACAGTCTCCAGGTAACAAGCAGATTACGGCAGCCGAGCGCCGCTGGGGTGTTCTCGATTGAACCGATGACCCTTTCGACATACAATAATTGGGAAGTCCACATTGCAGTTACACCTGGTTGGAATCGAGGGCCGGATATGGACCAACGTAGAGCTTTCACGGTGATTGGCCTGCTGGTGGTCATCGCCATCATCGCCCTGCTGATGGGCCAGGCCGCGGTACACGATCGACCGGCACAGCAGAGGGATCAATCTGGCCTTCATGGATGGCTCATCGCGAAAAATCGTGCTGACCGACCTGTGGAGCCTCAAGTGACACCGCGAATTCGAGTTGCTCTATGACATCGAAATCCCCTGGCTCAATTAGTCGTGGATAACAGGTGATGATCGGACGTACAATGTACATAGTACTATCAGGCTAGGGTGGCCGACCGCCACCGTGGGCGCTGACAGGCGTGCTTATGGCACCGATAGAGTGATATAGCCTCAGAGAGGAGGTGATGCTTCAAAGAATCATCGAGCGGAGCGCATCGGCTGTTTCAAGTCCCACCTGAAATGGCCGATTAACAGAGAAGGATGTATGCCATTAATCGTTGTTTCGGCGTGCGGCCGAAGGACGATTTCACAATGCCATATTTTAGAAGGAGGACGACCATGTACAGACGATCGATCTGCTTGATGATTTTGCTCGGGGTGCTGGGGCTGACGACCAATGCCTCGGCGGGCCTCGTGGGCCACTGGTGGCTTAACGATGGGTCCGGAACAATCGCCGCCGATTCCAGCGGCAACGGCAACGATGGCACGCTGATAGGAGAACCCCAGTGGGCCGAACAGGGCATAGCCTTCGACGGCGTCGACGACTGGATCGACATGGGCAATCCGGACCAACTGCCCGACGGCGCCGCGCCCCGCTCGATCTGCGCCTGGGTAATGACGCAAAGCCTCGCTGGCGGCTGGCGTGCCGCGGTCGCCTATGGCTCACCCGCAGGGTCACAGTCCAACGGCTTCGCGCAGAACACCGCCACGCTTAGCGGTTTCGGCTATGGCAACGATCTGCAAGTACTGAACTTCTTCGAGATCGGCGTGTGGTACCACCTCTGTCTGACCTACGACGGAACCACCGCGGTCCTTTACTCCAACGGCGAGGAACTGATGTCCGAGGCGAAAAGCTGGGACCTCGTACGCGGGTTCGCACGCATCGGGCGACAGGTTAACACCGCCGCGGAATTCTGGAGCGGCGGCATTTATGACGTCCGCATCTACGACCACGTCCTGGCCCCGGATGAAATCCTGGAAGCCATGCGGGGTAAGCCCGAACTCAGCGCCAGCCCAATTCCGGACGACAAGGCGATTGATGTGCCGCGCGATGTCGTCCTTGCCTGGACGCCGGGCAAGTTCGCCGACACGCATGATGTGTATTTCGGAACCAGCCAAGACGATGTCAACGACGCCAGCAAAGCCGATTCGCTCGGGGTTTTGGTCAGCCAGGAACAGGACGCCAACGCGTTCGATCCCGACGGAGTCCTCGAATTCGGACAGACCTACTACTGGCGTATCGACGAGGTCAATGCGGCCCCCGACAAGACCGTCTTCAAAGGCGGCCTCTGGAGCTTCACGGTCGAGCCACTGGCCTATCCCGTCGAGAACATCACCGCCACCAGCAACGGCGCTTCGGACCCCGGCATCAGCGCCACCAACCTCGTCAATGGCTCCGGGCTCAATGCCGACGATCAGCATTCGGTCAGCAGTGCCGATATGTGGGTGGCCAGCCCCGGCGACGAACCGCTCCAGATCCAATTCGAGCTCGACCGGGCGTACAAACTGCACCAGATGCTGGTTTGGAACTACAACGTCGAGTTCGAGCTGCTGCTCGGCTTCGGTATCAAGGAGGTCACGGTCGAGTACTCAGAGAACGGCACGGATTGGGCGGTTCTCGGTGACGCCGAATTGGCCCGGGCGACAGCGCAAGCCGATTACACAGCCAACACCGCCGTCGATCTTCAAGGTGTGACGGCCCGGTTCGTCAGGCTCACCGTCAACAGCGGATACAGCATACTGCCGACACCTCAGTATGGCCTGAGCGAAGTGCGCTTCATGCACATCCCCATCTTTGCCAGGGAACCGCAGCCGGCCGACGGCGCCACGACGGAGGATGCGAATGTGGTTCTGAACTGGCGCGCGGGTCGGGAAGCCGCGGAACATCAGGTCTACCTGGGAACCAGTGTGGGCCAGACCGCTCAGTGGAAGATCGATTTCCAGGGCGGCGCCAACCACAACGACACCTACGGTCAAACCGATCCGGTCAACATGGCCGAGGATGGTGTGACCTGGAACATCTTTGAAGTGCCGGCGTTAGACGCAGAATATCCCGGGCCGGTGAGTATCGCCGAGGGTCCGACATCGCTGGACCTGCTCGATGCCCAGGGCAATGCCGCCGGCGTGGTCTTCACCGACCTCAATGACGCCTGGGCCTGGTCCGGCAGTGCGGATCAGCAGAGCCAGCCCATGGCCGGCGATTACCTGCTGATACTAGGCAGCTTTGGCGTGGACTGCAATCCCTCCAGTTGGGAGATCACCGGTCTGTCGCCCGCTTCGGATTATGAACTGACGTTCCATCACGCCGCCAACGACGCAGCCGACCGCGGGTGCAACTTCACCGCCAACGGTATAGCCGCTCAGGTCACCGGAGCCGCCGACACCGCGACGATAACGGTCACGACGAATAACGCCGGGACGATCTCGGGCGATGTCAACAGCGACGGATTCGGGGAAGGCAACTGGGCCGGATTGGTCATTGCCGGAGCCCCGGCCGTTGAACTGGCCCTGGTCGACACGGTGGATGACACGACGTTTAGCGCCATTGACCTGATCTACGGCCAGACGTATTTCTGGCAAATCGTTGAGGTCAACGAGGTGGAAGTCCCCTCCACCCACACCGGTCCTCTCTGGCGCTTCAACACGCCGGACTATGCCGTGGTCGATGATTTCGAGAGCTATACCGATGACATCGACGCCGGCGAGGCCATCTTCCTGACCTGGATCGACGGCTACGAAGCCCCGGCTAATGGCTCGATGGTCGGACACATCGAAGCGCCGTTTGCCGAGACGATTATCGTCCACGGCGGCAGCCAGTCCATGCCGATCTTCTATGACAACACGGGAACCTCGATCTCCGAGGCCGAACTGGCCCTGGCCGGCCAGGATTGGACCGCCGGCAACGTCCAGACGCTTTCCCTGTATATCAGCGGCGCCGCCGGCAATAGCGGACAACTCTATCTCAAGATCAACAACACCAAGGTTCTCTACGATGGCGACAGCAGTGACATCACCGGAGCCATGTGGCGGCCCTGGAACATTGATCTGTCCGCCGTCGGCGGGAACATGAGCAATGTCACCTTGTTGACGATCGGCATCGAGGGCGCCGGCGCCCAGGGCGTCGTGTACATCGATGACATTCGGCTGTATCCCAAAGCCCTCGAGTACCTCACGCCGACCGAACCCGACACCGCCGGCCTGGTGGCCCACTACGCCCTGGACGGCAATGTCGCCGATAGTTCGGGTAACGGCTACGATGGCGTCGAGAACGACGACCCGAGCTATGGAGACGGTGTCGATGGCCAAGCCATCCGACTGGACGGCATCGGTGACTTCGTCGATTTCGGCGAACCAGCGGGTTGGCCGGAAGGGACCGAGCCGCGCTCCCTGTGCGGCTGGGGCATGACCTCTTCGGTAGCGACCGGCTGGCGCTGGATGCTCGCCTATGGTTCCGGCGCCACGAGTCAGGCGATGTTCATCGGTATGAACGGAACCGGTCTCTACGGCGGCGGTTACGGCGACGACCTCTCGGCCGCCGAACTCTGGACGATCAATGAGTGGCACCACGTCGGCCTGACGTACGATGGGGCCATAGCCCGACTGTACGCCGACGGTGTCGAAGTCGCCTCGGCCGTGAAGAACTGGAACCTGAACCCCAGCCGGGCCCACATCGGCCGACAGGTTAACGATGCCGCCGAGTTCTGGGATGGCATGGTCGACGATGTCCGCCTGTATGGTGAGGCGCTGTCGGCTGAAGAAATCGCCTGGATCGCAGGCAAGAGAGCGCCGATGCACAAGCCTCTCTAACATCACCATCTGCAGAATGATGCGGCGCCCCTGGCGGCGCCGCGATATGAACGTTTACAACGCGAATGCGTCGTGGGGCCTGTGTCAATCCGACACAGGCCCCTTTCTATGATTGAACCGGCGACCCTCGACGGGTATACTCAGCTTGAGAAACTTGCGTTACCCGATATGCCAATCCACGCTAGGGGCTGGGATATGAACGAACGAAGAGCCTTTACGCTGATCGAGCTTCTGGTCGTCATCGCCATTATCGCTTTGCTGATGGGGATTCTGATGCCCGCCCTGCAGAAGGTCAGGAACCAGGCGCGGGGCGTCGTCTGCAAATCGAATCTCAACCAGTGGGGCAAAATCTTCTACCTCTACGCGCACGACAACAACAGCCGGTTCATGGTCTGGAACGTCTCCGGGACCCCGGGCGGCGGCACCTGGATCATGCCTTTGATGCCCTACTACGACAAAGGCGGCGAGAAAGCCCGTTTGTGCCCCACCACCAAGAAGACGGCCGATGAGGGCGAGCCCGTGCCCGCCCGCATGGCTTGGGAATGCGACATCAACGGAAGGACCCATCTGAACAGCTACGGAATCAACAACTGGTGCTACGACTTGCGGGCGGGCGTGACCGACATATGGGGCCTGTCCGACGCCGACCGGCGGGCCTGGCGCCAGATCGATCAGCGGCGCTCGGCCGAGATCCCGATGTTCCTGGAGTGCTGGCGCTGGGGCGGCGGCCCGGTCGACCGAAGCAGCGCGCCGCCTCCCGACGAGGAGACGCGCCACAACACGGGCCTGGGACGCTACTGTATGGACCGTCATTCCTACACGATCAACATCTGCTTCATGGACGCCTCCGTCCGGACCACGCGATTGAAGAAGCTCTGGGACCTCAAGTGGCACAAGGAATACACGCTGGATGTCCCCCTGCCCGAATGGCCCGAGTGGATGGTCGGCCTGCCCGAATGAGAATCCTCTGGCCGCGACATCCTCTTTCGTCAATACGGCCCCGATTTGAAGGTTGATTTTCCATTCAATCTGCGGCAAGGTAGTCCCCGACCGTTAGAGAATGAGAATTCAGAATGAGGATCGCCCGTGTTCGCAGCCGTTGAACCGACCCACCTGATCTCCAGTCCACCGGCCGTCCTGACCGCCCTGGCGGGCATTACCGCCTTCTTCTTCTTTCTCGAGCATCGTACGAAGTGGAAGTTCTTCGCCTATTTCCCTCCCCTGCTGTTCGTCTACACGGTCCCGCTGATCCTTTCCAATACAGGGATCGTCGCGCACAAAAGCCCCGTCTATGAGATTATGAGCAGCACCATGCTCCCCTTCCTGCTGGTGATCATGCTACTGAAGGTCGACATCGCCTCGGCGGTGCGGATCATGGGCAAGGGCGTCCTGGTCATGCTGTGCGGCACCGCCGGCGTCGTGCTCGGCGCGCCGCTGGCTTACGCGATCGTCAAAAGCCACCTGGACCCCACTGCGTGGAAGGCGTTCGGCACGCTGGCCGGCAGTTGGATCGGCGGCACCGGCAACATGGCGGCCATGAAGGAGGCGCTCGAAGCCTCCGACGCCGACTACGGCCTGGCCGTACTGGGTGACAACGTCATCTACCTGGTCTGGCTGCCCATCCTGCTCAGTTCCAAGAAGTTCGCTGATTGGTTCAATCGCTTCGCCCGCGTGGCACCCGAACGCATGGAAATGCTGGAACGAGCCAGCGAGGGACTGGACCAGGATCATGGCAAACCGGCGATGCGCGACTACCTGTATCTGCTATTCCTGGGCCTGACGGTGACATTGGCCTCCAACTGGCTTTCTCAGAGGCTGCCCGAATTCCCACCCGTGCTGACCGCCAGCGCCTGGAGAATCCTGCTCGTGACCACCTTCGGGCTCGTACTGTCGACGACGCCGGCCCGGAAGATTCCCGGCAGTCAGGAGTTGGCCATCGCCCTGGTCTATCTGTTCGTCGCCCGGATGGGCGCGGGCGCGGATCTGTCCGGCCTGAAAGAGCAGGCGGCGTGGTTCCTGGTCGGTGCCTTTATCTGGATCGCCATGCATGGCGTCCTCTGCGTCGGCGCCGCCTGGCTGTTTCGCATCGACATCCATTCGGCCGCCATTGCCAGCGCCGCCAATATCGGCGGCGCCGCCAGCGCCCCGGTCGTCGCCGCCCATCACAACCCCCGCCTCGTGCCGGTCAGCATCCTCATGGCCCTGATCGGCTACGCCATCGGCAACTACGGCGCCCTGATCGCCGCCTGGCTCTGCCAACTCATCGCCTGAGATCGGTTTCGCTTGCGTCGGTACGGGCTCAGATGCTATCATTGTGACTCATGCGGATATGAGATGAGCCACGATAGAGACGGAGCGAGCTGATGCATGTGAAAGCAGAGAGGACTCTTGCCGGCCTGACCATCGGGGCATTGTTACTTGTCTGGTTTGCGGTTGTCCTACTAGCGTTCTATGTTCCACGCCTGAAAGCCCTCTGGGAAGAAGCCAGCGGGGAGTTGTCGCCGGCCAAAACAACATTGCTCGCGATCGGATCGTTCACCTCTCAATACTTCCTGGGCGTCGCGCCGCTGCTGCTGGCCGCCACCGTAGCGGCCATTGTCTGGCGTCTTCACACAATACGGAAAGTCCGCGCAACCACGACGGCATCCTAGCCTGGCGCGGCGGACAACGGATCAGCGGTGTCGTTGTGTTCGGCCCGGAGTTGCGTGAGGCGCTGTTCTAGTTGTGCGATGGTGTCTTGGTGCTGGGGATCGTCGTATTGGTTGGCGCGTTCGTGGGGGTCGGTTTGGAGATCGTAGAATTCCCAGCACTGCTCGGGCTTTCGGCCCATGCGGGTGAGACCATAGTAGTAGATCAGCTTGTAGCGCTGGGTGCGAACGCCATAGTGACTTGGGCGTTCGGTCTGATGGCTCCAGTAGTGGTAGTACATCGCGTCGCGCCAGTCGTCGGACGTGCGGCCGCGCAGGTTCCGGCGGAAGCTGCGACCTTGCATGGAGTCGGGGATCGGCGCACGAGCAAGGTCGAGGAACAGTTCGGCAAAGTCGATGTTCAGAACAATGTCACCAACATCCGTCCCGGGCCTGATCTCGCGCGGATAGCGGATCACGAACGGCATGCGTAGCGACTCCTCCAACATGAACCGCTTGTCGAACAGGTTGTGCTCGCCCAGGAAGTAGCCCTGATCGGCCGTGTAGATGACCACCGTATCCCTGGCCTGGCCCGTCTCATCCAGCCAAGCAAGCAGACGGCCCACGTTGTCGTCGATGCCGGCAACCGTGCGCAGGTAGTCCTTCATGAACTTCTGATAGGTCGCGCGACGAATCGCCTTGGCGTCCTTGCCTGCGACATTCAGCCTGGGCGGTGCGTAGCGCTTGGCATTCTTCTGATACCGCCCGGCGAGAATCTCCAGGGGCCAGCCCTCGAACCGCTTGCCACGCGGGCTCTCGGGCCAGTGCAGATCGTCCGGCTCGGGCAGGTCCTGATCGGCGTAGAGTTCGCGATAGCGGTCGTGACTGTAGAATGGCTCGTGCACCGCCTTGAAGTGACACATCAGGGCGAAGGGCTTGTCGGAATCGCGCCCCTCCTTGAGCCAGTTCAGCGCCTGATCGGTGATGACATCGGTCGAATGGCCCTGGTGGGTCTTGCCCCCGGTCTTCCAATCGGCACCCTTCTCAAACAGGATCGGATTGTGGTAGCGTCCCTGCCCGCGCAGGACGTTGTAGTGGTCGAAGCCGGCGGGTGGCTCTTTCAGGTGCCACTTGCCGACGATGGCGGTCTGGAAGCCGGCGGCCTGCAGGTGTTTGGCGACGTTGTCAGTCTCGGGATCGAGCCGGCCGGACAAGGTCTTGGCGCCGTTGAGATGCCCGTACTGGCCCGTCAGGATACTGGCCCGGCTCGGCACGCAAATCGAGTTCGTACAGAAGCAGTTGCGCAGGATCGCGCCCTCGGCCGCGATACGATCGACATTCTTCGTACGCGCCAAGTCGCTGAGCCGCAAGCCATAACAGCCGATAGCCTGGCTGGTATGGTCGTCGGACATGATGAACAGAATGTTGGGTCGGCGATAGCCCCGCCCTCGTCGCTGGGCCAATGCGTTCGAGCCAAGCAAAACGGAGCCCACACTCGCCCCCGCCATCTGCAAAAACTGTCGTCGTTTCATGGTCTCCTCGATCTGTAATGCCACCGTCTGAATGACCCGGCTCAAGTATAGGCCGCCCAATCCCCCACTTCAATACGCGATGCGTCACCAATCGGATTTCCCTTGCCTTTTTCCGGTTTGGCGCCGCACAATGGCGCTGTGGTGGGCGAGCTTATCCCCATCGCCAATCGAAGCGGAAGTGCAAGCCATTGGCAAAGGAGAGACCCATGAGAAGGACGACACACGCCTTGCGAACCAGCCTTGTGACAGTTCTCTTGCTGGCCCTTGTGGGCGGCCTATTCGTTGGAGACGTTCAAGCCGAGACGCCGCAACAGCGGGACGCGCGGATGCAGTGGTGGCGCCAGGCGCGGTTCGGCATGTTCGTCCACTGGGGGCTCTATTCAGGGCTGGCCGGGACGTGGAAGGAAAAACCCATCGGCACGCGAGGCGGCATGGAATGGACCCAGCAGCGGGTGCGCGCCGATACGTGGGAATACGCCCACGAGGCGGTTCCCCACTTCCGCCCGGCCAAAGGCTTCGCCAAGGAATGGGCCAGGCTCGCCAAGGAGGCGGGGTGCCGCTACGTGGTCTTCACGACGAAGCACCACGATGGATTCTGCCTGTTCGAATCGGAGTACACCACCTACGATGCGCACGACCTCGTGGGCCGCGACCTCTGCAAGGAGATCACCGATGCGATCCGGGCCGAGGGGCTCAAGGTGGGATACTACCACTCGGTAATCGACTGGCACCACCCGCAATACGACTACCTCAAGGCGAACCAGTTACCCCACCCGCTCAAGGGAAAGCCATCACCCAACGGACCGCGCAATCATGACATCTACGTCGACTTCCTCCACCATCAGGCCAAAGAAATCTTCTCGAACTACGGCCCACTCGATATCATCTGGTGGGACTACTCGAAGAAAGGTAACGAAGGACCGTTTTGGCGTTCCGACGAGTTGATGGCCATGGCGCGACGGCTGCAGCCGGGGATCATCTCGAACAACCGTCTGTACCACATCCCACACATCGAGAAAACCGATTCCGTCGACCGACTCAAGACGTGGAAGCCCGAACAGGGTGACTTCACCACACCCGAGCAAACCATCCCCTCGACCGGCATCCCCGGTGTCGACTGGGAGGTCTGCATGACCATGAACACCACCTGGGGCTATTCCGACCACGACCATGCCTGGAAATCCAACGAGAAGTTGATCCACAACCTGATTGATATCGTCTCCAAAGGGGGCAACTACCTGCTCAACATCGGGCCCAAAGGCGACGGTTCCGTCCCGCAAGAGAGCATCGATTCGATGCGGGTCATCGGCAAGTGGATGGCCGCCAACAGCGAAGCGATCTACGAGACGACCGCCAGCCCCTTCGAGCAGCCGGCCTGGGGACGCTATACGAAGAAACCAGGCAAGCTCTACGCCCACGTCTTCGACTGGCCCGCCGACGGAAAGCTCGAAGTCCCGCTCAAGAACAAGGCAGTGAGACGGGCCTACCTCCTGGCCGATCCGAATCGCAAGGCCCTGAAGACCAGCACCGATGCCGGTGGAATCACCATCCGCGTCCCATCTCAGGCCCCCGACGCCATCGCCTCGGTCATTGCCATCGAATATCAGGAGTGAAGTCAAGACCTGGCGACCAAGCGAGACCGGCCGCGCCACGAAATCCTCGGGGCGGGAGAATCGCATGGGTGTGGATTATAGAGCCCAGCCATCCCGATAGGCTCTCTGGAGGTAGCGGTTGGCGGCTGGGTGGTTGATGAACTTCATATTGGGCCCGTCCCATTGGAGTTTTTCGCCTGTGCGGAGAGCGATGTTGCCCAGGAGCGGCGTCTCGGTCAGGAGGCCGCCGTGGGCGACGAAATCTGAACCGGCCGGAGCACCCCCGCGACAGGCGTCGATCCACTCCTTGTACTGTCCCGGCGAACGGGGCAGCACCTTGGGAGGGCGCCCGTAGCTTTGCATCTTAGATTCGGGGACCAGGCGATGGCCCATGAGTGTCCCTTCCTCGCCAACATAGATGACGCCCGAGGCCGACCGACCGGCTTCAAGACCCTTGGGGCGGGGCGGCTTGA
>Ga0075114_10000034_pt1 | contig 91062 bp, 67 predicted proteins | sample AntAceMetag02UKM_FD_69784 | JGI IMG/M metagenome (GOLD analysis project Ga0075114, IMG submission 69784) | Saline lake microbial communities from Ace Lake, Antarctica - Antarctic Ace Lake Metagenome 02UKM | ecosystem: Environmental > Aquatic > Non-marine Saline and Alkaline > Saline | place... | reverse complement strand
AAAGCGATCGCCAGGCTCTTGACGCCGCTGGTGGTCCAGTTCTGGGCCAGGGCCAGTTCGGCCTCGGATATCGACGTCCCGCTGTTGTCATAGAACATCGGCATGGATTGGCTACCGCTCTTGACGATGGTTGTCTCGGCGAACGGCGCTTGGATGTTTCCGACCGTGGAGCCGTTGGCGGCCACCTCGTAGCCATCGATCCAGGTCAGGAAGATGGCCTCACCCGCGTCGATATCATCGGTGTAACTCTCGAAGTCATCAACGACCAGGAACGCCTGTGTGGAAAAGCTCCAGACAGCGCCGGCCCAAGTGCTGATCGCCTCGGCCTCGTTGACCTCGTCGATCTTCCAGTAGTATGTCGCACCCATATCCAATGCGCCAGGCGCGTAGCTGGTCGTGTCAACCGTATCGACCAGGGGCAGTGCCTCAGGGTCGGTGCCAAAGCTCACCTCGTGCGAGACCGCTTCGCGGCCGGCACGCCAACTCAGCATCGTCGCAACACTCACGTCCGTCGCGTCGTCGCCCGGTTGCGGTTCGCGCGCCTGGGCGGGAATGGAGAAGAAACGAACTTCACTCAGGCCATACTGAGGCTGAGGCAGCGAGCCCCAAGCGCTGTTGACGGTGAGCTTGACGAACTTGGCGGACACACCATCGAACGCGACGGTCGTGTTGGCCTCGTAGGTTGGCATGGCGGTCGCCTGATTGAGTTCGACATCGCCCAGGACCGTCCAGTCTTCACCATTCTCGGAATACTCAACGGTGACTGACTTGAGCCCAAAGCCCAGCATCCACTCAAACTTCACGTTGTAGTTCCAGACCAGCATCTCATGCAGCTTGTGAACCTGATCGAATTCATACATGATGTAGACGGAATCAGCCCCTGGAACGCTCAGGAACATATCTGACGCAAGTATCGAGTGCTGATCGGCAGCGTTCAGCCCGGAACCGTTAATCGTGTTCTCAGGTCCTTCGCCTTCATTTGATGCGGCATTGCTGGAGGCAATGATGCTCGAAATCGGGTAGGCAAACAGCTCGGCAGTGAAACTCCAGATCGCACCTTTGAAGATGGTGTTGTCAGGGGCCGCGTTGACCTCATCGACCCGCCAGTAATAGGTTTGCCCGAAGTCAAGGACCCCGTCGGGATCATACGCCGCGTCAGTTTGCCCCTGGCTGACCAGGATTCCCATGGGGTTGGCCCGGTCCGCCGTATTGACGTCCTCAAACGTGGTGCCGAAATAGATATCGTGCGTAGCCGCGAACTCTCCCGGCGTCCAGGTCAACACGACGTCACGGAGCACATCAACGGTCTCGGTCTCGGGAATGGGGCCGCTGGCGAACTCGCTGGCCGCACCCGGTCCGCGACCGCCCATCACCTCCAGAATCTCCTCGTCGGTCAGGGGACGATCGTAGATCCGCGCATCGTCCACGCTGCCCGTGTAGAAGTCACTCGCCGTGTTTCCGTCCCATTCCTGAGCCAGGGACCAGCGGTCGCCCTCGGCAAACGTGGTCACCGAGGTGAAGTCGGCGGCGGGATAGTAAACGCCGTCCACATAAAGTTTGACGTCCATGTTTTCCCGGGGAGCCGCGATATGGTGCCATTCGTCATCGTTGACGGTTACCCCAGCCGAAGGTTTCCAGCCACCCTCATAAAACAGAACGTCACCACCGAGAATACACAATAGGTACTGCTCGGAGACAGCGTTGTTTGAAAACCAGTCCCCTTCACCGGTGGCTGTGGTTTTTATCCAAGCCGTCATGGTGACGTCGTCGTTGGTGAAGTCATCGGCGACACCGTCCATGGTGAGATAGTCGTTGCCGTCGAAATCCAGGGCCTCGCCAAACTGGCCGGCGATGAACGTTGGATCTCCGCCGGGCGTGCCATGATTTTCAAAGCCCGAAGAATCCAGCGTGTCCCCATCCAGCGTCCACCATCCGATCAGACTAGCGTCCCCTGCCTCAACCACGCCCGCTAGACCAAGGCTCAGTACGAGCACCAACGGAATCACACAACACCGTCGCCTAGACATATCAATCCTCCTTCAGAAGAGCACTGCCATAACACCGTCGATGCCCCAGTCACGCACCGAAGCACCCATTCATTCCTTTTCCATACCACCGCGTCACCAGGTTGGCGCGCGCATCATACTAGCGATTCGTATCCACATTAATACCCAAAGGTTAGGGTAGCGTGTGTCGCTCATCTGTTTCGTGTTAACTTCAGCCTCTATGCTCGCCGGAGATCATGTCGATCGGTCAACGACCGATTGGCACAGGGGGCGATGGTTCAATCTTCCTCCCCTGTTCATCTGCGACAGACGGTTGCTCTTGTCCTTTCCACCAAAGAACAATCGGATAGATAGGGTCCGTGATGAAGTGGAAACAGCGCAGAACCATCTGCCCCCCCGCCCTGTGCTGGCCAGACCACATCGCTTAAAGACCTCCGACTCTACGTCGATGGGCAGTTATACCGCGTATTCGGCTACCCTGTAGCCTCCGATCCGGCACTGTCGCAGTGGTTCCAACAAGCCGGGGAAACCGCATGTCCAGCTATCCTTATTTATACCAGATGGCGGGTTTACCTTACAAGCAGGATTGTCGAATTGGGAAAAACGAGCCCCAACTGGATGCGGCGCCCGGCCGCGAATGCTCGCCAGAGCAGGGCCGCGACACATGGAAACGATGCCGTCTCAGGCCCCTCTTCTCACGACAGACGCGCCAGGTTATCGGTCAGTTACCACTTCGAGTCGCTGGCGTCCCCCCCCCTTCGCCTGAGGCACCCGTTTGGCCTCGGATCGTTGTTTTCTATATTTTAGATGGCGGTCCGCACGGCGTGCGTACGACCGCAGTGGTCCAGGGACGCCTTTAGACGTCGAAATCAAGCATGAGGGGCGAGTGGGCCACGAACTGGCTGAACTGCCCGGATCTGCAGGATCTCGGGGTTTTTGTCAACTGACGTGTCATTGGAACCGAATGAATAGACGGACCCTTTTCAGAATACTTATGAATTGACGTAGATAATGCTCAGGACGTGTACGATTCTTGGCTTAGTCCTCCTGCTGGTGGGAGGTCTCGCGTATGCCTGGGTTCGCAATGAAACGCGAACCGCGGATTCCGAGACAGCGATCCCGGTGACCGAGGACGAGCTCCAGTCCGGTAAATACCTCGAGAAGTACGGCCGCTGGTATCAATTGACCCCGGAGGAGCAGAATCAGCTTGCGCTGGAAATCGACAAGGAACGCCAGACCAAGACACCGGAGCAACTGGCCGCCGAGCAAAACCAAAGACTGATTGTCGATCGGGACAAACTGGCCGCCGGCGAGATGAACCCGGGGGACATCGCCGATTTCCTCTACGGGGCGAATTGGGAGGCGAAGGTCGAGCAATACCGCGAGGATAAGGAACAGGTGCAGATCGTCCAAACCGCTTCGACCGTATGCCTTCTGATCGGAGCAACGCTCACCGGCGGATGTATCCTGATTGGGATTCTCTGGTCCATTGCCCGGGTCTTCCGGGCCTTGGGACAACGCCGCCTGGAGCGTCGCCGCACCGTAGACGCCGAACCGTCGGAGCTCACCGAAATCCTTCATCATGAGGAATCGGACGAGGACCTGACCGATGCGCCGGACGCCTCGGCTGAGGAACCGGATGTGCCAGATTCGCCGGAGCCATTGCCAGAGGCCGGCCCCGCACAATTCGCGGAATCGCAAGACGATGAGGAGACCGAGCGGTTCATCATACCCAGGTCTCATCCGGACAAACCTGGGGGCCGGCGCTCGTTGGCTACCGAGCCACGGGTCGACGAAAGCGCTATGGACGAAAGCGCTGTGGATGAAAGCGCTGTGGATGAAGACCCCATGGCGGTGCTTCTTTCGGACGAACCAACTCCCGATCCCGAATGGTCGCCGGACATGGAGTGGTCGACACCAAGTGGCGACACGGAAGTCCCTGAGAGTACCCAGCAAAGACAGCGGTTCACTCCAAGGCCGAGAGTCGCCATCCTGGGCGAGGATGCGCCCCCCAGCTTTGCTGAGAGCACGACAGAAGCGAGTGTCGCCGTCGCCGAGGACCCCTTGCAGAACCAAGCCGACAGCCTGCAGGAGCAGATTGCCGAATTCAAGGAGGTGGCCCAGAGCGTCCAGCAGGCGACCCGCGAACAATCAGCGCCGTTGAGCAACACGCTCAAGGAATTGGCCCAACAGGTTTCGGCCATTCGAGAGTACGCCGCTTGTCAGCAAGGTCGGGTCGAGAAACTCCAGGACGGCTACGACTGGAACATAATTCGGACCTTCTGCCTGCGAGTGATTCGCTGCATCGATAATCTCGAAACGCGTATCACCAAGCTGGGTGAGGAAGACGAGACCGCCATGCATCTGGACGAGGTCAAGGATGAACTGCTGTTTGCGTTGGAATCCAGCGGAATCGAGCAATTCAGCCCGGAGATCCACAGCCCTTACCGTGGGCAGGAGAAGCTGGCCGAGGCCGTCAAGCAGAAAGAATCCACTGAGGAACCGGACCAAATCGGCAAGATTGCCAAAGTCGTACGGCCCGGCTATCGATATATCATAGATGAGGAGAGCTGTAAAATCGTCAGGACGGCGCAAGTGAAACTGTTTGGTTGAGTTATGTCCGAGAGTCCGCTGTATGCGGCTCGAGGCGCTCTGCAGGACATTGTTGCACATAGGAGAGAACCATGGCTAACATCGTCGGCATAGATCTCGGAACGACATTCTCCGCATTGGCGATGCTGAATGCAATTGGCAAGCCGGAGATTGTACCGAACGCGGATGGGGAGCGGCTGACACCCTCGGCCATTTTCTTCGATGAGGAGAATCCCGATGTCATCCGAGTCGGTATCGAGGCCGTCAACTCGCGACATCTGAATCCCGAGCGTTCCGTTCGGTGGGTCAAGCGCCACATGGGAGATACGGAGTATCAAGTCCCGATCGACGGCAAGGACTGGACGCCGGTGGAGTTGTCGGCGCTGATCCTCAAGAAACTGAAACAGGATGGTGGCATCGAGCGTGGTGAGGTCCGCGACGCCGTCATCTCTGTCCCGGCCCACTTCGACGAGGTGCGGCGTAAGGCCACCATGGACGCCGGCACCGCGGTCGGGCTCAACGTCATTGGCATCGTCAATGAACCGGTGGCAGCCGCCCTGTACTACGCCACCACCCGCGACGTCTGCGGCAAAGTCATGGTCTATGACCTCGGTGGCGGCACCTTTGATGTCACCCTTATGGACGTCAACGGCACGCAGATGGAAATCGTCTGCTCCCAAGGCGACCATGCCCTCGGCGGCATCGACTTTGACAACAAGATCCTTGAGATCCTGCAGAAACTCTACCAGGACAAGTTTGGCACAGATCTGATCGCTTCGGAGGAGGATCGAGCCAAATACGAGGACGAAGCGGAGGATATCAAGAAGACGCTGTCCCGGCGCCCGGTGGCCAAGAAGATGCTGTACGGTCCGAGCGGAAGTATGCGGGCGGAGATCACCCGGGAGATGTTCGAAGAGGCCATTGCTTCCTTGGTGGCCCGTACGGACATGATGGTGGAGGTCGTCCTTGAAGAGGCCGGCGTCAAACCTTCCGACGTCGATACCGTCCTGCTCGTGGGCGGAAGCACGCGCGTCCCTGTGGTGCGCACCCATCTCGAGGAGACGTTCGGTTTCCCGCCTGAGAGCGCCGTCAACGTGGATGAATGCGTAGCGCTCGGCGCCGCGCTGCACGCCGGCCTGACCGCCCTGCGCGAGAAGCCCGACGAGATCGAAGCCGGCATTCGCACCGGACTCAAGGACATCAGTTTGACTGATGTGTGCAATCACAGTTACGGAACCATCTGCGCCCCGATCGACAAGGAGACGGGCCGTCGGGTCGTTGAGAATAGGATCATCCTCAAGAAGAATACGCCGCTGCCCTGCGAAGCCTCTCAGACGTTCTATACGGTCTCGGAGGGCCAGCAGCGGGTGGAAGTGACGGTGACCCAGGGAGAGGACACCGATCCGGCCTACGTCAACACGATGGCGACGAAGAGCTTCGATCTGCCTCCCAACCGAGCCGCCGAGCGACCCATAAAGGTAACCTACGGGTACGATCTGAACCAACGGATGCACTGCAAGTTCGAGGACGTCGACTCGGGCAGGGTCCTGGAAGTCGATGTCGCGTTAGACGCCGAAGGCGAGGCGTCGGGCGAGGAGGCCAGCGAGAAGACCAAGGAACTGGAACCCTTTACAGTGGAGTAAGCTCCAGAGCAGAGGCGACATGAGCGGCATTTTGATTCCAATGGTGTGTGTGCTGGTAGGCGTCGGCCTCGGCGTCCTCCTCATGAGTACACGAGGCAGCGGTCATCCGCTGGTCGCACGCTTTCTCGGACGATTCAACGTGTCCATCGCCATGCTTCGCAAGATAGCGACCCGTCTCTATCCGTTGCCCTATCGCTTGCTGAAATACCTTCGGTCGCTACCTCTGGGCCGCTGCATTGAGCTTCCCAAACGCCTCTGGTCCAGTGTCAAACACGTCGATGTGGCGCAGAGTGGAGAGAAACTCCGCGAGTGTCTCAAGCACGCGAATCTCTCGGGCAAAGACCGCAGCGCGCCGGATGTGCCGGAGGATTTCGCCCGGCAGGTGGATCTGGGCGCGCTCAACTGCCGCGTCCGTATCGGCCGACAACCTAAGGATGATGCCTGGCAATCCGTTCTGGTCGTGGAGATATGCGGAACAATCGAATCACCCAGCGAGGAACAAGAGGTCAATCTGGAAGTCACCTTAGCCGACCTCGCTGACGATTCGACGCCCGCGGCCCCCGCACTGAGTCGCCCGAAGCATGGTTCCCTTCAGGGGGCTCCGCCCTTCAAGTATGAAACCGACATGGGCAAGCTCTGTCACCAGACCACCGTCTTGGAAGACTGGACCGCTGTGGCTCAGATCTCCCCGGAATGGTTTATATTGCCTCGACAGGGCCATAGAAAATTGCACTACAACATCGCTATCGTATCGCGATCGACGGGCCAACAGTTGGCGACCGCCACGTGTACGGCAGCCTACGAGAATATCGAGACCGGGTATCTTGACATTGAAGATAACATCCAGCGCGCCAAGACCTTGGCCGTAGGGCTGGCCTTTACCGTGGGCGCCGTCAACCACACATTAGGCGAATCGGAAATCAACATCATTCACGCCTGGGTGAGCACGAATTTCGGCTCCGTCGATGCCTCGGAAGACGCCCGACTGGAACTCGAGCGGGCGCTGCGCAAGACCGCCACCTTCTTCCATCGAGGTGGGCAATTGAACCTGCAGGAGATTTGCGGGGAGATCGTGGAGATTGCCCCAATGGTCGGTCGCCTCGACATCCTGGACCTGTGCCTGAGAGTCGCGGCCGCCAAAGGACAGGTGAACACCGCGGAGCTGACCCTGCTAAAGGACCTGGCCGAGTGGCTCCAGATTGATCGAGCCCGCCTCCGCACAATGGTCGAGAAGAGGCTTCCCATCAGCATGCATCAGGGCGAAGACGCCGAGATCATCCTTGGCGTCACCACCGAGATGAGCAAGGACGAAGCCCGGCATCAGTTGAATCGGGAATACGCCAAATGGAGTTCGCGCGTGATCAGCTCCGATCCCTCTATTCGGAAGCAGGCGGACCAGATGCTCAACCTTATCGCCGACGCGCGGACCCAATACGTGGGCGTTAAGCTCTCCAAGCGTTAGCATCCCCCGCTCATCTCAGAATATCGTATAGATGAACGGGGCCGCACTCGTGCCGGCCAACAGAACGATCACACCCAACAACAGCAACACTACGACCACCGGCAGGAGCCACCACTTCTTGTTATGCTTGAGAAACTGCCAGAATTCAGCCACGAGCGAAGACCGTCGCTCCTGGGCAAGCCGTTCGAACTCGGCGGAACGCTTCTTGGTCATAATCCTCGTATCCTATGGACTAGAACTGTTGAAAATAGCGATCCACTTGCGTCGTCTGCTGATGCGCGACCCAGTAGCTCTTGGTCTTGGGATCGAACCGTCGACACAGCGAATCGCGACCCATTAGACGAAAAATCAGTCCCAATGGGGTGATCAGACCAAAATAGACAATCGCCATCAGCGTCAGGCTGACCACGAAGCCAATGGGTAGTGTGACAGCCACCATGCCGACGTAGATACACTGGGTCAACCTCAGTGAGATGAATCCGCTCAACGCGATACCTGCTCCGGCTCCAACGATCGCTACACACCAACGCAGGTCCGTGCCTCTGAATACATAGAACACGACTGCGAGGAGAACACAGGCAATGACAGATATGACCCGGAACCCATTAAGCTCCTTCGAACTGGGATTCCAATTCACGCTGACAAGTGACATAACGCACTCCCTTGAATACGACACAGAGACAGATGCGTCGCAAAACGGCTGTCAATCCAACTTGAACTGCGCTTTGTAGTCTTCCATGTCACGCGCTGTCGCCTGCGGCTGCTTCTCTTTGTAGAGAAGTTGATTCTCTAGAACAAGCACGTCCATATCCGTAGCCATGAAGCAGCGATAAGCGTGCTCCGGCGAACACACGATAGGCTCGCCTCGAATGTTGAAGCTGGTGTTGATGATAACAGGGCATCCCGTCTTCTCCTTGAAACAACTCATCAGTCGATGCAGTCGCCCATGGCGATGCGGATCGACAGTCTGAACCCGCGCCGAGTAGTCCACGTGCGTCACTGCCGGGATCACACTTCGATTGACCTTCAAACGCCCAAACCCTTTGGCCGCTTCCATTTCGCCGTCCAGTCGTTTCTCCTGACGAACGGGCGCCACCAGGAGCATGTAAGGACTCTCTTGCCCCGGTTCAAGGTCAAAGTACTCGTGTGCTTCTTCCACCAGGACACAGGGCGCGAAGGGACGGAAGGATTCTCTAAACTTGATCTTCAGATTCATCACGGACTGCATTTTCTCACTGCGAGCGTCGCCGATGATACTCCGATGCCCCAGCGCCCGCGGTCCGAACTCCATGCGACCCTCGAACCACCCCACCACCTTCTCGCTCGCCACGAGATCGGCGACATGATCGATCAAATCCTCCTCGCGTTCGAATGAGCGATAGGCAGCGCCGGCCTCCTTCAAGAACGCCACAATCGCGTCGTCAGTGAACGAGGGCCCCAGCAGCGATCCGCTCTGCGCATCCCGCTCATTGACATGACGTTCGTGATCCAGCAATTGATGCCACACAAACAGCGCTGCGCCCAAGGCGCCACCGGCATCACCAGCGGCCGGCTGGACCCAGATGTTCTCAAAAGGACTCTCTCTGAGAATGCGTCCGTTGCCAACACAGTTGAGCGCCACGCCGCCAGCCAGCACGAGGTTCTGCAGACCAGTAACCTCATGCACGTGTCGAGCCATCCGAAGCATGATTTCTTCCGTCACCGACTGAATCGAAGCCGCCACGTCCATCGTGTGCTCGGAGATGGGACTCTCCGGCTTCCTTACCGGCGCGCCAAAGAGCCGTTCGAACCGACGATTCACCATCGTGGTGCCATACCCGTATGAGAAGTACCGCATGTTCAGGCGAAATGAACCGTCGTCCTTGAGGTCGAGCAACTCGTCCATGATGAGGTCATGGTACTTCGGTTCGCCATAAGGCGCAAGCCCCATGAGCTTGTACTCACCCGAATTGACGCGGAAGCCGGTGTAGTAGGTGAACGCCGAATATAACAGACCTAGCGAATGGGGGAAGTGAATCACCTTCTGCAGTTCAATCCGATTGCCCCGCCCGATGCCGAAGCTGGCCGTCGACCACTCGCCGACCCCGTCCAGAGTCAGAATGGCAGCCTCTTCGAAAGGACTCGGAAAGAACGCGCTGGCCGCATGCGATTCATGGTGTTCGGCGAAAACGTACCGCCCTTTGTAACAGCCATCGAGCGCCCGATCCAGCTCTCGCGGCAGGTGCAGTTTCTTCCTGAGCCACACGGGGATGCTCATCAGAAACTGCCGGAATCCGCGCGGCGCATACGCCACGTAGGTTTCCAGCAACCGCTCGAAACGCAATAACGGCTTCTCATAGAACACGACTGAATCGAGGGATTCGCCCTCCAACCCGGCCGTCTCCAGGCAGAACTTCACGGCGTTCGTCGGAAAGCCCGAATCGTGCTTGACGCGGGTGAAGCGCTCCTCCTGGGCCGCCGCTACGATAGTCCCGTCAACCACCAGCGCCGCCGCACTGTCGTGATAGAACGCCGATATCCCCAGAATATTCATCGCTTGATGGACCCTAACCGACTAGCGTCCTGATGGCGGCTGGAACAGCCCACACAACTCAGCATACTGCCGAGTCCTATCCGTCTGTCCCAGTTCACCGTTCTTGTGCCGCGCCGATTGTAATAGCCTCAGTCGAAGCTGGCAACCTTTGGCCTGATGACCACAGGGGCACCGGGGAACCACCTCTGGCAAAAAGAAAGAAACCATGCCGAACCGTTGGTTCGGCATGGTTTTAATGCAATCACAAATGCGCCGTCCCGTGGACCGCTCCAGGCCACATGACAAATCGAGCGCAACAACGCGCCTGCGTTAGGCTTCCGTCGCCTCGGTCGTCTCGGTCGTGGCCTCGGCCGTCTCCTCAACCTCCTTGGTCTTCTTGCCCGCGCTCACCTTACGATGTGCAACCTTGGGCAGACCAAGCAGGGAGTCCCCCTCGGACCATCGTTCTTCGTCTTTCAAGATTTCGACCCGCTCGGCCCGAGACAACACGTTACGGTGCCTGGCGAGTGCATTTCTCACTTTAAGTGAAGGATCTATCGACATTCGACCATTCTCCTATTACCTAATCTTCATTCCGTAGGCGTCACTAAAATAACTCCGCGCGAATGTTTCGTAGCCTCGCGGGGCTTTGTAATCGCGTCCGAGTTTCACAATCTCCTGCTTTGCCGCGTATCCATCCGTACCTTCGTTGCTCGGATTGTCGTACAGATTATACGTCACCAACATAAAGCCCTCGCCCTTGGGCAAGCGGCTCGCATCAAGCTGGAACTTCCCAAAATGCGATCTCAACGTTTCGTACGACAGGATTCTGGTATCGATCCCATGTCCACTAAAATACTCTCGAACCGGCACCAACTGCGTCTGCACTTGATGTCGCGCCAGCACGATCACGTTGTCGCCGGCATTGCTCACCGTGGGCGCCGGCTTCACCGCTGGCTCAGACGACGGCGTCTCCACGTCCGCCCCCCCAGAACCGACCGGCACGTCGCCCACACTCGCCGGCAACGCCTCCGGCGATGTATTATAGCGAGATCTCTCATCGATCCGGCCCAGTCGGACACCGAACCAAAACGCGATCAACACCAGCAGCGTCAAGCCAAGACCGATGATGATGCCGATCTGATACGGCAGTGAGACTTCAATGCAACCACCGTTGATCTGCACCGCCTTGGGCCGAAGCCACGTCTGGGCGGGCCCCGGGTTCATCGGTTCGGACAACTCCGCCATTTTCGGCGGTTTCAGTGTCACAGGCGCCGGTTTTTCGACGACTGGCTCAGCAGCCTTCCCCGGCCGCTTCATTCTGGCGGCGCCGAGCTCTCGCAGCTTCGCCAACTGAGGTCGCAACCTCTCCAAGAGACTGGGACGCTTGCGCTTGGAGCGAGACCGGCTCATCGCCTCGTAAAGGGCCCGTTGTCCTGAATAGCGCCTCATAGCCGGGGAATCCCCTTTCGGCAATCATCGGTTCTAGCGGCCTCGAGGTTCTGCCGCAACCCTGCACAGACACCACGAGCCAATCTGCAAACCCATATTTATAGCGGATTTGGGCCGTGAGTTCAATAAGAAAATCCGCTCTGCATGAATCCGAAACGGATTCTGGCATCCCCGGCGACGCGTCCCTCCTGGAGCAGCAACTCGTTATTCCACAAACAGTTAAACGAAACACGCCACCAGAGAACCCATCCATCCCTCGGCGCCGAACGGAATGCAGTCCCAGATTGCGCGAAAATTAACGAGCACAGCTTCCGAGCGACCAATAGGGTTCCGCGTCTCCCGACAGCCCCCCATGAGCGGACAATACCGTGGGTCAAATAGACGCCGCGCCAAGGTAATCGATCACATCGACTCCCCTTGGGCGCGTGCGCAGCAAGTCGGAGAAATCCAGTTGGCTTTCCACCGCCTTCTTGGCGCGGGGCGCAACGGTTGCGTCCCCCAGCAGGATGGCGCCGACAAGGTGGTTGTCGCGAAAGACGAACCGACAATAGCCCGTGTCGTCCGCCTGATCGATCGTCTGGTAGCTGGCGTCCTCCGGCTGAATCTGCCCAATACTGAACAACTCAACGTCCAGGACCTTCAGTGCGTTCGAGCGTGGAATGCCGCCGAACTCGACGCCGGCGCCCAGTGCATTCATGCCGGCGATGCCGCCTTGGTACTCCGAGGGCGCCCAGGTCCCGTAGAGCACGCCGCGATGCTCGGCCACGTCCCCGGCGGCCAGGACATCGGGATGTGAGGTGATCAGGTGGTTGTCCACGACGATGCCTCGGTTGACTTCCAGACCGGCCATGCGTGCCAGGTAGCTATTGGGCCGGACCCCGGTCGCGATCACGACGAGGTCGGTTGCAATGGTGCGTCCATCTTCTAATTCGACGCCGCGCACGCGTTCGTCGCCCATGATCTCGCGCGTGCGCGCCTGTGTCACAAGCGTGACGCCAGCGGCTTCGACGTAGGCGGCCAGCGCCTTTCCGGCTGCTTCGTTCAACTGACGGGGCATCAACCAGCCGTGTCCCTCCAGTAGCGTCACATCGGCCCCGCGCCGCGCCAGCGCGCCGGCCGTCTCCAGGCCCAACAGACCGCCACCAATGCAGAGGCAGCGCCGGCCTGCGACCCCGCCGCTGAGAATCCGCTGCGCATCGGTCAGCGTTCGCAGGCTGGTGACACCCTCGCGGTTCACGCCGGGAAAGGGCGGGATGAACGGGTGAGCGCCGGCAGCCAGAATGAGCTTGTCGTAGGGAAGCGTGTCACCATGGTGGAGGGTGAGTTGGTGCTCCTCGGGTTTGATCTCGGAGACCTCCGCTTCGCGCATGAACCCGATACGCTGCTCGTCGAACCATTGCTCGCCCTTGATCGGCAAGTGTTGCTCGTCGATATCACCGGCCAGGTAGCGGGTGAGGTTCAGCCGGTAGTAGGGCAGGGCCGGTTCCTTGGAGACCAGCGTGATCTCCACGTCGCTCGAAGCCGTGCGCGACGACTCGGCGGCCGCCAGTCCCGCCACGCCACCGCCGACCACGACGACCCGGCGCACGCCGGTCGCGTGGGCCGCTTGTTGGACCGTCTCGGTGAGCGGCTCGAACGCGTCGGAGCGCGCTCCACAGACCGGACAGGTTTCAGGTGGTTCGGAACCCGTGTGGACATAGGTGCAGTTCAGACACCGCCAGCGCTCCACGACGACGCGAGCGGCCGGTTGCCGGGCCGGCTCCAACTCGAAAACCTCGCGGGGCGCGCCGCAGACGGGACAGAAATCAGGTGCTTCCGGGCCCGTGTGGACGTACCCACAGATGGTGCATCGCCAAGCCTTAGCTTCTGAAGCCGGCATCGTTGGACTCTCCTAACGTGTGGGGATGGGTCTAGGCCAGATTGCTCAGGCGACCTCGAAGAATTTCTCTTTCGCAGCCTTGCAGACTGGGCATGAATCGGGGGCTTCGCCTTCGACGGTATTGCCACAGATGGCACAGACATAGATCTTCTTTGCAGGCAGGTCGGAGCCGGCCTTGACGCTTTCCAGGGCCTTGCTGTAGAGCCCGTGGTGGATCTCCTCGACCGCCAGGGCGTTCTTGAAGGAGTAGACCGCTGCCTGATTGCCCTCGGCCTCGGCTTCCTTGAGGAACTTCGGATACATCTCCTGAAACTCGAATCCCTCGCCCTCGACCGCGGCTTCGAGATTCTCAGCAGTGCCCTGGATGCCGCCCAGTACGCGGAGGTGGGCGTGGGCATGAATGGTCTCGGCTTCGGCCGCGGCGCGGAAGAGTTTCGCCACCTGGCTCAAGCCATCCTGTTCGGCCTTCTTGGCAAAGGCCAGGTACTTGCGGTTCGCCTGGCTCTCGCCGGCAAAGGCATCCTGGAGATTGTCCGTTGTCGCCATGGTGAATGACTCCTTTCTCTGGCTTATCCGTCGTCACCCGGGGTCCTGCGTCCCCCAGGGCTCTGGCCGTAGGATACCGCCGCCAAGCCTCACAATCAACCGGGGATAGCACAATTCTCGGTCACCGGCTGGGCTGCTTGCTCTTTGTGGTGAAAGCAACGATGCGAATGGAGTCTCCGCCTGAGTGCCTCGAAAGCCCCTTTCGGCCCAGTGGAATGCCTGGAATGTCCCCTCCGGAGCCGCTACAGCACCGGCGAAACCCTGGAAAACTTCACGTCAGTCAGTTTTCCAGGGCGTGAGGTTGACAAAGACCGGGCGATCGAAGATAATTTGGCCCCTTGGGAGTGGGGTGGGGTGGTCTTTCCTTCGCTAACTCTGGTTTCGGACTTGGGTTGAGGGATAGGCACAAATAGAAAGTCGGATCTCTAGGAGCCAGGAAATGAGGTTAGTTCTTGCGGGATTGCTGCTTATCGCCGCGTGTTTACTGGGCGGCTGTTCCAAATACTGGTACCAAGACGGCAGGGGCTTTGATGAGTGTCGCAAGTCGCTCGCCTCCTGCCACGCCGAAGCGACCCGATACTCCGATGTTGAGCGAACGCATGGGCTAGGCCGCTATGAACGCGATTTTGTGGTCGAATGCATGCAAAAAAAGGGATATCGCTTAGTTCCGGAGAAAGAGTTGCCTGTCCGAGTTAAACGCGAAAGTTCGCCCGTGTTCGGAATCCCGGGGGTCGCCGGGGCGATTGACTGATTCGGTCGACGCCACTGGCGTCTTGACGGCAATCGGGTCCGAGTCAGTCATTCCATAGCGTCTCGGGGACCGATATTGCCCGCTTGCGATTTGCCGGCGAACCGATATTTGCCTTGACAACGACTTTGATATCCGTTACTTAAGAAAATTTTACATTGCATCAGAGAATGTCTCTGTGGGTTTTTCGCAGAAGAATGGGAGTTGTCAGCAATGCTACCAACGAAGAAGACCAGTAAGAGCAGGACCCGCACTCGACGAGCTCACCACCGGCTCACGGCCGTGAATTACTCGCAGTGCACAAAATGCGGACAAGCGAAGTTGCCGCACGCGGCGTGCGAAAACTGTGGCTATGTGAACCCCGCGATCACGTTGAAACTCGGCAAGGAGGAAGCAAGCTAAGGATGCGGATCGCAATAGACGCCATGGGAGGTGACCACGCCCCGGACGAGATTATCGCCGGTGCGTTGGAAGCAATACCTCAGCTCGACAAGGACGACGAGGTGGTTCTAGTTGGGCCGGAGGAACTTATCGAAACGAAGCTGTCTGACTTGAAGTGCAAGAAAGGCCGCGTCGGCGTTCTGGATGCGCCCGAAATCATCTCGATGGATGAGACCCCCATCGAGAGCCTGCGGAAGAAACCCAAGAGTTCGATCGCCATCATGGCCAAGCTCGCCAAGCGCGGGCAGACCGATGCGGTGATTTCGGCCGGCAATACCGGGGCCTGCGTGGCCGCCTTTCAGATGCGCATGCGAAACCTGCCCGGGGTGAACCGTCCGGGCATTGCGGTTGTTTTCCCCATGAGCGCCGGGCCGGTCACAATTTGCGATGTCGGGGCTAACGTCGCCTGCAAACCGATCAACCTCTATCAGTATGGACTGATGTCGAGCGTTTATTCCCAGCATATTCTGGGGATTGACCAGCCCCGCGTGGGGTTGATGAGCATTGGACAGGAAGACACCAAGGGCAACGAGGTCGTCAAGCGGACGCGTGAATTGCTTCGAGGCGATCCACGGATCAACTTCATCGGTAATATCGAGGGCCGGGACATCTTTCGCGGGGTCTGCGACGTCGTGGTCTGCGAAGGCTTCGTCGGCAACGTGATCTTGAAGCTGACCGAAGGCGCCGTCGACGGCCTGTTTCGCGCTATCAAGGAAGAGTTGATGCAGGAAAAGGCGCGGTTGGCCCTCAAGTTCAAGCCGATCATCATGCGCGTTTACAAGAAACATGATTATAACGAATACGGCGGCGCCCCCCTGCTGGGCATCAACGGTACGGCGCTGATCTGCCATGGCGAGAGCAAGAGCCATACCATTCGCAACGCGGTCTTTGCGGCCAAAAAGTATCACACCCAACGAATCAACGACAAGATTACCGCTTGTCTCTCGGAAACGCACGTTAGGACCTCTGATGCCTAAGGAAACACAGCCCCCCCCTTCGCGCCACCGCGCCGTCATCACGGGCTGTGGCTCTTACGCCCCCCCCAAGCTTCTAACCAACGATGATCTCACAGAGCTGGTCGACACGTCAGATGAGTGGATCACCACGCGCACAGGGATCAAGACCCGGCATATCAGCGAGGACCATGAGACCACGGCCTCCCTGGCCACCGAAGCAGCCAAGCGGGCCCTGGAATACGCCAACGTCGACGCCGAAGAGATCGACCTGATCATTGTCGCAACGATCACTCCCGAGATGCCTTTTCCCGCGACCGCCTGTTTTGTGCAGGAGGCTCTAGGGGCCTCCAAAGCGTGGGTCTTTGATCTGTCGGCGGCATGCAGCGGGTTCGTCTACGGCTTGCACTTGGTCCAGCAATTCATGGAGAACGGACGGATCGACAAGGCCCTCGTCATCGGCGCCGAAACACTGACGAAGATTATGAACTGGAAAGATCGCGCCAGTTGCATTCTCTTCGGCGACGGGGCCGGAGCCGTCGTGCTCGAGCGAAAAACCGATAGTGGTCGGGGCATCATATACAGCACGCTGGGCGCCGCCGGCCAATACTGGGGATCTCTCAATTGCAAGGCCCACGGATCTCGGTATCCGGCGCATAAGCCTCTGGACGAGCCCAACGATATCTTCATGCAAATCAACGGGCGTGAGGTCTATCAGCAAGCGGTGCGCCGCATTGTTGATTCGGTCAACTCCTGTCTGGATCATTGCGGCCTGACCATTGACGACATCAGTATGGTGATTTCTCATCAAATGAACGCGAGAATCATCGAGTCGGCAGCCAAACGACTCAAGCTGCCCGATGACAAGGTCTTCGTCAACATTGCCGAGTACGGCAACACCTCGGCCGCCTCGGTGCCAATCGCCTTTGACGAGTGTGTCCGAGCGGGCAAACTCAAGAAAGGCGACCTCCTCGTTTTTGTGGCTTTCGGCGCCGGCGTCACCTGGGGCGCCAATGTCATCGAGTATTGACGAGGCTCTCAGAATTGATGGAACGCTAGAGCGCAAGTGCAGTTCAAGGATACGAACGATGAGTACTGCTTTTCTTTTTCCCGGACAGGGAGCCCAGTTGGTAGGGATGGGCGCCGATATTGCCGCCACCTTTGACGTTGCAGCTAAGATCTTTGACCGAGCCAATGAGATCGTCGGTTTCGACCTGCGTCAGATCTGTTTTGAAGGCCCGGCGGAAACCCTCAACACCACGACCCTGTCGCAACCGGCCATCTTCGCGACCTCGGCCGCGTTGCTCGAGGTGCTGCGAACCGAGTCGGCCACCCAGGCAATCGTCCCCAGCATCACGGCAGGATTGAGTCTAGGCGAATACACAGCCCTGTACGCCGCAGGACGCATTAGCTTCGAGGAGGGCCTGACTCTGGTCAAGCGGCGCGGCGAAGCTATGCAGGCCGCCGCCGAGGCCTCCGATGGCGCGATGGTCAGTATCATCGGACTGGACGAGGAGAAGGTCCGCCAATTATGCGAAAAGGCCGCTGAAGGCGATTTGCTGAGCGCGGTTAACTTCAACTGCCCGGGACAGATTGTCGTCAGCGGAACCGTGGCCGCCTGCGAACGCGCGGCCCAATTGGCGCCGGACCACGGCGCGGTCAAGGCCATCCGACTGGAAGTGGCCGGGGCCTTCCACACGAGCATGATGACCCCCGCCGCCGAGACGCTGGGCCAGGCCCTCTTGGAATGTGACATTAAAGAAACCGCACAGGTAAAGACACTGGCCAACATTTCCGCTGATTACTACCCTGATAGACAAGCCATCGTCGACGGGTTGACCAGCCAACTGATAAGTCCTATCCTTTGGCAAAAGTGCATGGAGCGGCTGCTGGCCGAAGGGGTCGGTCAGTTTTATGAGATTGGACCCGGTCGCGTGTTGACCGGCCTGATGAGACGCATTAACCGAAAAATACGAGTCATCAACCTCAGCAGCGCCGCTTCGCTCAAGACCCTGATCGAGGCCCGCCAGGCGACGGCATGACCCGTATGGATTCCCAAAAAAGAAGATGATTGGAGATAATGAGGATGGCTGAAAAACGATTAGCGGTGGTGACAGGGGCAGCCCGAGGTATCGGCCGCGCCATTGTGTTCGAATTGCTCCGGCAGGGACGCGCCGTCGCCGGTCTCGATATCATGGAAGACCAGCTTGAGGAACTCAGAAAGGCTGTGAAAGAGGCTGGCTTCGACGTACTGCCCCGTTGCGTCGACATCACCGATACGACCAGGCTTACCGCCGTCCTCGACGAGCTGGCCTCCAAGCACGGCGGAATCGATATCCTCGTGAACAACGCGGGTATCACCCGGGACAAGCTAATGATCCAGATGGACGATGAGGACTTCGACAAGGTCATTGGCGTCAACCTTCGGGCGGCCTTCACGGCCACGCGCGTGGTGGTTCGCTCGATGATCCGCAATAAGTTCGGTCGCATCGTCAACATCAGTTCCGTCGCCGGCGTCATGGGCCAGGCCGGATCGACCAACTACGCCGCGAGCAAGGCCGGGCTGATCGGCATGGCCAAATCCATCGCCCGCGAGGTCGGCAAGAAGGGGATTACCGCCAATTGCATCGCCCCCGGATTCATCCAGACCGATATGACGGCCACCCTGCCAGAGCCGGTCAAGAAGGCCGCCAAGGATGTCATCCCTGTCAAGCGATTCGGAACGGTGGAGGACGTGGCCAAGGCGGTCGCGTTTCTCGCCAGCGATGAAGCCGGCTACATTACCGGCCAGGTGCTATGCGTTGACGGCGGGATGGCCATGTAAAAAAAAACAGAAAATGTTTGTGTAACTCCCGCCCAGTGGGTAGTATACCGGCCGCAATCAGGAGAGGGTGGGGATAGTATATAGTGATTCAGGTAATGTCAGCCAACGACAGTTTTTTGAGAAGTCCGTGAGTATTAGGGAGGATCAACAAGTGAGTATCGATGAGGTGGATGTCCAGGCGATCAAGAGCAAGGTGATCGATATCATCAGCGAGCAAATGGGCGTTGACAAGTCCGAAGTCAGCCTGGAAACGTCCTTTATTAACGATTTGAACGCCGACTCGCTGGATACGGTCGAGCTGGTCATGGAATTTGAAGATGAGTTCGACATGAGCATCCCCGACGAAGAGGCTGAGAAGATTCAGACCGTTGGCGCCGCTGTTGAATACATCGTCAAGGTAGCCCAATCCAGAAAGAAAGAAAGCACATAAGTTCGCTATGAATAGACGTCGAGTTGTCATAACGGGCTTGGGCTGTGTTACTGCGCTGTCCGAGTCGGTCGAGAAGTTGTTTGCTGCGCTGTGTGAAGGCCGCAGCGGCGTCTCGACCATCGAATCCTTTGATGCAAGTGGTTTTACCGTCCATTTCGCCGGTGAGATCAAGCATTTTGATGTTACCCAGTATATCGATCGGCGCGAGGCCAAGCGCATGGATCGCTTCGCCCAGTACGCCGTCGCCGCCGCCATTGGAGCGGTTGACGATAGCGGGCTTGATTTCGCGAAAGAGGACCCCTATCGCATGGGGGTTATCGTGGGCACAGGGATCGGCGGCATCAAGGAGATCGAAGAGCAGCACATTCGTCTGCTCAAGAAAGGCCCAGGCAAGGTTTCGCCCTTCTGCGTGCCGCGTTTGATGGCCAATGCCGCCAGCGGGAATATCGCCATTCAGTTCGGCTTGCGAGGCCCATGTTTCTGCGTCACCAGCGCTTGCGCCTCTGGTAACCATACCATAGGCGAAGCCTTCTGGAATATCGCCAGTGGCCGCAGCGATGTGGTCGTCACGGGCGGTTCCGAGGCTGCGGTGACACCGATCGGGCTCGGATCTTTCTGCGCCGCGCGCTCGTTGAGCCTGCGCAATGATGCACCGCAAATGGCCTCTCGGCCTTTTGATCGTGATCGCGATGGGTTCGTCTTGGCCGAGGGGGCCGGGATCTTGGTCCTGGAGGACTACGAGCACGCCAAGCAGCGCGGGGCGAAGATCTACGCCGAACTGCTGGGCTACGGTGCGACCGACGACGGCCATCACATCACCGCTCCGCTTCCCGATGGGGCCGGTGCGGCAATGGCCATGAAACTGGCCCTGGCTGATGCCCAGATCAATCCAGAGAATGTCAGCTATATCAACGCGCATGGGACCAGTACGGAATTGAACGACATTGCCGAAAGTATGGCGATACGAGCGGTTTTTGGAGAACAAGCCTACAACATTCCCGTCAGTTCGACCAAGGGCTGCCTCGGGCATATGCTGGGTGCGACTGCTGCTGTTGAACTCATCGCGGCGGTCCAGGCCATCAACAAGTCCATCATTCCGCCGACGATCAATTTGGATAACCCGGACGAACGCTGTGACCTCAAGATGGATTACGTGCCGTTGAAAGCGCGCGAAACCAAGGTGGATATCGCGATCAGTAATTCATTCGGTTTCGGCGGTCACAACGCCTGCCTTGTCGTCGGTAAGATCTGAAGCGGCTCGAGCCCGTTCTCCCGCCGCTTTGCTGGGTGCTCAGATCAAGTGCGGAATGTCACGAGTTGTCCCCGACCAAGCCTCCTTTAAGGTGTGTGCACGCGTACGATTATCGCCCTGCATGCTCCGCGCAAGCCTGGTCGCAGGCGAAGACCAGTTGGAGAGACGATGACTTGGCCGATAGTACTCTTGGGCGGCGGGCTGCTGCTGCTATGGAAGGGCGCCGACTGGCTGGTTGACGGCGCCGTTGGAATCGCCGAGCGATTCGGCGTCAGCCAACTCGTGGTGGGCCTGACCGTCGTCGCCATGGGGACTTCGGCGCCCGAGGCGGCCGCCAGCATCGCTGCCGTCCTATCGGGCAAAGGCAATATCGCCATTGGAAACGTCTATGGTTCGAACATTGCCAATCTAGCCCTGGTCGGAGGGGTCGTGGCCCTCATCAGCCCCCTACAGGTGCAGGCCCGGACGCTCAAACGCGAAGTACCGACAATGCTGGTCGTTGCGCTGCTGCTCTGGCCATTCCTGCGAGATTTGACCATCCTTCGAGGGGAAGCCTGCATCCTGCTCTGCATCTTTGCCGGCTTGGTCGCCTACACGATTCACATGGCCAGGGTGACCGCTACCAACGGTTTCTCCGAGAAGTCACAACATGCCGGGCATCCGGTACGAAGCCTCAAGAGGGATGTTCTCTTCGTTCTTGTCGGCCTGGTGGGCCTGACCGCTGGGGCGCGCATGACCATCATCGGCGCAGTGGCGATTGGCGAATACTTCCATCTCAGCGACGCCGTGATCGGCTCCACCATCATGGCGATTGGCACCTCGTTGCCCGAACTGGTGACCTGCGTCGTGGCCGCCTTGAAGGGCCATCACGACATCTCGGTCGGCAACCTGGTCGGCTCCAATATCTTCAACACGCTGCTGGTCACTGGTGCCGCAGGCATGGTGCTGCCCTTCACCGTGGATGGGCGTTTCGCCGGTGGGATCGACTATTGGATAATGATTGGGGTCACCCTTGCTTTTGGCGTTGCTGCGGTTTTAGGCAAACGTGTTGTCGGTCGCGTCAGCGGCGTCTTGTTCCTCATCGTCTATGGCAGCTATCTGGCCTACCAACTGGCCTTTGCACAAGGCGCCTAGCGCCGCGAAGTCAGGGGCTCAAGAGCATCGCATCGGCGAAGACGTCAGCAAAATCCCGCTCGTGGGCAATTTCCACATATTCGATCTTTCGCGCCAGCGCCGCAGAGCGTCTTCTACAGTCGTCGCTGAGCAGCAGCATCTCGGCCCCCGAGGCAGCCGCATTGCCTACGAAGTGAATTCGTTCCAGCGGAACGTCGGGTAGCAAGCCGACGGCGACAGCGCTGGCCGGACGGATGTAGTTGCCAAAGGCGCCGGCCAACATCACGCTCTCCAGGCCACTTGCCTTCGTGTCGGTCTTCCGCAATAGAAGCTGAATTCCCGCCTGAATGGCCCCTTTGGCAAGCTGAAACTCCCTGATATCCTTCTGCGTGAGGACGACCGTCGGCCGCGAAACACTCTGATCGAAAGCCAGACAGAAAGCCTGCTGCCCGTCGACCTCGATCAGTCTGGCCCTGGCGGCTTCCGAGAGGCGTCCCTGAGCCTGCTGAGGGCTCACAAAGCGGCCCGTGGCATCAATGACCCCCAATTCCAGAAGTACGGCGACAGCGTCAATCAGGCCACTGCCACAGATCGAACGAGGTTTAGCTCGGCCGATCACATCCAGCCCAATGTCACCATCGTCGATCACCACCGCCTCGATTGCCCCCTCGGCCGCCCTGCCGCCGTGCTTGATCCGCGCCCCTTCCAGGGCCGGACCGGCCGCACAACTGGCCGCATAGAGCTTCTCGCTGGTCCCCAGCACCAGTTCACCATTGGTCCCGATGTCCACCACCAAGGTCATGCCCGCCGCAGAACCCATATCCACCGCTAAGGCCACCGCGGTAGTATCAGAGCCCACGAAACCGGCAATATTCTCGACGGTATGGACATTGCCGCGCAGGTTCATGTGCAGCCCCAGTTTGCCCGGAGCCAGATCGTGCGCTTCAACTGAATGCGCCTCGTAAGGAGCCTGGCCCAACTGCTCGATGGGGAAATCGAGGAGAATGTGGTTCATCGTGGTGTTGCCCACGAAACACGCCTCACAGATCGCCGTCGGGTCCGTCTCCGCTGCCTTGCAGAGCCGATCGATCAAATCGTTAATGCAACCGATGATCGTCTTGTGCAATTCGGTCAGAGTCGCCGGGGAGTTGGCGTAGCTGATACGACTGATGACATCATCCCCAAAGCGTATCTGAGGATTGAGCGTCGCTTGTGTGTTCAGACAGCGACCGTCGGCCAAATCGATGAGTTTGGCCACCACGGTGGTGGTGCCGATATCCACTGCCAGTCCTAGGAATACATCGCTCCCTGTCGCCGCCCGGTGCTTTTCGACGATGGTCGGCCTGATTTTGGCAGCCCGATCCACACCATGAGCCAGAATCTGGTGCTCGTAGAGACGCGACGCCGGCGGCACCATCACCGTCAGATCGCTCTGCACCGTATGCTGACAGGCGCGGACCATCTGACCGGATCCAGATAATTCAACGAGGCATTTGCCGCACGTTCCCTTGCCGCCGCAAGGGGTGGTCAGAGGAATTCCCGCCTGACCGGCGGCTTCCAGGACAGTCGCACCCTGATGGATATGCACATCCTTACCGTCGGGCTGGAACACTACGTGGAAATGCTTCATCTGCGCGGTCGCGACCTAGGCGCAGCAACACCGTTGCGCCCGGCGCCTCTCTACAGGGTGAACAGACAGAAATGAGACAACGTCTAGCTGATCTTATGCCGGATTTTCCAGCGTGTACGTCTCTTCTTGCTTCCAATCTTCCTGCGTCGTCGTGGTTTGCTCATGTAATCCTCTAACAAAACACAAAATCCCTGTTACACTTACCCTGAAATACGTATAATGCGATGCTACACAAGAAAGGTGGGCGTGTAAAGAGATAAAACGGCAAATGTCGCAATCAGATAACACGTGCGTGATAGCGGACGCGGCGCAGGGCAGTCGCCGTTTGGATGGCTGGTGGCGATGTGCCGATCTCACGTTCGACACCACTCGGGAACGGGGTGCTAGAGATGATTCACTGCGACCAATGCGAATACTGTGAGGTCGGCCCGGACGGACATAAGGTGTTCAAGTGCGATCCCTTCACCACGGTGAAGGAGCCGGAATGCCTAGCCAAGTGGCAGTTGATCCGCCTGGATATGCTTCTGGCAAGCTACCAGAACATGTTGAAGTCGTACGGCCGGCTTGCTCCCCTGCAAGACAAGATCTTCAAGTACGTACAGCGCGAGATCAACGAGATGGAGGAGTCGGAGCAATGGAAGCTCGATGAAGAGGAAGAGGCGGACGAGGACCAGGACAGCCCCTGGCCTGTCTAACCGCTTGGACGCCCCGGCGATCACCTTCCGGTATACCGTGTGCTGTGGATGCTTCTCGCAAATTGGGGGGACCGCGTCACGGGCAAAACGGCCCCGCCAGCAAGCCTCGCTTTCCCGGATTCTTGAAATAAACTCTTTACTAGCAGCGTCTTGGTATTTGGCAGTGATTACAGCAAATGGGTGAAGGCGTCGAGCTAACCCGAATCATAGCCGGCTGTAAATCGGGCGACGCCGACAGCTTTGCGCAGTTGTTGGATGCGTACGCCAGGCGCTGCTATGGGTATTTTTATCGGCTGACGGGCGACCGCGATCTCAGCGAAGAGTTGCTCAGCGTACTCTTCATGAAACTGGTCGAGAAGGTCGGGTCTTACCAGGGCGGATCGTTCGAGAGTTGGCTCTTCAGGATCGCTGCGAACATCTTTCACGATCACCTGCGGGCCAGAAAACGTCGAAAGAAGCTACTGGATGCCCAGCGCACAGAACTGGGATCGGTGCCGACGGGTCTGCCAAAATCGGATGGCAAGGATGAGAAACTCGACAGGCTCCAGATGCAGTTAGGTCGACTGGATACTGATACGCGAGAGTTGATTATGTTACGGTTTTACTCCAACCTAAGCTTCAAAGAGATTGCCGAGTTGCGATCTGAACCCATCGGGACCACATTGTCCAAGTTGCACCGTGGGCTCAAGAAACTACGTGGGTTTATGGAGAGTTGAACTCGTGAAAAAACCAGACCGAGACAACCTGAGAGCGTTATTTGAACGATTCATGTCGCCCGCGGAAGCGGAGAGCGCCGCAGAAGACGTGCAGGCAGGCGATGAGATGCTGCGGGCCCATCCGGCCCCCGAACCCGATCACGAGATGATGCTGGGCATCAAGCTGCAAATGGCGGCCAGGCTTTCCGGACGACATCGAACTGTGCATCATCTGTATCGACTCGCCGCAGGCGTCGCCGCAGTCGTCGTCCTGAGCCTGATTGCGTTCCACAGCCGAGCCCCGCAGAGCAATCCCGGTCTTAGCCATGCAGCCTTGATTCCGACGTTGATATGGGAAAGCGATGACATTTCGGCCGACGACATTAAACTGGCCTATTTCACTTCTGAGATCAGGCAGATCGAAGCCCAGGTACAGGCTCTGGAGGCCGGTGAGAGTCAGGACGCTGGGGTCGGGACGCTCGATGAAGTGGAGATGGAGCTGGCGCAAATCAATACCGCGTTCTGGAAGGAATAGCAGCGATGAAGCAATGTCATATCACTCTACTCGTAGGCTTGATCCTTCTAGTCGGCGGGTTTCCCTCGATGACAAAAGCCGCCGATGGCCCAACGACGAAAACGGAAGACATCTGGGACGACGAGCCGCGGCAAGGGCGCTCTCCCCACTGGTACCGATGGCTCTCCGACGAAAACGTCGAGCGCATCCTGAAAGGTCTCCAGAAACGCGATCCGGCCAAGGCGAAGGAGTTGGGCGAGCTGCGCAAGAAAGATCCGGAACGATTCAAAGCCGAACTCGGAAAACATGGACGCCCGGAGATCGAGGAAATCAGCCGGGAACGCTACCAGGCCTGGAAGCAGAGAAAACAAGCCGATTTCATCAAGTGGCTCAAGGCCAACTACGCGCAGGAGGAAAGGGATCTGACCAAACTCAAAGAGAAAGACCCCCAACTCTACGTCAAGAGCTACGAACACCTGCTGGCCAAGTACGGACGCATCTTCGAGGCTGATAGATCCAATCCTGAACTTGGCGCCGTCCTCAAAGAGGACCTCGAACTGAAAGCGCGACGCGACGAACTCGTCCGACGGTTGCGCTATGAGAAGTCCCAAGCCAAACGACAAACCCTGGGAGTTGAGCTGCAAGAGGTTGTCGCCCGACGCTACGACCTCATCGTAAGACGCAAGAAGATCGCCTACGAACGTCTCCAGAGGAAACTCGAAGACTTGCAGAAACAAATCAAAGACAGCAAGGACGAGATCATCAGGTGGCAAGATAACGAGACGAGACTGCAGAACGTCAGGCGACGGATCGAATCGCTGACCGAAGGTAAAATGCGATTCAAGTGGGACTGAGCGCCCCCACTGAGACCGAGCAGCATTGTGATCGTCCCGCCCTTGTCTTGCCCAGAGCCAGACGACCGGGGCCTAGCTAAGGTGGTTGCGCCGCAGTTCCTCCTGGGTGGCCTTCTTGAGGATGCGTCTTTCCTTACTCGTTAGGCTATGCAGTCCGGAACTATGGACTTTTGCGAGGATCCGGTCGACCTCGATCTGGAGCTTGCGCTCGTCCTCAATTTTCTTGTCCCAGGACCCCGCACGAGCCTTGAGCTTGAATCGACCCAACCGCGGCGCGAGAAAGACATAGGCGGCGCCGGCCGCCATCCCGCCCAGATGGGCCGCATCACCGCCGGAGTTCCACCCGCCGAGGAAGACATTGACCATGTAAAGCATCATCAGGCCCACCGCCGCGACTCGGATCGGCACCGGAAAGATAACGATAAAAACCACGAAATGAGGAAAGAGGATGGCGCAGGCCGCCAACATGCCAAGAATCGAGCCCGAGGCCCCTACCATCGGCCCCGCTTCCATCACATGCAGGCCGACAAGAACCGTGTAGAACAGTCCCCCAACAACGCCGCAAGACAAGTAGAAGATGAGGAATCGCCGACTCCCCCAATGCTTCTCCAGGGTCGGCCCCAGGAAGTACAATCCAAGCATGTTCCCAAAAATGTGCAGCCCGTTACCATGCAGGAACTGATAACTAATGAGCCTCCATATCTGCAGAGCCTTACCGAAAGTTTCCGGGAAGACGGCGAAAACAATCTCCAGGGGCGTTCGCAGCACGGGCGATCTCATCTGCTCGGCGAAGAACAGCGCCTGAAGGAGATGGATGCCAATGTTGACAATCAGCAGCCATTTGACCACCGGGGTGATCCGCGGCAGGTTAAGCCGCATCTGCGGCGCGCCGTAGTACTGCTGACGCGAGCCGGATTGCGTGTAGTCTCTGTCGTAAAGACCCATAATGCTCTTCTGAATTACACCTGTGTTTGGCTTGTGCGTTCCACGTACTATATACTATCGGTGTTTTGCCGTTGTGTTCAACCGAAAATGCGCGCGGAAAATGAGTAAAACGCAGCGGTTGGATGATGACGAAACCGCCTCCTCGGTCGCAGAGCCTGTAAGACACGCGGTGAGAAACCGGCCAAATATCTCCATCCCAAGCGTCGACCATGGCCCCAGCGCACCTTATCGCCCCTCAGCAGAGAAGCATATCATCGTCAACACGACGACAACAGCCTGCAGAGAATCCCCGTATTCAGCGCCTGGCTTTCCCCGCGGGCTTGGATTTCTTCGAAGGGGAAGAATTCGAGTCGGAATCGACCGGCGTAAGGGTCTCAGGCCGAACGTAGGTGTAGACGACCAGGAGGCCGGCGCCCAGCAATATAAGGGCCATGCCGATCAATTGGGAGACGGTCAGCGTGCCGATCTCGAAGGGGTTGTCGTCACGCACCAGTTCAACACTGAAGCGGAGCACACCGTAGAGAACGAACATCAGGCTGAAGATGGAGCCCGGCTTTGTTAGGAGCGGGTATACCCCCTCCTGCTCGGCCCTCTGCGATCGCCTCCAGACGCCGTAAAGGATCAGGCAGCACAAACCGGCCGCCATCGAAGTGTACAATTGGGTTGGGTGTACCGGCAAACACCGGTACTGGCCCGTTGTAACCTCCTCCTTCTGCTGCGGGGTCAGCAGGTTCTTGGGCTTGAGACCAGGACTATACCGTCGATCCTCATCGGTGTAGCCGAAGTACTCCTCAGGCACATGCAGATGGGGCTCGGCGCGGTTGCGCTCCAGATCGGGATGAATCTGGCTGCGATAGGCAAAAGAACCATAAGGGAAACGGACCGCCCAGGGTAAACTCGTGGGTTTGCCGTAGCAGCAGCCGTTCAGGAAGCAGCCGATCCGGCCAAAGGCCAGAGCCATCATCAAGCCAATGGCCAACACGTCCAGATAGTGACGCAGAGGGAGTTTGTGGTACCGAATATAGAACAGGATGACCGCGATGGCCAGCAGCACGCCGCCCAACAGTTCGAGGCCCCCGTTCCAGATCGCCAAGACACCCAGGGGATCACCCCGAAACTGGTCGAAATAGTGGACCACGAAGAACACGCGGGCCCCGATCACCCCGGCGATAAGCGAGTACAGCGCCGCGTTTGTGATATGCTGCGGATCACGGGTAAACCGTCGGCTCAACAAGCGAATCACCGTCACCGCGGCCAGGAAACCAATCACCATCATCGTGCCGTAACTTTTAACGGACACATGGATAATGGGAATATCGATCAGTTCGGGATGCATCTAACGGCTTCTCGTCTCACAACACAAACAGCCGCCGACAGTGACATCGGTCCAGCAGGCCCTGAGTTTCACGGTGTAGTTGTCCAACATCCTTATCGTTCCACCATCGCCTGCGACTAGTCCACGACGTCGTTCTTCTCGTCCAGAACCAGGACCTTGGGCTTGTGCTGGCTCGCCTCATCGGGGCTGAATATGCCAAAGGCCATGATGATCACGATATCGCCTTTTTCGGCCAGTTGAGCGGCCGCCCCGAGGACGACGATCCTGCCGGACCCGGCGTCAGCCGGCACAGCGTACGTCTCCAGCCGACTGCCATTGTTCAGGTTCGCTACCAGAACGGACTCATAAGGCAGAATCCCGGAGGCGTCCATCAGGGCCCGATCAATCTCAATGCTGCCAGGATAGTGGAGCCGCGTTTCGGTTATCCGGCCTCTATGCAGCTTGCTTTTCAGTAGTTTAATCAACATTGAATCTTTTCTCTCAAGTCTAATGTTCACCCAGTCACGAGCGGCATTATACCCTATCGCCCAGCCTTGTCCACCAGGATGTTGTCGATCAGTCGCGCCGGGCCCAAACGAGCAGCCAAAGCGATCAGCACGCGCCCCTGGACCCGTTGAAGTTCCTGGAGGCTCTCGGCGTCCACGAAACTGATGTATTCGACCTCCAGATCCGGGATCGGGGCCAGAATCGCTCTCATTTGCTCGCGAATCTCATCGGCATCCGCGGCGCCCGCATCAATCAACTCGCGGCACTTCTCCAGCGCCCGATAGAGGGCTGTCGCATCCCGGCGCTGCTGGGGACTGAGGTAGCGGTTGCGACTGCTGACGGCCAGACCATCCGGCTCGCGCACCGTGGGACAGACCACGATCTCCAGCGGCATATTCAGGTCGGCCGCCATACGCTGGATGACGATTGCCTGCTGGGCGTCCTTCTGGCCAAAGAAGGCCATATCCGGACCCACGATGTTGAACAGTTTCGTGCAGACCGTAGTGACGCCGCGAAAATGGATGGGCCGGGACCGACCACACAGTGATTCTGTGAGCTTCTCGACACCGACCCACGTCAGATTCTCACGGGGATACATCTCCTCCGGCCCCGGCGCGAAAACCGCCGCGACCCCGTGTTTCTCGCAGATTTCGATGTCCTTCTCGAACGGTTTGGGATAGGCGTCGTAATCCTCGCCCGGGCCAAACTGTGTCGGGTTCACAAAAAGACTCACCACCACAGACTCGCAGCGCGCCGCCGCAGCCTCCATCAACGAAACGTGTCCGACATGAAGCGCTCCCATCGTCGGGACCAGCCCCACTCGCTGGCCGCCCGCCCGCGCCTGGGCCACGCACCGCCGGATTTCCTCTATCGTCGTCGCTACCTGCATCCCTGCCTCATCATCGGATATGCTTCAACAAACCACAACGCAGTCTCTTGAAGCCACATAGGCCTTGACCTGGAGCGCCACGTGCGCCAGCGCCGCCTCGTCCTCGAGCCCCACCTGCGATACGGGCAGGCGAAGAATCGGACACGCATCCCACTCGGCGAAGAGCCGCTCATACTCGATACGCAGTGACTCCAGGAACTCGAGCGTGATTTCTTGTTCGTACGGTCGGTTCCGTCGACGAATACGCTCCAGGCATTGCTCGGGCGAATCCTGGAGATAGATCACCAACACGGGCGTTGCGACCTGTTCGGCAAACGGTCGGTAAATGCGCTCGTATAACTGCAATTGCTCGGGCGCCAATAGACGCCGGGCATAGATCAGTTCCTTCTCAAAGACGTAATCCGTCAATGACACCTTGTCCGGCGACAACGCTTCCGGATTGAGTTGCTCGCCTCGGTTGACCAGGAAATAGAGTTGGCTGTCCAGGGCCAGCTCCTGCTGGCCTGAATAGACGCCAGGCAGAAATGGGTTGGTGTCGTAGGGCTCCATCACCGTTTCGGCGTCCAGGGCGACTGCCAATCGCTTCATGAGGGTGGTCTTGCCCACACCGATCAGGCCGGCAATACTGACAAGCTGAGGCGCCGCCGGGTTCAACGTGAAATCGCTGCCGGCGAGCCGGCGGGCCAGTTCGCAGGCCGGTTCGTTGAACAGCGGATGCACCAGTTCGCCATCCAGTTCGCACAGACCGTCCAGAACAAACGAACGCAGGTGCATCTGCGGATGAGGTACGATAAGGTTGGGCAGGTGGATAATCTGACGCCCGAACAGCAGGAGGTCGAGGTCGATCGTCCTGGGCCCCCACTTGCCGCGTCGCGTCCGGCCCAGGATGTTCTCCGTCGTCATGAGAACCTCCAGGAGTCCTTCGGCTGTCAGCGTCGTTCTGATCTCGGCAACGGCATTCAGATAATCAGGCTGAGCCGACGGCCCCAAGGGTTGCGTCTCCCTGATCTCGCTGACGCGGAGGACTTCGATCTGCCCCTGGCGGCCGAGTCCCTCCAACGCCTCTCTAATGACGCGCTGCCGGTCGCCCAGATTGCTGCCCAATCCGATATACGCGGTCACCTGCTCGGTCATCCCGGACCCCTTCGTGATTTGCACATCCCCTGATATTACGGTGTCGCGCGCTACAGTCTGGCGAATCGCTCCAGCGCCTCCTTGACGTGTTCCGGCCGGGCAAACGCGGTCAGCCGGAAGTATCCCTCACCGGCCGGGCCGAACCCAACGCCCGGCGTCCCGACCACGTTGGCCTTCTGCAAAAGCCGATCGAAGAAATCCCACGATCCCAGACCATCCGGCGTCTTGAGCCAGATATACGGCGCGTTGACACCTCCATAGACCTCGTAACCCAGCTTGCCGAGCGTGTCTCGGATTAGGCCTGCGTTGGTCATATAGACGTCGATGGTCTGCTGAATCTGCTTCTTCCCCTGGACTGAGTAACTCGCGGCCGCCCCGAGTTGGGTAACATACGAAACGCCGTTGAATTTGGTGCAGTGTCGCCGTTTCCAGACGGGATTCACCTCCACCGCCGTTCCGTCCTTTTTGTAGGCTTTCAGCGCCTTCGGGACGATGCTGTAGGCACAGCGGACGCCGGTGAAACCGGCCGTCTTGGAGTAACTGCGGAACTCGATCGCCACCTCACTGGCCCCCTCGATCTCGTAGATCGAATGGGGCACGTCATCGTCGGAGATGAAGGCTTCATAGGCCGCGTCGAAGAAGATCACCGCCTTCTTTTCGCGGGCGTAGGCCACCCACCTGGCCAAGTCCTCTTTCGTCGCGACGGCGCCGGTGGGATTGTTGGGGAAGCACAGATAGATCATGTCCACCTGCTGCTCAGGAGGCCGCGGCACGAAGCCGTGCTCCGCCAGGGCAGGCATATAGACGACCCCTTCGTATTGGCCGATCTCGTTGGCCTGGCCCGTCCGGCCCGCCATGACGTTCGTATCCACATAGACCGGATAGACCGGATCGGCGACCGCGACGACATTGTCGGTTCCGAAGATCTCCTGCATATTGCCCGTGTCGGGCTTGGCGCCGTCACTGACGAACACCTCGTCAAGGTCAAGGTTCACACCGCGAGCTCGGTAGTCGTTCTCGAGGATCGCCTGGCGCAGAAAGTCGTAGCCCACGCCGCCATCGTCGTAGCCCTTGAAGCTCTCCTGCAAACCCATCTCGTCGACCGCCCGGTGCATCGCCTCGACGATGGCCGGCGCCAGAGGCTGGGTGACATCCCCAATTCCCATGCTGATTACGTCGGCCTGGGGATTCAACTCTCTGAAGTTGCGCACGCGCCGCCCGATCTCCGGAAACAGGTATCCCGCACTCAGCTTCAGGAAGTTCTCGTTAATATGAATCATATCCCATTCGTCCTTTTTCGCTATTCCGGGGCTGCGGGGCCGCGCCGAACGCTGTTGCCGGCACCGCAGACCCCACTGACCGCGTCATTCTATGAATATGCAGCGTCTCCGTCAAGGTCGCAAGCGGGTGAACCGAGAACCACGCCGGCCGGTAAATCGCCCGGCGTGGGCGGAGATTTACGGACTTGTCGCGCCGGGAAACTTGCGTTATATTGCGGGCATGGATTCGTTCCTGGAAAAACAGCACGCGCAACGGCCTGGCGCCTTCACAGACAGGTTTCGCACACACGTAACCAAACACTCGATAAGCGAACACGAACTCGGTTGAAAGGGAATTGCTGATGGCGAGCGAGAATGCTGAACGAGACCCCATGCAGACGACATGCTGTCCATGTGGCTGCGGACACGGCGAATCATCTGACGGAGTGAGCCGCAGGACGTTTCTCCAGGGCGCCGGGGGCGCCGCGGTCTTTGGCGCGGCGCTGACGGGCCTGACCTGGTCGTCCGTGGCGGCCGCCGAGGCCGACGGCCGGGCCGGACCGATTCGGCGACCGCTGGTCGTCAAGCCTATCTTGACCTACGCCACACCCAAACCGCGCCATCAAACGAGCTGGCGTTCCTGGGGAGGCATCCAGACCCAGGACGATGCGGACAAAGAGCTGGCGCGCATCAAGGGGGAACTGGCCGCCATCAAGAAGAAGGCCGACTATCCGGTGGAGTTCCAGCGCCCTGTCGGCGTGCGCAGCAGAGCCGAACTGGAAAAACTCACCGATCTGGACGAAGCCGACACGTACATCGTGTATGCCGCCGGCGGCGGCATGGACATGTTCGACGCCCTGAGCAAACGCGGCAAAGACATCATTCTCTTCTGCCGGCACAAATCGGGGCCGGTCTACCTTTGGTATGAGATTATCAGCCCCCGCTACCTCAGGCAGCATACCGATGCACTGAAGGTCAAGGGCATGGACGAGGGTGACGTTGTCATCGACAGCCAGGATGAGATTCTCTGGCGACTTCGCGCCCTGTGCGGGCTCAAGAACACGATGGGGACGCGTATCGTTGCCGTCGGAGGCCCCGCCGCGTGGGCTCAACCCAGAGATGTCGTTCCCAACCTCGTGCGCAAGGTATGGAAGTTCGACATGCAGACGCTGGGTTACGACGAACTGGGCGAGTTAATCAAGGCCGCCCGCGCCGACAAGGCAGCAGTCAAACGGGCCAAGCAGCGTGCGGCCGCCTACCTCAAGGACAACAGCCTCAGCCTGGAGACCAAGCGCAGTTTCGTGGACAACGGTTTTCTCCTGGAGCAGGTCTTCCGAGGCGTCATGAAGAAGGCCGATTGCCAGGCCCTCACGATCAATGGCTGCATGGGCACAATCATGCCCCTGGCGGAAACCTCCGCTTGTCTGACTCTGAGCCTGCTCAATGATTCCCGCTACCTGGCGTTCTGCGAATCGGACTTCGTGGTCATTCCGTCAGGCGTCCTGCTGGGCAATATCTCGGGGATGCCGGTGTTCTTGAACGATCCGACGTACCCCCATGATGGCATGATTACGCTGGCGCACTGTACGGCCCCGCGCAAGATGAACGGCAAGGACCTCGAGCCGGTGCGCATCATGACGCACTTTGAGTCGGACTACGGCGCAGCGCCGAAGGTCGAAATGCACAAAGGTCAGGTCGTAACCAACATTGTTCCTGACTTCAAACTCCAGCGATGGGTCGGGCTCAAGGGCGAGATTCTCGACGCCCCATTCATGCCCATCTGCCGCTCGCAGATCGATGTCGGCTTCACCTGCGACAGCCAGAAACTCGCCGAACGCATGCCAGGCTTCCACTGGATGACCGGGTACGGCGACTATATGAAGGAATTGGGCTACGCCTGCAAGAAGGTGGGCATTGAATTTGAGAACCTGACCGCATAAATCCCTGCGGATGTGGGATTCCAGGGAGCTGAAGCGACCGCGCTTCGGCTCCCTTTCTTTCGGCGTCATGAAAACGACAGGAGGTTAGACCATGAAGCATCTCAAGGGATTGCTCATCACACTGCTCATTGTCCACGTGGGATTCGGGGCCCTGCCCAGAGGCAGCAATGCCATGACGATCCACCTCTCGGCCCTGGGCAATGACCAATGGTCGGGCCGCCTCGCCACACCGAACGCCGAGGGAACGGACGGACCTGTCGCCAGTCTGGAGCGCGCCCGTGACATCATCCGTCAATGGAAGACCACGATCACGCTCCGTGAGCCTATCCACGTCGTGGTGGCCGACGGAACCTATACACTGGCCCAGCCCTTTGTCCTGACTCCCCAAGACAGTGGCGGCAAGGCGTGGCCCATCATCTACGAAGCCGCCCCTGGAGCCCACCCGATCTTCTCCGGCGGCCAGGCAATCCGAGGTTTCCAACCCGGTCCAGGTGGCCTTTGGCAGGTGGAAATCCCAGAGGTGAAAGCGGGAGGGTGGTATTTCGAGCAGTTGTTTGTCAACGGACGTCGCGCAACGAGGGCCCGTACGCCAAACAAGTGGTATCACTACATGGGCGAGACGCGTGAGGTCGCCTTGCAGGGCGAGGAAGGCCAGTTCCTGCGCACCACGGAAGTTCGACCCGACGCACTGGCCCTGGTCAAGGACGTTAGCGTCGATGAACTGCACGACGTCACGCTGGTGGCCTATCACAAGTGGTGCATCACGCGGCGCTTTCTGGCTGCTATTGATACGCACGAGAATACGATCGCAACCAAGGGTGAAAAGCTCAAAAGCTACTCCGGTTGGCCCAACAACACGCGCTTTCACCTGGAGAACTTCAAGGCCGCCCTGGATGCTCCGGGCGAGTGGTTTCTCAGCCGCTCCGGAACGCTGTACTACAAGCCTCTGCCCGGCGAGGATATGTCCAAGGCCCGAGTGGCCGCACCGGCTGCGTCCAAGCTGGTGGTCCTCGCCGGCAAGCCTGAGGCCGGCCAATTCGTCGAGAACATCACGCTCAAGGAACTGACGTTCCGGCACAATCAGGAACTCCTGCCTCGTACGGGTTACGCTCCCTACCAGGCCGCTTATGTCACGGAGGCCGCGGTCATGGCCGATGGCGCCCGGAATGTGACCATCCAGGACTGCGAAGTCGGGAACATCGCCACCTATGGCGTCTGGTTCCGCCGCGGTTGCCGCAATTGCACGCTCGAACGTTCCTATCTCCACGATATGGGTGCCGGCGGCGTCCGCATCGGCGAAGGCCAGATCCGACCGAATGAGAACGAGCGGACCAGTCACATCACTGTGGACAACAACATCATTCGCCAGGGTGGTCGCATCTACACCTCGGCCGTCGGCGTCTGGATCGGCCAGAGCGGTGACAACAATGTCACCCATAACGAAATCGCCGATTTCTACTATACGGGCCTGTCCGTGGGTTGGCGCTGGGGCTATTCGGACAGTCTCAGCAAGCGGAACAACCTCAGCTTCAACCACGTCCACCATCTCGGCTGGTGGGTCCTCAGTGACATGGGGGGCATCTACACGCTCGGCCCGTCCGAAGGGACGAGCATTAGCAACAACATCTTTCACGACATCTACGCCTACTCCTATGGCGGCTGGGGACTCTACACCGACGAGGGCAGCACGGCAATCGTGATGGAGAACAACCTCGTCTACAACACCAAGACGGGCAGCTTCCACCAGCACTATGGCAAGGAAAACATCGTTCGCAATAACATCCTGGTCGACAGCATGCTCCACCAGGTCCAGGCAACGCGCGTGGAAGACCATCTGTCGTTCACGTTCGAGAAAAACATCGTCTCCTGGAAGACCGGTCCCCTGCTGGCGGGCCGATGGAAAGAGGTCCGGGTCGCGATGGACGACAACTGCTACTGGAACGCGGCCGGCAAGAAGATCGATTTCGTCGGCCTGCCTCTCGAACAGTGGCGTCAGACCCTGGGCCGAGACAAGCGGTCGATCGTCGCCGATCCGCTATTCGTCGACCCGGACAACCATGATTTCCACCTCAAGGCCAACTCCCCCGCTCTGAAGATCGGCTTCAAGCCGTTCGACTACACCAAGGCGGGCGTCTATGGCGATCCGGCCTGGATTCGCAAGGCCAATGACGTCGAGTATCCCGCGTTGGAAAAGCCGCCCGGACCGCCGCCTGTGTCGGTCAGAGACGGTTTCGAAAAGACGGCCGTCGGACAGCCCCCGCGCGCCGACCAGGTGCACGTCGAGGGCAAGGGCGACGCCATCAATGTCACCAGTGAAGCCGCCGGCAGCGGCAATCGCAGTCTCAAATTCACCGATGCCGAGGGGTTGCGGTACAGCTACAATCCCCACTTGGTCTATTCCCCCAATCACAGCCGGGGCACGACGCGCTGCGCGTTCGATCTGCGCATTGAGAAAGGCGTCTCGATCAACTTCGAGTGGCGGGACTGGCGCTCCACGCTCTACAGCGTCGGACCCAGTCTCTGGATTAAGGGCGCCGAACTGCAAATCGCCGGCAAGACCGTGCTCGAATTGCCGGTCGGCCAGTGGGTGCATTTCGACGTATCCGCCGATCTGGGCGTCGGCAACAGCCGCACGTGGAACCTGGCCGTTACCCTGCCCGGCCAGAAGGTCAAGGAATTCGCAAAGCTCAAAAATGGCAACAAGAGCTTCGAGCAGTTGACCTGGCTCGGCTTCGTCTCCAACGCCACCACCAAGACCGTCTTCTACATCGACAACCTTCGAATCGACAACGACCTCTGAAATCCAAGAGAATCCCCCGGTTGGAATGTGGAACCTCGCTAGATTCCTCGAATCGGCTTGCCCGGGTCGGGCATCTCCCACGAGGTTTCGCCCGACGCATTGGGGTCGACCGGCAGCAATTCGATGCCCGAGTGATCGTCTCGCACGCGTAGCCGGATCGACCAAATCATGTTGTTCTCGGCATCTTTGCGCCGGTGCCCACCCGTACCGATGTAGGCCAGGTAGACCGAACCGTCGGGCATCAGGCAACTGCGCGAATAACCGTACGTCCTGTCGATGAGAAATCCGCGATCCTTGCCCGCGGCCACCCAGGTATGGCCGCCGTCGGTGCTAAAGATCGCGCGCAGCCCACGGTGATTGTAGGAGCCATAGTGACACAGTAGCGTACCGTCTTTTAGAACCTGCAACGTAGGTGCGAACATCCGAATCCCAAAGGTGACCGGGTCAGTCCACGTCGTGCCGTTATCATGAGACCACGCGATCGCGCCTTCGGGCCGGCTGATTATCACCAATGTCCCGTCCTCAAGCCGCGCCACACTCGGCTCGTGCTGGTCGTGGTCGGTCGCCACTTTCGACAGAAAATGCCAAGTCGCCCCTCGATCCGTCGATCGATACACGGCGGTAACCATCCGGCCCGAGTCTTCCTGTGCTTCACCGGCCAGGAGAATCGATCCGTCCGCCAATTCCAAAGGGGGACCGTCGGTGGCACTCATGGTAAACCCGAGCGGCATCCGGCGAATCTCCTGCTCCCAGGTCTTGCCGCCATCAAACGAACGGCTCACGCCCATCAGAGCCATTTTCCCGGGATCGTTGTCCATGCTGGGTCCGCTCCCGCTCGGGTACGTGAACAGGCTACAGAGAAGTGTTCCGTCGGACAACTCGGAGATAGCCGGATGGCGATCGTCGAAGGGCGAATCCAGAAGCGTTTCCGGCTTGCTCCACGTCACGCCGCTATCAGTCGATTTGGCAATCATCGCCCGACCGCCCGTCGGAGCATCCACATCGGGCATCCCGAGATTGCGATACGTCGATAGTGTCTTCCTATCATACTTCAACGGAGTCGGCAGCGAGGCATGCCAATAACCAGCGTTGAATGCCACCAGCATCGTCCCATCGCGCAACCGCGTGGGGCACTCCCAACCGACGAAACCTCCGTAGCCGGGAAAGGGCTCCGGCTGGTTCACGCCCGGCCCAACGACCATCTTGCGACACTTACCGGCCGGCAAGTGCGATTCGCCGCCTTTGATCATCTTAATCTGAGGCGGTTCCGCCTTCTCGGCGCGAGCCATCGACACACCCAGAAGCCCCAAGATCATAACAGACGCAACAATCCTGACTGGAAGACAGAGCCTGCACTTCATGTTGATTCCCTCTTCATTAGTGGCCGGTAAGAGATCCTTTCGTCTCAAACAAACCGCTCCCGTGCCTGTCGAACAAGGCCAGGCGTGGCCTCGCTAGGCGGCCGATGACAGTATGAAGACAAGTGTCACAAAGGGCAAGAGGAATACATTCGCCCGCGACTCGTCCGTCCGGGCGATATTTCCTCACGCGGGGCAGGCCCCTGGCCTCGCCGGGTGGAGCGAGGTTTGTTTGACAACCGAAGGCGATTTGTCATATACTAAAGGTTTTGTGAGATCGTCAGGAACAACCCGCTACGGTCGGGAGGAATTCGGCCGTACGATATCGCCTTTCTGAATCTATGCTGACAGAGAACCCGCTCTTACAATCGAAATCTCGACCGCCGGTATCGGTAGCCCACGGCCAGGGGGCCTATGGCAACGCCCGGATGGCCCTGCAAGCGATGGACCTCACACCCGTTCAGGGCAAGCGTGTTTTGCTCAAGCCCAACGTGGGCCGGGTCGCCCTCCCGGGTGAGGGGATCACGACGCATCCGGAGATCGTGGCCGCAGCCATCGATGCGCTGCGCGAAGCGGGCGCCGAGGTCGCCGTGGGCGAGAGCCCGATCACCGGCGTCGACGTCATGGAGGCGTTCGCCTCGGCCGGCATCACCGAGATCGCTGAGCAACGCAACTGTCCCCTGCTCGATCTGGACCGTCGCCCACCTGTCGAGGTGGCGCTGGAGCAAGGGCAAGCCTTGCACGCGATCAGGGTCTGCGCCGAAGTCCTCGAACACGACCTCGTCGTATCGATCCCGGTCATGAAGATGCACATGCACACCAGCGTGACCCTCGCGATCAAAAACATGAAGGGCTGTCTCTGGCGGCGCAGCAAAGTGCAACTACACATGTTGCCGCCCGTCGAGGGCAACGATCACAAACCCATCAACATCGCCATCGCGGATATGGCGTCCGTGTTGCGCCCCCACCTGGCCATTATCGACGGCACGATCGGCATGGAGGGACTCGGCCCCAGCGCTGGAGATCCGAAGGCCCTGGACGCCGTGGTGGTGGGCGCCGATGCTTTCGCGGCCGACGCCGTCGCCTGCCAGCTCATGGGCACTTCGGCTGAAGCCGTTCCCCACCTGGCCATCGCGGCCGAGCGAGGTTACGGCCTGATCGATATGGCTTCGATCGACGTCGGCCCGGAACACTGGCGCGATTGGGTCGTTCCCTTTGCCGGGGCGCCCGGCAACATCAGCATTCAATTCCCTGATGTCACGGTATTCGACAACAACTCGTGCAGCGCGTGTCAGTCCACCGTCCTGCTCTTCTTGAAGCGTTATCGCGACCAGTTGTTCGACTACTTCCCCGACATGGATCATCTGAATCTGGCCATCGGCAAAGGCCCTCAAGAGCTGCCCGAAGGGACGCTCTGTATCGGCAATTGCACGCGGAGCCAAAAGGGCGAATGTCCCGTCGTCACCGGCTGCCCCCCGGTCGCCAGTGAAATCCTCAGAGCCCTGACGGGCAAGCCCTCCATCGACAGCAAAGACGGCCGCAGCCCCAAGGCCGACCAGAAAGACCCCTCCTGACCTGTCACGCGCGCGTTTGCGTCAGTCAGCGCGAATCATGAAACGGTCTGGTCGGGGCGTCCGACGTCCCGGAACGGAACTTCCACCTGCTTGCTGTCCAGGAAGACGACGATCGTTTCGCGGTTGCGACGGATACGCTCGACGACGCCCTCGCGTTTGAAGGGAACGACGTAGACGCTGTCCCCTCGGCGCAACGTCTCGATGAATTCTGCATGACGCACGGCCAACGGGGTCGCGGCCGCCAACTCCGAGACGCGCCCGACCACTTCCTTTATCCTGCGAGTCCAGATCTGCGGCGCGTTCTGCATTTCAGCGGCAAAACCGGTCATCAACTCGCGCACGGCCCGCATGGAGCGATCGATCTCATGGTCCGCCTGCTCCTGGAGACGGCGTTGCTCGTCGCGCACCCTCGCCAAACGCTGGCGCATGCGGGCGCGCATCTCTTTTGCATCGTCCAGCGCGCTCTGGGAGGCGGTCCGTTTGCGCTCGGCCTCTTCCCGAATCGTCTGGACCTGGTTGATCAGGTCGCTCGTACCATCCGATTCGGTCGCCAGCAACGACTGGGCCTGCTGAAGCACACCCTTGGGCATGCCCAGACGCTGGGCAATCACCAGGGCGTTACTACTGCCCGGCGTGCCGATCATCAAGCGATAAGTCGGCCGGAGCGTCTCGGTATCGAACTGAACCGAGCCGTTCTCGGCCCGAGCGGCGGTATAGGCAAACGTCTTGAGCTGGCCAAGGTGACTCGTCGCCACCACCCTGCCATCCCGTTGCATCAGGCCGTCCAGGATGGCGGTGGCCAGGACGGCCCCCTCAATCGGATCGGTCCCGGCGCCCAACTCGTCCAGCAGGACCAGTGTCCCCTTGTCGGTTCGAGTCAGAATATTGACGATCTGTCGCATATGGGCTGAGAAGGTGCTCAGGCTCTGCTGGATGCTCTGCTCGTCTCCGATATCTGCATAGACCTGCCGAAAAACAGACAGACTCGACCCGGCCCGCGCCGGGATGTGCATGCCACTCTGCGCCATCAGAGCGAGCAGCCCGATCGTCTTGAGCACCACGGTCTTGCCCCCCGTGTTGGGGCCCGTGACCAACAACAGATCGAAATCGTCACCCAGACGAACATCGATCGGCACAACCTCGTCCGTCAACTGGTCCACCTCACAGCCCTTCTCCCGGCCGGCCCACTGCAGTAGCAGCGGATGACGGGCCTGCCGCAATTCCAGGGCATTGTCCGACCGAATTTCCGGTGCCGTCATCGCATAGGCAATGCTGAAACGGGCCTTGGCGTAGGTCAAATCCACCAGGGCAAGCATCCTGACGCTATCCAGGATAGGCTTGCGCTCGTCCAGGACGAGCTTCGTCAGGTGCCACAGGATGTGATCGACCTCCTTTTTCTCCTCGAAGAGGGCGTCCTCCAGGTCGTTGCTCAGTTCCACCAACGCATCGGGCTCGACGTAGAGCGTCGCGCCGGTGTTCGAGCGATCCAGAACGGTGCCGCGCAGGCTCTGGCGGTAGTTGGCCTTGATGGCCACCACGGGACGCCCATGCCGCATCAGGAACTTCTCGTTCTCCAGGGCCGCCCGCAGATGGGGAGCCGACACGATGCGGGTGAATTCGCGGTGGATCTTCTCACTGAGAATGCCGATCTGCCGCCGAATGTCCTTGAGCCGGTCCGAGGCGTTGTCGCGGACCCGCCGGTCGCTGCCGATGCAACGGTTGATCTCGTCGACGAGCGACTGAAAGTCACCCAGCTTGCGCCCCATCCCAGCCAGGTGGGTGCTCTCCGAAGGCTCCAGGTTCGTCAGGAAGATCCTTAGCCTCCCGCTGGCCGCCAATGTGTCGCTGATCTCCAGCAACTGGGTCGGCTCGAACATGGTCTCTTTCTTGCCAAAGCCCTTGAGCAGCGGATGGATATCCCGCAGGCCGGCCATGGGAACCCGCTCGCCTCGGTCCAGGACCAGGCGCAACTCCGACGTCTCGGCCAGGCGCGTCTTCGTCCAGCGCGAATCGATGGAGGGGTAGAGCGATCGGGCCGCTTCGCGTCCCAACTCACTGGCGGCGAAGGTCCCCAGTGTGTCCCGAACCGCGTTGAACTCCAGCACGCTGAGGGTATGTGGGTCGATCTGCTTGCCGGACATCACCGCGTGCTTTCAACGAACTTGATCAGGTTGTACACGGATCGATTGTGCGGCACCGCGATGCCTTGCTCGTCGGCCAATCTGACGACCGCACCGTTCAGGGCGTCGATCTCCGTCCGCTTGCCGGCGGCGATATCCTGGAGCATTGAGGACTCGTGCCCGGCTGTATCGGGAACCAACTTGTCGTAGAACGTCCTAATGAACCCCTGCGGCGCCTCCCAATGGGTCCGGTAGCCGGCGCTTGTCATGACGGCAAACACCTCGTCGATAATGCTGTTCATCAACGTCTGTGTCGTTGTGTGGGCGGCCAGCGCCCCATAGGGAACGCGGAGAATAGCCCCGAGTGGATTCAGGGCACAGTTGTAGAGCATTTTGGCCCAAAGATCACCGGCGATGTTCATGGCCGGCTCGCACGGAATCCCCCCGTCGCGGATGCACCGACACAGCCCCTCGACCGCCGAGACGTCGGCCGCACTGAGACTGCCTACATGGATGGCATCGGCATGGACGGTAATCTCCACCTCATTGGGCTGATGGCGATGGAAGCCCGTAATCACGCGGGCGTTGTAGATCGATGCCGGTGCGAAGTGCCGGCCAAACAATGAGGCGTTGCCCCAGCCGTTCTGAAACAGCACGAGTCGAATGCTATGACCGGTCGTGTCCCGGTATTCGGCCAGTTTTGCCGCCGCCTGAGGCGAATCGAATGACTTCGTACAGACCAGAACCCAATCGTAGGACTCACCGCCCAACTCAGCCAGGGTGCCGAAGGCGCCAAACGTCCCCGGCTCGGACTCGGCAGATCCGAACAGCCCCGTCCGCACCAAGCCGTCGGCGTGCAAGGCGTCAACCGTCTCGGGCCGGGCGACGATATCCACTCCGCAGCCCGACCGCAGCAAACAACTGGCTATCCCCAATCCGACGGCGCCGCCGCCGTAGATAAGCACACGCATGAAAACCCTTTCTCTCGACTCCCGCACGGCCTGACCTCCAGAGAGCAGGCAACCGTGCGATCCTTCATTTCTTTAGGCCACGCCCAACTTATCGCGCAGGACGTGAAGATTGACGATGTCTTCCTTGTTATATTCGAGCAGCGTGCGCAGCGCCTGCGCATCACGGTGGTTCACGTACTCCCACCACAGCTTCACCGCCATGAACCCGTTCATATCGGCCAATCGGCGCTGTATCCCCAGCCGGGACTCGACAACCTTGAGTCCTCCCTTGAGATCGTAACGCCAACAATCATACATCAGGTCAGTGTGACGAAAACGCGTCTTCAGATCGAGATCGAGCTTGCTCTCGATAAACGGCAGGTCGAAGCGACTTCCGTTGTAGGTGTAGACCTCGTCCACGCCATCCAGCAGGCCCAGAACCCCGTCGGCACCGATTCGATCGCCCACGAGCTGTCCGATCTGTTGTTGGGTGCCCCTGAAGGTTGCGACCCCGATAACGGTCAGATCGCAGTGCCGGGCACTCAATCCCGTCGTTTCGATATCCAGGTATCCGTAGCATTTCATCACGATGACCTCACCCTAAATAACTGGCTTTCCCTTGCCAGCCAGGATGTCCACATGTTCGTCACAGAACTCTTTCCTGCCGCATTCGGGGCAGTACGCCCCCCGCCAGATTCGATCGAACTGATCGGCCACCTGCTCGATGATGGCCACCTCCGTGGTGACGATCCCGGACTCGAAGTTCCGTCGCCGGTCGCTCTTGGCGCCCACGCCGGCGCCGGTGAGATTGGCGCTGCCGGTATAGGCGAAGCGGCCATCGACCACCGCACATTTCAGATGCACGCGGGGGCACAACATCCGTTCGAGTCCACGCAGAAGGTTCGGATAGCGATCGAAGTCCCGCCTAAAGATCGGCCCGGGCTCCTTGGCGTGCAGCAGACGGACCTCGACGTTTCGGGCCACCAGATCCGACAGCACTTCCAGAAACGGGACCATGCGGCCGGTCTTGTGGACGTGCAGGTCCTTCAGATCGGCGGTGGCCAGCCAGAGCTGGCGCCGCGCTTTGGGGACGGCCCCGCAAATCACTTCTTCGTAGATGTCCCTATCCGTTACAAACTGCAGCATCGCACTCCATCGCCACGAGCATACTCCTGTCCTTAGGTCGAGTCAGTCTAACGGTTTCGGTCGGAAATGACAACATTGAGGTCGCCGATGCATCGTACCGGTGGCGCCAGCCCCCCTGGATGGCGATATTTGTCTCTTTCCAGAGAAAGAAAGAGATTTCTCTGCCCATCAAATTTGGATTTTGCACGGGGCGTGTTAAACTCTATGTAAGGACGATCATATGAGCGGATCGGTTGCCGATAAAATGTCGGCCAAGACGCGAAGAATCGTCACTCTTGAAGGGGGATCGCTGATGGGAATGCAATATCTCGCCGAGCAGGCACTTCTGGTGACACTGCCCAAGCAGCCGCATTTGGGCAACGAACTGGAAATTGCCATTCGCCTGACCAGCGCCCATCTCACCCGTGATGTCCTCGTGGATTTCTCGCTCGTCTCCATGATGTCCTCGGGGACGCTCTCCGAACTGATGATCCTGGAGAGAAAGCTCGGCGAGCATGGCCGGCAGTTAATCCTGTGTTCCGTTCCGGCATCGATCCGGGAGATCTTCCGGCGTGTGGGGCTCGGAGGCCTGTTCCGGTTCGCCGAGGACCAGTTTGCCGGCCTGCAATCCGTCAAGCAGAGCCGGTGTTACCAGGACTGACAGATGTGACGCCGATCGAGGTCACCCCGTCAACCACCGATCGATGATCTCGTCGATCGCCCCGGGCAGAACGCCCACCATCCAGGCCAGATCGACTACGGTGAAACGGCGACGCATTTCGTGCATGTGCAGCGCCGCGGCCTTCAGAGACGAGCGTGAGCAGCCGATATCGGCCGCGGTGACCGCCCCGCCCACTCGTCGGAGCCAGTCGTGAATCGTGCTCGGCCGCTGGGCCACCGTCGCCAGCGACGTCCGGAGTTGGTCCCAGGCGCCCTTGCTCGCCAGGCGCTGCGCGACGATCTCCAGACTGGCCTGTTTGGCCGCGTATTGTGCGCTCACTGCGTCGACCAGCGACGGGGTCTTCCAGAACTCGGCGTCAATGCCGGCCGGCGGGCGTTGCAGACTGGGACTGTCCAACGCCAGAATCCGCTCGTACAGCGCCGCCGAGACAATGGTGCCGATCCCGACCTGGCGCCCATGCAGGTCATGGGGCCGCCCCCGTACGTCACTGACCATATCCAGCGTGTGGCTCAGCAGGTGCTCGCCCCCACTGGCCGGAGCGCTGGTCCCGACCAGCGTCATCGCGATCCCGCTCCAGAAAAGCGCCTCGAACAGCCCATCGATGGCGCGAGGCTTCCCTTCGGCGATGTCCTCGGGCCGCTCCAGGTAGAGCGGTTCCAGGCCAGCCACGATCCCGGCGCAGAAGTCACAGTAGTATTCGTCGAGCAGCAGATGGTTCAGCACCCAGTCCGTGTTGCTCTGGTACTTGGCGATCGTGTCACCAAAGCCGGCGGTCGTCATTTCACGTGGTGCCGTCGCAATAATGGCCGGCTCAGCCACGACCGCGACAGGGGGCCGAGCCTCAACCAACACCTTGACCCCGGCCACCTTCGCGGCCACGTTGGCCGCCGCGTAGCCGTTCATGGACGCCGCCGTCGCAACAACCACATAGGGCACACCCAGCTTGAAGGACGACCACTTGCACAGATCGTTAATAACCCCGCTGCCGACAGCCACCACCAGGTCGGGCCGCATGGCTCGCATTCGAGCGATTACCTCGCTCACCGTGACATCGTCACAGACCGGCCCGCCCGTCTCTCTGTCGGGGACAATGATCGATTCTGCCTTCAGTCCCGCGCGGCACAGCGTTTCACTGACGCGCTCGCCACACACGGTCCAGGTGCGCGCATCAGCCATCAGGGCAATCCGGCCTACAGGGCTGGGGGCCAGAGAATCCCGGATGACCTCCGGGAGTTGCTCGCACGCGCCGGCCTCGTAGAGAAATCGGCGCACCGGCACCACGTGCTCGCGGCCGCAACCGCAACGAAAACGCTCACCCAATAACCTCGATAGTTCCATCACCAGCGATCCTAACTAATTAAGTACCAAGTCAGCAGCAGTGTAGAGCGCCCCCGCCCTCCGGTCAATCGCCATCTCCATCCACCGGCGACCCAGAAGAGCGCTGGACAAGGCCGTACGTTGCGAATAGACTCTCAGCCTCAAGGATTTCGATATGCTGTTGTCTTTTCTCTGAAAGGGGCGCTTCCGATGAGACACTCTGCTCTAATCCTGGCCATCTTCTCTATCTCACTGCTGGGCGTGACATGCAGCGCTTCTGCGGAGGTCGGTGATATCCCGCTGCCCGAGCACCCGCGCCCCGATTTCCAGAGGGCCCAATGGCTGAACCTCAACGGCGCGTGGGACTTCCGCTTCGACAAAGACGACGTCGGCCTCGACGAAAACTGGAGCGCAGGCGACACCAAGTTTCCGCTTCAAATCACCGTCCCGTTCCCCTGGGGTTCCGAGCTTTCCGGCGTGGAGAACCAGGCGGATATCGGCTGGTACAGACGAACGGTTCGCGTTCCGACCGCCTGGAAGGGTCAGCGCGTCTTCGTGGTGGTTGGCGCCTGCGACTGGCTGACCACCGGATGGCTGGATGGGCACAAGGTCGGCGCGTTCCAGGGGGGATACACCCCCTTTGAATTCGAGCTGACCGACCACGTCAAATGGGGACAGGACCAGCAGTTCATCCTACGCGTCGACGACCTGCCCCACCGCTTCAAGCTCAACGGCAAGCAGGGTTACGGCCAGGCCAAGGGCATTTGGCAGACGATCTATCTGGAAGCGCGTCCCGAAGTCGCTCTGGACACGATACAATTCATCCCCGACATCGACGCCAAGAAGGTCACCGTCAGCGCGACTCTCGATTCGCCGGCGCCGAGCGGGATGCAGCTGAAACTCTCGTTTAACTCGAAGGCCGTTGAGGAGGTCGAGATCGACAAGGGACAGCGTGATGTCACGGTGACCGTTCCGATCAAGAATATGAGGCTCTGGTCACTTGAGGATCCATATCTCTACGAGGCCAAGGCGGTACTGTCGGGCGGTGACGCCACGGATACCGTCTCGACCTACTTCGGGATGCGCAAGATCAGCGTCACGAAACTCCCGGGGACGGATTATCCCTATGTCGCCCTGAACAACAAGCCCATCTATCTGAAGCTGGCGCTCGATCAGGCCTATCATCCCGAGGGATTCTACACGTTCCCGAGCGATGCGTACATGCGCGACGAGATTCTGCGATCGCGTCAGATCGGCCTCAACGGACAGCGCATCCACGTCAAGATCGGCATCCCGCGCAAGCTCTACTGGGCCGACAAGCTGGGCCTGTTGATCATGGCTGACGTCCCCAACAGTTGGGGGCAGCCCGACGCCAAGATGCGAAGCGAAACCGAAGTCGCCCTGCGCGGTATGCTGAAGCGCGACTTCAATCATCCCTGCATCTTCAGTTGGGTCGTCTTCAACGAAACCTGGGGCCTGAAGACCAAAGACAAGGGCTACACGCCCGAGACACAGAACTGGGTCGCCTCTATGGTCAAGCTGACCAAGCAGCTCGATCCCACGCGACTGGTGGAAGACAACTCGCCCTGCAACAACGACCACGTCCTGACCGACATCAACACCTGGCACGCCTACCTGCCCGGCTACAAGTGGACCGAGCACCTGGACCAGGTCTGTCGCGACACCCACGCCGGCTCGAAGTGGAACTACATCGGCGGTCGCACCCAGGGGACCGAACCGCTGCTCAACAGCGAGTGTGGCAACGTCTGGGGCTACAAGGGCAGCACGGGCGACGTCGACTGGAGCTGGGACTATCACCTCATGATGGACGCCTTCCGGCGGCATCCCCAAGTCGGCGGCTGGCTCTACACCGAGCACCACGACGTGGTCAACGAGTGGAACGGATACTGGCGCTTCGATCGCACCGAGAAGTACACGGGCATGGAAGACCTCATGCCGGGCATGACCCTGCGCGATCTGCACGGTGACTTCTATGTCGCTCTGGGCGAAGAACTCTGCACCGAGGTCAAGCCCGGCGCCAAAGTGACCGTGCCACTCTACGCGTCCTTCCTGACGGATAGCCATGTCGGCCAGACGTTGATTCTCAAAGGCACACTGCGCGGCACAGACAGCTTGGGCCGCGAACGGTTCTATGGTCGGATCCGACGCAACGTTCCCTATCGCGCCTGGAAGTGCGGCGCCCTCAAGCCAGCCCAGGTCACCATGCCCGACCATCCGGCCGTGATCGTCCTGGGCGTTCAGCTCGAAGACAAAGCAGGCACGATCCTCGCCCGCAACTTCACGACGTTTGCCGTCCGCGACGGCGGCCAGCCCCGCGAGGAGACTCTGACCGAGCGCGGGCGAAAGATCAAAGTCGTCCGCATTGCTCCCAAGAGTTTCGCCAAGGCTCAGTGGCTCGTCAAACAGTGGGACGTCTTCGGCGGATTGAAGGTCAACGGCGCCGGCGCGGGATTCTTCGAGTACCACGTCCCCTGGCCGGCCGATCTGAAAATCAAAGACATCGAAGTCGCCAGTTTCCGAGCCGAACTGTCCGCTAAGCAACTCTTCGGCAAGGACAAAGAAGGCGCGGACAAGCAGGAAGGCAACTTTATGCTGGGCAAGGGCACACACGATCCGAGCCTGAACCCGAATTCCTATCCCATGACGGACGAGCAGACGTACGCAAGTGCCGTTCGCCTGCGCATCGGCGGTCACGTGGTGGGTGTCTTCGACCTGCCCGACGACCCGGCCGACCATCGTGGGATTCTCTCCTGGCAGGCCCAGAAGCGCGACAACACGCTGACCGAAGCCGGCTCCTATGGCTACCTCGTCACCGCCGACATCCCAAAGCAGGCTCTGCGCCAAGCGGCCAAGACGGGAACCCTCATCGTACGCCTGGAAGTGGACAAAGCGGTCCCCGGAGGCCTCGCCATCTACGGCGAGCGATTCGGGCGCTTTCCGTTGGACCCGACACTGGCGTTCGTATTCAAATAGCAGAGAGCGGCACACCACATGCGCCTCATGGCGTCGGCATCCATTTGAGTTTCGCAATTTGAATGCCCTTGAGAGAGGGCATCAAGGCGGCGATATAGTACTGCCTTTGGTGCAAGACGATCTCCGGCGCCGCTACGGGGAGGGTCGCGATTCGGAAACGGTCGTGGCCTACGCCGAAGTTGAGCGGATTCGGTGACGCGTACTGCGTGTTGAGGCTGGGCACGCCGTAAAGTTGATTGCGAAACAGGTAGAAGAGTCCATCTTTCTGTACGACGAACGGACACTCCGCGTCGCCACCGAACCAGTTGCATTGCGTGCTGGCGACGCCGCCGGCCGAGACCATCATCGACTCGCTCCACTGCCGCAGATCGTGTGAGGTCCGACAGAAGATGGCGGATTCGTACTTGGCGTCTTTCAGGTGCCCCATGTAGTAGCAATAGAAAAGATTCCCAGTCTTCAGAACCATGGCATCGCGCGCCTGAGGGTAGGGACCGGCAAAGAGATCCGGCTGTCCTTTCTCGTTGAGAACACGCTTAAAGGTCTTGCCATCCTCGCTCTGCGCCAGGCAGATACGATTCCAGTCCCCGTAGACCATGTAGTAAACGCCGTCTTTCTGGAAGACGTGCGGCGCCTGCAACCCGCCCAGGGATTCCCCCAGGGACGGATCAGCCTCCATGGCAATGCCCATCGGCTTCCAGTCGGTATCGGTGAGCGTCTTGCCTTCCCAGCGATAGAACAGCCGCGTGTGGCCGCCGCACTTCGTATGCCGAATACACGACCATATCTGCCAGGTCCCATCGGCCGCCTGCCAAATGCCAAAATCCACCGGCTGTTGCTTCTCGCTCGTATAGGGTCCCAGGTCGGGATCTCCCGCCACGTGCCACCATGGACCGTCGATGACAGGACGCTCGGGACCGGCCGCCGAGCAGGGAAGGCAAGCCTGGCAGAGAACAAACAGCACGGTCAAGAAGGCAATGAGTCTACTTTCCATTTCGTTGGACTCCAGAGATCAGTTTCACCGGTCCGAGCAAGCCCGACTCCAGCAGCGGGGTCTCCTTCCAGGGCGCCTGCCAGGTCAGGGACTTGTCGATATTCGTCCGGCAGTACTGCTTGCCGTCCGGCGACTGCGCATCGCCCACCAGCCGGTTCGACCAGGTATTGGCAACCTCGACCACCAGCTTGTTGTTTCCAGGCCGAGCCGCCTCGGTAATCTCTACGCGGAACGGCGGTTTCCAGACAATCCCGCAACTTGTGCCATTGACATACACCTCAGCCAGAAATCGCACCCGCCCCAGATCGAGGAACAGCCGCTCGCCCTCGGCAAGCTGATCGACATCGAACTCATTGTGGTAGCTGGCGACTCCCGAGAAGTACCTAACGCCTTCCTCTTCACCGTCCGTCCACGAGACCAGTTCCTCGAAAGACTTCGATGCCGGCGCGCCCCAACCGGCGGGGAACCGCACGTCCCAAGGCCCGCCAACAACACGTCCACCCTTTGACGTCGCCGTGCCACTTCCGTCCGGTTCCGTCAGATCGTCGTTCTTTCCGAAGACCACGAAGACACTGCCATGGGGCGGCAAGTCCAGGCGCATCTGTGTCAGCCCTTTGCGGCCCTGCTGAGATTGACAGGCCCGAATCTCGCCCGTATCGGGCATCCACAACTGCGGTGTCCGATTCCCCGCCCTGAAGGAGCAGAATGCTGACTGCCAATACTCTGTTCGGTTGCTCACGAAGTAGATGGCCGTCTCCCCCAGCCTGCGATGGATGTAATCGATCGGATATGCACTTTCGCTATGGGGAACCACGGCGGCAAAATCGGGGGATCTTCCTCGGTCCCTCAAGATTGTCTTCAAGTCCCTGCCCCAGATGATCTTGCCCTTGCCGTAGGCGTGTTCCTTGCGGGTCTTTCCATCGCAAGGACCCCACAGTCGCTCGGCGATTCTGCGAACCTCGGCGTCTCGATGCTCGTGGTCCGCCAGACCATTGGAGCGCGTTGGCTTGGGACCAACGACAGTGGCGCCGTCGGTCACCATCCGCTCGATCTTCTTCAAGACCGCCAGGTCAATGTCCTCCCGCTCGGGCAGGACCAGCAACTCGTAGCTCATCCCGTCGGGCAGTGTCATGCGACCATCCTCGACGCGCATCCGTGTCAGGACAACCTCGGCGTTGGCGACATCGTAGTCATACCCGAAACCGAGCGACAGATCGATGTGCTTGGGAGGAACGAAGTTGAAACCCTGATCGCCATAATAGTAGCACACGTCCGCCACGAAGAGCCCCTGCTGGAGCATGTAGGAACACCGCGACAGATAATCAATCCAGGGCTTGGCCTTGGGCCACCAGGCCAGGGACGGGCCCATGTGCGTGCCGGCGTGATAGACCCAGCCCGGCCGGTCGGTCGCCGACGGATTGTGCGCCGAGGTGTGGAAGGTGAAGTGGTTCGCCCCGCCGCAGAAAGCGCGATCGGCGATCGGCTTCAACTCGAACGGACCGTCCTGCCAGTGACGCCAACTCGTGAACGCCTCCATGTCGACCAGCCTCTTGCCATAGACGTGGGCGGCGCAGGCGGTCTCCTTCACCACCCAGACGTCATGGTCTTTCCAAAACTCACCACGTGGGATATCCAATGCGCCCAACGCCTTGAGCGCATCGACGGGCACCTGATGCAGTGGCGGCCCCGGCCCTCCCGCTTCGGCGCACAGCAACAGGCCGTGCTCGTTGGACAACTCCGCTCCTGCCCTGTAGAACGCATCGACCAGCAGATCGCCCAGCGTCTTGCGGTAGTCGTAACGGAATCGCGCCGTGACCTCGTGGTTCTCGACCACACAACCGGCCAGCACGGGAAGGAACCGCGCCATGTCATAGCCCCGACGTTTCTCGAATTGGGCGAGAAACTCCGGCGTCCAGGTCGAGCCGCTCAGTTCGTAGCTGCACACGTACATCTGTTTCAGGGCGGTATCGCGGAAGTCGCCAAGTTCACCATGCAGCTTGTCGAGCAGATACTGGAAGTGAAACTTCGTCGCCTCGGCGTTGAAGTGATCGATAGCCAGTCCGCCCGATTCGGGGCTGGGCAGCCGCAGCGACAAACCCGTATTCGCACAAACGAAACGCATGATCGTCCACGCGCCAGCCGGAACATCCCAATCGAGATGCCCCTGGGCGTCCACCCGATCCGTCAAGTCGACAATCGCATCGGTACTCTCGATGGTCATCTCTGCCACCGGGCCTCGCGCCGGCACGGCCAGGATCGCCACGTCCTTGACGTAAGCGGGCCGGCCATCGGGACCGCGCGGCGCCCGCTTGGGCAGGGTGGGCATGGGCAATGGTTCGGTCAATCGCTTTGGTCCTGTCACCGTCACTTGGTTGTGATAGAGCCCCATGCTGGCATACTCCGGTGGTACCCAGGGCCCGCCGCAGTTCCAACTGCTCGATGTTGTCAGTCCGACCTCCATACCGAGTCGCGTCGCTTCGCGCACCGTATGGCCGATGGCGTCCAGTGATTCAGGGCCCATGAACGCCGGACCGCTCGGTACGATCCCCTTGGGATCACGCGCCCCCACGTCGAAGATGTACAGGCCTCCGATGCCCTTGGCCTTCAGTTCCTCCAGTTCTTCGGACATCCGATCCTTGTCTGTCAGACCGTTCACCCACGTCCAGTACACCGAAGGTCGCGCCGACAGCGGCGGATCGCGAAAGCCCTCGATCGGATCGGCCAGCGCACTCGGGCCTGCGGCCCCGCGGACAAGGAGGACGAAGCCGTGCCCATCCACAGAGATCGCATCATCGGAGGGGACCGCCCCTGTCACGGTCTTCCACGGTTCCGACCCGACCAACCCCAGTTCAGACCAGGCGACCTGGCACGCACGCTCGCTACCATTGAAGATCGCTAGCGCCTGCACCCCGTCGTGCTCGCGCCGAAACGCCACCAGGCGCCGCGCGTCGTCGGCCAGGAGCACTGTGAATGTGCCTTGTCGCAAAGCGGGGTAGTCGCGCCGCCACTGTGTCACCCTGCGATAGAACGTCAGCATCTCGGTGTCGGGCTCGACCGTATCGGCCGGACGAGACAGGCCAAACGGGTGGGCCCGTTCGGTCGCATATGACAGGTCGTCCCACACCATGGGCTTGCGGCAATCGGGGTCGTCCGCCCCCCACATCCCTACCTCATCCCCATAATAGATGTACGGAGCACCGGGCGCGAGGAACTGGAACGCGACCATCTGCTTCCAGCGTCGTTTTTCGGCGGCGTTCGGCTTGTGGACCTTGTATGCGCGGTTGCTCTGCAGATTGGCGCCGTGGTCCTGGCGATGCTGAGGATTGACCACCGCCGAACCGACGCGGGACGTGTCGTGGGAGCCCAGAAGGTTCTGCTGGTCCAGACTGCGCCGGTATCCATAGTCACGATGGATTTCGCCCAGCCGTTCGACCAAGGTCGTAGCTGTGATCGGCTCGGGCTGATTGAAGAACTGATACGCCGCGTCTCCGAACCGATAGTTCATGACGGCGTCGAACGCCCCGTCGAGCCAGGGCTGGGCGTTCTTGTAGGTGCATTGCTCGTAGTCGTCCCACCAGATCTCACCGGTGAGGTACGCCTCTGGGTTAATCGCCTTGACCCAGCCGCGAAACTCCTTCCAGAATGCGAGTGGCACTTCGGCCGCCACGTCGAGTCGCCAGCCGTCGATGCCATCGGAGGGATCGCCATCACCGTTCGGGTCCATCCAGCGTCGCAGCACCGCGCGGATGTGGTCCTTCACCTCGGGATGGGGTCCGCGCTCGTCCTTGCGGAATTCGGGCAGGTCCTTGATCCCGACCCAACCCTGATAGTCGAATTCATCCTCGGTCGTCGCCAGGTCGTCCCAGCGCGAGATGTGAAACCATTTGGCGAAGGGGCTATCCGACCCCTCCCGCCGGGCTCGCTGAAACGCCCAGAACGGAATCCCGACGTGGTTGAACACGCCATCGATAATGATCCGCATGTCACGCTTGTGGACCTCGGCGATCAGTTGCAGAAACAACCGATCGGCGGCGCTCCAGCGCCAGGTTGCGACATCGGAGGCATCTTCAGCCGCAAACAGCGCCAGATCGCCCTGCGGGTCGGGCCCGAAATGCTTGTCGATGTGGTGATACATCGTCGCGCCGTACTTGTGCAACGACGCCGACTCGAAAACGGGGTTCAGGTACAGCGTGTTGACGCCCAGGTCCTTGAGGTAGTCCAGCTTGTCGATGATGCCCTGCAGATCGCCCCCATAGCGGCGCAGTTGCGCGTGGACGTAGAAGCCCTTGCCATCGGTCTCCCAAGGCTGCAACTGGTACCAATCCGAGGTCCAGGGTACGACGTCCCAACCGTCGGGCACGAAGTACGGCCAGGTCCCTTCCAGGCTGGCCCGCGTCGGGTCGTTGGTCGGATCGCCATTGCGAAACCGCTCGGGGAAGATCTGATACCACACGGCATCGGCAAACCAACTCTCCGCCGCCCCGGCGGTGACACCGAACAGCAGTACAAGAACCAACGTCCGTCTTGCCCACGAGAAATCCGTCATTAGCCATGCCCTCGCAAGTCGCCATATATGCACGGACCGATGGTCCCTGGTCCCATCCGATCCGCCTGCGAAGATACCAAAAATTGGGTTCGTTTGGGTTCGTTTTTCCAATCGACCCCCGTTTCCAGGCCAAAACGGTTGAAATTGGGTTCGTTTTGCATAATTACCCCTCCTGCCGACCGCGGCGTGCGAGGCCAAATCAAAGGTCAAAAGGCAAAGATCAAACTTGCGGAATGCCCGCCTCGCGGGCATGACTTCCTCAGTTTTGCATTCTACACTTTGCATTTTGATCTCCTTTCTCGGCATCAGCCGAGAAAGACTCCCCCTCCATAAAAGGGGCGAAACTGCACGTTCTTTGCGAAAAAACCAAAAACCGCCGCAGACCCGAATCACGCAACTGCTTGCCGTGACAACAATAAAGAAAGTTTTCCATGTCACCGGTTTTTGCTTCTAAAGCGCTGCACGTTCTTTGCGAAATGACGCCTTCCGGCGTCACTCTGAGCGCAGTCGAATGGGCCTGTCCCTGGGGTGACGATGTCGCCGCACCAAGTCACCGAGGTCCGAAATCCTGCGATTAGGCTTGTCGGAATCGTAGAAATGTGGCAGGGTATGTAGGTCTATGGAGAGCATCAGATTAGACGCGTCCCTGTGCGGAAGGGACTCATGAGAGACTAGCCGAGAAGGAGAGTGTCAATTCGTTGGTGGGCGTTGTGCCCCGCTACGCGAGCCGGTTCGGTCGTTGCGGCCTGGAAACAGGAGGAGGAGTGATATGAGAACAGTGCTTTCGATCCGTCCGTCGGTCACCTTACACACAGCGGCATTCTGTCTGGCCCTCTGGTGGGCCGCGACCGCCGGCGCCGCGACGCAAATCGCGCCGAATCCGAATCCATCCGGGAATCTGATCACGATCGGTAATGACAACGCCTTCAACGATGCGGACTATTACAACGACGGCGACATCAACGTCGAGGGTCTTCTCCAAAACCGGCATCTGTTTGAGAACAATGGAGACATCTTGATCTACAAGCGCCTAAGCTCCTATCTCGGCATGATGAGCAACTACGGCTGGCTCGTTAACAGCGGCTTCATTCACATCGGCACAGACACGGACCATACGGGCCGCTTCATCAACGATCGAGGTCGCACCGTTGACAACACTCAGACCATTGTCAACCTGTACGGCACCGTCGAAAACCACGGCACCGTCGAAAACCACGGCACCATCAACAACTCGTGGATCCTCAGAAACCACGACCTCCTTGAGAATCTCGGCTCCGGCACCATCGTGAACAACGCCACCGGAACGCTGCTCAACACCAATGACGGCATCCTCCGCAACGCCGGAACGATCAATAACTACGGTGAGTTCAAGAACTTTCACTACCCCGAGCATGGGAGTACATCCAGCACGGTCGAGAACACCGGCACGATCAACAACTACGCCTCCGGCACACTCACAAACTTCGCAGGCGGCGGCGTCAACAACGATAAACAAATCAACAACCTTGGCACACTCAACAACAACGCCGGCGCCACCTTCAACAACAACACCGCCGGCACCCTCCACAACACCGGCACACTCAACAACTCAGGCACGCTCCGCAACTACGAGTACGGCGACATCTACAACTCCGGCACCCTCCACAACACGGGCGCCTTCAACAACAACAACTCCGGCGCCGTCGAAAATCAGGCCGGGGGCATCCTGATCAACGACGGCACGTTCGACAATACATTCAGCACGTTCAACAACTATGGCACGGTTCAGGGCACCGGGACGTTCATCGGAACACTGAACAGCGGCTCCGGGACGATCGCGCCGGGCAATTCGGCCGGGACGATGACCGTCGAGGGCAACTTCCTCCTCAGCGATGGCGGCACCCTGGCGATTGAGATCGGCGGCTTCGACGCTGGCGAGTCTGATTTCCTGGACATCAACAGCGGCAACTACACCGCCGGCACGGCCTCTCTGAGGGCCGGCTCGACGATCAGCTTCTCGTTCCTGGACGGCTACGACATCATCACCGATATCCCCGATTACGGCGACAGCCTTTCCTGGCTGTTCCTCGATACCGAAGGAGGGATCAGCAACTTCCTCTCGTCGATCAGCTTCGATCTCCTGGGCACCCCTTCGGGCTTCGACTACCGCGTCTACCAGGAAGGCAACGGCCTCTGGTTCGAGGCAACCAACGTCGTCCCGCTGCCCGGCGCCGTCCTGTTCGGCCTGCTCGGTCTGGGCTCCTCCGGCTGGCTGATCCGCAGAAAGGAGCGAATCAGCGACCGGGTTGCACCGTCACGGCGGGCGTAAACAGCAAATCCAGCAAAGCTTTAGTTCAATAAAGGAGATGAGGCCGATGAGAAGACACCTGATAACACTCCTGGCAGTTATGAGCGTCCTGGTTGCCGGCGATGTCGGCCGGACCTGGGCGGACTTCGGGACCAACATCACCATCAGCGATCTGAATTATGACGGCACCGCCTGGCATGGTGACTATGAAGACCAGGAAGTCGAACCCGGGGTGACCGACGGTCAGCAGTGGGACCTGGAAGGGTTCTACCTCGACGGGACGCAGCTTGCCATGGTCGGCGGCTTCGACTTCGTCAATGGTCAGGACGAGGGAGGCCATTGGGACGCCGGGGACATCTTTGTCGACATCGACGGCGACGCAGTCTATGGCGACATCCACAGCGGCACCAATGGCAACAGAACCGTGCAGAACACCTTCGGTTACGACTATGTCCTGGATCTGAACTTTTCAAGTCTTACCTATGAGGTGCGTGCCCTGAATGCGGACTCCCGCACCCAAACGGCCTACTATGCGGAAAACCAGGGATCGAGCCCCTGGCGCTATTATGACGGCGGCGTCCTGACGGGCACGGGAAGCATCGGGTACGCAACGGGTGTCAGTGACGCCGATGCTAGTCTCTTAGGCGGCCTCCATAACGCCGTTATCATCGACACGCCTTTTCTACCCTGGAGCACGAACGACATCACCGTCCATTTCACGTACCAGAGCGGGGCCGACAATCTCATGGGCCATCACGCGGCCGTCCCGGTGCCCGGCGCAGTGGTTCTGGGTGTACTCGGTCTAAGTTCCTCCGGCTGGCTGATCCGCCGCCGGCAACGCAAGGGTCTGGATGTGACCATTGGCTGACAGACTGTGCATGCCACTGCTCGCGCAGACCGTTGCGCGGTATCGGGTAGAACGAAACTCCCGAGTCCCGGTTCTTGAATTGGGGGGCACGTTGTCGTAGTGTGTATGGCAATGACAGCTCTCTAGGAAAGGAACCAGGATGGTGGAGTCTGCGTTGACGCGGCGGGAATTTATGGGGGCTTGCGCCGCCCTCGGTGTCGGGGGGGCTGTGGCGGGAATCGCTCGCGGTCAGAATCGAATGCGGTCTCACTGGGCGGGGATGCGGCACGATCCCGTGCGGCGGTTGATCTCGGGCACGCCCGATCTGGACGCGATCCGAGAACTCTTCCCCGGCACAGTGAGTGAACCCGCGTTCGATGCGAAGCTGATCGCCGAAAACATCAAGCAACTCAAGACGACCCCCGCCATCGAGACGGGACACCCCTTCCTGGACCTGTCGGTCAAGACGGGCCTGGCTCATATCGACGCCACGTTCAAAGGCGACCACCCCAAATACGGCGTGGGTACCTACGCGGGCGATCAGCACGATGGATTTCCGCCGACGATCATCGCGGCGGTGGACGCCCTCTCGGCCTGGGGGCTGAACGACCGGGCCGAGCGATTGTTCAGCTATTGGCTGGAGCATTTCATCAAGGCCGACGGGACGATCAACTACTACGGGCCGTCGATCTCCGAGTACGGCCAGCTTCTGCACACAGCCGCCCTGCTGGCCGAACGGGCCGGCGCGGGAGCCTGGTGGCAGGAGCGGTTCGATGCCCTCGACGGCATCGCCGAGCATCTTCTCCGACTGCGGGCCGACGCCGAGAAGGATGATGGACTGATCTCAGGGGCGCCGGAGGCCGACACGCGCAAGGACGTCGGCAAGTACTTCCACAACAACGCGTGGGTCGTCAAGGGATGGCGCCGCTGGGCCGAACTGTGTGAACGCGAAAAAGCCAAGCCGACGACCTCGATCGGAACCACGCGAAAGATGGCGACCGCCCTGGCGTTCGACACCCTGAGCGCTATCGACAGAGCATGGCCTCGTGATCCATCCGACTGGTGGCTGCCCGCCCAAGTCAAGGTTCCGGAGCGACCTGCGTCTATGACCGGGACGAGAGAGGCCTCGTACACGAACTATCGCTACTGGCTCGAGCTGCTTTCGAGCGGCCTGTTGCCGGCCAAGATGGCGCATCGGGTGGTCGAGGCCCGGCTGGCGGGCGGTGGGCAGTTCTGCGGCATGACGCGTTTCGCCGGTCACCTGGACGACTGGCCCCTGGCGGATTACCTCTATGGACTGTGGTCGCTGGGCCGCAAGAACGATTTCCTGCTGAGCCTGTACGGACACGTCGCCTATCACCAGGCAAGGGGACATCTGACCGCCTACGAACAAGTCTCTTTCCCGCCCGGCAAGCGGGTCGCCGATTGCTGCCTGCCCTGCCAACTTGTCGCGGCCCGGGCGGCGCGATTGCTGGTGAAAGCATAGCGGAAGTGCAAGCGGCTCAGAGGCGTCCGCTGCGGATAATCGAGATGATCAGCCAGACGCCGATGATGGCCGCGATGATGTAGCCGGCGATGCCCATCGATTGCAGGCGGAACAGACCGAGCACGGTCCCCTGCTGGGGCACGAGCATGCTCGAAGCGACCAGTAGTGCGGAGATAATCAGCGCGAAGCTGATTCGGTTCGAGCCCTTGTCGACGGTCTTGCTCAGATTCTCCAGGTGTTCGTGGTGAACGCGGACCTGGAACTTGCCCTGCCGGAACTTGGTCAGGATCACGTTGATGTCATCGGGCAATCGCGAAGCGAGGTCCCCCGCGTCCTCCAGGGCACGGCGCGTTTGACGCAACACGTGTTTGGGCTCGAACTCGTGCAGGGCCGCCCGCCGGGCATAGGGCTTCAGGGTCTCCATGATGTTGAAGTCAGGGTCGAGCGATCGGGCGAAGGCCTCAATCGTCACTAGGCTCTTGAGCATCAAGGTGAACTGGGCCGGCGGTCGGACGTAGTTGGACCGAAACAGATCGAAGGTCTGCGAGACGACGGGCCCGAACGGGATGTTCCGCAAAGGCAAATCGCGGTGGCTGTCCAGAAACTGCTCCATCTGGGCCGTGAGTTGCCCAACGTTTGTCCTCTCGTGTAGCATTTCGTCGCGCCCCAGGGCGCGGACGATCCGCGCCGCCTCGTTGTCCACGATTGCCAGCAGGACGTCATTGAAGAGACGCCGATCCTTAGAAGACAGCCAAGCGACCTGCCCAAAATCGATGGGCGCCAGGACGTTGTCGGGCAGAAGGAAGAAGTTGCCCGGGTGAGGATCGGCGTGGAAAAAGCCCAGTTCGAAGACCTGCCGCATGACGAATGCCGCCCCGCGCGACGCGACGACCCGGGGATCGAAGCCCAGCTCGGTCAGCATCTCGGGCCCCACGGGTTTGATCCCGTCGATGTACTCCATCGTCAGGACACCCTCGCTGCAGTAGGCTTCGTAGACGCGGGCGACGTGGACTGTCGGGTCCTCAGCGAAATTCTTGCGAAAACGCAACTGGCTACGGCGCTCGTTGGCCAGATCGGTTTCCTTGGCGATGGCCTCGGCGAACTCTCGGACCATCTCTTGAGGATCGATGGTCTCATGTTCGAAGAGAGTGGCCTTCAGAATGGAGGTCAATTCCTCGAGCACCTCGCACTCGGCATGGATCACTTCGACAATGCCCGGCCGGCGGACCTTGACCGCCACATCCTCCCCTTCCTGCGTTGTGGCCCGATGGACCTGGGCAATGCTGCCGGCGGCCAGTGGTTTCGGATCGAATTTGACGAAGATGTCTTCCAGTCGGCCGTCTAACTGGCGTTCGACCTCGGCACGGATTCGTTCGAAAGTGTCCGGTTTGACTTGATCCTGCAGCCGTTCGAACTGGTGGATGTACTCCGGCGCGATGAGATCCGGTCGCGTGCTGAGCAGTTGTCCGAACTTGATGAAGGTCGGCCCCAGCTCTTCGAGGGCGAACCGAACCCGCGCGGGCCGGCTGTGACCCTCGGCGGCCTTCTTGACGTACAGAGGCGCCGCCTTCCGGCCGAACCGGACGAAGAGACGACTGCGCAGCGCGTCAGCGACTTCCTCCAGGCCATACTTCATCAGCACGGCCATGATGTGCTGATAGCGGCGCAGCCGGTCCAGCCTGTTCTTGACTCGAGGCCGCCACATAGTGAACGAAGGTTACTCCTTGGCCAGAAGCTGATCGAGCTTCTTCTCGACGCGCTCGATATCCTCCTGGCTGGCCAGATGAAGCGTGGTCACCGTCTCCTGGACCTGATCGGAAATCACCTTTTCCAGCTCGGATCGCGTTCGGTCGGCGCTGTCCATCACCTCCTTGACGAACCCGCTGCGGCTCTCCTTCTCCGCCTGGCCCCGGCTGACATACTCGTCGAAGAGCTTCTCGGCCCGTTCACGCGTCATGGAAAGGGCTCCCAGCCCGGCCAACATCATCTTGTCGAGATTCTCGAACATCGCGATGTCCTCTCAATACCACGTTCCTTCGCTTCGGCTTGCGGGCACGCCGCTTTCGTGCCCCGTATCCTAACCCCATTATAACGAGAGATTGGCTCGGTCCACAAGTACAACGTTCTGTGCGAACTCGTAAAGCAGGCCCTCCGATTCGAGGTGTTCAACCATCATGCGCTCGTTGTTATCAACCGACCTGTTAGATCTTTGTTGATTGAGGTCACGGCGGCGCTGTGCCGTGATGAAACGGGAACAATCCACCGGCGACAGCGTATACCCAGGCATGGGACGATGGACCGTGTGTGATCGCTGCGCCACGGGCGGCAGAAGCCCGTAGATGGATTGGAGCCCATAAGTGACGAGAATTTTCGCAGGGACGTGACAAATACTCGGACATTCCGCTTGACCCCAATCATGTACCTGATAAGGTTAATGCTAATCAACATTGGCGACGTATGGGATTGGCATTTCAGTCGCACCAAAACCCGGTAGGTGATCGAGGGCGAGTTGTAAAGGGAGTTTTTGGCACAAGGCCCGGCTCTACTCAGGGAGGAACGACGAATGAAGATACGGACACTCATGCTCGGGTGGGAGTTCCCGCCGTTCATCAGCGGGGGCTTGGGGACCGCCTGCTTCGGTCTGACCAAAGCGATGGATAGCCTGGGGATGCCCGTTACCTTCGTGTTGCCGAAAGCCAAGCCCATTCGCCTCTCCGGCGGGCTGGAATCGTCGCCCCATGCGACCGGAAGCGCTGCGCCGAGTCCGACCTTTCGTCATGTCCGGATCCGTCCGGTGCCCGCCCAGTTGAGTCCTTACGCCCGTCCTTCCGTGCCCTTGGCAGCGGTGGCCGCTGCGTCGCGCCGGGGGGCCTTGTGCCCGAGCCATCGCGGACCGGGCGACGAGTCGGACGGCCACGGCAACTACGGCCCCGACATCTACCAGGAAGTGCACAACTATGCCGATAAAGTGGTCGCATTGGCCCAGAGCGAGATTTTCGATCTGATTCACGCCCACGATTGGATGACGTTTCCGGCCGGCGTGGCTTTGGCCGCCTACAGCGGCAGGCCCCTGGTCATACAGGTCCATTCCACGGAATTCGACCGCAGCGGCGAGCATGTCAATCAGTATGTCTACGACATCGAGCGCCACGCCATGCACGCGGCCGCCAAGATCATCGCGGTGAGCAATTACACGCGAAATATCATCGTCAGTCGCTATGGCGTCCCGCCGGAAAAGGTGGAAGTCGTCTACAACGGAGTCGAATCCTCCAGTCCAGACGAGACCTTCGAGCGCCACACCTGGCCCGACCAGAACGACAAGGTTGTCCTGTTCCTGGGACGGATCACCATGCAGAAAGGCCCCGAGTACTTCCTCCACGCCGCCAAGAAAGTGCTCGAGAAGATGGACAACGTCAAGTTCGTCATGGCCGGCGATGGCGATATGCTCTACCGGATGATCGAACTGGCGGCCGATCTGGGCATCGGAGATCACGTCCTCTTCACCCGGTTCCTGCGCGGCAACGACGTCCACAAGGCCTATCAAATGGCTGACCTGTACGTGATGCCGTCTGTTTCCGAACCCTTTGGCATCGCGCCACTGGAGGCGCTGCAGCACAGCGTCCCGGCCCTGATCAGCCGGCAAAGCGGCATCGCCGAGACGTTTCGCAACGCCCTGAAAGTCGATTTCTGGGACGTCAAGGAGATGGCGAACAAGATGATCGCGGTCCTGCGCTATCCTTCCCTGCGGGAGGTGCTGCGCGACGAGGGCCTTAAGGAGACGTTCCGGTTCCGTTGGGAGGATTCGGCGGCACGCATGAACGAGATTTATCACGAGACGCTGGGTGTCGCCGCAAGAGGCTGAACACGGGGGAATCAATGGCTTCGGTATGTTTCTACTTTCAGGTGCACCAGCCCTACAGGCTGCGGCACTACACCATTTTCGAGACGGACTCTGAGTACTTCGATGACTCGAAGAACCGCGAGATTTGTCGGAAGGTCGCCCAGAAGTGCTACCTGCCCACCAACCGCCTGCTCCTCAAGCTCATCGAGCAACACCAGGGGCGGTTCAAGGTCTCCTTCAGCATTACAGGCGTTGTCTTGGAGCAGTTTCGCCACTACGCTCCCGACGTGTTGGCCAGTTTCCAGAGACTCGCCCAGACCGGCTGCGTCGAGTTCATTGGCGAAACCTACTACCACAGCCTCAGCTTCCTGTTCGATCGGGAGGAGTTCGCCGAGCAGATCGGGGCCCATCAACGGCTGATCGAGGAGTTGTTTGGCCAGCGTCCCGAGGTGTTCCGTAACACCGAATTGATCTACAACAACGACCTGGCGGCTGAGATTGAGCGTCTCGGCGGTTTCAAGGCGATTCTGACCGAAGGCGCCGACCATATCCTGGGCTACCGCAGTCCGAATTACGTGTATCAGCCGGCGAACACCCAATCGTTGAAGCTGCTCCTGAAGAACTACCGGCTCAGCGACGACATCGCCTTTCGTTTCTCGAATCAGCAGTGGTCTGAATGGCCGTTGCGGCCGGAGACGTTCGCCCAGTGGATCAACGCCGTCAATGGCAACGGCGTCACCGTCAATCTGTTCGTCGACTATGAGACCTTCGGCGAACATCAGTGGGAAGACACGGGCATCTTCAAATTCCTGGGCGAGTTGCCGGGCGAGATTCTCAAGCACCCGGACAATGATTTCAAGACTCCGAGCGAGGTCGTAGACGCCTACGATTCCGTCGGTGTGATCGATGTTCCCGAGTTGATCAGTTGGGCCGACACCGAACGCGACCTTTCCGCCTGGCTGGGCAACGCCATGCAAAACAGCGCCACGACCACCCTGTACAAGCTGGCCGATGCAGTACATCAGACCAACGATCCCGAGATCCTACAGGCTTGGCGCCGACTCCAAACGTCCGACCACTTTTACTATATGTGCACCAAGTACTTCGCCGATGGGGACGTACACAAATACTTCAATCCGTACGCCTCCCCATACGACTCCTATATTAACTTCATGAGCGTCCTGGACAATCTGCGGACCCGATGCGCCCAAAGCGCTGCAAGCTCCCCACCTCCGCACGAGATCGTAACAACCCCGTCCAAACAAGTGGCTTCGGACACCCCCTCCTGGGATGAACTGCATCCAACAGACGGTTCCGTAAAGGTTTAGCCCCGAAACCGGCCCAGAATATCTGAGGCCGTTGACGCCCCATAGCCAGGGAAAAACGCCTTATTGAGCCGTTAGGGCTGCTCATTGCGTTGCGACCCGGCCCCCTCTCCCCACAGCTATTGAATTGCCCCCTTGGAATCGGTATCATATAAACAGGGTAACCCGGGTAGTTTAGCAAAAGCTTTTCCGCCGGAGTTACAAACCATCGAGGGGGCTATGAACCACGACGCCGATGGACAAATGAATCGGAGGCGGTTTCTCCAAGCCACAGGCTGGGCAGCCGGTGTTCTGGCCCTGGATCGCGTTGCAGCCGCAAAACGCCTCGTGCTCATCGCTGCGAGCGACGCCGAACAGATATCCAGAATCGAGTGGATCCCCTACCGCAGTAGCCTGCGAGGTCCCGACGAACAACCGCTCCAGCGCTGCGCCGTGCGCATCACGACGACCGCCGGGGCCCAGGGCTGGGCCGATTTCTCCATCTTGGCGATGCCGGATGACCAGACCGCCCAGGCCGTCAGCGACACCTTACTGGGGCAATCGCCGGCCCACCATGCCCGCCTCTGGCGTCAACTCTACGGCCAGGGCCTTGCCCTGGGGACGCTGGCTGCCCTCGACGTGGCGCTCTGGGATCTGCGCGGCCGCATGGAAGGAAAGCCCGTCCACGCCCTCCTGGCCACGCAGCGCGACAAGGTCAAGACCTATTTGACCACAGGATTCAATCTCGGAGAACCAGCTCTCTACGCCCAATACGCCGGCCAAGCCAAGGATAAGGGCGTCCGGGGTATCAAGATCCAGCCCTACATCGGGTGGGGTCTCGGCACCGGCGGTCGAGTTGATGCCGGCTTCCCCGACAAAGATATCGCCGCCTACAGCGCCGTTCGCGAAGCGGTCGGCCCCGACTATCCGTGCATGGCCGACAACCACGGCGCCTACACATTCGACGAGGCCTTACGAGTCGGACGCCTGCTCGACGAACTTGGCTACGCGTGGTATGAGTCGCCCATGCCTGAGACGGATGCGTGGATCGACCGGTACACCACCCTGGCCAAGGAACTGCGTACGCCGCTATGCGCGCCGGAAGCCCACCCGGGCGACTACGAGCCTCGTCTGGCATGGATTGACAAGCACGCCTGCGACATCGCACGCATCAGCGTGCATCAGGGAGGCTTCACCGCCTGCCTCCAACTGGCGCTGGCCTGTGAGAACGCGGGCATCAGTCTGGAGTTGCACAATGTCGGGGCCGATGCCTATCCCCACCTGCAACTGCTCGGAGCCACCCCGGAAACGCTCATCGGACACGCTGAGCTTCTTTCGTTATCCAACGAGCGCCGGGTTCTACCGGGCCGGATCACCCCCGAGCCTGTATTCGACGCCGACGGCAATATCGCCATCCCCCAGACCCCGGGCATGGGCCTCGAACTCGACTGGCGATACATCTTCGACCACCGGATCCACTAGGACCCCCTCCCCATTTGCCGGCACAGAAGAGTCTTGTCTTCCGACGAGACTTGGATTTTCCCCCTATTTCTCGTAAAACCGACATGGTTGCGCGTCATACTCATGGATCAAGTGAAATCTATGGCGGAGTCAATGGACGCAGAGCGATTATCCATGTGGTACGATTCATACAGTGATCGACTGATGCTATATGCCCGCAATTGGCTGGGCGAGGATGGGGCGCGGGACGCTGTTCAGGGGGCCTTTGTCCGGCTGATGGGCCTGTCGCTGGCGCCACGGGATGCTCAAGCGTGGCTGTTCCGCACGGTGCGTAACGAAGCGATCACCCGCCTGCGCCGGCAAGAGCGACACCGCCGGCATGGCCGGAAGATCGCGACCCGGCAGATCTGCTGGTTCGAGAGCCATCCGGAAGACCTGATCGACGCCCGCACGGCCCACGAGGTCCTGATGACCCTGCCCGAGAACCAGCGTGAGGTGGTCCTGCTGAGAATCTGGGGACAGCTTTCGCTCAAGCAGATCGCTCGGATCGTGGGGCGACCTCTGACGACCGTTCACAGTCGATACAAGGCGGCCCTGGCCGCGATCAAAGAGAGGATGCAGCAATCATGCAGAACGACAACGGACTAAACCCCCTGGAGCGGGAATTGGAAGCGGCGCTGGGGACCTTAGCGCCGACGCAGGCCGGCCTGAGCCGTGATCAGGTCATGTTCGCCGCCGGACAGGCCTCGATCCGACGAAGAAACCGAATCTGGCAAGGCGTTTCCTCGGGCCTGGTCATCCTGCTGCTGGTTTCCATCATCTCGCGACCCGAGCCAGTCACGATCGAGTTTCACCCGGAGGTCGCCGCCATCGGCGTACCGGGCGTGTCGCCGGCCACCAAGACGGTGATCGATGGCGATAGCGGCCAAGCGTTCAGACAATACGTGCGAACGCGGCGCGCCGTGCTGGAGCGAGGTCTCGACGTGTTGCCCGCCTCGACGCCGGCCCGTATGCCAATGGGTGAACCGCCGCTGACGAGAGAAGACTTGAATGATTTGCTTTCATCGACCTGACCGCGGTCGTCATCGTCTTTGAAGTATCCACTGACACTCGTAACCCCTGTACCCAACGAGGGAGGTTGACCATGACACGAAACGTACGTGGCCTGCTGGCCGTGACAGTCATCGCACTGGCTCTATCCGCGCGGCCGGCCCGCGCCGCCGATCCGCCGCAACGTAAGGCGATTACCACCCGGACCTTGCAGATCAGTGTGGCGCCGGAGCCCCGATTCGCCCTGCAATACCGTTTCGAAACGTCCTATCTGGACCAGGAAGCGGGCAACGCCGCCTTTCTCTACCAGACCGCCGTCGGGCAAATGATGCAAACGAACAGCGGCGACCAGGCGATCGATCGCGACACCCTGTCGCAATGGTATAGGGAGCCGATCGAGAGCCTGCCCTTGGAGAAGGTCCGCCGGGCCATCGCCCGGTTCAAGCAGAGCTTCCGCCTGCTGGAGACAGCGATTTGCCGGCAACGATGCACCTGGGAGTACCCGATTCGCAGGGAAAGTGTCCCTTATGTGAGTCCGCTCCTAAACGAATACCGCACGCTCTCCAGGCTGATCGCGATAAAGGCGAAGCTGGAAATGCATGACGGCGATATGGACGCCGCCCTCAAGACAATTCGGATGGGCATCTCTCTGGCCCGCGACGTCGGCGCCGGTCCAAACTATATTCAACATCTGGTCGGCCTCGGGATGGCGGCCGGGACGGTCCGCCAACTCGAAGGATGGATCCAAAGACCCAATGCACCTAACCTGTACTGGGCCTTGACCACCCTGCCGCGTCCTTTGGTTGATGTCCGTCCGGCGGTACAGACGGAATCGCAGTGCCTCTTGGCCGAAATGCCTGAGCTTCGGAGGTTGGAAGATTCCGTCCTATCCAACGCACAGGTTCTGGACCTCTGGACACGAGCCGCCTCCTGGGCAGGCTATGGGGACGACCGTCCGGGCAATGTGCTTGATAAGAGCAGGAATCTCGCCACCGCCATGGCGCAGTATCCTCGGGCCAAGGCCGCTCTGTTGGAGCAGGGCTACCCCGTCGAGAGGGTGGAAGCCTGGCCGGCGCTTTATGTGATTGTGGTTGATCAGTATCATCAATTCCGAGCCATTCGCGACCTGACGTTCAAGTGGACCTACGTGCCGTACGCCCAGGCTCGGGGAGGGCTCAAACAAGGCAATGTCGCAATCTCCGACGTCTGGAAGTACAGCCAAGGAAGCACGTTGAGCAACCCATTCGTCACCTCCCTTCCGGCGGTGGAACGCATCGCTTTTCTCGACGCGCGTCTGGCGCGCGATGTCGCCATGTTGCGATGCGTCGAAGCGATCCGCATGTACGCAGCCGACCACGGGGGCAAGCTGCCTGCCTCATTAGCAGATGTCACCGCTGTGCCGGTCCCGGAGGATCCGATCCATGGTCGCGCCTTCCGTTACGAGGTGCACGGCAAGAGCGCCGTTCTCGAAGGTCCTGTCCCGCCCGATGGGGGGGCCAGAGACGGCTTGCGCTATGAGATCACGCTGAGATAGTCCTTTGGCTGAAGCGCCCCTTAATCTGGAAACTGAAGACGGGAGGAACACCATGTTTCGCAATAAAGCTTGCTTGTTTCTGACAATAATCTCTCTGGCCTTGCTCGCGAGTCCGCCCACTCAGGCCGAGAGCCTGAGCCGATTGTTGGCGCCGTGCATCGACAACGACACGGTGGCGGTGATCCGCATTGACATGACCGCCCTGGACACCGACGCCCTCTTCGACATGATCGCCCAGACCGCGTCGAAGACCTTGGACGCCGATCAGGTCAAACGCCTGAAGGCCTTCATGCAGAGAACGCGTTCGACCATGAAGGAGGATCTGGTGAGATTCCGAGCGGCCGGCGGAGAGACGCTCTACGCCATGCTGAGCGTTACCGACGGACTGCTGCTGGCGGTCCCGGCAGGCAAGGGTGCCCAGGGAGATGCACTGAAAGAGTGGCTTGAGACGATCTCGAGAGAAATGTGGATGCCCTGTGCAGCGCAAGTTGGCCAGGGCAACCTCATCGTGGTCGGCCCCAATTGGGTAATAGAGCGTCGACAGGATAAATCACCTGTGCTCCGGCCGGAGTTGGACAAGGCCGCCGCTCTGGCGAAGCCAGGAGCGATTCAGATCTTCCTGATCCCGACCGTCGATTCCCGACGCGTCCTGGAAGCCATGCTCCCGAGCATGACGGGTCAGAGACTCCAGATCCCGACCAATGCGTTGGTCAATGGACTCCAATGGGCCGTCCAGAGCATCAATTTCCCCCCTCAGGCGTCTGTTGATCTATACGTCGAATCAGGCAACGCCGATTCGGCCCGCGCCCTGCGGAAAGTCATCGCCCAGGCCTGGAAGGCCGTGGGTCAGTTGCCCCCAATCAAGGCGGCCTACCCCGAATTGGGCGAGGCGCTCGCCAAGCTGACGCCAAAGGTCAAAGGTGACTCTCTGGAACTGGCGATCGACGCGAAGCAATTCTCGTCACTGGCCTCCGAGGTTCTGACACCCGGTTTCTTTGAGCTGCGCGAGTCCGTCCTCCGCACGACCTGTGGCGAAACACTCAACGGGATGGGCAAGGCGATGCTCATCTATGCCAACGACTATGCCGACCAATGGCCCCCTAGCCTCGAGACCCTGGTCGAAAAGGCGGAGTACCCGCGTTCGGGATTGACCTGTCCCGTGATGCGACACCGGCCCGACTACGCCTCGTACGTCTACCGAGGCATCGACACCGGGGGCTGCTGGGTAGAGCCGAGCATGATCATGGTCCACGACCGAACAGGCAACCACCCGGGGGGGCGCAACGTCCTCTTCGTCGACACGCACGTTGAGTGGGTCAGCGAGGAGCGATTCCAGGAATTGATCGAGCAGGACAATCGAATGCGCCGCGGACGCGGGCTCCCGGAAAAGCCCGCCCAATAGAGACGTCGGCACAGACGGAGACAAACGAAAGGGCCCGCGCCAAGCGGAGATGGCGCGGGCCTCTTGTCTTTCTGTTGTCACAGGCCAAAGGCCTATTCACATCGCAGCGCCACCATGGGCTCGATCTGCGCCGCTCGTCGTGCGGGGACATAGCAGGCCAACAGCGCGACGCCGACCACCAGGACGGTTGCCCCGACATAGGTCAACGGGTCCCAGGTGTCGATTCCATGGAGGAAGAACTTATCCCATTCGCGAATGCGGGGCAGTCGGTTGGTCAGGAGCCGCATTCCGGCCAGACTGGTTCCCAGGCCCAGGATCAAGCCGAGGATTGTCAGCACCGCACCCCGGCGCAGCACGGAGACCAGGACATCCCACCTCTGGGCGCCCAGCGCCATTCGAATGCCAATCTCACGCGTGCGCTGCCGGACGGCGTACGCCAACACAGCATAAACGCCGGTGGCCGAGAGGAGCAGTCCCACCACACCGAACGTGTTGAGAATCCCCGTCAGGATTTGCTGTGGAACCAACAGCCCCGAGACACGCTCGCTAACCGTACGGATATCGCAGGCCGGCGCCGGCTGGATCGTCGCTGCTTCGCGACGGATCATTGGGATCAGCGACCGGGGATCGCCGTCCGCTCGAATCAGGAGCTTGGGAGTGATCTCCGGACGCTGGGCCAGTGGAAAGTAGGCCCACGGCCGAGCATCTTCGGTGAGCGAACGAACCTTGACGGTACTGACGACACCAACAATCTCTCGCACCGGAGTGCCCTGCCCCATTTCGCCCATCAACGTCACATGCTTGCCGATCGGGTTTTGCTCCGGCCAGTATCGGCGTGCGAAGACATCGTTGACGATCATCGCGGGGGGAGCGCCCGGCCCGTCGCGACGGGTGAAGTTTCGTCCCGCCAGGAGGGTCTGACCGAGTGTCTTGAAGAACCCCGGATCAACGGCGACGAAACGCAGATAGGGCCTCTTTCCGACCGGCATTTCATAGCCTTCGATGTGGGTCATGCCGGTCCCACCGCTCGCTTCACCCAGAGGGGCGGTGAAAGTCAATCCGGTTGACGCCGCCTGGGGCCATTGGTCTACACGTTCCCGCAGATGTTCCATGAAACGCCGCAGTTCGGGTCGGTCGGTAAGCCACCCTGCCTGGTCGATCCCAACGACCAGCGTGTGCGCAGGATCAAAGCCCGGATCGATGCGCTTCAGTCCGATCAGATTGCGCAGACACAGCCCACTGCCGACTGTGACAACGACAGCGACCGCGATCTGGCCGATGACCAGCAGGTTGTGTGGATTCCGCCGTCGGCCGGGCAGGTCGACAAAACCCGTCGCTCCTTTTAGAGCCGGCACCACATCCCGCTTGACCATCTGCAGCGCGGGCGTCAGGCCGAACGCGATTCCCGCGCCAAGGGAAAGCGCCATCGCAAACAGCAGAACTCGAGGGTGCAGTCCGGGGATGATGTGGATTTGCATGGCCGGGTCCGCATTAGAGGAAGCAATTCGAGGCAGAGCGACGCAGATGATGCGGTCCAGTCCCACCGCCACCACGATACCGCACACTCCGGCCGCCAGGCCCAGAATCAGACTCTCGACGAGCAGTTGCCTCATAATGCGCCGGCGACCACCCCCCAGCGCCTGTCGGATGGCGATCTCCTTCTGTCGAGTGGTTGCACGGGCCAATTGCAGATTCGCGATATTGGCGCAAGCGATGACCAGCACCAGGGCCGCGATGCCCAGGAATAGAGCCAGGGGATATGACACTACTCGAGTCTGTCGGGAGACATGCCCCTGGCGACCGTCGACGACGAGTACGCTGGTCTGAAAACCGTCGGATTCGCGTTGGCCCTCGGCTTCTATTCGTTGGGCGTCCAAGACCCGCAAAGCCGCCTGCGCCTTGGCACGGTCGATCCCCGGCTGGAGGCGGCCCAGCAAATGCATTGTGCCCAGTTCATGGACGGCGCCGCCCTGCATCTGTGCGACCGTGCCCAGGGTGAGATAGACATCCACGGGAGAACCGATCACTGTCCCGGTGAATCCCGCCGGAGCGACCCCGATGATAGTTAGGGCCTGATCGTCGAGAACGATCTCTTCTCCGACGACATCGGCCCGGCTCTCGAACCTCTGGCGCCACAGCCGATGGCTGATCACAGCCACCGGATGAAGGGCCGTAGCGACCCGCTCGTGTTCCGGATCGAGAAGGCGACCCCGGGAGGCTCGGAGACCGAGCATAGAGAAATAGTTGGTCGACACCGCCGCACCTTCGACTGACTCGGCCGCCTCGTCCGTGCGTAGGGTGAATGTGTGCCCGTTGAAGGCCCCCAGTGTCGAAAAGACCGCGGAGTGATCGCGATAGGCCTCATAGGTTGAGTAGTCGGCGCCACTTCCGATGTCTTCCCAGGCGCCATGTCGATAGTGGTACTGCACAGAAGCCAACTCGTGAGGTTTCTTCACCGGCAGAGGCCGCATATAGACCTGGTCCAACGCGTTGAACAGCGCCGTATTGGCCCCGATGCCAACGCCGATTACGAGCAGAACGACGGCGGTGAACCCCGGGTTCCGCGCGAGCATGCGACATCCATAGCGCACATCTTGCCAGAGCGTCTCCATGTCCTCTCCTTAATCCGCATCTCAACTGTGCCGCGCCGAAGTTTGCCTATGCACACCAGGGCCGCTGCCGGTTCGCTGAAGCGACGAGTGTGTTCTTGGCGATGATGGCGTCCTCACGCACCTGGAAATCGAACATCCCGACGCAGAGAAAATCGGCGCCGCCCTTAAACGCATATTCGAATCCGCTGGTCGGATGAATCGCCCCGGCCGCCAGAACCTTGAACGCGATCCAGGGTTTATTCACCTGCCGCATGAATTCAATCGTCTTCTTCGGTGTCATCGACCAGTAGTTGTCAGCCCTGTTGTCCAGCACGTCTGCCGTCTGGTCGGGTCGCCGCGCGGACCAGTAGTCGCTATGGTGTAACGTCTTGACGTAGAAATCGGGGTCGAAGCCCCGCGCCTCGGAATTGATGATGACATCGAGCATATGGGCGCCGAGTCCGCCGGGGACGCCCTGGGATTTGATGTAGTCCACGCACTCGCCCAGCTTGTCGACCTGTCCCGTCTTGAGCCAGCGATCCCCCTTGACGCCCTGGATATAGACGGCCGATGCCCCCCAGTCGATGGACTTCTGGACATCGGTCTTGAGGTCTTTGGGCTCCGGATGCCCCTCGGCGATCCATTGAATCTTACCTCCCATGTCCCAGTACTTCTTGAAGATTTCCATCGGCTTCTTGCGCGGGTCGGCGATGATCGTGTTGACCCCGCTCTCTTCGAGGAGGGCAAGCGTCTCGATGACCTTCTCCGGCGTGTTGTAGTGGCGCATGAGATGATGGACATACTTCAGATCGCGGGCGTGCGACCAGCCGCTGATGAGATTGCCGCCGGAGATCAGGCGACTGACCTTGAGGTTCTTGATCCGACCCATCGGCATGCCGTTGACGCCGACCTCTCGCGAACCCGTTGCGGCCGAGAGCGATCCAGCCGCGGCGTGCCATCCCAGCGCTGTCCCGGCCGCCGTGGCCATCGACTGTTTCATGAAGCTGCGACGATCGACTTGTTCCGACATGACACTCTCCTTACCACTTCTCAGATCAACAAACAAGTGCTCTGGAACCGGGCATTCAGTGAAGCCGGTACACGGATGGCTTTCCCTTCTTCGGACCATCGAAAAGGATCAGCACCGTCGCCTCCTCGGGCGATTCCTCAAGGATCGTCATGGCTTCGGCCTTGCCCGGCGCGTTGGGAATGGCCCCAATCTTGTTGACCGCGCTGCCCTTGCCATCCCAGCCAAAAAACCAGTAACCACGACCCTTCTCGTAATCGCTGGCGGTGCGGAACACGTTGGATGGCTCGGACCCGGCGTTGCCGGCGATAATGAGAAAACCGGATTGGGCGGCGACAATCTCGCGGATCCCCAGGCCTGCGCCAAGGTTCAGTCGGTGCAGTTTGTGCACCGGTGGCCTGACGCCATCAAAGAGGGCCTTCGCCGGCAGTTCCAAAACAAAGGCATAACCGCCCAGGTTGGGATTGCGCAGACCCACGAAAAGCTGTCCCTTGCGCACCGCCAGTCCCTCGATGTTCATGCCCTTCTGTTGGAGCGGCTTGCCGAAGTACCAGCGCAGAGTGGCATCGTCTTTCAGCAGACCCGAAAGACTCGCGACCGACAAGGCGCTGCCCCCTCCCGCCGACAGGCCCGTCACCCGGTCCACGCGAAGCCGAAAGATCTTGTATCGACTCACCTGACGCGCCCCGGTCTTCTTGGCGACCCCATGGGAACCCACGATGTAGTAGAAATCGCCTTCGGCCGCGATCGCTTCGATATCGACCTCCTCAGCAGCGTTCGCCAGCGTGATCGTCTGCAGAACCTTCATCGTCCGGGCCTGTCGAGACAACTCGATCGCCTGAACCGCGCCGCTCTCGTCGGCGCCGATCAGACCCCGCGTCTTGGAGACGCACGCGATGCCGCTGAGGTCTTTGTTTTCGAGAACGCCGCCTTCGAACGAGAACCGGCCCACGAAATCAACGTGTTTCCACGAGCTTTCACCGGTACCGCCAACATCCGAGACAGTCTCTGTATCGGCACAAGCCAAGCCTGAGACAAGAGTTCCCGTCAGCCAGAAAATGCCCATAAGAAACACGATGATTCGACCAGTACTTCTGTTCATTGTTCTAAAAACCTCCATTGCACGTATAGCAGACGGGGAGGGAAAAGTCAACACCCACACGCCTCTCGAACGGCCCTTGCCCGGCGCAGCACGGGTCAAAAATGCTTGCAACGTGTCGGTCCGGCCGCTAGACTCTCCGGATAGGACGACTCGAGCCGCCTGGCGTGCTTGGTCGCGGGCCCGTAGCTCAGCGGTTAGAGCCGCGCACTCATAATGCGTTGGTCGCTGGTTCGAATCCAGCCGGGCCCATCTTTGCCTCTTGCGAGGTCTCGCATGTCCCCGCACCGACAAGCAAATCCGCGTTTTCAGCGCCTTATGTCTGGGCGCAGGATATCGGAGTAGACAGTAGTTCGGCATGGTACAGTGCGGACTGGCGCGCGCTTTGTTGTTCGCCTAAAGTGCCCAGGAAGGATCTGTAGATAGTGCTCGCGGACCACTGCCCTGCTGTTGCCGATCCAGGCGCGCACGACTAATTCGGGAAACTGCTCACACAACTCTAACTGGCGGCCGGACCGTAGATCCAGCCAGAGCCGGGGCCATGGCTGGAGACCTGCCCTATCCGTAGACACCGGGTTTAACGCCCTGGCGAAAAACATCTGGATGAGTCGGCCACTCGAATGTGTCAGTTGCTATAGAAATCGTCTTCACGATAAACACCCATACTGCTCCCCTTCAAGCGGCTCGTGGACTTGGGGAGTATTCGTTTCCGAAGTCACTTCATAGGCGCAGTTGATGAAACGACGTCAATGGCCATCCAAGGAGAAGCTCACCCTCGTTCTGCAGGGCCTCACCGGCGAGATCTCCGTCGCCCCTGGTTCGTGCAAGTTCATTCCTTCGGAAGCACGTCTCATAATCCCACGCTGAACAACAGTTCATGCCGGAAGCCTGCAAGAACAGTGAATCTCGTCGGCAGTTTTCCCTAATCCAACCTCGCTTCCTGGTCGATTAAGGGAGGAACCGAGTCTTAGGTTGGCTCTGGACAAGCGGACGTGCAGTTCCCACGGTCGGTGGGGCAAAGTACTGGAGAGACGATGAGTTTGGCCCAATTGGTAGACCCGCGCAGTTCACAGGTCCAGGAGTAGGGTGACGCATGCGTTCTCATGGGGTATGGGTGCTAGCAACTCTGGTCGCGACCGTATGGGGCTACACCAACGGTCTGGTCTGCGCAGAGATCAGCGATCCAGAAGAGATCCCTGCAACAGCATCCCTGCGCAGCTCAGCCAACTGTACGTTCTACGCCGCTCCGTCATCGGCGCCGGCGGGGATGCCCGTCGGACAAACCGGCAACGATGGGTTGGACCCGTCGCGTCCGTTCCTCATAAACAACTTCAGGGAGGTCGCCCAGCCAGGTGATACATTGCTGTTGCTGGACGGTTATTACACAGGCCGATCGTCGATGGTTAACATCTTTGAAGAACATGCGGCTAATGGCACAGAGGCGCAACCGATTACCATCGGCGTTTTGAACGACGGTGCGGTGCTGATCGACGGCGAGCATAAGTTCCTGCCTCTCTGTATCGCGGGCGCTGCGGACGCGCCAAAGAAGTACTTCGTCGTGGAAGGAGTCGATGTATGCAACAGCTCGAAGGCCGTTGTCACTTTGAGCCATTGCAAAGATTGTATCGTGCGACGCGTGTGTGCCTGGAACGCTCATCCCGAAAAGAACGCTCATATTTACACGTTGGATTGCACCTATCGGTGTTTGATCGAGGACTGCGCGGGCTGGGGCCTGGGGCGCAAGCAATTGCTCATCTACGGCGATGGGCATCAAGCCGAACCGGGTGCGGCTGACAACGTCGTGCGGCGGTTCTGGTGTCGCTGGGAGGGAACGCGGTATCGGGGACGCCATTCGGAGAACGTTTCCTTTCAGTATCGAGCTAAGGGCAGTCTGCTCGAGAATGTAATCTGTACGTACGATGCCTGGGAGAGTATCGAGTATCCGCCTGAGTGGGCGTTCCTTGGGTTCTTCTGTACGGACGGATCGACCGAAGACAGCATTGGCGCCAGGCTGCTGGGGTGCATCGGGTATGCCCCCAAGGAGGCGAACATGCTGACGCCGTATGTCTTCTTGATGAGTGGACCTGACGTACTCAATGTCACGCTGCGAGATTGCCTGAGCTACGTCGCCCCCGACCGGACGCGGGGCCTGGCGGATCACGAGATTTCCGGGTTTGTAACGAGTGCGCGCCACTATGACAGCGTTCACGCCGAGCATCTGACCGTGGTGGGCGGCGCGGGCGTCAGGATCGGGGCCCGCCAGCCTGAGCTAGCACCGGATCAGGCGGTGGTCGAGAATGCTCTGGTGATGAGAACGGTCAATCCGTTCGGCTGGTATCAAGCGGCCGTCATTCGACCTCGTTACATCGATGGCATCCATTTCTTCGACAACGACGAGAATTTCGAGCTTCTCTATTCGTGCGCCGAAGCACCGACGAATGTCCTCAGCCCCGCAGGCGATGAAGCCGGGTGTTCGGACCTGGCTAATCTCAATCATAATTGTCGGACGGCCAAGGGAATCGACCCTCTTCTCAGCGTGGTCGGGCGCAGTTTGCTTAGGCCGCATACGTCGCCCGCTCTGGCGAACGCAGCCCCAGACGGAAGCCATGTCGGAGCGCGCCTGTGGTTTCGGTACGTCGATGGGGTGTTGAGGGACAGACGGGCGGAAGACGGTCCTCAGTATCTTTGGCCCTGGCCAATGGAGGATCGCATCTGGGAAGCGACCCTTGCCTACCACCTGCTCGACCCCGAGAATCATCCCGAACCGGTCAGTGTGACGCGGGAAGTCCTGACATTGGACGGCGGAACCCTGCCCGGAGATAGTGACGGCGACGGCGACGTGGACGAGATCGACCAGGCCGTATTCGAGGTTTTCTGTGCAATGCCGGACGTTGCTATCGCCGATGCGAATGCCTTGAGTCTGGATTTTGACGAGGACGGCGACATAAACGATGCTGATCGCCAGGTGTTCGAGCAGTGGTACGGTTACGACCACCTGCCGTTCTGAGCAGAGCATATTGGGAATCTGACCCGGCAACGTCGGCATCCAGTGTCATCACCAAACGATCAGGTCCTACGCAATACTCCCCTGCCTGAACAGCAAGGCTCTGAGAGAAGCATGCAAAGTGCATCGCCGCCATGGCCAGAACTGCTCCGGAAATGGCACCATCGATGAACCATTCGGAATCGCCCTGTCTTGAACCGCAACCAGTGCCGCATATCTAATGCCACCAGTCGGCTAAAGGGCAGCCGCACGGTAACGACGCAACGCTGTTTAGACAGCAGACTCTCCAAGAACTCTAACAGAGAGCCTTCTCTCTTCAGGTTAAGGAGACGTGTTCCATTATTTGCCACAATCCTTATAGGTCATTTCGTTCAATCGTTCTTGACTCAGTTCCAGACGACCCGCGGCCCGAAGATCCAGCACGACCACCCCGACAAGATGATCCAGGCGCTGAGCCGAATGGTTCACAACGGCGCCACCGTCGCCAACGCGGCCGAGATCCTCAAGAGCTGACGCCCCGCTCGGCCCGGGAAATTGGGTTTGTTTGGGTTCGTTTTTTCGTGAGACCCCCGTTCTTGGCCCCCAAACGCCGAAATTGGGTTTGTTTTGCATAATAACATCTGCGGCTGGAAGGAGTCCCCGCCGTCTACAACCTCCAGCCTCCAGCCTGCCACACCTGTCGAATCGCCTTGTCAAAGAGCCAAGCCCCAAAAACAGAAGGCCCTCTGTAATTGGGCCGAACTGCACGTTCTTTGCGAAAAAACCGAGAAATCCCGCCCCGCCAAACCGCGCAACTGCCGGCCGCAGAAGCAATAAAAAAAGTTTTCCAGACAGAAGGATTGCCCTCCAAAGCGCTGCACGTTCTTTGCGATATCCCGGCGGATTTCGCAAAGCGTCGCCCGTGTCCCGCATCTCGTTCGCACCCACGGTCATTGCGACTGGAGCGAAGGTGGAATGGCGGAATCTCCGAGAAATACGTAGTCACCACAATTGGGCCCCTGGCCCTGAACTCCTAGAATGAAGGTGGTGCTGTCCGTACTTCGCTGTTCCTCGGCCGGCCCCGAGACGGCCGCAATGTGATTCGGAGGGAAGCCATGACGGTCCATAACAGTCTCCGCATGTTCCTGGCAGTATTCATCTATCTACTGACAGCCACCTCAGTCGTCCACTCCCAGTACTCCGGCGGCACGGGAGAACCTAACGACCCGTACCAGATCGCCACCGCCGCCGACCTGATCGCCCTGGGCGAGACACCCGACGACTACGATGAGCACTTCATCCTGACCGCCGACATCGACCTGGACCCGAATCTGCCGGGACGGAGGGTTTTCGATAGGGCGGTGATTGCACCGGACACAAATGATGTGACAAACTCCTGGGGGAACAACCAGTTTGATGGGGTATGGTTCACAGGCATCTTTGACGGCAACGATCACACGGTCTCGAATCTCACAATCGATGGCGAGAGCCACCTCGGCCTGTTCGGGAGACTCGGCTCGGGAGCGAACGTTTCCGATCTGGGGCTGGAACACGTAGATGTCAACGGAACTGGCCGTTATGTCGGCAGCCTCGTGGGTATGAACGACGGTGGCCACATCGCCAACTGCCATAGCACCGGCACGGTCAGCGGAACTGGCTCGTTTATAGGAGGCGTTGGCGGCCTCGTGGGTACCAATGGCAGTTGGGGGTGGGGAGGCAGCAGTGTGACCAACTGCTACAGCACGGGCATTGTCATTGGAGATTCGTATGTCGGCGGCCTCGTGGGTGTTAACGTCGGCGGCAGCATCACCATGAGCTACAGCACCAGCATGGTTAGTGGAGAGGGATTCGTTGGTGGCCTCGTGGGTTCAAACGAAGACGGCAATGTCACTGCAAGTCACAGCAGCGGCACAGTTGCTGGGGGTAGCTCGGTCGGCGGTCTCGTTGGCTGGAGCAACGGAGCATACGCCTATGTCACAGACTGCCGCACTACTGGAATGGTCAGCGGAATGAATCTAATCGGCGGCCTCGTCGGCAACAATGAAGGTCCTGTGGTTGCCTGCTACAGCACCGCCAATGTCAGTGGAGAAAGCGTTGTCGGTGGTCTCGTGGGCGAAAACGATCAATCCGGGGTGTCCGCCGGCGCCCTCGCGCCCTACGGTAGCATCACCACAAGCTACAGTATAGGCAGGGTTAATGGAGGCGAAGTAGTTGGTGGCCTCGTGGGCTGCAATTACGGGGGCTATGTAGCTGACTGTTACAGCACTGGGGAGGTCGATGGAGATCAAGCGGTTGGCGGCCTCGTGGGCTACAGCGAATGTCCCGTGGAGATGGATAAGGTCCGCGTTATCTCAAGTTTCTGGGATGTCGAAACCAGTGGACTGGTCAACATGTGCGGACGTCACGACATTGATGCTATAGACTGCCACGATAGCCTCGGCAAAATCACAGCCGAGATGCAAGTCGCCAGCACCTTCCTCGAAGCAGGCTGGGACTTCGTAGGTGAAATCGAGAACGGCCCTAATGACGTCTGGAAGATCGTCGAGGGCAAGACCTACCCGCTTCTGTCCTGGCAGAAGTATGGCGGCGGGACGGGCGAGCCCAACGACCCGTATCTGATCTACACGGCCGAGCATCTCAACGCCCTCGGGGCCGAGCCGAACGACTACGACAAACACTTCAAGCTCATGGCGGACATTGATTTGTCAGGGTATTCATACGACAGGGCTGTGATTGCTCCTGAGATGAACGATTTCCTGGCGACAGATTATTGGGGCTGGCCTGAGTATGATGGAGCACCGTTCACTGGGGTCTTTGATGGCAACGGGCACACGATCTCGCATCTGACCATCGAAGGTGCGAGCTACCTGGGCATGTTCGGGCGATTGGGACGTGGAGCGACTATTTCGCATCTGGGCCTGGAAGCAGTGGATGTCAACGGAGTCATTTCTGTCGGCGGATTGGCAGGGACCAATGGTGGCGGGAATGAGGCCGGTGGGGTCGTGACCGGCTGTTACTGTACCGGTATTGTCAGCGGAGAGAACAGAATTGGTGGATTGGTGGGATTCAACAGCGGGGATATCGCAAGAAGCTACAGCATGGGCATGGTGAGGGGGAATGAAAACGTCGGTGGCCTCGTGGGCTACAACTACAATGAGATTGAAGCCTGCTACTGTACAGGCATGGTCAGTGGCAATTCCCAAGTGGGAGGTCTGGTGGGTGGTATGGATGACTGCTACATCCGCAGGTGTTATAGCTGGGCTGATGTCCGAGGGGGGAGCTGTGTAGGCGGCCTTGTAGGTTTCAATGACCTGTGGGGTAACATCATAATGAGCTACAGTGCCGGTATGGTCAGTGGCGATTCCGAAATGGGAGGTTTGGTGGGCGTAAACAAGGAAGGTTGTACAAGCAATAGTTTCTGGGATGCTGAAACCAGCGGGTGTACGACGATGTGTGGACGGTCAGTATGGGAACCAGATCATGGACACTTTTGTATCCACTGTTATGATTCTTCTGGTTTGACCACAGCCGAAATGCAAACCGCCAGCACCTTCATCGAAGCCGGTTGGGACTTCATCGACGAAACCGTGAACGGCACCGACGATATCTGGTGGATTCTGGAGGGGCTGGACTATCCTCGGCTTTGGTGGGAGGACGCGGGAGCGGAGTTTTAAGTCGTGAGTTTTGAGTGTTGAGTTTCTAGTTCTGAGTTGGGGGATCGGGGCGTCTGGCACTGTACGGCCGATGGCGTGGGGGTGGGTTCGATTTCTCGGTTGCATTTGCGAGTCTGTCTGACTAAGATTGCCTCTTCGTTCTCAGATGCTAACAAGCTATTACGAGGCAGTTTATGTCAGACGATATTGTACAGGCCGTACAGGCGTTGAAACGCGGCACCGTTGAACTCTATACCGAATCCGAACTGGGCGAACGACTGGTGCAGGCCGCCAAGTCGGGCCGGCAGATGCGCGTCAAGCTGGGCCTGGACCCGACCAGTCCCGATATCCACCTGGGCCATACCGTGGTCTTGCGGAAGATGCGTCAGTTCCAGGACATGGGGCACAAGGCGGTCCTGATCATCGGCGATTACACCGCCCGGGTCGGGGACCCGACCGGTCAGAACACGACGCGACCCATGCTCTCAGGCGAGCAGATCGAGAAGAACGCCCAGACCTACTTCGACCAGGCCGGGCACATCCTCGACACCTCCGAGGGCAAGCTCGAGGTCCGTTACAACAGCGAATGGCTGGGCAAGCTCAATCTGATCGACCTGATCAAGCTGACCTCCAGCATGACCGTCGCCCAGATGCTGGAGCGTGACACGTTCGAGCTGCGCTACAAAGCGGGCGACCCGATCGGCATCCACGAGTTCCTCTACCCGCTCATGCAGGGCTACGACTCGGTCATGATTCAGAGCGATGTCGAATTGGGCGGCACGGACCAGACCTTCAACAATCTCGTCGGTCGCGACCTCCAGCGTCTGCACGACCAGCCTCCCCAGATCGTCATCACCATGCCCATCCTCGTCGGCCTCGACGGCACCGAGAAGATGAGCAAGTCCAAGAACAACTACGTCGGCGTCACGGACGCCCCCAGCGACATGTTCGGCAAGGTCATGAGCATCTCGGACGAGATGATGGAGAACTACTACACCCTGCTGACCGACCTGCCAACCGAGGAGATTGCGACGCTGGTCGATGGCAGTCAGACCCATCCCAAAGAAGCCAAGGTCCGGCTCGGCAAAACGATTGTCACGCAGTTCTACGGGCCGGAGCTGGCCGAGGTGGCGGCGGCGGAATTCGAGAAGGTCTTCGCCAAGGGTCAGTTGCCTGACGACATTCCAGAAGTCGCCCTGCCGGCCGAGCCGATCTCCGTCAAGCAGCTTCTGACGACCTGCAAGCTCGTCGATTCAGGAGGCGAGGCCAAGCGAATGATCGCTCAGGGCGGCGTCAGCATCGACGGGGAGAAAGCGTCCGATCCGAACACACCGATCACGCCCCAGAACGGCATGATTGTCCGGGTGGGCAAGCGCCGCTTCGCCAAGCTGACGGTCTCCTGACCCCTGTATTCGTCCGACACTGGAGGTCTCGTCAACTGCGCAGCGTCTGCAGCGCCTCTTTGATGCGCTTCTTGTCGCCCCGCTCGAGAATGGGCGTCTTGATCTTGGCCTTGCTGAGCCTCTCGAGGATCCCGCTCAACTCCACGGGCAGGCCGCGTTCGTCCTGACCGAGCGTGCGCAGCAGCCATTTGCCCAGATTGCGAACCTCCTCAGACGGCAGGAGAATCGCCGCACTGGGCTCGCCCTGGTGCCGCAACTCCAGCTTCACACCCCCGTTACCGAGGTCGAAGCCGATCAGGGAATAGCCGTTGCCGAAAACAAAGGGAGCCAGCGAGGCGGATCTGCGACCCACCGGCCCGTGATCGTCTTGTCCGATGTACACGTTGCGATCTCCTACGCTAAAACCTCTATCGGCCCCTCCTCCACGGCGGCATGCCCCCCACGGGCGACCGCGCACTGGCCCCATTCCAGAACAGTAGACGCGGCCCGAATTGGGGTTATTGCAGGCAAAACCGGAGAATTGGCTCCAAATCTCCCTTTACATCACTCCATCTGGCGTGCTAAGCTCTGTCTGTTAGGAGGATTAGGAAAATGAAGCGAATCGTCATTATTCTGGCGGGCTTGGCCCTTTTGACGGCCGGTTGCGCGGGCAAACCCAAAGCGATCTATCCCAAGGCGATCTACCAGGCCACCAACGAACCGGGCTACGTCCAGGGTTTCATCGATGGCTACCTAAGTGCCCACCCCGACCAGCCTTATGCCCGTGACGCCCGGGCTGATTATCACGGCAGTTCCTACCGCCAAGGCTGGGAAACCGGACGCACGACGGGCAAAAAGGACGAACGACAGCGTCCCTAGTGCTCCGGGGCCCTCAATCACTCCCATGCGCCCGCCCTATTCGCACCGCAGCGCCGTCATCGGATCGACCTTGGCCGCCCGGCGGGCGGGCAGATAGCTGGCCAGCAGAGCGATGGTCACCAAGATGCATGACACCGATGCCAGCGTCACCGGGTCCGTGGGAGTGACGTCGTACAGGAAGCTGGAGAGCACTCGGGTCAGAGCCAGAGCGCCGGCGATGCCAGCCACCACGCCGATGACGGTAAGTCTGAGTCCCCGGACCAACACGGCCCGCAAAATATCGCCCTTCCGAGCGCCCAGGGCCATGCGGATACCGATGTCGCGCGTCTGCTGCGTCGTACTGTATTGCAGCAGGCCGTAGATACCGACAGTTGCCAACCCCAGAGCAATGGCGGCAAAAAGCCCCAGCAGGATCATCACGAAACGACGCGGCGCCAGCATCTGCGACAGCGTTGCCTCCATCGGCTCGATCGTCTTGATCACCTGGTCCTTTTCCAATTGGGCAACGAGCTCTCGAATGGCGGGCGCCAGACGCATCGGATCGCCGTCCGTTCGAACCAGGAAGACCGCCGATTGCGAGTAGTCCTCGCCTCGTGTGTAGACGGTCCCCATGACCGGCCCGGGCGCGGCAAAGGAGCGAATCGTATCCACGACCCCGACAATGGTGTGGACATGCTGTCCGGACCAATCATCCATCAAAAACGTCTGGCCAAGGGGATCGCTATCGGGGAAACACGCGCGCGCGAGGGTCTCGTCAATCACGATGGCGTCCGGGTCCCGGTTGTCAAACGCCCGCCCGGCGAGCCAGCGCATACCCACGGCATCGAAGAAACCCGGCGTCACCGATAGCCATCGGGCCGAACGGCGCTGCCCTGGCCCCGTCGGTCCGGCAATGGTGAAATCTTTGCCGTAGGCGCCGGATGAACTGGTGATATCGGGCCCGCAATAGTCGTCGACGCGACCTCCCACCGAACGGACAGAAGGAAGGGTTCGGATTCGCTCGAGGAGAGGGCCGAAGAAGTTGTTGCATTGGTCGGTTTCGTTGTATTTCGCCCACGGAAGGTCGACATGCACGGCTAGCAGGTTCCGCGGTTGGAACCCCAGATCGACCGCCTGCAACGCCACCAGCGTTCGAATCAACAGGGCCGCCCCGATCAGCAAAACCAGCGAGAGACCCAACTGGCTGATCACCAAACCATCATGCAAGCGACGCCATCGCCGACCGCCTGTGGTGCGTCCCGTCCCTTGCTTGAGGGTCTCGTTGACGCCGATATCGGAGGCTCTCCAGGCCGGTACCAGACCGAACAGCAATCCCGTCAGCAGCGAAACCCCCAGGGTAAAGCCGAGGACCCGCAGGTCGACGTTCGTCTCCTGCAAACGCGGGATGTCGGCCGGGCACAGGGCCACCAATCCCTTGACCGAGCAGAACGTCAGGACGAGACCCAGGACACCGGCCGCCAGACTGAGCAGGAGGCTCTCGGTCAGCATTTGGCGCATGAGACGTCCGCGCCCGGCCCCGAGCGCCATGCGCATGGCCATCTCACGCTTTCGAACCGTAGCACGGGCCAGGAACAGATTGGCGACGTTAGCACAGGCAATCAACAACACAAATCCCGCCGCCCCCAATAATAGCAACGGCAACCTCCGATGATGGCGGACGAGTCCATCCAGAAGCCGGTGTACGTCAATGATAGTGGGTGCAGCATCGGCAGATTTGGTTTGCCAGAGACGACTGGCCAGAACCTCCAAATCCGCACTGGCCCGCTCCGGCGTGATGCCTTTCTTCAGACGGGCCACCGGGACGACCGGGAAATCATAAGGCCGCGCCGGACCTTCGGGGAAGATCATCGCTCGCCAGAATTGCACTGGCCTTTGGAAGGGAAATCTGAAGCCGGGAGGCATCACGCCGACGATCGTATGAATCTCGGGCACCATGTCGACGTCCCAATCCGCGTTGCGCTTCCAGGAGGTGAGGGTCAGGTTCCGGCCCATGGCATTCGGGTCCGCACCCAGGTGATCCCGCCAGAAGGCGTGACTGACGACCACCACGCGCGGATTTTCAGGCTTCTCATCTTCCGGGCCGAACCCGCGCCCCTGTATCGGCTGGACCCCCAGCAGGGAGAAGAGATTGGCCGTGACGTCGCAGCCCCCGACTTGATGGGGAGTCTCTATCCCGTGGACGTACAGCGGACAACCAGTGCAGCCGGCGACCGATTCGAATACTTTGTTGTGTTCCCGAAGATAGAGGAAGTTCGGACGATACCTGAAACGCTCGGTCCGGTCGGTAAAGGGTGATTTCTTGATCGACACCAACTGATGCGAGTCCTTATAGGGCAAGGGCCTCAGCATCACGGCGTTGACCACGCTGAAAAGCGACGTGTTGGCCGCGATGGCCACCGCCAGAACCAGCACCACGATCCCCGTGAAACCCGGATTGCGTCGGATCATGCGAAAGGCGTATTTTAGGTCGTGAAAAAAATGACTCATTTCATTCGCCCTTTTTTGGTTGTCCGTAGCCGGTAGTCAGTTGTCAGTTGGGCTGACGCCCTTTCTAAAATGCCTTTTGCCATGCTACCTCTTGTTTGTACCATAGTGCTCTCCTTTTGAACCGACTACCGACTGCCAACTACTGAATACTGCTTTTTCATTCATAGCGCAACGCCTCCATCGGATCGATCCTGACGGCACGACGTGCGGGAACGTATCCAGCCAAAAGAGACACTGTGGTCATCACAAGCACGGTTGCGGCAATGCTCGCCGGGTCCATGGGGCTGACGCCGTAGAGGGCACTGTGAACTAAAGATGTCAGGCCAATGGCCAGCAAGACGCCGAAGACCAGCCCTACAAGCGTCGAGACGCCGTTCTGGCGAAAGACCAGGGCCAGAACACTGCGTCGGGAGGCCCCCAGGGCCATGCGAACGCCAATCTCGCGTGTGCGTGTCGCCACCATATGGGCCTTGACCGCGTAGAGGCCGAGTCCGGCCAGGAACATGGCTTGCATCCCAAACAGCGTGATCACCTGGGCGTTCATCCTCGCCTGCTGAATGCTGCCACTTCCGCGATGGTGCTCGGTCAGACTCATCAACGATACCACCGCAAGCGCTGGATCGATCTTGCGAATCATCGAACCTAGATCCTGCAGCAAAGGGGATTCCATTCCCGGCGCAGTCCGGATATGCATATAGATGGGGACTTGGTCCGGGGAGATCGGCTGGTATATATGGGCCCAACCCGACCAACCCGAGGTCTCGCCGGATGGATCGCGCAGAGTGGAAACCACCCCCACCACACGGCACACCTGAAGTTCCGAGCCCCCGCCATGTTGAATCAGGCAATCCAGGGCGTTGCCGTCTCTGCGGAGCTTTTTAGCCAGGCGACTCCCGATGATCACCACAGGTTCCGCCCCGGCCGCACGATCGAGGGGACGGAAGGGTCGGCCGTGTAACAGCGGCATTCCCATGGCCTCGAAGTACTCCTCATTGACCGGGAAAGTCATCGCTCCTCTGGGGAAGAGGTTCCTGGTGTTGTCGTTTTCAATCCCGGGCTGGTATTCCGCAACTCTTGAGGAAGCACCTCGGTAAGAGTCACCCACAGGAAAACCCATGGACCATCCTACGGCCTTGATTCCAGACATACCTTTGAGGCGCTCGGCGAGCCCCTCGCAGGCTGCTCCGGCCCGAGCGGAAGTGTACCCACTCGCCAGTGCATCGATCTTGACCAGAATCTTGCCATGCATGTCGATCCCGGGACTGGTATTGCCGAGCTTCTGGGCCGTGCGCATAAACAACATCGCGACCATGACAAATGCAACGGACAATGCGGTCTGGCATATCACCGATAGCCCCCGTGGTATGAGACGCCGTCTACGCCGTATGGTTTGGGCAACGGCCCCTGACTCCTTCAGGTCGCCGATGACATCGCGTTTGGATAGGTTCAAGGCCGGTTTGAGACCAAACAGGATCGTGGCGATCAGACAGATTCCGAGGGTTGCTCCGAATACGCGAATGTCAAATAAGGTGGGAATTTGAATCGACATATCACTCAGGGCCAGCCAGGCATTGAACATGCGGATGCCACCCAAGCTGGGGATCAACGCCAGCACTGTTCCCAACAGCGCCAACAGCAGCGACTCGATCAACAACTGCCGTATGATGCGTAGACGTCCGCCTCCCATGGCCATACGAATGGCGATTTCCCGTTGTCTCTCTGTCCCCTGTGCGTTGAGCATGTTCGCGAGGTTCAGGCAGGCAATGAGGAGAACAACGAAGGAGATCGCCATCAAGACCATACTCGCATGCCTCACCACTTTCTGCTCGCCTTCTTCTCCCCCTAACGAGAATTTGCCTAACCGGGTGAGATACAGCCTGGGATTGTCCTTCAATCGGTATTCCATCTTCCGTCGGGAGTTTATTCTCTCTTTGAGACGCGGAACCAACACCTGGAGCCTTGCCTCGGCCGCCGCCATGCCCAGATCAGGCTTGAGTCGTCCTATCAACCCGATGAACGGATAGCGTCTATCGCGGCGATCGACCGGGCCGAAAGCCCCCAGGGGCAGCCAAATATCCGGCCCCTCAAGCATCGTGCCGGTGAATCCCTTGGGCGCCACACCGATGATCCGACAAGGCTTGGCGTTGATATGCGTGATTTGCCCCACCACCTCGGGATCGCCACCCAGTGCCTGCCAGGTCCGGTGGCTCAGCACCACGACCGGTTCCGCGCCATGCCGCTCTTCCTCAGGCAGGAAGGTCCGTCCATGAATCGGGTCCACCCCCAACGCGGAAAAGTAGTTGGCCGAAGTGTACGCAATAAACATCTGTTTGACCACAGCACCCTGAAGCCAGGTGCCGCGATTTCTCATACCGCCGAGGGCGATTAGATCACTAAACGCCGGATTGTCGTCTCGCATTTCGGTATAGTCTTCATAGAGGAAAGCACCCCTAGCCCGCATGCCGCAGTACACCAACCGGTCCGGATCTTTGACCTGCATGGGCCGAAACACAAACATATTAACCACAGAGAACATGATGGTATTGGCGCTGATGCCGATGGCCAGTGTGATCAAGGCGATGGCCGTAAAGCCGGGACGTTTGGACAGCATTCGCAGGGCGTATTTAATGTCGTTTAGAAATGTGCTCATTTTTTTACTCCTTTTCCATTAGATCGGACCGATCTGTCTGATCCGACCGATCCGACGGATCAAAACAAAACCAAGATCTGCGATCTTTCTTTATTCATACCTAAGGGCCTCCATCGGATCAATCCGCGCCGCGCGCCGGCCCGGGAGGTAGCTGGCCAATAGGGCCACGGTTATCAGAACACCGGAGACCAATGTCAGCGTCACCGGATCTGTGGGTGTGACATCGTACAACAGACTGGATAAGACCCGCGTCAGTGCCACGGCGCCGGCAACGCCGACGACCACGCCGATGAGAATGAGTTTACATCCCCGCCCGAGTACCGCCCTTAGGATATCCACGCGTCGGGCGCCCAGGGCCATGCGAATCCCGATCTCGCGCGTCTGTTGCATCGTGTTGTATTGCAGCAGGCCGTAGAGGCCGATCGTCGCCAGGGCCAGAGCGATACCGGCGAAGATCCCGAGCAGGATCATGACGAACCGTTGGGACACCAGCATCTCCGACAGCGTTGACTCCATCGGTGCCATCTCGGCAATCACCTTGTCCTTTTCCAATCCGGAAACGATCTCCCGAATGGCGGGCGCCAGACGCATCGGGTCACCGTCCGTACGCACCAAGACGGCCGTCCATTGTGCGTACTCCGTGACTTGTGTGTAGATGGTTCCCACGACCTGTCCGGGCGTATCAAATGAGCGTATCGTATCCACGACTCCAACGATGGTGTGGGCTTTCTGTTCGGACGAATCGCCCGTCATGAACGTCTGGCCCAGGGGATCGTTGTCCGGGAAACACTCGCGTGCGAGGGTTTCGTCAATCACGATGGCATCCGGGGCCAGGTCGTCAAAGGCCTGTCCGGCGAGCCAACGCATGCCCACGGCATCGAAGAAGCCCGGTGTCACCGATAACCATCGTGCCGAATGATGCGGCCCTGATCCTGTTGATCCGGCGATGGTGAAATCTCTGCCCCCGGCGTCGGGTGAACTGAAGATACTACCGTTATAACCTCCTACCGAACGAACAGAAGGAAGGGTTCGGATTCGTTCGAGGAGAGGTTTGAAGAAATTGTTACATTGTTCGGTTTCGATGTATTTTGCCCACGGAAGGTCGAAACCCACGGCCAGCAGGTTCTGCGGTGGGAATCCCAAATCGACCGCCTGTAACGCCACCAGCGTGCGAATCAACAGGGCCGCACCGATCAGCAAGACTAGCGAGAGACTCAACTGGCTAACCACCAGGCCATCATGAAGACGACGCCATCGGCGGCCGCCCGTGGTACGTCCCGTCCCTTGCTTGAGGGTCTCGTTGACACCGATGTCGGAGGCCCTCCAGGCCGGTACCAGCCCGAACAGTAATCCCGTCAACAGTGCAACCCCCAGGGTGAAGCCGAGGACCCGCAGGTCGATGTTCGTCTCCTGTAAACGCGGGAGGTACACCGGACACATGCCCACCAATAATCTGACCGCACCGAATGTCAACAGCAACCCCAAGCCGCCGGCCGCCAGACTGAGCAGAAGGCTCTCGGTGAGCATCTGACGTATGAGACGACCACGACCGGCCCCGAGCGCCAGGCGCATGGCCATTTCACGTTGTCGCGTGGTGGCGCGGGCCAGGAATAAATTGGCGACGTTGGCACAGGCAATCAGCAACACAAAGCCGGCCGCACCCAATAACAGCAACGGCAACCTCCGATGATTGCGCACGAGTCCATCCAGAAACCGGTATACCTCAACAACATGGGGTGCGGTGTCGGCCGACTCGGTGTGCCGGAGACGACTGGCTAGAACCGTCAGGTCCGCACTGGCCTGCTCCGGCGTGACGCCTTTCTTGAGACGGGCCAACGGGATGACCGGGGGATCATAAGGTCGTGCCGGACCTTCGGGGAAGATCATCGCTCGCCAGATCTCTATTGGCTTTCCAAGATAGGAGAACTCCGGAGGCATCACGCCTACAACCGTATGAGTGTCGGAATCCAGGCTGGCATAGTGATAATTTTCGCCGGGCCTTGGATTCGTAAAGATTAGATTCCGCCCTATGACATTTGGGTCCGCACCCAGGTAATCCTGCCAGAAGGCGTGACTGACGATCACCACACGCGGACTTTCAGGTTTCTCATCTTCCGGGCCAAACCCGCGTCCCAGCTTCGGTTGGACTCCCAACAAAGAGAAGTAGTTGGCCGTGACGTCACCGCCGAAGACTTGATGGGGAGTCTCTATCCCGTGAACATACAGTGCCTGACCGCAAACCCCTGCGACCGATTCGAACACGTGGTTGTGTTCCCGAAGATAGAGGAAGTTCGGACGGTGCCTAAACTGTTCGGTCCGGTCGATACCCGACTGCCGGATATGCACCAACTCATGCGAGTCCTTATAGGGCAAGGGCCGGAGCATCACGGCGTTGACCACGCTGAAAAGCGA
>Ga0075114_10000030_pt1 | contig 94862 bp, 68 predicted proteins | sample AntAceMetag02UKM_FD_69784 | JGI IMG/M metagenome (GOLD analysis project Ga0075114, IMG submission 69784) | Saline lake microbial communities from Ace Lake, Antarctica - Antarctic Ace Lake Metagenome 02UKM | ecosystem: Environmental > Aquatic > Non-marine Saline and Alkaline > Saline | place... | reverse complement strand
GGCGATGCATAGGAAATGTGAGTAGAAACAAATTGACACCCCGTATGCGACGGGGTAGATAGGTCAGGGGTGTCACAGTTTTGGTCCGCCAGGCGCTACACTTTCACTCCGCCCTTCACATCCCCAGCCGTTTTGCGTCTCGGATCCGCGACGGTGATGTTCAGATGGACCTCCTCCTCCGAGCAGGGTCCGCATGAGAATATCTACGTTACTTCAGCTTCCTCGACGCGAGATAGTGAAGCCTGAGCAGGTAGTCCGTCACGGTCAAGCCGAGTTCGGAGGCGGTCCGCTTGAGGCTCTCGTGGTCGGCTTCGCTGACCCGCATTGTCACGAGCTTGCTCTTTCGCAGGACTTTCTCAAGCCGTTCCGGCGGTATGTCCCTCATCAGTTCCGCCAGTCGGTCCAGGTCCTTCTGGACATCCTTCCGCTTTGCCATCCTAGGCTGCTTCCTTCAAGATTCGGTAGACGGTGATATGCGAAAACGCCTTGCCCTTCTTCGTGCGAATGCCCCGGCGATTCAGCTCGGTGGCGATGGCCCGCAGACTTAGCCCCTGCTCGCGGAGAGTGTGAATCAACGCAATTACGCCCTGCTCCCGCTCATTCTCAACCAGGTGCCGACCGTCACCCGTCAGTTCCCAGCCAAAGGGGATGTTGTGGCTGATGCGGCGATGCTGGCTCTTGAGGTGTCTCAGGGCCATTGTCGTGCGTTCTGATACGAGGTCACGCTCGAACTCGGCGAGGACGGCCAACATGCGAAAAACCATCTTTCCCGCCGCACTGGTCGTATCGATCCGCTCCGAGAGGCTCACAAGATCCGCCTTGGACTTGCGGAGCCGCTCACTAATCTCCAGGGCGTCCTTGGTTGATCTGGCCAGCCTGGAGAGGCTGTAAACAATCAATGCCGCGTGGTGCCGACAGGCGTCGTTGATCGCTTCCTGCAGCGCCGGCCGGTTGCTGACCTTGCCTCCTGAGATGCCCTCGTCCACGTGGACGGAAACAAGCTCGTGGTCGTTGGCAATCGCCCAAGCCCGAATCTTCGCCTCCTGGGCTTCCATGCTGACCCCATGGACCGCTTGGCCCTCAGTCGAAACCCTCACATAGCCAACAGCCTGCTTGATTTGCTGTCGCCTTGTCGCCATGGCTTACCCCTTTCCGCTGAATGTTGTATATATTACAATCTATACATCATGGCCGGATTGGTCAAGAGGTTTGCCTCAATTCGAGGGGTTTTGTTAACAAACCGTCCGGTTTGATAACAGGGCGCATCAGGATACGATGTCAACTGCCTGGCTTCTTCGACATCCATGCATCTTGCCCGGCCAATAACCGTCGCCTGTATTCTTGGGTGCCAAGCCTTTATTCGGGATCAAGGGTAGTCTACCTCGCCTTGAAGCTGGCGACTGTTTCAACATGGGGCACAGAGTGTGAGGAACTATGTAGTTGCCACAATGACAGACTCGTCTGATACAGCTACGTGGTGAGAGAGTAAACCATTGACGCAGGATTCCTCAAGAAAGGACGTAACGCACCGCTGGTGTCTCGTGACTGTCAGATTGAGTACTGGCTACTACACATAATCATTGTAGTGTCAAGGTAACAATGGGATATTCCTCTGGGTCCAATGCAGTGAGGTTTTCCACATGGTTTGTGCGTCTGCGTTGCCCTCCTTGATAGTATCGCCAGATGAAATAGTTCAGTCCGAGGCCTGCCGGGTCATTTCCTCCCTGGGTACTGAAGGTCATCATATAGCCTGGAAGTCCGAACAGAAACTCGTAGTCATATGAATCCGAATTGCTGGCATCAATCTTCGTGACATCCACTGGAACCCAGCCAATAGTCGGATACCATATATCAGTCCAGCGATGCAAGCCATCAGTAACTCCCATGTCTTTCAATCCAATGCCGCCGACCAAACGAGTCGGGATCCCATTGAGCCGACATAAGGCCGAGAATAGGAAGCTATACTCGGAACAGGATCCATCCCCCCTGTCGAGGACTACATCCGCGTTGTCCCAACTTGAATCAATGACATAGGACAGGCGATCTAACACGAATTCCACGATGTTCTCAACAAGCTCTTTGACATTCCGGGGAGGATTCCCCGCGAGATCATTTCTGGCCGCTAGGGCAGCTTGCCTTATATTCCACGCATCAAGTGAATACATGTCTTCATTGGCTAGATATGTCATTGCTATTTCGCGTGGGATATCCTCCAAGCTTTCTAAAGGAAGCTCAGGTAACTGATATTGAATAGCAGATAATCCTGCTTCCGCAGCATATGACAATTGATGGTATCCTTGTGGCGGCACTGCAATACTCTCAAAAACGGCAAGGGTCTGATCATACTGATCGATCAAAAAGCGGGTAGGCACCTCAGACCATTGCAGTTCACGCAAACTCTGGTGCATGAGCGATGGAGGAACAGGAACACGGAATGAGGCCGTGCACGTATTGGTTTTGCTTTCGTTCCAGCTATCTTGAACAAACTGATATTGTACCTGATGGTGACAGGACAACACAGCGGAGCCTACCTTGTCCCAGCGTACAAGCCGCAATGAGGAGGTTTCTGAGTCATGAACATAGAGCTCGTTCCCAATGAATACTAAGCCCTTTGAACTACCCCGCAATCCTGTCGGGATCTTGAGCAGGGTCTCGCCCGTGTCCTTCTCAATCTTATGGATGCATCGGTCTGAAAGATCCAGTAACCAGAGAGAACCACCGTGGCATGCGAGATCAGCCGGTCGACGTGTGCTACACGGTATTCGTCTGACTACATCATAGTCTGATTTCAAAACAATGATCTCTTTGCTTGATGCGTCAAGGAGGTATAATTCAGTGTTGTCGGTCGCAATGGAAATGAGTGTTTCGGTTCCCTGGATTGGAACGACACGGACGTTTCCTCCTTGCTTGTATAGTACTCGATTCCGTGAACAATACAAGGGCCGACCTCCGAACCACACGGCGTCAAGAATGTACCATCCTCGCACATCCTCTACTTTGGATAAGCACATGCCTTCGGTACCATAGAGCGTTCTCTCTGGATAGTCGAGGATGAAGAGTCTATCTTGGTGAGTGAAGAAACCTCGGGCATCGGATTCGGGAAACGGGAGGTCATAACTGTAGATCGATGTCTCCGGATGGATGTTGTCTCTGAGCATGGTCTCGACAAGACCCAGGCAATGATCCCCATTGGGGATCGCCCGAAGTGGAACGCCGTGCCACATGCCAGCTACAACCTCGGGGTTCACAGAATCGGACAGGGCCATGCTGGCGAAATCCGCTGAGGACAGAATACTCTCCGGTTCACCAGGTTGCCAGTTAAGAAAGGTCACAGGCTCGTCGTTAGCCCACTGCCATTGTGTTTCTGTCTCAGCGTCATTTAGGCCCAGCCACAATCCACTTCCTCCGTGTGCCCTTGCCATTTGCCCAAATGTGTTCAAAATCCACGTGTTTTCGTCTGCATCATTGACCGTGACCAAATGGCCCCCGAGGCGAATAGCCTCTGCCTCGGAAACATACCAATCTGCTTCCTTCAGAAGGTGGTATACGTGACCATTGTAGGATGCGGCGCTTATTACACCTACCGGATCTTCCACAACCGTCGGAGTCGATGTACCCATTATCTCAACATTGTCAATATAGTACTTGCCCGCAGTCATTACATTACCACTATTCATTGACACGACCACCTGAAGCCAGGTCGCCCCGGTGGCATCGTAGCCAGAAAGATCATAGCTAAGTGTTCTGGTGTGATCTCCCCAAGAAGGATCCCAACCACCGGGCCAATCAGGATTAGCCGGATCATCAGGCTCGACCTGCTGCCAACCACTGGGTCCATCGCTGTTAACAGCCAGCAGATCAAGATTGAGCCACATGCCCTGTTGCGGAGCCCATTCCGAAGCAACCCAGGTTACGTCCATCGAAACGATGTTGTTGTGTTCGGCACCCAGTACTGCCGGGTCCATATTCTTCAGGATAGTCCAACTGAATTTATTGGGCGGAGCGCTGACTGCCAGACTGCCACTGCCCGACGTAGCTCCGATATGGCTGATCTCCAATATCGAGTCCCCCTCCCATGACAGTTCCCAGTCATCCATAGAGCCATTTTCAAAGTCGCCTATGACTACGGCAGAACAAGTACCTGTCATTGACAACATTAGCAGCAGGGAAACTGAGAATACCAGCGTCTCTCGCATGACAACCTCCTCCATTCCCGTGATTATTGACTGACATCGCGAACACGTCCGTCGAGCGCAATATAATCAATGGTATCAAATGCAAAGAGCGACTTCAATACTCTTGGCCAACTCGCCATCTCATGGGCACAGGGGACCTGTCAACCATCAACCAGAGACAGGGTTCTCTTCACGTCCCAATTAGATGCGAGAACAATAGTCGGTATTATTGCCGTATCAGACTACTCTGATACGGCTGAACCATTGGGAGCGATAGGGTCATTGGAGCCAGCGACGAACGGCTCTAGCATGTCCCGCAAGCTCCTATACATCATCGAGTCTTCCGCATAAAGTTTGGGCAGAGACATGGGGAAAAAATCACCAGGTATACTTGCGGTGGCAGTCGCCATGACTCGGTCATTCACATCCTGTGCGGTTAGCCCATACAGATTCAGAGTAGACGCTTGCTCCCCAGAAAGCCCGTTCACTAGTAGATCTTCTTGGTACACATGGACATCTTCAGGACTGATCAGATCTAAGCCAAGGTCATATTCGCCAAAAGTCACAGCAATTTCTTCGTTTGTCTCTATGACTTCACTCAATACCCAATAGAGGCGATGCACTAACATGTTGAAATGCGCATCTTGCATTATAGCCCACCCCCTCTCATCAGCGGCGATAGCTTCTTGATTTCGATCCAAGGTTAGGAGCATCGCCTGAAGAATGGTGACAGACTCACACTTCAGATCAATATTCCTTTGTAGAAGAGAGGCATCATTGGGCTCCAACTCGGCAAGGCCCGGTACAGTGATAGCGGGCGGATCCACAGAAGCAATCGTGTAATAGTTGGGATCATAAGCACTGGAGAAATCGGGATCGTTAGGGTTCAGCTCATTGATCGAAGCATAGGAGGTAGACGACCGCCGCATTTTGCCTTGTGGATATTCCAAGGGAGGAAGTGCCTGTTCCAGCTTATAATCAAGAAGCCATGTCCCGCATTCACCAAAAACGTATTCAACAAGTGCTGATTCTCCTGTAGTCCATGCAAGAGACGTAAGCAATGGATTGTTTGCTGCGGCTATGCCGACAGCGGCAAGGTTCATAGCTCCAGACAGAAAACCATATGCCTGAAGTGCCTTCCTTGTCATCGCAATGCCTGTTGCATACATCACTTTTCGGATATTCTGATACATTGCATCGTCAAACATATTGGGAGAATATTGCAAGTCGATGGTGTAGTCCACATCTACAGGTAGGCCATCAGGGGAATAGAGATCTGCAATTCTCAAACTCGCGCTCGCTTCTGCAGCCCTTCCTTCAACCCACGACATTGTAGAGCTGCTAACACTAGCAGACACCTTGACGGTTAGACCCCCTGGGTGATCGGGGCTAATTGTTATTGGTATCATCACAGAGCCAAGCCCATGATCACCCATCTGTCCACAAATACCGTATTTGTTTATCGCAGGGCTTGTCCAATCGTAATAGTCCAGGAGATTTATCGTTCCTGATTCAACAACGGTTTGTTGGAAGGAGTCAATCTTCATATCAGCATGCGCAGCTGCCATGACTTGTTCAGGCCAGTGCTTAGGACGAGGAGCATCAAGTCTGACTGTGTACTCAAGTTCAAGATCGAGCGGCAATACAGATTGATCTCCGAGTAAACTACGGAGCTTCTCATTATCTGTAAACACCATAATCGTCGAACAAGAAGCCGTTGCATCGGCAGGCATAAGGTGGCTATCTTTAGCTCTTACTTGCGTGCGCAGGTACTTGGGACTGGCTGACGCAAATGCAAACCGTTGATCTGTATTTGCCGTAGCAACAAGGGGAATTATGGGCGGTTCATTAGTACCATCGGAAGAGTCTGTTGTCCCAGAGTGTGGATCCAAAATGCTTGTCATGGCAAGTACGCTCAGACTTGACTTCTCTGAGCTGTCAGAAGGCTCATCGTACGACAGACCTGATGGTACCACTTTCCCGAACAGATCCGTGTATTCTTCGCCATCAAGCGGATTGTTCCCTGAAATCTGGGGGATGTACACGGAATAAGCCTCGTCATTAAGCGGATTGAACCGTAGGTCAAGCGAGGTCAAACCGGTGCAATGGGCCAACGCTGAGATGTCGCTGATTTGGTTATCACTCAACAACACTCGTTCAAGACTGTCAAGGCCACTGAGACCTGAAATATCCACAATGTTGTTATCATTCGCCATAAGTCTTTGTAGTTGGGCCATGTTGGAAAGAGAGGTCAGATCTGTGATCTGGTTGCGGTATATGACCAGGAATTCGAGATTCGTCAGCCCAACCAGCGGACTGATATCAACGATCGAATTCTTACCTAGCTGCAGATTGTTCAAATTCGTCAGCTCGGCCAGGGAGTCGATGTCACTTATTTGATTGTCAATACAATTGAGCGTTTCGAGATTTGTTAAGTTAGCCAAGGGACTGACATCACTGATCTGGTTACTACTACAGAGAAGCGTTGTGAGTTTCATCAGATTGGCCAGTGGATTAATGTCCATGATCTGATTGGAGTAGAGATAAAGGCTCTCAAGGTTCACCATGTTGGCGAGTGGACTGATGTCCTCAATTTGATTGTTTCCCAGATTCAAATACGTGAGATTCGTCAGGCCAGCCAACGAACCAATCTCCTGGATCTGATTGCTCTGGAGCGAGAGCGACTGGAGGTTAATCGCATACTCCAACCCACTCAGACTAGTGATTCCACTTTCGCGCGCGTTGAAGTTCCCCGTCAACTCGAGCATATCCGTTTGGGTAGGATTGGAAACACCAAGCTCTGCTTCAACCAAAGCCTTCAGTGCTGCATCAGCAAAAACAACAGAATCAGCTACAATAACCGGATCTGATGTGTCCGCTATCAAGACATTGTCGATGTAATACTTACCAGCAGTTGTTACACCACCACTATTCATTGACAGTACCAGCTGAAGCCAGGTCGCCCCGGTGGCATCGTAGCCAGAAAGATCATAGCTAAGTGTTCTGGTGTGATCTCCCCAAGAAGGATCCCAACCGCCAGGCCAATCAGGATAAGCCGGATCATCAGGCTCGACCTGTTGCCAACCACTGGGTCCATCGCTGTTAACAGCCAGCATATTGAGATTGAGCCACATACCCTGTTGCGGAGCCCATTCCGAAGCAATCCAGGTTACGTCCATCGAAACGATGTTGTTTTGTTCGGCACCCAGTATGGCCGGGTCCATATTCTTCAGGATAGTCCAACTGAATTTATTGGGCGGAGCGCTGACTGCCAGACTGCCACTGCCTGACGTAGCTCCAATATGGCTGATCTCCAATATGGAGTCACCCTCCCATGACAGTTCCCAGTCATCCATAGAGCCATTTTCAAAGTCGCCTATGACTGGAGAAACAACCGGATCAGGCACCACATCCGGAGCCGATGTGCCTGTTATTGAGATGTTATCAATGTAATACTTACCAGCAGTTGTCACATTACCACTATTCATTGACACAACCACCTGAAGCCAGGTCGCCCCGGTGGCATCATAGCCAGAAAGATCATAGCTAAGTGTTCTGGTTTGATCTCCCCAAGAAGGATCCCAACTGCTGGGCCAATCAGGATTGACCGGATCATCAGGCCCGACCTGCTGCCAACCACTGGGTCCATCGCTATTAACGGCCAGCAGATCAAGATTGAGCCACATGCCCTGTTGCGGAGCCCATTCCGAAGCAACCCAGGTTACGTCCATCGAAACGATGATATCGTGCTCGATACCCAGTACTGCCGGGTCCATATTCTTCAGGATAGTCCAGCTGAATTTGTTGGACGGGGCGCTGACTGACAAACTACCGCTGCCTGACGTGGCACCAATATTGCTAATCTCCAGTACGGCGTCCCCCTCCCATGACAGTTCCCAGCCATCCATAGAGCCATTTTCAAAGTCACCAATGACTACGGCAGAACTAGTACCTGTCATTGACAGCATTAGCAGCAGGGAAACTGAGAATAGCAGCGCCGTTCGCATGACAACCTCCTCTATCTCTGCGATTATTGCCCAACATCGCGAACCTGTCTTTAAAACGCCAGATATTCAATTGTACCCAATGGAAACAGCTATTTCAACACTTTTGACATCATCGACATGGCCAATAGACCTACCTCAAGACCGCCAGTCACACCTGTCCGCTGGGCAATCAGAACTCATGACGCTGCAATCAGCTACTGCAGAAGGAGCACCAACGAACGTCACATCTTACCTCATACCGTTTCTGATTCCTCCGCACTTCGGATAGTTCGAGCATGCGTAGAAGTAACCGTGACTGCCCCAATCCTGTTCGGCACTAGATTTGCTGGGTTGATATTGCTCTGAAGTATTTCTGTATCTTTTTCATTTTAAGCTGGCGCGCTGACTGCGTCTTGCTTAAAGTGCCTGGCATGAGTCACAAAAGACGCAAGATCAAAGAGGACGAGGTGCAGGACTTCAAGTATTTCAAGGCCATTTCCGGCATGCTCGAATCTCTGCAGGGGGTCGGCTGCGAACGCGACCGGGCCGGCAACCGAATCCTGCACATGGATCAATACGTCTCCCTGCTCCTGCTGTATCTGTTCAATCCGATCTGCACTTCCCTGCGGTCGCTGCAGCAGGCCAGCGAACTGAAGAAGGTCCAACGCAAGCTTGGTGTCCCCCGGGCGTCTCTGGGCAGCCTGTCGGAGGCCGCGACGGTCTTCGACAGCGAGGCCATGCTGGAGATCATTGCCCAACTCGGCGTCCAACTGGAGCCCCTTGCCGCCCGGGACAAGCTCAGCGATTTGCCCGGCATTCTCACCGCCGTGGACGGGACACTCCTGAAAGGGCTGCCCAAGATCGCCTGGGCCCTCTGGATCGATGATGAGCACAAGGCCGTCAAGAACCATGTCCACTTCGAGATTCTCAAAGGGGTCCCCGTCAAAGCCACGATCACCGCCGGCAACGCCAACGAAAAAGACGTCCTGGCCGAGACCCTGGAGCCCGGCCGGATCTATGTTCTCGATCGAGGCTATGCCAAGTATGGCCTCTTGCAGGCGATCCGCGATCGTCACAGTTCCTTTGTCTGTCGCATACGAGACAATTATATTGGTGACATCTGCGAGGAACGGGCCCTTGACGCCGAGGCCAAGGCGGCCGGCGTCATCCGCGATCGGGTCATGCATTTGGGAACCGGGCTCAAGCGTCACGACCTCACCGCGCCGGTTCGAGTCATCGAAGTGACCTGCACGCCGCATCGCAAACGCGGACACACCGGACGCGGTGGTCCCGAGCAGGCCGAGACCCTGGCGATCGCCACCGACTTGATGGAGGTTGATGCGGACCTGATTGCCCTGATCTTCCAGTATCGCTGGACGATCGAAATCTTCTTTCGGTTCTACAAACACATCTTAGGCTGTCGCCATCTGCTCAGCTACAACCAGAACGGGATTGAGTTGCAGACCTATGCGGCCATTATCGCTTGTATGCTGATCTCCCTATGGACCGGCCGTAAGCCCACCTTGCGAACGTACGAGATGCTCTGCTGGTACTTCACCGGAATGGCCGACGAGGAGGAATTGCTCGCTCACATTAACCGCCTGCAAAAAACAGCCTGACCAGATCGACGCTCAATCCCCAATCTGATTGCGCCGGCGTCCATGCTGCGCGCCCCCAACCGCCCCCTCTCCAAGCCCGGACGACCCAACATCGGCCTACATACCCGATAGAGGCACTCGACCGACGCAAGCAACGCCCGTGCCGAACAGGATTGTGACTGCCCCTTTTCTCTATCATTCTGACCAACCATCGGACGTCAGACGCAGAACATTCGGGTTAGCTGATCAGATATCGGACAACGGGATTGGTTGCATATGAGCATACTGCTCCCCTTCAAGCGGCGATCCACGCATAATTATCACCCAATGTAAAGCAACAACATTCTTGAAGCTAGGAACCGCGTTCGGGGAATGTCGTGGGAGGGTAGGAAGGGGTTTAAAATCCCCGGCGTCTGCCATTCCGTCACTCCGCCAACCCGCATGCATAGCCATCGCACCTGGTCTAATCATGGTAATGGTTTGGTAATAGGTAATGGCCGTATGAGCCCGTAGCAAACCGTACTATAGCGTGGTTTTAAACGCCAGGAAGTGGGTTTTGGGGGTGTAGGTGAGGGGGTAAATGGTCTTATGAATCCCACGCTCCTTCCCAAAACGCGGAAGCCGAAGGCGTAGATGCCCCGACAGATGCCCACCAGCGTTCCGCGTCAGTTTCCGCGTCCAAATGAACCGACTTTGACTTCACTTTGACTCCAATTCGCAGTCTGCTCCTAGCGCCCTTCCGGTTTAAACCGCCTTCAGGCCCCCGAAAACAGTATTCTAAAGGCCCCTTGATGGCATTCCAGAGCAGGAATACGGCATGGCATGCAAGAGGTCGTGGGTTCGAATCCCATTGGCTCCATTCCCCTCGTCTTGAATGTATCCCCGCTTGTTTTCCAGTCATTGCAGGCGCAATCAGGCTTGGGGAACGCCTCCCCACAAGACGGGAATATCCTCCGGGTCCAAGTTCCAGCTTGAACTGTCTCGGCTTCGGTTATACCCTGACTACTGATTTGGAAACCCCTACCTGTCGAGAAGGAGTATATGAGAATGTCGATGAACCCGCTTCCCCCAAGGAATTCGGCCGGAACCCTGCCCCACCGTTTGAACACGTTTTCGGTCCTGTCCCTGGCTTTGCTGGCCACGCTGGGCCTAGCCGGGTGTGCTATTGGGAAGGACGCATCCAGCCAGAGCCAGTGGATCAGCCTGTTCAATGGCAAGGATATGAAGGGCTGGACACCCAAGATCACCGGGTACGACCTGGGCATCAACCACGGGAACACTTTCCGCGTCGAAGACGGCGTCCTGAAGGTGGCTTACGACCAATACGACAAATTCGGCGGCAAATTCGGCCACCTGTTCTACAAGACCTCGTTCTCGCGGTATCGGCTGCGTCTGGAATACCGATTTCTGGGCGAGCAGACGCCCGGCGGCCCGGGGTGGGCTTTCCGCAACAGCGGTATCATGATCCACTGCCAGGCGCCCCAGAGCATGAGCAAGGGGCAGAACTTCCCCGTCTCCATCGAGGTCCAACTCCTGGGGGGCGACGGCAAGAACGCACGTTCGACCGGCAATCTATGCTCTCCGGGCACACACGTCGTCATGAACGACCGCCTGCTCACTCAGCATTGCTTCAATTCCAAGTCGAAGACCTACCATGGCGACCAGTGGGTCACCGCCGAGGTCGAGGTTCACGGCAATGGTATCATCAAGCACCTCATCAATGGTGAGGTCGTGCTGGAGTACGAGCAGCCTCAACTTGACGAAAAGGACGCTGACGCCAAGAAGCTGATCAAGAACGATGACCGAATGTTGCAGGAAGGATACATTTCTCTCCAGGCCGAGAGCCACCCCGTCGAGTTTCGAAAGGTGGAAATCCTCCCTCTGGAGGAGTAACGCTGAGACCAGACCGGCGGACCGGTCATTCACAGACAGCCAGGCCGAGCCATTGGGCCGATGGCCAGACGAAGCGCGCACCCTAGTTCTGATCATGGAGACCCTGATATATGGCTCTCGCACATGATACAAATGTCATTATCGGCCCCCAATATCGCACGCGTGCGCATTTCGCACCGACGCGTAGCCAAATTGGTCGTTGCCGCGATTGAAACTCCCGCCGGTATTTTTTATCATGGGATCAGGCAGGGAATAAAGGGAGGAGCACTGCCGATGGAACCCCACTGGTAGGCGCCCCTTGGGGTCGAGAAAGGCTAGGGCAGTGCTCCATTTGAGGCGACATTTACACCCACATCAATAAGCAAGCGTTTCTGCCAGTCAAAATATGGGTGCGTTTCTTCGAAAAATCGCCTTTTTCTCACGCCGCCTGCCCGGGGGAGATCACCACACCGGAAGATGACACAGGAGAAGGACCACGGAGGTCAAATGCGCGAGAAGATAGACAATCAGCCCAACTCAGCCTCGATAGTCGTCCAATAGTCGATATCCGGAGAACCGAACTCATGTAGTTTCTTCAGTCGGCCGACTTCTCGATAACCAAAGTGCGTCTTGTACCACTCTATCGTTCCCGGCAAATCGGAGTTGGTCGTCAGTTTTTGGATCCCCATGCCCCGCATCACCTCCATCCGATGCCGCTGGAGTTTGGCCCCGACGCCATGCCCGCGGAATTCCGGATCGACCACCATCAGTTCGGTCTTTGCCTCCGTGTCAGAGAGGATTTTGAAACCACAGAAACCCACGATGCAGCCGTCGGCCAGCGCTACGTAGTAGTTCTCATATGTCAGCTCCGGCATCTCTTGCGATGGCACGTAGTGCATGTTGGCCGTCTCAAGGAGCCTGAATATGACCTCGCGGTGTTTCGGTTGTGCTTTCTCAATAGTTATTTCCACGGAGAGCCCAGTCGCCAACTAGGTAGTAGATGCATTGAGATCATCCAGGAGGGTGGGGACATAATCGTTGTCGTGGCTGAAACGGTCCCACCATATGTTGCCCTCCAGGATCTTCACGCCGTTGTCGGTGAACGCCACGTCCCAGCCCACCGCACGGACGGGCAGCAGAGCGTGGGCCGCCCGACGAACCAGACCACAGGCCTCATCCCAGCAAGGAATCTGGAAGCCCGTCAATGGCTGGTTTGTGACGGGATGAAGGGAGATCGGTCGGTCGCCCGAGCCGTCGTGAGTCTTGACATAAGATGCAACGATCGTCCCGGTCTCTGCACACACCTCGTTCAGCAGGTTGCCGGAACGGCCGCTACCGATATTGTCGACCAAGGTCTCGTCCCGAGTCATCAGCTTCAGGAAAGAAAACAGCAGGCGGCACTGCATGTGACGGTCTACGTACGTGGTGATGCGGGCGGTCTGAAGGTTAGAACTGCCCGTTAGTTCGCACAATGCGCGGTGAGAACGGAGTCGTTCCTGAATGACAAAGTTCTCCACTCCTGGGCAACTGGACAGGAAATCGACCATTTGCCCGGCGGTGAGTTTCTCGCGGTGATTATCGAGGAATTCATCCGGAGACATTCTCTCAAAAGCAACCACACTGCTGCCGCCGTAGCCGACACATGGCTTGACAATGAACTCGCGCGGAAGCTCCCTGGCGACGAAATCGACCCACTGCTGAGAAGTGTACAGCGGCCTCCCTTTCGGGCAATAGCCCGGCGTCTTCCGAAAATAAATGGCATATAATTCAGGAGTCGGAAGCCCCACCGCCCCACAGAACCGATAGAAAACACCCTTGTCACTGAGTAAAGGCGCCCAGGAAGTAGGGTTGATCCTTCTTTGTATCTGCGCCTGACGCCTTCGGCTCACGACACCTTCTAGCAACTCCTGATCGCAATCGAGCCGCAACAGGCCCAGATCGAAGGCCTCTTCCGCCAGAAAACGTCTCTGGCGGTATAACCTCAGCGCGCGCGCAACTGTTGGGATCAGCGGCTGCGGCCGCCCTCTCGCCAGACGCCATGAATACGTCAAGATATCCAGGTGCCGCTTAACCTTCTCGACCATTCGAATTGGCGCTTGATACCCCATCCTGGGTTCTGTATGCTCCCGTATCAACAGGTTTCGATCCGAAGGTAACCGAGTGACAGAAAGAATGTCAAGCAAGAACCACAAGGTGCTGTTCCTCTCCCGAGGAGGAGATATATCGGGAGCGCAGAGGCAATTGCTGTATCTCATCGAGGGGCTCGACAAAGACAAGTATACCCCTCACGTTCTCTGTACCCAAGCGGGGCATTTCCGAAAGGAACTGGAAGCCCTTGACGTAAGATGTGATGTCCGCTGGTTAGCAGGCTGGAGAAAAGGCAAGCACTTCTTCTCGCGATACAGAGATGTCAAATATGTCTCCAATCTGGTCCGAAGCGAAGGCGTCTCCCTGGTGCATTGCTCGGACGTCTGGCTCAACGAGTACATGCTGAGAGGTATCGGGGACGCAAGCGTTCCTTCCGTGCTGCACATGCGGGCCCCCCTCACTCCAGGACAAGTGAGAAAACACCACTGTCGCAAAGCCACGCGCCTGGTGGCGATCTCCAAGAGGGTCCAGATGCGTCTGGCTCAGATGACGGAGATTCCAGCGCACAAGATCGTCTTGATCCATGATGCGGTGGACGAACAGATTTTCAAGCCCCTGGACCGAAACGCTGACGGAAACGTGCTGAGGCAGCGCTATGCCACTGGTGACAAGGTCCTGGTGGGCATGGTGGGACGCGTCGAGAAGGGCAAAGACCCGTTCAATTTCGTCAGGATCGCCAGGGACGTGCTGAAAACGACAGAAAAAGCCGCGTTCTTCGTGATCGGCCATATCAAAGACAGAGCCTACTATGCCAAAATAGAAAAGTATCTCCGAATCCATGGTCTCTTAAACCACGTCCATTTCACCGGCCGGCGTGAAGACATACCCAGTGTTCTGGCGGTCCTGGATGTGCTCGTGAGCCTGTCCGGCGGTTCGGTGAGGTACGAGGCAATGATGTGTGGAACGACGGTCCTCTGCGCCTGGTCCAGACGTCCGGAGGAGTCATACCACATTCGCCACGACGAAACCGGCCTTCTCGTGACGGAGAAGACGCGCAGCGCGGTGAGCAAGGTGCTGGTCGATGCGATACAGAATGACGACCTTCGAGCACGACTCGGAGGCAATGCCCGAGTGTGGGCTCAAAAGCATCTGAGTCATACCCAGCTAGTGCAAGAAACGCAAGACCTGTACGGACAACTGCTGAACCGCCCTGCTTAAACGACCGGAACGCGCCCGGGGCGACCGTCACGGCGCTGTCACTATCAGACGATCGTAGAGTTGTGCGGTGCGTTCAACCATCGTCGAACAGGAAAAGCGCTCTTGTGCTCGCTCGCGCGCCGCCGATCCGAGTTGGTGACGCACTTCAGGATGGCGTACGAGATGCTTCAGGACAGACGCCAATGCCGACGGCGCCCGCGACGGCGTGACCCGACCTGTGACTCCATCGTTCAGATGCATGGAGTCCTCCGGCCGAGTGTATCCGGCCGAGACGACGCATGTTCCGCAACTCATGGCCTCGTACATCACCGAACCGCCCGACAGGCTCACCAGCACGTCCAGCGAGTTCAGCACATCAGGCATGTCATCGCGTCTGCCGGTGAAAACCAACTGCCCATCCAGATCATGCCCATCGGCCAGACGCTTCAGACGTTTGAGGTAATCAGGATCGCGCACTTCCCCAATCACGAAGAAACGGACTTGCCCAGGCATATCGGCCAGCACCTTGCACGCCGCCTTGACGAAGTCCAACTGCCGCTTCGCCGGCTCGACGCGACCGGCCAAACCAATGTTGACGACGGATGTCCCCGCACCGGACGCGGCCAGCACACTCGGCCGAGGCCCATGCGGTCGAAAGAGGTCGATGTCCACGGCATCCTCGATCTGCACAACGTTGTCGGCAGGGATGCGCCCCACCATCAAGGCACGCGTGATCTTCTTTGAAATAGAGATGAGACCGTTCGCCCTGCGCAAGCGATGTTTGCGAATGTCTCTCCCGCCCACAGGCCCGCGCACGTGCACAACCGAGGGGATCTTAAGCCGCCACTGAACCCATGCCAGGTAGTTACCCAACCACATGTCCGAGGCGTGTATAAGCCCGGGATCATATCGCCGGGCTAAGGCCGCCAGACGCTCGGCATCGATGTATCTCTGGACACCGCTGGGCAGCTTTCTCCAGGGGTGCAGCGGAAGGATCTCCACGCGAATCCCCGCGGCCCCCAAACGGTCAACAATCTCGCCCTGTGACGTACAAACGACCACCGGTTCAAACGATTTGCCCAAAGTCGTCAGAAGATACAGGAGCTGACGCTGAGCGCCGCCAATGCTTCCCCCCTTCGCAAGATACACGACTCGCCTCATCGTCATGCCGGACCCATTCTAGCGTTTCTGGATGAATTCACGAGACTGTATGATACCGTGCACAGACCGGTACATCCACCTCTTTTGCCGGAACTCGCCTGTACTTTGCCTCACAGGGTAACTATACTGAATCACATTCAGATATCGTGTAGGCATTGCCGTCCCATGCGTAGAAAACTTATCCGAAGAATATGTCACTGGCAAGCCATGGCGAGGTACGCCCGGCAGGCTTCGTCTGTCTACCAAGCCAGTCCATGGCTGATGTTCTTGCGAACGCTGTCGATTTGTCGCACGCACAAGTATTGTGCTGAAGAAGCGTTTCGGTTGGGACTTTTCAATCCTCATCTCCAGCCGGGCGACTTGGCATGCTACTGTAGCCGGGAGCATCTCACCAAGATTCAGAAGTCCCTGAACCCGGCGTCTCTGGTTCCCCTGCTGCGTAACAAGGCCCTGTTCTACAGGTTCTGCCTGGCGCATCAAACGCCTATACCCAAGCTTTACGCGCTCTGCTACGATGGGACACTGGGCTGGACCCGCCGGACCCCTGTTATCGCACAACCCAGAGAGTGGGAGGCATTTTTCGAGCAGGAGGCTCCCGCCGAGTTTGTGGTCAAGCCAACCGAAGCCGCATTCGGGCAAGGCATCAACATCTATCGCCGCCACGGTACGAAGTTCATCGATACATCTCAGAGCATCTATACCAAGGGTGAGGTCTATCGCCACCTCTGCACGAGCAGTAAACCCAGCGGATTCATTGTCCAGGAACGCGTGCGAAACCATCCTGAAATCATCCGACTGACAGATGCCCACGGTCTCCAAACAGCCCGATTAACCACGCTGCTTGATGGGACGGGCCAGTGCCGAATCATCCACACACACTTCAAATTGATTGTCGGCGACAACATCACCGACAACTTTGCTCATGGGGCGTCGGGGAACTTGCAGGCTCGCGTCAACCTCAATAATGGGCGTCTTTGGCGCCCCGTTGCCGCCTCTCCGGGCGTGCCGGGATTCCGAGCAACCAAAGAACACCCCGACACAGGACAGGCCATCGAGGGTTTCCGGCTTCCATTCTGGTCGGAGGCCTGCCATCTTGTCGAACGAACAGCCCCCCTCTTCCTACCGCTGCAGACCATCGGTTGGGACGTGGCGCTAACCCCCGACGGCCCTGTTATCATCGAAGGTAACGCCTGGTGGGATCCGCCCAACCAAAATCAGAACCTGGATACAATCCTAGAACAGCTCGGCAATATGCCGCATGGGCGATGTTGATTGTCGGCCAGGTCGCCTCTGGCACACGCACAGCTATGCCGGTAGAATGTGTCACAAAGTACAGTTCCGTCATGGTGGGGCTTGAATCGCCATTAAAATGAGCAATTGCTTGAAGCCAAATTGCATTGGATGCGTCCGGTTGGAGAACAGACTCATCTTGGCACCGATGGCCGGTATGGTGCGACTGCCAGTGCGTCTGACCTATCGACGGCTTGGAGCGGCCATGACCTGCATTGGCGTCATCGACGCGCGAGCTGTCATGCAAAGTGAAGAAGGCGCGTTGATCAGCATCCTGGGCAAGCGTGAGATCACCAATGAAGACGAAAGACCGGTCTCCGTCCAACTCATTGGCGCCGACGTCGATACGATTGCAGCCGCCGCCCGTCGAATCCAAAGATTCGCCAGTGTGATCGATCTGAATTGCAGCGGCCCCATCCAGCGTCTCGTGGATCAGGGCTATGGGGCGGCGAACCTGCTCGGCAATCCGAACTTCATCAAGGAGATGGTCAGCGCCGTGGTTGGAAGTGTCAGCCTTCCCGTTACGGTGAAGATCAGAATCGGGATCGAGGGTCCTGATGTGGATGTCGTACGAATCGCCCAGAACTGCCAGGAGGCGGGCGCTGCAGCCATCACCGTCCACGCTCGGTATGCGAAACAGATGTACCGCGGCCCGGCGCACTGGGAATGGATCAAGACCGTCAAAGAACACGTGGATATCCCGGTCATTGGAAACGGCGCCGTTCACTCGCCCTATGATGCAAAGGCCATGCTCGAACAGACTGGATGCGATTTCGTCATGATCGGTACGGCCGCCTTTATCAACCCCCTGATCTTTCTGCAAACCAGTGAACTCCTCAGAACGGGGCGATGCCCATCTCTCAGCAGCACGCGCACACTGCTGAGATTCTTCAGGGAGTATGCGCGGCACGCCAGGAAGATCGAATCGAAAGGCCCCATGAGGTTTCTACGCAGTTCCTGCAAGAATTTCCTCAGAGTTCGATCGTTTATGCAGAGGATTCAGAACGGGCAAGCAACCTTGGAGTAGAGTATCCATGAGAAGTCGCGAAGGAAATGTTACCACTGCACTGATCGAGACAGCCTATACCCTGAGGTACCGAATCAAATCGCTACTCGGCAAGGGGCCCAAAGTTCGCATGCTCTATCTCGAAGTGACGCATCGCTGTAATGCGCGCTGCATCACATGCTATACCAAGGCGGGCAAAGAAAAGGAAGACGTACTCACCCTCGATGAGAAGAAGTCGGTCGTCCGACAGGCGAAAGAACTGGGCGCGCGCGTCATCTCTTTGAGCGGCAGCGGCGAACCCCTGCTCTACCCTCACCTCTTCGATCTTATCGATTTCATCCGCCAACTAGACATGCTGGTGGTCATTTTCACCAACGGAACGGTTCTCGACGAAAAAACCGCAGAGTTTCTCATCCGGAAGGGCGTGATCACCTATTTCAAACTGTTTAGTCTGGACCCGGACATATTCGATCGAATGATTGGCAAGGAACGAGCTTACAACTGGGTGCCTTACTCACCCGGTTCCGGCGAATCCACCAGTAACACTCACATCCCAAGCGGCCTGAAGTGCTTGCTGCAAGCCCAGGACCTGGCCAAGGCAACGGATCTGGTCCGGATCGAGACGTTGATCGCCAAGACGAACTACCGCACCCTTCCGGCCGTGGCGCAGTTCTGCAAAGACCATGATCTGATGCTGCACCTGGAGACACCTGTGTTTGCAGGCCGCGCAGTGGAAAACTACCACGACATCGCCCTGGACGCCAACGCCTACAAGGCGCTCTATCGAGAACTGGTCGACATTCTGGGGCAAGCGTATTTTGACGAACTGCGCGCCCATCCGTGTCCAGTCGAGAGGAATCCCGTGGTTTGGACCAACGGCGATATCGGCCTGTGCAGCAGTCGGTCCGCCAATATTGGCAATGTGCGAGATGTCCCTCTCAAGAAGCTGTTTCTGAAGGCCCAGATGGTGAAACAAAGGGAAGATCGTCGCTGCGCCCGGCTTGACGATGCGAGTCAATACTTTCGCACGTGTCCAGCGCGACGGTACTACAATGTCAAGAACCAGATTCACTGCAACTACTGAATGGATGGAGACACCGTTACCTCGTTGACACTGAACGAAGCGACACCTCAGAAAGGAGCGAATCATTGTCGAGACCCTTGGCCAGACTCATGCGTAAGTCCCGAAGGCTATACACAATGGCGGCTCTGTGCCATCGAACGAACCCCCTCTGGCGTTTCACCTATCCCACTACTCTCGGTCGCGCCCGTCGGCTCTGCAAGAAAGAGGGTTTTGAACCCGCTGAAGCCTTTCGGCTCGGTCTGTTCCATCCTGCTCTAAGCAAAGAGGAAGTCGCGAAATACGTCAGCCGCAAGCGTCTGACAAAAGCCCAGAAAACGCTCAACCCAGTCGGCTGGGCGCCCCTCTTAAAAAACAAGGATATCTTCTATCACTTCTGTGCGGCCCTGGATATACCGATCCCTCAACTATACGCCGTCATTCAGCCTCCTTCACCCGGCTGGTCCCATGTAGGTCGTCTCCCCAGAACGCCAATAGAATGGACGACGTTCTTCGACAAAGACTTGCCTCCTGAATTCGCCATCAAACCAGCCACCGGCGCCTATGGACACGGTTTCAACATTTTCCGAAAGGCGTCAGGAAGATACACCGACGTCACCGGTGTCCACGTAAAAGACACCGATCTATACGAGACGATCGTATCTCCGAATCGTAATCGATACATCATCCAGGAACGTCTTCACAGCCATGTGGCATTGGCTCGGCTCAGCGACACCAAAGCACTTCAGACAGTTCGCTTCATCACGCTCATCGACCGTTCCGGTTGCGTACAGATTCTCCACGCCCACCTGAAAGTGATCGAGAACGATGAGATCGTCGACACTTTCATCGACGGGCTAAAGGGCAACATCGAGGCGCCGGTAGATCTACAGTCCGGCTCCCTGAGACCCGCCAACCGAATTCCAGGCACAGGGTCCGGAGTCATAACACTGAAGGTGCATCCCAAAACAGGAATAGCATTCGATGGGTTTGAATTGCCGTTCTGGCCCGACGCCTGCCGCTTAGTTACACAGACAGCACCGCACTTCCTGCCCCTGAGAACCATCGGCTGGGACGTAGCGCTGACGCCCGCCGGGGCGGTAATGGTTGAGGGCAATGTGTGGTGGGACCCCCACAACCAACACGGCAATATGAACGTGGTGCTGGGGCGGCTCAGCGAATCAGGCCCGCCATCCCCAGAAGAGCATTATCGCCCCTGAATATCGAGCAGACCGTCTCGAAAACACCGAAGCGGCCTTTTCGTGGGACCCTGCACTCGGTATAATCGATTTGATGTCCGAGAGGGTCCAGCCCTGTTTCGACTCGCACGATCATCGAACAATGTAGTTCAAGGACGGGAGGCATAGCGTGAGTCACAAGACTATCGATCGACGAACATTCCTCAGGAAGACCGCCGCATCCACCCTAGCCTTGCCGACGCTGGTTCGGTCTTCGGCGCTCGGCAAAGCCGGTAACGTAGCCCCGAGTGAACGCATCACCATGGGGTTCATCGGACTCGGCGGGATGGGTACGAACAACATGCGGGCCTTCCTCGCCCAGAACGACGTGCAGGTGCTCGCGGTCTGCGATGTGGTCAAAACCAGCGACCAGTATGGTCACTGGTACAAGAAAGGCTGGAAAGGCGCGTGGTTCGGCCGCGAACCGGCCCGCAACATCGTCGAAGATCATTACCGTCACAAGGCCCCCGCGGGCACTTACAAGGGGTGTGGCGCTTACGTGGACTTCCAGGAGATCATCGCACGCGACGATATCGACGCCGTTTGCATTACGACCCCCGACCACTGGCACGCGATCCCGGCGATCAGGGCGGCGGCCGCGGGCAAGGACATCTATTGCGAAAAACCCATGAGCCTGACGATTGCCGAAGGCCGCGCCATGGTTGACGCGGTTCGTCGCTACGGCACGGTCTTCCAGACAGGCACACAACGACGGTCAGATCAGCAGTACCGTCGTATCTGCGAACTCGTGCGCAACGGACGCATAGGAGAACTGAAGAAAGCCCTGGTCGCAATCGGGCCTAACAACAAGCAAGCTCCCCCTCGCGACTGGGAACCGATGCCGATACCCGAAGGGCTGGATTACGATATGTGGCTTGGGCCGGCCCCATGGGCCCCCTACCACAAGGATCGCTGCCTGTACACTTTCCGATTCGGCCTGGATTACTCAGGCGGTCAGACGACAAACCTGGGCGCCCATGGAATCGACCTCGTCCAGTGGGCCAACGGCACCGACGGAACCGGCCCAGTCGAGATCGAGGACTTAGGCGGCGAGTTCCCCGCCGATGGCCTGTTCACCACTGCCACCAAGGTTCACTTCCGAGCCCGCTATGCCAACGGCACCGAGCTAACCTGCAGAACGCAGAAGAACGAGATCTACCGCTTCGAAGGAACCGATGGCTGGATTCAGATACCGGTGTATTCGAATCAGTTCACCTGTCATCCCGAATCGCTGAAGACGACCGTCATCGGCCCGGATGAGATTCACCTGTACGAAAGCAACGACCATCATCGCAACTTCATCGACTGCATCAAGAACCGGGGCCAAACGGCAGCCCCTGTCGAGGTTGGCCATCGTTCCGTGAGTATTTGCCATCTCGGCAATATCGCGATGAGAATGCAGCGAAAGCTGCGCTGGGACCCGACCGCCGAGCGATTCCCAGACAGCGACGAGGCCAACCAGATGCTCTCAAGACCCATGCGAACTCCCTGGCGTCTCTAGTTGCGGGATAGTCCCATCGTTGTTACACTAAACCCATGAGTCTGACAGAACAATCAAAAGACTTATGGGGGAACAGGAGAGAAACGATGCGCGGCAGACACTTCTCAGTTTATGTAGCAATCCTTCTGGCACTTCTTCTGACATGCAGTGCTCTGGGCGCCGGTGACGTGGCGCTGGACAAAGACCCCAACCTCGTCGGATGGTGGAAATTCGACGAAATGAAGGGGAAGATCGCCACCGATGCATCGCCCCACCAGCGAAACGCGGCGCTCAAAGGCGCCCTGTCATTTGAGAAGAACTCAGCGCCGGGCAAGGCGGGCAAGGCCATTACACTCGACGGCAAGGACGCCTTCATCGAGGTGACTCGGTACAAAGGCATTTCGGGAACCCGACCCCGAACGATAGCGGTCTGGATCAAGACGACCCGACCGAGAGGACAGATCATTTCCTGGGGCACTAAAGATTTCGGCAAGATGTGCACCGTTAGTTTCATTCGAGGTCGCATCGGCCTCACCCCCCATGGCGGCTACTTCTACATGAACCCCGAGACACACGACGGCAAATGGCATCACATCGCGGTGGTGGTCCAGGAAGCCGAATCCCCCAACCTGCATGACGATGTGACGCTCTATCTCGATGGAACGATAGCGGAGATTCATGACATTGGGCTTCTGGATCTCTGGCCACTGGAAACAGGCAACGATCTCAACGTCCGCATGGGCCGAGGATTTGAGGGCAGTCTCGACGACTTGCGTCTCTACGATCGCGCCCTGTCCGACGAAGAGATCGCAGTTCTGTTCCAACTGAAGAGCAACCGCCCCGTCCCAAAGTCACAATTCTGATCCATCGAGCGGACGCCGTCGCCAAGCATCGGTTTTTGACAAGCGTCGCTCAAGAGTGCTATGATAGTGTCTGTATGCTGACAATCTGTAGTTCATCCAGGTCGTGTGATGCCCCTGGGGCTTGATCGTCAAGGAGAACGCCATGACTAGAGAGCAAGTGTCCCGCCGTGATTTCATGCACAAAACCGCCGCCACCGCCGCAGGTCTGACCGCCGGTCTCGGCGCCGTCGGGAAAACCACTAAGGCAGGTGACAGTGCGCCAGACACGTCGAAAATCCTCAGTTACAATCCCGACATGGAGTACCGCCGACTGGGCAAGACGGACATTATGATCTCAGCCGTCGGCCTGGGCGGGCACTCGCGCAGCAATCCCGAGGAACGGTCGAAGATCATCAACCGATGTATGGAGGCGGGTATCAACTACATCGACGCCTGCTGGGATAACGAGGTCAAACGCGACGCCAAGGCGCTGCGAGGAAAACGCGACAAAGTGTACCTAGCGCTCTCGCACGGCGCCAAAGAGGTGCGCCAGAAAGATTTCCGCACGAGCAAGAAACTGTTGGCCTCCCTCGATGAGCTCTTGCGGAACTCGAAGCAGGAATACACCGATCTGTGGCGCATCACCTGCATGGAGCCAGGAGGCCGGCACACGTTCAATACCGCCTGTGAGATTGTGGACGCTTTGGAGAAGGCCAAAAAGCAGGGCAAAGCTCGGTTTGTCGGGTTCTCCTCGCACGACCGACGCTGGATCAAGTTCATGATCGAGTATTTCCCGCAGGTCGAGGTGGTCTGTTTCCCCTTCACGACGATGACCAAGAAAGCGCCGAAGGACAGCCTGTTTGATGCATTGAAACAACGTGACGTGGGCGCCTTCGGGATCAAGCCGTTCGCCGCCGCGTCGCTCTTTGCCGGTGATCCCCAGCAGGACAATCGCCGCGGGCGTCTGGCCTTGCGTTACATTCTTCACAGCAATACGGTCGTTCCCATCCCGGGCATGAACCGCATGGAAGAGGTGGAGAACGTCATCAAGGCGGTATCGGAACGGCGTACACTGGACGTTCGGGAGACCGCTGAATTGGAGGCCACGGGCCGGCAAACGTGGGCCGCCTTGCCCAACCAATATCAGTGGCTCAAGAATTGGCAGTATGTCTAGGCGCTGCTAGCCAGGATCCTATTCGATATTCAGGACACGGACGCTTCAGGCCATGACCGAACGATCACGTCGACTACAACACTGCCTCTATGCTCTCGTCGCAGTACTTGCCCTGATCTTCTCAGGCAGTTGTGAACGAAACCAGCGCCCGTCGAATACCGAGACATCTCTGGACACAGGCGATGCAGCACGCCCTCTTGCCGACCAACCTTCGAACGCCGACGAAGAGCCCTTGTTGCTCCTGGACGACGAACCCCTTCTGTTGCTCGAAGATGACTCACCGTCTGCGTCCTCGAACGGACCAGTCGCAAACAATATGCGATGTTTCGTCTGCCACGCCAATTACCGGGTCGAGAAGATCGCCGTCACCCACGCCCGCGCCAATATCGGCTGTGCCCAGTGCCATGGCGAGAGCGACGCCCACATCGCGGACGAATCCTGGGGTTCCGGCGGCAACGGCACGGCCCCGGATATCATGTACCCGAAGGACACGATCGTTCCGGCCTGTATGAAGTGCCACACCCGGGACAAAATCGACATACCGGCGCACGAACCGGTCTTCACCGAATCGAAAGAGAAGAAAGTCTGCACGGACTGCCATGGCAAGCACCGCTTGACTGCGCGGCGCTGCAAATGGAAGTAGGCGAGCGGGCCGTCGTGTGCGCTTAACGACATAAGAATAGCCCCGGCACGCCCATGGCGAAATCGCCACTGTGGATCTTGCCCTCGCATTCAAGGATCTTCTTGCCTCGGGTATCGTCGATGTAGCCCAGTGCACGCATAGTGTCCACGACCCTTTGCACAGACCACCGGCTCGCCACCATAGATACGGCTTGTCGACCCCTGGCACTGCGGTTGCCACCACTGCTGCGTCCCCACGACGATAGACAGGCCCTTCTGATCAGCCATATCAGCCTTAGCCACTGGAGAACGACTCCCCGCCGGATCGACGGCGCCCGGCTTCTTCCATGAAGATTTGCTTTCCCACCTCGACAAGGCATCCGGCTGGCATGGGACTCCTTTGACACATCGAGACAGGTGCAGAAAGGCCAGATTTTGCCGGGAGATTCCAGAACTCTCACCCATTTACCGCGTACGTCTATCATTGGTGGTTGCCTGCATCCGTGAAAAAACACCCAAAGAACAGAAAAAGGGGTTGACTGACGATTGTGGCTCCTATATAGTACTCGCTACTATTAACAACAATTAATCGAATTGCTGTGATGACGGTCGCGATGGCGACCCCCTGTATGAGGGATTCACATGGGTCGGACACGAGAGACAGCCGACAAAAAGGGAAACGTGCAAGAGAAGATGGAAACGTTCCACCTGAGATGCCACGAGGCGGGTCTGAGAGTTACGCCGCAAAGGACAGCCATTTACAAGGCCCTGGTGGAAACGGATCAGCACCCGTCGGCCGAGATGGTGTTTCGACAAGTTCGAGAGGTCTTCCCCTGCATCTCGCTCGACACCGTCAACCGAACGCTCCTGACATTGAGCCAAATCGGCACAGCGTTCATTGTCGAGGGTTCGGGCGACGCCAAACGCTTCGATGCGAATCTCGATGACCATCAGCACTTCAAATGCGTCAAGTGCAAGCGGATTGTGGATTTTCAACATGAACCGTTCGATCACATTCCCGCACCAGAGAACCTTCCCAGCAAGTTCAAGGTGCTGCGGATCACTGTCTACATCGAAGGCGTATGCGACCTCTGCCTTGCAAGCGGAGATTAGCATCTGGAATATGCAGTCAAACCTTATGGAACCCTAACTGAATGGAGGTCATGAATGAGTCTGAAAGGCACCGAAACCGAGAAGAATCTGCTCGCCGCGTTTGCAGGGGAATCGCAAGCCAGAAATCGCTATACCTACTATGCCAGCAAAGCCAAGAAGGAAGGCTACGTACAGATGTCGGCCATCTTCGAGGAGACGGCCAACCAGGAGAAGGAACACGCCAAGAGACTGTTCAAATTCCTGGAAGGTGGCGAGGTCGAGATCCAGGCGGCGTTTCCGGCCGGTGTGATCGGAAGCACGCTTGAGAATCTCCAGGCCGCCGCTGCCGGCGAGCACTATGAGACCACGGAGATGTATCCGAACTTTGCCGAGGTCGCCGAGAAGGACGGATTGCCCCAGGTAGCCGCCGTATTCCGGATGATCGCGGTGGCGGAGAAGCGTCACGAGGATCGGTACGTCGCTCTCGCCAAAAACATCACGGATGGCACAGTCTTCAAGCGCCCCGCTCCCGCTCGATGGGTCTGTCGCAACTGCGGCTACGTCCACGAAGGCCCCGAGGCCCCCGGGATGTGTCCGGCCTGCGCCCATCCTCAGGCCCACTTCGAAATCGAAGCGGCCAACTACTGAGAAAGCCCATTCCCCGAAGGCAGCACGTCGGGGACACGTATGAGACTAGGATCTGGAGGTGCGGGCTGGTGACAACGGCCCGCCCGCACAGCTCCAATCATGCAAGGAGAGAACCATGGAAGAACGAACAGGTGTGGTCACATTCACAGGAAACCCACTGACTCTTCTAGGCCCCGAAGTCAACGTGGGCCAACCGGCGCCGGACGTCGAACTCGTAGCCAACGACCTGACGCCCGTCACGCTGTCCTCGTTCAAGGGGAAGGTCTGCGCCATCGTGGCAGTGCCCTCCCTCGATACGCCCGTCTGCGACACCGAGGTGCGCCGGTTCAACGAAGAGGCCGCCAAGTTGGGCAAGGACGTCGTCGTTCTGGGCGTCAGTATGGACCTGCCGTTCGCCCAGGCCCGCTGGTGCGGCGCGGCGGGAATCGAGAACGTCCAAACCCTGTCCGACCATCGCGAAGCCGCCTTGGGGGCCTCCTACGGCATTCTCATCCAAGGCCTTCGCCTGCTGGCCCGAGCGGTCTTTGTGGTAGACAAGGAGGGGGTGATTCGCTATACAGAGATCGTCAAGGAAGTAACAGAGGAGCCAAACTACGACGCGGCTCTGGCGGCCGTCAAGGCGTTGGTCTGAGGCTCAATATGTCGCCGGCCCAGTCATCACGAGGCCATTGAATCGACGTAGAATAGAGACAATCGGATTCAGAAAGGAAGAATCATGGCGGAAAGACTCCAAGTCTATAAATGTGCGGCGTGCGGCAATATCGTAGAGGTCCTGACCGGTGGCGCTGGGGAGTTGGTCTGTTGCGGCCAGCCGATGGAAAATCTTGTCGCCAAAACGGCGGACGCGGCGACCGAGAAGCACGTGCCCGTCATTGAGAAGATCGATGGTGGGTATACGGTCAAGGTAGGCAGCGTCCCCCATCCGATGGAAGAGAAGCACTACATCGAATGGATCGAATTGCTGGCCGACGGAAAGGCCTACCGCCAGTTCCTCGCTGCCGGCCAACCCGCTGAAGCCGTCTTCAATGTCACCGCGACCTCGGTCACGGCCAGAGAACACTGCAACGTCCACGGACTTTGGGAAGGAAAGTGACCATGATCGGCAAGAAAATGGAGAAGGCGCTGAACGAGCAGATCAACGCCGAGATGTATTCGGCCTATATCTATCTGGCCATGGCGGCCTACTTCGAGTCGAAAAACCTCCCGGGCTGCGCGAGTTGGATGAGAGTCCAGACCCAGGAAGAGAACGCTCACGCTATGAAACTCTACGACTTTGTCTGTGAGCGCGGCGGACGCGTCATCCTTAAGGCAATCGACGAGCCTCCGAAGGACTGGAAGTCTCCTCTGGCCGTGTTTGAGGCAGCTTACAAGCACGAGCGGTACATCACCGGACGGATCAACAAACTCGTCGATTTGGCGCTCCAGGAGAAGGACCACGCCGCCAACGCGTTCCTGCAGTGGTTCGTCAACGAGCAGGTCGAGGAAGAGACTTCGGCCGATGCAACCGTCCAAAACCTTAAGATGGCCGAGAAAGCCCCCGGCGCCATGTTCATGATCGATCGTGAACTCGGCCAGCGAACGTTTACCCCACCGACACAGGAAGGAGCATAGGGTATGAGCGTGACTTTCAACGCAAACGAAGTCTTCGAGATGGCCGAACAGATTGAGCGCAACGGCGCCATTTTCTATCGCGAAGCCGCCGGCAAAACCACTAGCCAGGAAATGAAAGACCTGTTCCTGAACATGGCCGCCATGGAAGACGGACACATGAAGACCTTTGAGGAAATGCGCAAGGATTTGGCCGCTCAAGAGAAGGGCCAGACCGCCTTCGATCCCTTCAATGAAGCCACGCTGTACCTCCAGACGATGGCTGACGGCAAGGGCACCGAAGGAATGAAGAGCCCTGTGGAGAAGTTGACCGGCGGTGAGTCGCCCCAGGAATTGCTCGAGATCGCCATTGAAGCCGAGAAGAACTCGGTGTTGTTCTATGTCGGGCTGAAGGATCTCGTCGCCGCCAAGGCGGGCCGGGACAAGGTCGAGACCATCATCAGAGAAGAGGTCAAGCACGTGGCCGACTTGAGACGGCAACTGATGTCGTTGAGCGCGTAGTCGGTCCACACGACCAAATGGAGAATACAGGAAACGGAAAGGAAGAAAGCCATGAAGTATCGATGCGTTCTGTGTGGTTACATCTACGACCCTGCGGCCGGCGACCCGGACAATGACGTCAAACCAGGGACCGCCTTCGCGGATCTACCCGACGATTGGGTGTGCCCCGAGTGCGGCGTGGGCAAGGATCAGTTTGAGGCGGTTGAGGGGTAGTATCACACTCTGAGCCCGGAGGGAGCAGAGCCGGAGAGTCTCAGTGGTGCGGCATGCGCATCCACACACCTTAGCATCGTCATGTGCCAAGCCCGGGTCCGATGGGACCCGGAGGGGGTAATGGTAATGGCCGTAAGGGACATTCACCCATCCGTCGACACGCTGGACATCGTCTGCGCCGAAACCGCCTCCCCACCTACGGCGATGGTCGTCTTCGGGGCCTCCGGTGACCTGGCCAACCGGAAGCTCTTGCCCAGCCTGGCCCAGATACAGCAGCGCGGCCTGCTGGACGAGCGCTTCTGCCTTCTCGGCTGTGGGCGCAAGGAGTACTCCGACGAACAGTTCCGCCAACTGGCCTACGACGCACTCATCGAGCACACGACAGGCATCGCCGCGGACGCTCTGAAGGCCTTTACGGAAAAACTCTACTATCTGAGCGGCGACTACGGGGCCCCTGCCTTCTACAGCAGGATTCAGGACACCTTGGCCCGAATACGAGAGAAGCATGGCGTCACGGGCTGCAACGTGTTCTATCTGGCGGTCCCCCCGCTGCTCTACGGAAACATCGCCGAGCAACTCGGCTCAGTGGGCCTGTCCCGAAAAGACGACCCCGACTGCGAGAAATGCGCCAGACTGGTGGTCGAGAAGCCTTTTGGAAGGGACCTGCAAACCGCTACCGAGTTGAACAGTATCCTCTACAAGTGGTTCCACGAATCGCAGATCTATCGCATCGACCACTATCTGGGCAAGGAAACCGTCCAGAACATCATGATCCTCCGCTTCGCCAACGCCATCTTTGAGCCGGTCTGGAACCGCAATCACATCGACAACGTCCAGGTCACGATCGCTGAGACCCTGGGCGTCGAGCATCGGGCCAGCTACTACGACAAGTCCGGCGCTCTTCGTGACATGTTCCAGAACCACATGCTCCAGATGATGGCGTTGGTGGCGATGGAGCCCCCTATCTCCTTTCACGCCGATCATATCCGAGACGAAAAGGTTAAACTGTTGCGATCGGTCCGCCCCTTCAAGACGGATGGTTGGAACAGTTGTTTCGTACGCGGACAATACGGGCCCGGCCGGATGGACGGCCAGGACGCGCCGGGCTACCTCACCGAAAACGGTGTGGCCCCCGACTCGTCGACGGAAACATTCGTAGCCGCGTGTCTGTTCGTGGACAATTGGCGATGGAGAGACGTTCCCTTCTATCTGCGTACGGGCAAACGCCTGGCCCGGAAAACAACAGAGATCGCCGTAACCTTCCGGCAGGTGCCCCACTCGCTATTCAGTTCGGTCGGCCTGGATGAGATGCCCCCCAACGTCCTGGTGCTCAAGATACAGCCGGAAGAGGGGATTTCCCTGCGTTTTCAGGCCAAACGTCCGGGCTCGAAAATCTGCATGGGCACACTGGACATGAACTTCAGCTACAACGAGGTCTTCGGGGTGGAAATGCCCGAATCCTACCAGCGGCTTCTTTTGGACTGCATGGTGGGCGACCAGACGCTATTCGCGCGTTTTGACGGCGTCGAGGTGGCCTGGCAACTTCTAGCGCCTGTGCTGGAAACCTGGCGGGAGGCCAAGGCACCCCCGTCCAAGTATCCGGCCGGCAGTGACACATTCCCCCAGGCCGATGCCCTCGTCACCGCCAATGGCCATCAGTGGCGTAGACTGTCGGCGACTTGATCTGTCCGAGACGATCACGCGGAGCGCAGAAGCGCTTCGATATTGGCTGTCGGCACCTCGGGAGGCATTCCCCCACCGCAAGAAAGGATGATCCGCCTCGTATCGTCCAGCGGCTCAAGAGCCGCCTTGACACTAGCCGTCACCTCCTCAGGCGTCCCCTGGGCCAGAACATCACGCGGAGGGATATTGCCCAGCAATGTCACAGTATCGCCCGCCCGCTCCCTCATCTCGGCAAGTGAGTGTTCGAAGCTGAAGTTGAAGAAGTTCACCCCCATCTCCTGGAGAAAGCCGGCACAGACCAGGCCCTGGGCGTCATTGTGGAAAAACCGCACGGGCACGTCGAGGCATCCAAACGCACGTTTCAGATAGGGCAGCGCCGTCGCTTGAAAATCCGCCTCGCCCAGGAATCCCACAATATCGTCGAGGATGAACACGCCTTCAATGGAAGGGAAGCACGCCTTCTGGTACGCGAGCCAGTCGACGGTGAAGTCGGTGATCAGCGTCAGGAGCTTTTCGATCGGCTCCGGATCGGTGCGCAGCGCCATCAGGAACTCCGTGGTTCCCATCAGGAACGTGGCAATATTCAACGGGCCCCGCGCGACGGCGAATCTGATCTGGTGCCCCGCCTCTTGGATTCGGCTCTGATGGAGCTCCAGTCGCCGGATCACAAAGGGCAGCAGACCATCGGTCTTGGGATTGGGCGTCTCAATCCCCGCAATGTCGCTCACCGCGGCAATGATCTTGTCGGCATAGGGCAACTCACGCTCGGCCCAACGACATTTGGTTCCAAAGGCCGAGGGCTCGGTACACATGCCGAACTCCGACCAGAAGCCGGGCAGGAACATGACGTCAGGGAAGGTTTGAATCGCCTTGAGATTGGCGTCGAGCCACTTGGTGTCACTGCTATAGTAGTCCAGCGTAGAGATCCCCGCCCAATCGGGCAGCCAGGGACTGTCAATGATAAATCCGACGGGAAGCGGATCAAAGACTTCGCCATCGATCACCGCCAACAACTTTTCCCACTGCTCGTTCGTCATGGTTCTGCTATTCCCGACAGAGTATCTTAGAGTGCTCTGATCTGAACTTCCGCCCCGGACCGTTCGGCCGAGACGTAGGCACTATAGGTAGTCGATATGCAGTCGGCCGCCAGGGAGCTGTCGCTCTCAACGGGGTCGCCGTAGGCCACCGTGCGATAGAACGCCTCGATCTCCTGGGGATATCCCGTGAACCAGTCCTCGTCCGGCGACGGGTTGGACCAGCCTTGCTTGGTGCCCGTCTTCTCGACCACGTAGATATCCTTGAAGTTGGCATCGACGGGATTGTAGGCCTTCATCGCAGTGTTCGGATTGATGTTGCACACTGTCCGGTGGTTGTTCGCTGCCACTTCCAGCCAGTTGTGAATGCCCCCCAGGATGATGTCCGAGGCGAAGATCGTCGCAATCGTCCCGTCGTCGAAGACGACGTGCATGACCGAGAAATCATCGATATCGAAATAGTCGGACCGGATATGGCCTTCATCGCGGAAGTTCGGCATCCGGGTCAACGCATGCGTGCGCGCCGTGATCGCTTTGGGACGGATCGGCTTGCCATCGCGGGCTTTGCCTTCCACGCGCTTGAGATAGAGCGCCGCCGTGAGAGGGTGACACCCCTTGCCGATCATGACCCCCCCACCGGAGAATTTCCACTGGGCATAGGTGCGAGCGTGCGATCCGGAATGAGCTTCCTCGCCGTGAATCCACAGGATCTGGGCGCCCGTTTTCTCAATGATCTCCCGCTCCTTCTGGATCGAGGGGGCATAGACCCAATTCTCAGCGTAGAGGATGCGCCCCTGGCTCTTCTTCTCAGCCTCCAGCATACGCTCGACGCTGGCCAGGGCGCTGTCCTGGGCGACCTCCTTGGAGCAGGTATCGCCATTGAAGTCGTCCGAACCATCCCCGAAGTAACCGGTCAACGGTTTCTCCACGATGACGAACTTGTCGTGCTCCAGCGCCGCGATGGCCACGGATTCGTGTGCCGAAGCGGTAGTGCAACAATGAACGATATCCACATCCTCAAGCAAGCGCTCCAGCGTATCGTATGAGGCAATCCCCCGCGGCTGGGCGTAAGCCTCGGCCCCCTCGAGAGCATGCACCCCTTTAACCTCGACATTCGTCCCGTAGACTTTGCTGATCGCCTCAAAATGGAAGGAGGCCGAGAAGCCAGCACCTACGATACCCGCGCGAACAGTTTTCTTCTTCATATGAATTCTCCCAATGCATTCCGCCACTGGCGATACCGGCCGATTCACTTGCCACTGACGCGAGGCGTCATGTCACCCGTCAAATCACCTAACACAAACTGGATACCATCCATGTAGTGCTGAAGCACAATGGGATTCCAGAAAAGGGGGTGCTCGTGCCCCAGAGCGCAATAGAACACGCGTCCCTTGCCGTAACTCTTGATCCAGGTCATGGCAAAATCCATATCCTCGCGATGAATCGCTTTCCTCTGCTGGGGACTGATCCGCGTCCGATCCGGGTCCACCGTAAGCAGGACGCGCAGCTTGTCGCGGGAATAGGGCGCTTTGACCTGGTAAATCTCATCGGTGACGATGAAGAACGGGTCCTTGAACGCCGCGACGACCGGATGGTCCGGTTCCTCGACCCGCAACGTCACGATCGATCCGGCTCCCCACGGGTGGTTGTCGAACCGCGCTCCGATGATATTTCCAAACTCGGGCCAGTTCCGAAAGCTTGCGACTCCGGCGTGGGTCACCGCCAGGCCCTTGCCGGACGAGAGGAAGTCGACAAGGCTCTTCTTGAGCATCTCATCCCGCTTCACCGCGTCCGCTTTCGCCTGAGGCGAGAGCTTCTCAAAATCCTCGGGCAGGAAGATCTCGTTGTTCGTGTTGTTGAACACAACGGCGTCGAACTGTTTGAGATTCGCCGGCTCGAACAGCACGTCATCGTCCGTCACGACGACCTCGAAGGCCCCGGTCTTCTGGGCCATGATTTCGAAGGCCTTGGCTCCGTAGGGTATGGCGCTGTGCTTGTATCCCCAGGACCGATTGAAGACGAGAACCTTGCGCGGTTGGGCCGGCTGCACCCGCGCTGCCGCCGGCATCGCCGCCTGTATCTTCTTCACTTCTTCAGCCGTCGGAACGCCCTGCGCCGCCGTCAAGGAAACGATCATCAATACTAAAGACGATGCCAGAAACCACTTTCGAATGCTCATGACGTCCTTTCTCCTGCGATCAGTTCCATGCTACAGATGCCAGTGGCCCCTCATGGGTTTCGCCAGCATCTTGTTCGCCTCGGCGTCGCCGACGAATTCCTCTTTCGCCGGGTCCCACCGCAGTTTACGGCCCAGCCGCATCCCGATCTCGCCCAGCAAGCAGACCGAGCAGGAGCGATGCGCGACCTCCGCCGGAGCGATCGTCTGAGCCCGCGACTTGACACAATCGTAGAAATTGCCCTTGTGGTTATTGCTCACGTACAATTGGGTTTCGTCGGGACCGATCGTCTCCTCCAACAGGGACGCGGGCTGCGCTTCGATGTGCCCGCGCCGGACATAGACCGAACCTTCGGCGCCCTCGAAAACCACGCCCTGCTTGTTCTCCTTGGTGTCGGCGCAGATGATCTTGACCCCGTTCGCGTAGGTGTACTCGATATGGAACGGCCCATGGACATCCCAGAGACCATTCTTGGGGAACTCGGCTCGACCGATGATCTCCACCGGCCCGGTGTGCTCGGTTCCCATCCCCCACTGAGCGATGTCGTTATGATGACTACCCCATCCAGTGATCATGCCCGCCCCGTAATCGGCGATGCGCAGCCACCCGGGACGACCATAGCCCTTCTGCGGGTGAACGCGCTTCTCCGTATAGGCCGCCCAAGGCGCCGGGCCTAGCCACATGTCGTAATCCAATTCCTTCGGCACCGGCATGCTCGCCTGTGGGTCCATGCCGGGATCGGTGCCAAAACCAACCTTGATGGTGTGCAGTTTGCCGATTCGACCGTTACGGACGAGTTCGCAAGCCTGCCGGAACTTTGCGTCGGACCGCTGCTGGCTACCAATCTGGAAAATACGCCCATATTGACGAACCGCATCGCTTAGAGCACGTCCCTCACGAATCGTCAGGGAGCAGGGCTTCTGCAGGAAGATATCCTTGCCACTCTTGGCCGCCTCGATGGCCGGCAGCGCATGCCAATGGTCCGGCGTGCTGATCTGCACCGCGTCGATATCCTCGCGCGCCACCATCGCTCGAAAATCGCCATACGCGGCGCACGAGCCATAGCCGGCGCCCCGATCGCGATAGTGACCTTCAACTGCCTTCTGAGCGTTCTTGGCACGATTGGAATCCACGTCACAGACCGCCACGACCTGCACCTGCTTGAATCCCAGCGCCTCTCTCAGATCGCCCATTCCCATGCGTCCGACGCCAATGCATCCCACGACAATGCGCTCGCTCGGCGCAGCGCTTCCGAACACGCTCGACGGAACGACAGAGGGCAACGCCAAACTCACTCCCGCAACCACCGATCCCTTGAGAAACGCGCGTCGCGATACACTGGAGGATCGCCCGGCGAGACTCTGGTTCGCTTCTTCCGGCTTCCCTTTCTTCATGACAGACTCCTCACAACAGGAAAAGCTACGTCCTTTACACTGAAGCTTGAGCTTACCACGATAGTCATCAACCGTCAACGCCATCGGTTTCCGCCCTCCCCTGTCTCGGGACGCGGGGAGATTGCACACAAATGACCTCTTCTCAGACCCGGCCAGTCAGAGAAAGAACCATGAAAACACGACATAAGCCTCTCTGTCCTCGATCAAAGGGACTCGCTATCCTCCCTGAACCCCCTCCCGCAAGGCTCAGACGGGAGCGTTTTCTGGTTGACGTGATGCAGCACGTCTGTGCTCGACCCGACTCGCCAGATCACTAAAGTGCAATTTTCATCCCAACCGCGACAAGGAAATAGACTGCTTTTTGCGCTCAGTTTTCACGTAAAACTATGGTATGCTGGTGGTCATGCTGGTATGCGCAAGCCGTCACATGGCGGAGGCAATGGCATTTTGACGAAGGAGAAGATCAGTATGAGGTCCACCCAAAGCAGACGACGATTCCTGCAACTGACAACACTGGGCGCCGCTGTATCGTTGTCTGGAATGCCCGGAACGACGGCCTGCCCCGCCCATGCAGTTACGACACCATCCGGCGGAACGAAACTCAAGCTTGGCCTGGCATCCTATTCGTTGCGAAAGTTCGATCTGGACCAGACCCTGGCCATGACCAAACGAGTCGGCTTGGAGTACATCGCCTTCAAGGACTTCCATCTGCCGTTGGACAGCAGCCCAGGACACATCAAGGAGGTGGTTAAGAAAGTCAAGGACGCTGGTCTTCGCTTATACGGGGGCGGCGTCATCTATATGAAGAACGCCGACCAGGTTCGCCAGGCCTTTCACTATGCCCAGGCGGCGGGCATGAGCACGATCATTGGCGTCCCGGGTCACGACCTGTTGCCCCTGGTGGACCGAATGGTCAAGCAGTACAACATCGAACTGGCGATCCACAACCACGGCCCGGGCGACAAGGTCTACCCGACACCGGCGGCCGCTTATGAGAAGATCAGGAACCTCGACAAACGAATCGGACTCTGCAACGATATAGGCCATACGCAGCGGGCAGGCGTGGACCCGTCGTTCTCTCTGGAGAAGTATGCCGACCGGCTTCTCGACGTCCATGTCAAAGATGTATCGGCCGCGACGGCCAAGGGACATGGAGTCGAGGTGGGTCGCGGCGTGATCGATATCCCGAAAGTCCTCCGAACGCTGGTCAAAATCGACTATACCGGCGTCGTCTCGTTCGAATACGAGAAGAACGCGGATGATCCCATGCCGGGCCTGGCCGAATCGGTAGGCTACGTTCGAGGGGTATTGGCCTGCCTTTAATCTATCCGCCAAGTGGCGGTGAGCGCCGGCTGGCAAACAAGGTAATAGACGGGTCAGAGCACGCGTATGAGTCGGGCCAGGAACTACAGGAGGTAGATTCTTTATGCCGTATAACATCCGTATTGTCAGTACGTATCCGCCGAGAAGGTGTGGGATCGGAACGTTCTCGCGGGATTTGGCCACCGCCCTGTCCCACTTCACCGCCGAGGTCGGCTATATCCGCGTGGCGGCCATCAACAAAGGGAGCGATCCTTACGATATCCCCGTCGATCTCATCATCGATCAGTACAATCCCAATTCCTGGCGCGACGCCGTCACCCATATCTGCTCACGGGCCAGTCAGAGCACGAGCCCCACAGCGGTAGCATTGCAGCACGAATTCGGCTTGGATCCCGATGTCCAGGGAAACGACGGAAACGGTGAGAACTTTGTCAATATGGCCAAGACCCTCCGCGCCAAGGGCCTGGTCACCGTGGTCTACCTACACACGGTCCTCGATGAACCGAATGCCCATCAGAAAGCGACCGTCCAGGCGCTGGCGCGGCACAGCGATGGCCTCATCGTGACAACCGAAAGTGCGATTCAAATCCTGGAGTCCGATACCTACGCCATCCCCCACGCCAAACTGAAACACATCGACCATGGCATCCGCATGCACCAACCGTCCCAGTTCGATCGCCTGGCGCTCAAGCAGGAATACGGCCTGGAAAATCGCTTCCTCCTCACGACACTGGGTCTGCTCTCTCCCGGTAAAGGAGTGACATATGCGATTCGCGCCTATGGTCGCTTCCTTCGGGAATCCTGCACCGAACAGCAGAGAACGCAAATCGTCTACGTCCTGTCAGGCCAATGCCACCCTGAATTCATCAAGGCCGAGGGCGGTAAATACTACCGCCAGTTCCAAGCCGAGTTAGACGAAGCCTTACAGCAAGCCCAAGTTCGGTGGTGCAAGGTCAAGGAATTGGGCACTACCAACGTTGCCGATTACGATCTGGTCTTTCTCGACAGCTTCCTCAGCGAAAGCACATTGCTGAAGCTCTACGGCGCCACAAATGTGATGCTCCTGCCCTATCTGAACATGCAGCAGATCTCCAGTGGAATTCTGGCCGATACGCTCGGCTCGGGTCGCATCGCTATTACCACCAAGTTCCTGTACGCGCGCGAGTTGATCCATTCAAACAAACGATGTCCCGAAGGCCTGCTCATCGGGCGGTATTCACGAGGGATATTGGTCGACCCGAACGAACCGTCCGTTGAGCAAATCGCCCAAGCCCTGGACTACCTCATATTCAACGAAGCCAAACGTCTCATCATGGAGAAGCAGGCTCACCAGAGAGGTTATCAGATGAGCTGGAACAACAGCGCCTGGGCCCTACTGCAGTACCTTGACTTCGTCCGTGAGAAGAAAGAGATCATCACCGGGCGCGGGGTCAAATTCACGCGCGACAAACCTTCAAAGCTGGATGTGCACAAACGCCGAAGCAGCGTTGTGACGCGCAGCATAGAAACCGTAACACAAGGGCGCGAACGGAAACCGAGTGATCCTAGCCCAGTTTGATCAACTTGCCCTCGCGCGCTGATTTATAGATCGCCAGAATCACTTCGACAGCCTTGCGCGCCTCGGGTCCATCGATCCAGAAATCCTCACCCTTCTCGAGCGATTCAAGGAAGGCCTTGAAATTGCGTGTGTGATTCTCATAATCGATGGCCGCCGGGTCGGAAACGCCGCCGCCCCCCTCGATCTTCATAAACTGCTTGCGAACCTCAACATCCTCGGGGCGCTTGTCCGCGAATTCCCACAGCGTAATGCTGTTCTCAACGTTGATAACGCTGCCCTTGGTACCGGTGATCTCGAACCGCCGGAACTGACCGGGAAAGGAGGAGGTCGTACCGTAGATAACGCCCAGAGCGCCGGTCGCGTAGCGCAGGACCGCCACGGCGACATCCTCGGCCTCCATCTCATGGCCCAGCGTAGCCGTGTAAGCCTGCACCGACTCGATAGGAGGCATCAGATCGCACAGCATGTCGATCATGTGGATCGACTGATTCATCAAAGCGCCGCCGCCATCGAGTTTCCAGGTCCCATGCCAGGAGCCTTCGTAGTACTCATTGGTGCGCCACCAGGGCACGTAGACACTAGCGTACGTCACCGTACCGAAGCGATTCGACTCGATCGCATCACGCAACGGAATCATCAGGTCATTGAACCGATAAGGGAAAATGCCGCCGAGACGCGTCCCCGCCTTCGCGTGCGCCGCGACCATTGCATCGATACGCTCCAACGCAATTTCCAGCGGCTTCTCGCACAGGACGTGCTTGCCCGCTTCGGCGGCCGCCACCGTCGGTTCCATGTGCAAACCGCTGGGCGTCGCGATGGTGACGATGTCCACGTCGTCGCTCTTGACCATCTCCTCATAGCTATCGTACGCCTTGGCGCCGTACTTGTCGGCCAGGGCCTTGGCCCGATCCGGAAGCTTGTCACAACAGGCGGTAAACTTCGCGTTCGGAATATCTCCGATGGCCCGTGCATGAAAATCGGCGATCAAGCCAGCCCCAACAACTCCAAAGTTCCACGTCTTCATCTCGGTCTCCCTTTCTGGCTCGGAATTAGTCACACGACAGCCCCACCTCAGCGGACAACTCTCTCACGGCCGCGATGGCTCTGGAGAACAGTTCAGGGCCCGTCGAACCCCCGAATTGCCCGCCCGTCTGCAGGTGCGGCTCCATCGTCATGCAGCCCTCGTAGTTCATAGCCGCCAGTTCGGCCAGCAGTTCCTTGATCTGCCCGTCGCCCTCCCCGGGGACACTACCGATATCCGGGGCACCGAGTTTCCAGTCCTTGATATGGATGTGAACGACATAGGGCTTCATCACGGGCCAACAGGTCTCCACGTTATTCGTCAGTTGCTCACCCCAGACGAAATTGGCCGGATCGTAGGCCAACCTCAACTGGTCCGAGCCCACCGCCTCGATCAGATCCGCGCAGTTCTTGGCGCTGTGCCCATAGATGTGAGCTTCATTTTCATGGACCATCGTGACGTCGGTGCCCTGAACGATCTCCACCTTGGCGGCCATGCGCTCCAGGACCTGGTCGCGATAGTCGTCGATATCCTTGCCCTCGGGGGCATAGTAGCTGAACATCCGAATGAAAGGCGTCTCGAAGAACTGGGCCAGGTCCACCGCGTGCTTGAACTTGTCCAGGTGGGGCTCGAACGGTTCATCGAGCCGGACCTTGCCGACCGGCGAACCAATGGCGCTGACCCTGATACCATGGTCGCGGATCATCTGCCGCGCCTCTTTCAGCTCATTCGTGCCCAGGTCCATGATGTTCTTCTTATCGATGAAACGCGGCTCGATATAGCCGACCTTCTCCTGGGCCAAATACTCCACTTGGCCGCGAAAGTCTTCGGTCACTTCGTCTGCAAACGCACTTAGCTTCGCCATGCTCGGTTACTCCCTAATCCAATCGAAAAACCTTCTTCACTTCGAGAAGCTCACCACCTTCGCAGGGAGTTCTCGGGTAATATCACTAACACGGTAGCCGAAACCGGCTCCCTTCAATGTCGACAGATCCACCTGGCCGGCGCGACGTCGGTAGAGCCCGGAATGGACCGCCTCCTCAGGGGCTGAGGCGGCCGGATAGAACTGCATCGCATTGGTCTCGACGCCCATGATCGTCCCGGCGTGGGCCGCCAGCAGACAATGGGGAATCTGGGCCAGCATCGGATTCGTCAGATCCTGGACCATCAACGTCATGCCGTGCGCCTTGGCCCAGCATAGGCTCAGCAGAGCGCCCGTCTGCGTCTTACAAGTCTTCAGCGCCACCCCCGTCCAGCCCAACTGTCGGCCCAATCGAACCAGTTTCCAGTCATGAGCGCTCTCGTCCATGAAGAGAGGCTTGCGGGCGGAAACGCTGTGCACGTCGATTCGATTGGCCTCGAGATCGTACGGGAACGGCTGCTCCACATACAGGATCATCTGATAGATACGGGGCTGCTCCTGCACTAGCCGATCGAGGATCTCGTTAACATAGGCCGGGTCCGTCACGGTGCAGTTGAAATCGGTCGTCAGCCAAAGGACGTCTTTCTCCAGCGCGATCTTGCCGACCTGGGTCAGGCGGTCGAAGTCCCACTCGGCATCGTTGCCGCGCAGCTTCACCTTCAAGCACGTCAGTCCATCCCGCTCGATCCAGTCGGGCAGAAGAACGGGATAGCCATCATCGGGCTCGTCTCCCGTCAATTCGGAGGCGTCGAGCAAGTCCTTGCCCCCGACTAGATGCCAGGCGGGCATTTTCCGCGCGGGCGGAGACGTCAGAAAGTCACAAGGGTACTTCCCTGCAAATGACACGTCAGCATGGGCTGCCGGCTCGAGGAAATGGGCCAGATCGGCATTCATGAATTCCGAATTGTAGGTTGCATAGACCTCGCGACCGACAGAGTGACCATAGGCGTCGTGCAAGGCGACGTCAAAGGCCGAGCAACACACCAGAGCCGCCAACCAGGGCATCGGCTCGGCGCCGGCGCCGCGACTAGCATTGAGCTTCGCCAGCAGACTCGGAAGAATGGACTCGTTAAAGCAGTGTCCGAGTTCTAACGGGTGGCCTTCATCGGCAAACTCGGTCCAAGCCTGGGCCAGCAGGCGGCAGAACTGCTGCATCGCCTCACAACGCTCCTGGTAGCCCAGAGTGCTGGGCCAGGCCCACTGCACACTAAGCGGCGTCTCGCCCCATCCGGACGCAGACCGGCCGGACCGGTCAGCGACCGTCACGCACACGCGGGCACAGATGACCGACGTCAGCGTCTCGGGCCCGAACTTGAGCGGGACCCGGGTCTGGACGGGAAGGAAGTACAAGTCAACTGAAGCGGTACGGACGTCTGCCTCCATGGCACCTCACTGCGATCTGGATAGATTGTGGGCAAAACGATCAGGATAACGTACTGAAGGTTTATAGGCAGACCTGGACGTTGTCAACCGAAAGTTTGCCCCGGCCGAACGCGCCCGGCGAACCCATCAGACGCCGAGCACACCCTGTTGCCTCTCAGGCCGACTCCCCTGCCTGAAGCGACGTTTTTGAGGTTGCGATGCAGGTCTGAACCTCTATAATCGGAACAGGTTTTCCTGACCCGAACGACTCACCTGAGACAGGGTGGTCTTGGTGGTGCATTGGTACAGGAATCTTCGTCCACAGCACTGTTGAATTGAAAGGAGTAGGTATGAAGGTCAACCGAAAACTGAAGATGGGGATGATCGGTGGAGGCATCGGCGCTTTCATCGGTGACGTGCATCGCAAGGCCTCCCGTCTGGATGGGGAGATCGAGCTTGTGGCCGGAGCGTTCGATATCAATCCCAAGAATTCCAAGAAGATGGGCAAGCAGCTCTACCTGGACACGAAACGCGTCTACGGCGACTACAAGGAGATGATCAAGGCGGAACTGGCCCTGCCGGAAGGCGAACGGATCGACTTCGTAGCGGTGACCACGCCGAATAACTGGCATTTCCCCATCGCGCGTGACTTCCTCAAGGCCGGCTTCCATGTCATGTGCGAGAAGCCGATGACCCTGACCTCCAAGGAAGCCAAGGAACTGCAGAAACTGGTCAAGAAGAACAAGCTCGTCTTCGGACTCATGCACAACTACACGGGCTATCCCATGGTCAAGCTGGCTCGGGATATGGTCGCTAAGAAGGACGTGGGCAAGATTCGCAAAGTGGTCGTCCAATATCCGCAGGGATGGCTCGCCACGGCATTGGAGAAAACGGGGCAGATGCAGGCCAGTTGGCGGACCGATCCAAAGCAGAGCGGCGCCGGGGGCTGCGTCGGTGACATTGGCACACACGCGGCCAACCTAGCCGAATACATTACCGGCCTGAAGATCACGCACATCTGCGCCGAGTTGACGGCCTTCATCCCGGGACGTCCCCTCGATGACGACTGCAACTGCCTCCTAAAACTCGAGGGCGGCGCCAAGGGCGTGCTCCATGCCAGCCAGATCGCCCACGGCGAGGAGAACAATCTGGCCATCTGGATTCACGGCGAGAAGGCCAGCCTCGAATGGCACCAGGAAGACCCCAACTACCTCTACGTCAGGCGACCGAGCAAGCCGGAAGAGGTCTGGAAACGAGGCAACGACTACGTCGCGGCCTACAGCAAAGCCGCCGCGAAGAACACGCGTCTGCCCGCCGGCCATCCGGAAGCCTTCTTCGAGGCCTTCGCCAACAACTACGGCAACTTCGCTGAGACGATCAAGTGCGCCATCGCCGGCAAGAAGGCCGACGCCCTCGCGACGGACTTCCCCAGCGTGAACGAAGGCGTCCGCGGCATGCTCTTCATCGAGACCGTCGTCGCCAGCAGCAAGAGCAAACAAAAGTGGACCGCAGTGAAGAAATAGTCGTGTAGGTCGCTTTTCCGGAACAAACGGTGTTGATCGGCGCGTCCGCCAGGGCGCGCCGATCGACAGCCTTCGGGGATACACACCAACGATCACTCGCATTCAAATCGGTGGATAGGGTGAACAATATCAGCAATTCAGACAGGAGTCCCAAGATGAAAGACCAAGCAGCCCTTTCACGTCGCAACTTCATCGGAGGCGCCGCGGCGGCGGCTCTGACCGTCTCGGCGGTTACCTCCAACGTCCGCGCCGCCGACAACGGCAAGCGCTTCAAACTTAAGTATGCACCGGGTCCGGGGATGTTCCGCCAGCATGCCGGCAAGGACTACTTCGATAATATCAAGTTCATGGCCGACGAAGGCTTCTCCGCCATGTTCGACAACGGTCTGATGGGCAAGCCCAAGGACATGCAGGAGAAGATTGCCAAGACCATGGCCGGCCACAACATGACGATGGGCCCGTTTGTCATGTACGCCGAGTTCAAGAGCCCGACCTTCGTCACCCAGGACAAGGCCTTCCGCGAGACAATCATCAAACGCACGAAGGAAGCCGTCGACGTCGCCAAGCGGACCAACACCAAGTGGGTGCTCATCGCACCGGGCTGCATTAGCCAGCGTATGGAGGTCGACTATCAGACCGCCAACCTGATCGACAACCTGCGGTACTGTGTCGAAATCGCCGAAGCTCACGACGTCGTGATTGTGCTCGAACCGTTGAACTGGTGGGCCAATCACCCGGGACTGTTCCTGCAGAAGATCCCCCAGAGCTACCTGGTCTGCCGCGCCGTGAATAGCCCCTCGTGCAAGATCGTCGACGACCTGTATCACCAGCAGATCACTGAGGGCAACCTGATCCCGAATATCGACAAGGCCTACAGCGAGATCGGCGCCTTCCACCTCGGTGACAATCCGGGCCGCAAGGAACCAACGTCCGGCGAGATCAACTACAAGAACATCTTCAAGCACCTGTACAAGAAGGGCTACGATGGCGTGCTGTGCATGGAGCATGGCAAAAGCAAGGGCAACTCCAAAGCAGCCGAGCGCGCCGTAATCGACGCCTACCGTGCCTGCGACGACTTCGAGGTCTGAAACCTCGGGGAGCAACCGCAAACCCAAAAGCATTGATTGCCAGGCAACCCGTTCGAAAGGAACGATACATGGAAGCAAGATCAACTGCAGCACTCGGGAATCTCTCACGCCGAAGCTTCATCAGGAGTTCGGCGGCCGGCATGGCCACGATTCTGGCCGGCAAGAACGTCCTTTTCGCCGCATCGGCAAAGAAGACGTTCCGCGTCGCGCTCATCGGCTGCGGCGGCCGCGGCAACGGCGCCTTGGATAACTGCCATGAAGCCGCCAAAGAGCTTGGCCTGGAACTGGAGGTTGTTGCCACCGCCGACTGGTTCAAGGGGAAAGCCGAAGCCACGGGCAAGAAATACAACGTCCCCGCCTCCCGGTGCTTTGGCGGCGCTAACGGCTACAAGAAACTGCTCGACACCAATGTCGAGGTCGTCCTGATGGCAACCTCCCCGAATTTCCGTCCCGTGCACTTCGAGGCGGCCATCAAGGCCGGCAAACATGTCTTCATGGAGAAGCCCGTGGCGGTGGACCCGCCAGGCGCCCGGAAGATCATCACCGTCGGGGAGTTGGCCAAAGAGAAGGGTCTGGCCGTCGTCGCCGGCACGCAACGCCGACATCAGGCGGGCTACCAACGCATCCAGCACGCCGTCCAGCGCGGCGCGATCGGCGCGATCGCCGGCGGCAGCGTCTGGTGGTGCGGCGGCGCCCTCTGGTACAAGGCCAAGAGTCCGACCGAATCGGACGCCGACTACATGGTCCGCAACTGGGTCAGTTTCACGGAGATGTCGGGTGACCACATCGTCGAGCAGCACGTTCACAACCTCGACGTCGCCAACTGGTACATCGGGCGCACGCCGAGTTCGGCTCTCGGCTTCGGCGGCCGAGCCCGCCGCAAGACCGGCGACCAGTTCGACTTCTTCAGTGTGGACCTGGACTACGGCGACGGCTGCCGCATTCACAGCATGTGTCGCCAGATCAACGGGACCGACGGCGCCGTCCGAGAGTTCTTCAAGGGCACTCAAGGCGAGACCTGGGGCGGCGGCGGACTCAAAGCGGCCAAGGAGATCGCCGTTCCTGATTTCCCAGATCGCAATCCCTACGTCCAGGAGCATATCGATCTACTCCAAAGCATCATGGACGAAAAACCGCTCAATGAGGCCCACAACGTCGGCACATCGACATTGACGGCCATCATGAGCCGCATCTCGGCATACACGGGCAAACTGGTCCGCTGGAAGGACGTTGCAGAGAATCAGAAGTCCCCCTACTACAATCTGACGCTCAAGCCAACAGCCAAGGACTTCGAGACCGGCGAGGTGGTTGCTCCGCTGGATGAGATCGCCGCTGTGCCGGGCAGAGCCTAGACACAAGCCTTCATACAACTCGGCAACAGAAGCAGCGCAGAAAAGAAGCCGCGTCCTTACGGATGCGGCTTCTTTAATTATTCAGTATGTCGACAGGCAGAACACCATCGGTGCTTCGGACCGGCGTTAGCGGTCCGTCAATCCATCGGTACAATCTCGGTGAAGGTGATAAACGCCCTGGCGGTCGCCTCATGGGGTTGAATATCGCCCACCAGGCCAACCTTGCGACCGATGAGTCCAGTGAGATCCTTGCCGGCAGCGGCCCCAGTCGGAGAGACGTAGCAGATCGTCTTGCCGGACTCATCAAGCACACGGTAGCGTTTGGCCAGGCCGGCCGGTGTTGACGCGTAAAGGCTTGAGCTTTCCAGTTTACCAATGACCGCGAATCGCCCCATATCGCTAATCTGGGCGAGTCTGGCGGCACGAGCCTCACCGATCTTCTCAGTAGTTTTCTTCAGTTCCTGGCTCTGCAGCTTGATCTCCTTGGCCACCGTACAGGCCAATTCGAACCGTTCGACCTGCTTGAGGGTGAAACCCGCGTAGCGCGCCGCCCGTCTGCTCTTGTCGTTCCCTGCAAGCTTGCCAAGTTTCTCCTTGATGGCCGCGTAATCCTGTTCGGCTACAGCCTTCTTACGCTCCTCTTTGACCAGCTTGCTCACGGCATAGTACTCATCGAGCAGTTCAGAATCGGTGCGTGTGACGACCTGGGCCGTCGGAGCCTGCGGCGCGGTCTCGGTCGCCGGCTTCATCTCAACCGGAACCGGGCTCACGGCCAATTGCACAGGCTGCAGGAACTGACTGCTGACCCAGAGATAGGCCCCTTCGGGAGGCGCGATCTTATAGTAGTCGTCCTTCTCCTCGCTCAGCAGCCTGACATTCTGGCCTCGATCCAGCACGACCTGTTTGCTGACGGAATGCATGGGCTCGACGTAGTCGGAACCCGCGTAGACACCCACATTGGGACCGGTCACAATGCCCATGGTCGGGTTGTCCAGATTGATGCTCACGTACTGCATCGCAATCCAGGAGAAACACCCGGGCGGCGGCGCAATACACGACCAGCCCTGCTGGGTTTTGATCACCTGAACGCGATCGCCTTTGTAGAGCTTGCCACAGTGATAGAAATTGGTGCCGGCACCGGAGCGAATGTATACATCATTGCCGATGACATCGGCGACATAGGGTCCCATGCCGGGCTGGGTCGCTTTGGCGGCCTCGGACGTCACGGGTAGATTCACATCCTGCTGGGCCCCTGCCATCGAGACCATCAGCACGACGACGAATAACAGAGCAAACGGCAAATGCCCCCCACACGCTAATCGCATCGCACGCCCCACAGATTCTTTGCGAGCTTGCATCCTGTTTGCCTCCTATTAAAGATGTTCCCATCGATGCGTTAGGAACGACCCCCTGGCAGGGCGATCCGTCGACGTGAAGTTACCGGTTTGGGGCAGTCCTGTCAACCCTGAAGTTGCCTATCCGCCCGGCAATAGGTGAAAAAGGACGGTCTCAGGACCGAAGCTGTGCCAGCGCCTCGCGACACATCTTCATCTGGTTTGGATCGGAGAGCCTCTCGGCGGCTCGCTGCAAGTGCCTGATCGCCTCATCCGGCTTATGTAGATAGCGTGCGTAGAGTATGCCAAGCATCAACTCAACCTGCTCGGCATGCTCATAGCTACCGTAATGGGTCAGGAACTGCTCGTACGCCCAGGCGGCCTCGGAAGGCTGATGATCGCTGGCCAACTGGTTGGCAATGTCGAGCAAGTACTGGCGTGGCAACACCTGTTCGCTGTCGACCTTCATGAGTTCGACGTACAGGCCGGCCGCCGCCGGGAGGCTACGCTGCTCCAGCCGCTGACTGATCGCGCTGCGGATCTCCCGGACCTCCCTCTCCTTCTGCTTCTCGGCCACGGTCTTCTCGACCTCGTAGGAAGCTACCCCCCTGCGCGGGCCCGAGCCCCTGAAGGGGTCGTGCCCACCGGCAACGGCATCCCGATAGGAACGACGCCGATTCCACCGCTTGATCATCGCCCACAGATCGAAATCACTGGTGCTGACAAGCCGCGTCGCCAACAGCAGCAAGGTCACACCGATGCCAAAGGCATAACCGGCCAGATGAGCGTCATAGGCGATGTTTCCCTGGCCACCGGCCAGCATGTTGTCCAGGATGATCATCTTCAGCAGGATGAAGTACAACGCCGGGACCTCGATCGTTCCGATGAAGAAGAACCAGTAGACAACCGTCAGAAGCGTCTGGGGAAATAGAACGAGATAAGCCCCGGTTACCGCCGCCACCGCCCCACTGGCGCCCATGACCGGAATAGCCGGCGGGCCCGCATGAAGCAGCGCATGGCCGAAACCGCTGGCGGCGGCGCTGCACAGGTAGAACGCAACGTACGACAGATGCCCCAGCTTGTCGTTAACGTTCTTGCCGAACAGGTACAGGATGAACATATTGAAGAAGATGTGCCAGAAATCGGCGTGCAAGAAGGCGTACGTCACAAACGTCCACCACGCCGATTCTCGAGGGCGTAGGAGAAACTCGTTGACCCACGGGCGGAAACCCACCCCTCCCGTCCTGGGATCGATGCCAAACTGCAACAGGAACACGACGACGTTAATGCCGATGAGCACATAGTTGGCATAGGGTGTGCGTCGTGGTTGGATGCTCGTTCGAATCGGTAGAAACATATAAGAGGCAACTTCACAAGTAATTAGAGAATCTTATCAGAACGGGTCCATTCTAATGGCAGCGGCCTGGACGGGCAAGTTAGAAAAGAAGGACGGCCGTTGCCGTCCTGCTCGTGGAGATGAATCTTGAAGAAAAGGCAATTGTCCCCTCGCGGAAAACACCGCGGACCGCACCGTTGGCGGCCACTCCCACCGCTTGACCCCGCTTCTGAGGAAAGTATAGAAAACAAAGGGCGAATGCCCAAAGGCGTCGACGAAAAACCTTCCCTTTTTCGGAAAATCCTGATAATCAGGACGTTCGCCTGTCAATCAGCCAATGAAAATCGTCAATACAAAGGGAGTCACATGACAGCAGAGATCATCCGGCAGCGCACGCGACACTTGCGTCATCGACTCGAGGAGCACCATCTCGACGGCCTGATCCTCACCAAGCCCGTTGAGGTCACCTATGTCACCGCTTTTGCGGGCCACGACAGTTGGGCGCTCGTCACGAAACGCTCTGTTTACCTGCTCACGGATAGCCGATACACAGAGCAGGCAGAGAAGGAGTGCGTGCAAACGACCATCGTCGTACGGCAAGGGGCGATGCCCGAGGCGGCCGGCAAGCTTGTCCGAAGGCTCAAATCCCTCAGGAAGATCGCCATAGACGCATCCGTCTCGGTTGCAGCCTTCGAGGCCTTGAAGAAGCATATTGATGGCTCCCTGAAGACTGCCGATGGTCTTCTTGAGACGGCGCGCAGCGTCAAGGACCCTGATGAGACCGCCGCGATCAAGACCGCCATCGCGGTCGCCAGCAAGGCCCTTGAGGCAGTCAAACCATCCTTTCAACCTGGCATTACGGAGATCGAACTGGCGGGCACGCTCGATCTGGAGATCCGCCGGTTGGGCAGCCAGAACAGCTTCGAAACCATCGTGGCCTTCGGCGCCAACGCGTCGCGGCCCCATCACCAACCGGGCCAAAGGAAACTCAGGAAAACAGACACCATCCTGATCGACTTCGGGGCCAAATACGAAGGCTATTGCTCCGACATTACGCGCTGCTTTGTCGTGGGCAAGCCCACCGCGGCCTATCGGCGGGCCTACGAGGTCGTCCGACAGGCCCAGGCGGCCGCCATTGAGACGGCGCGAGCGGGCGTCGAACTGGCAGAGGTCGACGCCGCCGCCCGAACGGTGATACGCGCCAGCGGTCTGCCCGTCTACGGCCATGGGACCGGCCATGGAATCGGCCTGGAGATACACGAGAATCCCTTCCTCAAGGAAGATGCCCAAGGCACGCTCCAGGCAGGTCAGATTCTCACGATCGAGCCAGGCATCTACCTGCCCGGCAAGCTCGGCATTCGCGCCGAGGACGACATCCTCATCACACAGGAGGGATGCCAAATCCTCACCGAGAAGTGCCCGCACGATCCGTTACCCGCGTAATGCTCGGACAGATTATTCGCTGGTCCTGACCTGACGATGAGATAGAATGGCCTCCAGAGCTTTTTCGAAAATCGCTAACAAGACGAGGAGATTGGTCATGCCGCTACGAACGATGGTCTTACTTGCCGTATTCCTGGCATCGATTGCCCCGACCGGACGGGCTGCGGAAATACGCTTCAAGAAAATCGCGGTCGATACGACCTTCCGCTCCGAGGGCGTCGCTCTGGGTGACGTCAATCGAGACGGGAAACTCGATGTCCTGGCCGGTGAGGTGTGGTACGCTGCCCCGGACTGGAAGATGCATGAGCTTCTGCCGCCGGGCAAATACGACGGCACCAAGGGTTATAGCCAGACCTTCGCGAACTTCACCTGTGATGTCAATCGCGATGGCTGGGTCGATTCGGTGATCACCACGATGATGGGCGAGCCCTCGCGATGGTATGAAAACCCAAAGGGTCGGTCGGGGCACTGGAAGGTCCACACCGGCACGCCGAGCGCGTGCAATGAGACACCCCTTTGGGTCGACCTTTTGGGTAATGGACAGCCCGTAGCCATATGGGGCGTGCAGCCCGAGGGCTACGTGGCATGGTTCAGCCTCCCCGACGATCCCTCCAAACAGTGGGACATGCACATCGTGGGCGGTCCCAAGGCGCCTGGGAGCGAACGCTTCAGCCACGGGCTGGGAGTCGGCGACATTAACGGCGACGGGCGCAACGATGTGCTCGTCCGCGAAGGCTGGTGGGAAGCGCCCGAAGACCGTACGAAAAACAACTGGACGTTCCACAAGGCCAATCTCGGCCCCCCCTGCGCCGACTTGCTCGTCTACGACGTCGATGGCGACGGTGACAATGACGTGATCACCAGCTCGGCCCATGAATACGGGATGTGGTGGTTCGAGCAGAAGTCGGACGGCGGTGCCGTGCGATTCGAGCAACACGTGATCGTGAAGGATTTCTCCCAGGTCCACGCCCTGCGGCTGGCCGACATCAACCAGGATGGAATACAGGACGTCGTCACGGGCAAGCGATACTTCGCCCACAACGGCAATGACCCCGGCAGCGGCGAACCGGCGGTGGTCTACTGGTTCGAGATCCGCCGGCCCGCGAAGGGCAAGGTCGAGTTCGTCCGACACCTAATCGACGACAACTCCGGGATCGGCACGCAATTCGAGGTCGCGGATATCGACGCTGACGGCAGGCTGGATGTGGTCAGCGCCAATAAGAAAGGCGTACACCTCTTCCTGCAAAAACCGTAATGGATCGACCCGGCACCTGCTTCCGAGTTACCGGGGCAACCTTTTTCGCTGGATCGCTTTGTGCCCCTCGGGCTTGGGCGTGAACATGTCGGCCTTCGTCAAGCCGTAGCGCCGGGCGATCATGCGACTGTAGGCTAACTGCCCCAAGTCCTTGCCGCCGTTATTGGTCCCGAACGCGAACTTTACGCCGACCGCCTTGGCCTTGCGGATGAACGTCTCGCTGGGCAGGCGATACCGCGCGTTGATCTCCATCGCCACCCCGTTCTCGGCCAGCACCGCGACCACCCGGTCCATGCGATCCTCCGTCCACAGGGCATCGTACTTCTCGGCAATACAGGCCGGCAGAAACGTGGGGTTCACGTAGATATCGACGGGCTCTTCGCTGAAGATCGTCTCAATCTTCCCAACCAGCATCTCCATAAACGCCTGCTCGTCGTCGACCTGGACCTCATTGGGCATCCACAGTCGAGTACGCCTGCCGCGATGATCGGTGAACGTCATCGAGTCCGTGAAAACGTAGTCGAACTTCGCAATCATCGGCCCTGAGAACAGTCCAACCCATTCGCGCCCCTCGGCCTGCATCGCCTTATAGACCGGCTGGCCCTGCAACTTCTGCAAGAAGGGCTTCAGCGCCTCGTCGTTCGTCGTGGCAAAGCCCACCCCGCAGTTCTCGGCGATCCCAAACTTGACCCCGCGCCGCGCCGAGACCGCCACCGCTTCCTCGATCGTCAGGCCCCCCTTCAGATGCACGTGGTAATCGACGATTGGAAAATCAAGGGCGGGCAGCGGCTTGACGAAGATGTTCGTATAGCGGATGGTGCTTCCCGGATCATGACCTTGAAGGGCAAACGTACCACGCCCCAGGCGGCGTCCCGACTCGCGCCAATCCACCACCTTCTTGCCATCCACCAGAACGACCACGCGACCCTTTTGCACGATGATGTGCTCGGTAAACCACACGCCGTCCTTGGCGTGTTTCGCCCGCACATCCTCCATCCCGTACAGACTGCCCGTTTTTCGCGGGTCGCGGTTGTAGCTGTTGTTGACCTGGACTTCGAATCCCTTTTTCGGCCAGTCTTCTTCCTGATACTCGGTATGGAAGTAGATCCCGCCGTTGGAGCCGGGCTCGGTCATCACGTCCACCTTCAGCTCGAACTCCTCGAACCCGGCGTCTTCAACCAGCCCCATATAGAATAGATGGCTCCGCGCTCCGTGGGCGACGATCGCGCCGTTCTCCACAGTGAACGTCCCTTTGTTCTCGCTGGCCTTCCAGCCATTGAGGGACTTGCCGTCGAACAGACGTATCCAGGCCTGGTCGCCCGTCTGCGCCGGCAGCGCCGCCGCTAGAGTCCAAAGGGCCATCGACAGCACCATCGTCTTTCGAGTCATCGGAAACCTCCTGCATTCGATAGTAGAGACGTAAGAACCAGGCCGTACTTGGGATGCGGCGCAGCGCGTCCATCAAAACAGATCGATCGTACGGACGCAAGGGATGATTTCGGCGGGACGTCGCGAAGTGAGCGCAGAAAAGAAGGAGACGAGGGCAACATTGTACAACAGGTTGTAGGCCCGTCTCCTTGCTGCGATGCGCCGTACTGCACTTTACCGCGGTTCGTGCTTTTGAGACCAACTGATCTCCGTATGCACTCGCAACACCTATAGTATACGCGCCACACCGTATCCAGTCAAGTCGTTTTCTGACAGGGATCGTTTTTTTCACCGACGCGCTACGTTGTTGTGGGTCGGCCGCTAATTCGGACATCCTCGCCAAAAACCTTGACCTCGACATGCTCCAAACCAATCCCCGACAAAAACTCGGCCATGGGCTCTCCGACATACACAGCCCCGTCGGCCGCCAGGATCTTCGGCGCAACGTACACACAGACTTCGTCAGCCAATCCCTCCTTCAAGAAGGAGGTTAGGACCTTCGGCCCGCCCTCGACGAGCACTTGCTGAACGCCCCGGCGACTCAATTCCTCCAACACGAAGGGGAGATTGGACACCCCAGAGTCATCACCCTGGGCAAGCACCTCGGCGCCGCGCTTAGCGATGCGTTCAACGTGCTTGGCGTTGGCGTCTACAGCCTCCTGGCGTGTACAGACAAGAACGGGGCAGGTCTTCACCGTGCGCAAGAGTCGAGACTTCAAAGGGATTTTTAGCGAATTATCCAGCACAACCCGAAGGGGTTTCTTTCCCTTGCTCGGACGGGGGATCAGCATGGGATTATCGGCGAGCACCGTGTTGATCCCCACGAGAACCGCTCCAACCCGGCGGCGCAGTTTGTGAGCGTCCTTCCGGCTCAGGTCATTGGAGATCCAACGCTGCTCGGCGCTTTGCTCGGCATAAGCCAACTTGCCATCCAGGCTCTGCGCCCACTTCAGCACGACCCAACACCGGCCTGTCGTGGCGTATTTGAAAAACGGCGCGTTGAGCCGCCTGGCTTCGTCCTCACAGAGCCCGACTTCGACCTCAATGCCCGCCCGCCGCAACTGCTCGATGCCCTTGCCGCCAGCATGCTCGGAGGGGTCCGGCGTAGCGATGACCACGCGCGACAGCTTCGCCTCGAGGATGGCCTCGGTGCAGGGCTCGGTCTTTCCATGGTGGCAACACGGTTCGAGGGTCACATACATGGTTCCCCCCTCCGGCTTGATGCTCAAGGTCCGACAATCGTCGATGGCGTTGATCTCGGCGTGCGGACCACCGAACTTCTTATGGTAGCCTTTGCCGACAAGCTGCCCGGCCTTGACAATGATGCACCCCACCGCCGGGTTGGGCTCGACCGATCCGATGCCTCTCTCGGCCAGCTTCAGCGCCGAACGCATGAACTTCTCATCCTGGCTATTCATATGATTGGTCCTCTCCTAAAAGTATCCGCGAAAACTGTTCTTCGTCTATCACTGCGACGCCCAGCCGCTGCGCCTTGTCGAGCTTGCTGCCGGGATCTTTTCCGGCCAATACAAAGTCCGTTTTCTTGCTCACGCTGCTCGATGCCTTCCCCCCGGCTTCCTTGATCGCCTGCTGAGCCTGCCGGCGTGTGAAGCGTTCCAGGGAGCCAGTGACAACAATCGTCTTGCCCTCGAGAACACCGGTGCTCGGGGCGCGAGTCTCGGCCTCGGGCTTGACCCCCACGGCCAGCAACGCTTCGATCACCGGCTGATACCGTACATCGCGGAAATACGCATAAATGCTTTCCGCCATCACAGGTCCGATCTGGTCGATCGCCTCCAGTTCCTCCTGCTGCGCGGCCCGGAGCACCTCCAGAGAACCAAAGTGCTCGGCCAGAATCTGCGCCGACTGGCTGCCGACGTGCCGAATCCCCAAGGCCGCCAGGAACCGCCATAGCGGCCGGGTCTTGCTGGCTTCGATTCCGTCCAGCACGTTTTGCGCACTCTTGTCTCCCATCCGCTCCAAGGCCGTCAGATCCTCGAGCCGAAGCCGATACAAGTCTGCAAAACTCTTGACCAATCCTTCCTCGACCAACTGCTCGATCAACGATGTCCCCAGGCGCTCAATATCCATCTGGCCCCGCCCGGCGAAGTAGCGCAGCCGCTCCTTCAACTGCCCGGGACATTGTGGGTTGGGACACCGGAGGCGAACCTCGGCCTCGTCCCTGACCACGGAGCAACCGCACACGGGGCATTTCTCCGGAATAGGGAACGGCTCGGCCCCCTCTGGCCGATAATCCTGCTTGACCTCCACCACCTGGGGAATGATCTCGCCGGCTTTCTCGATCAGCACGGTGTCACCCGGGCGCACGTCGAGCCGCTGCATTTCGTCGAAGTTGTGCAGGCTGGCACGCCTGACTGTCGTGCCGGACAGGGGCACCGGCGTCAAGTTCGCCACCGGAGTTAGCGCCCCGCTCTTGCCCACCTGAACGACAATCGATTCGACCACCGTCTCGGCGCGCTCGGCCGGGAACTTGTACGAGATACACCAGCGCGGGGCCCGCCCCGTAGCGCCGAGGACTTCGCGCTGATCGAACCGGTTGACTTTAACGACCATGCCGTCGATCTGATAGTCGAGTTCGGCTCGCCTCCGGCTCCACCCGAGACAAACCTCGATCACCCCATTAATGTCACCGGCGCGCTCGATGTGGGGATTCACGGGCAGACCCAGCGTCTTGAATCGCTCCAACGTGTGGTAGTGGTCGTTCCCCAGCGGCGCCGATGTCTCCCCCGGAGCATACGCGAAAAACGACAGGTTGCGCGTCGCCGTGACGCGGGCGTCGAGCAGTTTCAACGAACCGGCGGCGGCATTGCGGGGGTTGGCGAAGGCCGACTCCTCTGCTTCGGTCCGCAATCGATTCAATTCGGCGAACGAACTGGTGGGCATGTACACCTCGCCCCGAACCTCCAGAACATCCGGAAGGTGACCTCCGTCGGCCAGTAACGACAGGGGAATGGCCTTGATGGTCCTGATATTCGACGTGACGTCATCGCCGACCTCGCCATCGCCGCGTGTGGCGCCGGTGACGAGGACACCCCGTTCGTAGCGCAGGCTGATCGCCAGACCGTCGATCTTCAATTCGACGACGTAATCGTAGTCCTCCGTCTCCAGTTGCCTGGCGACGCGATCGTCGAAGGCCTTCAATTCGTCGGCGTTATACGTATTGTCCATGCTCAGCATGGGCACGGCGTGCCGCACGGTGGCGAAACCTTCCAGGGGTCGGCCCGCCACGCGCTGGGTGGGTGAATCGGGTGTCACCAGCTCGGGATGCGCCGCTTCGAGCTGCTTCAACTCCGCAAACAGCCGATCGTAGTCCTGGTCGGCGATCTGCGGCTGACTCAACACGTAGTAGAGATGATCGTGCGTGCGAATCTCGCGTCGCAACCCTTCAATCCGTTTGTCGATGTCGCCAGCCATAGCCACTCACGCACTGTTTTCAGACCCAAGGGCGGTGCACCCACGTGCGACGCCCTGCATAAACAAGGACCGATTATAGTCCAGGCGCAGGGGTACACGCCACGATGAAATCAGGGGAGTTTCGGCGCGATCACAACCAGGTGTGGGGACATACCGACAGAGGAGAGCAAGCCTGTCTGAAAAACCACCCTCCTCCGGGGGGGGGACCGACCTTGGGACGTATCGCCGGTCAATGTGGGCGACGATCAAACCAATGTTATTCAGACTGCAAAGACATACTCAGCGGCCCGGGACGGCGTTGTCAAACGGGCTGCCGCCAAGTTTATGGACGAAACTGCCCCGCGAGCGGGACTGGACGTAAATCTGGGCGCCGTTGACGGCGAGAATCGCCTCGGGCTCACCCTGATAGACCACTCGGGCACCGCCTGAATTCAGCAACGCGTCATGCAGATCCGTTCCCAGTTCGAGGATATGCTCGTCCGTGAAACCGATCCGCCGCATGATCGTGACAACATCGTCCGGACTCAGATCGGCAACCTCCTGGTTGCTCTGCGGCACAATCTGGATCAAGCTTTCCTTCTGCTCTTTCGGCTTCGAGCGAGGTCGCGGTTGCCTCTCGCCGGTGGAGCCAAGTTCCGACCATTGGGCCGGCTTGGCGTTACACCCTGTCAGCACCAAAGCAAGGGCAACCGATAGCATCGCTATGGTTGCCCTGAGCATAGTTTTTCCTTGTCTTACCAACACGCTTTCTATCTCCTTGGCTCAAAGCCCTGCTATTATCTGGGCTGACTGGCCAGGCTCTGTTCAAGCCTTCCCCTGAAATTGTTGCCGCCGGCCGGTTGCTGCGTGGCCATGCCCTGCGGCGCCGGTTTCGATGGGAACATCTGCTGAGGCTGGCTATGCTCAGGCACCAGGTACGCCGTCACGAATACGGCGATCTCCCTGGTCGAGCCCTCTTTGTTGGTATTCTTGAACAGTCCACCGATCAGGGGCAGACCACTCAGGCCGGGGACCTTCTCATCGATCTTCTTCGAACGATTCTCAGTCAGTCCGGCCAGCGCCACGGTACCGCCGTTCTTGACGGTGACCACGTTCCGGGCCGTACGACGAGTCACAACCGGAAGCTCCGTCGCAGCTCCAGCGGGAATGCTGTCACTGACCTCGATGGCCATCTCCAGCGTAATATCGTTGTTGTCGCCGATCCGCGGTGTGATCGCCAGTTTCGTACCCGACTCGATCGTCACCATTTCCGTCGTCGAGTAGAATCCGCCAGTGATGTTACCCGGTGCCGTCAGCATGTAGTACTCTTCGTTCATCACACGCATCTCGGACATCTTCCCATCCTGGGCCAGGGTCTGGGGATTCGAGACAATATCCGCCTGTTCGTTCTTCTGCAACAGGTTCAAGGCCGCCATCAGTGAACTCGTAAAGGCCTGATCGCCAGAGTAGCCGATCTGGACACCCCAGGGCCAACTGCCGCCTCCGTTGGTGTCGAACGAAGTACCGAAGGCGCCGGCGGCAATCGTCGGGAAGCCCCATTCCACACCGAGATCCAGAAGATCGCCCCGCTCCATCACCACGACGCGGGCATCCAGCAGCACGTGTTTCGGGCGCGGATCCAGTTTCTTGATATCCTCGATGATCCGGCGCGCCATCGCGGGCGATGCGACAACCGAGATGACATGGCTGTTCGGATCGGGATCGGCCTTCACGAACGGCGAGAAAGCGGGTGACAACAGTTGCAGCACCCTCTCCGGCGTGGTGTAGTTCAGCCACACATTGTGCGTTTCGCTGATCTCCAGGAACGCATCGCTCTCGATGCCTCGGTCGGCCACGAGGTAATAGTCGGGCGTAACCTTGACGACGAAGGGCGAACCGGCCAGCATGATGCCCAGCGCGGTTTCCAGCGGCACATCCTGGAGTTCCGCGTGGACGAGACCGGAAACGTTCGGATCTGCGACGATCGTCACGCCGGCTTCCATCGCGACATCCTGCAAGGCCTGAACCAGATCGTCACCCATAAAGGTATTGCTGATCGGCTTATAGACGAGATACGCGTCGCCCTGGGCCCGGAAGGTATATCCGGTCGGCGCCAGAATCCTTTGCAGCGCCAGGGGGACGGGCAAGCCGGTCCAGTCGAAATCAACCGACACGGGCACGGATTTGACGGTCGCGTCCACCGCAATCCTCACGTTGGTCTTCTGCGAGATCTGGGTCAGTACATCGAGCAGATTGGAAGCAAAAGCGTCCCTGGTCGGCAGTCCGAAACCTGGATCTACCTGTGTGGGCGGTTGCGTCGTAAGCCGCTGGTCGGGCCGTAGCGGAGTCACACCGCCGGGCCGAGTCGCCGTGCTCGAGCCGTTTCTGATGTCATCCAACTCCTTCTGGATCTGCTTCATTCGATTGAGCAGAAGCTGCCGCTCGGCGTCCTCAGGAGTCGCCGGTTGAGTCGTAGTCGGCGGCTGAACCCTCGTGGTCGGCGGCTGAGTCGTTGTCGGCGGCGCTGCAACCGGCGGCGTGTACGCCGGGGCGGCCGGCGCCGTCTTGTCGATATCCTCGGTCACGTTGTTGTAGACAACACCGGAGCCGTCAATGTCGAATTCCTCTTTCTCAAACCGCAGTCCACCGCTCCAGCCGTAAGGCACGCTGAGCGTGTACTTACCCTTAGCGTCGGTAACGTCCTGATATCCGCCAGGATCGGCCGTGACGGTCACGCCCTGGATGGGCTCGGTGCCAAAGCGAACGGCATCGGTAATGCTCAGCATCTTGATCCGACCGGCGAAACCAGCGTTACTGAGCGATTGCGCCACCGGTCCCAAGGACTTATTGGCCGGGGTGAACGTGAAGCCCTCTTTCTGAGGGGTGAGTTTGCCACGCCATCCGTAATCGACGGTCAACTGGAACGCACCATTGGTGTCGGTCGTCGCAGACCCGGCGCTGTTGTCGGCCAGGACAAAGACATCGGCGATGGCGCCGTCTTGCCCGACGATTCGACCGGAGATCGTATACTGGACGGTCCGGGCGGTGAAATCCCCGGCCGGTTCCGGCGCGAGCACTTCATTAAACTCACGGACCTCCGGCGTGAAGGTGAAGCCCGCTTTCTTGGGCATCACTTTGCCGGTCCACTTGTAGGTGACGATCGCACTATAGGACCCATCGACACCGGATGTCGGCCGGCCGGGCAGTCCTTCCATTACCACGCCGGGCATCCCGACGTTTCCGGAAATCTTGAAGGTAATACGCTGTCCCCTGAAGTTCTGATTGGCCTGATCGGACGTTACAGAACTATAGATATTGTTCGACGGCTCGAAATACCAGCCATCTTTCACAGCCGTGACGGTGCCCGCCCAGCCGAATTCGACCTCGGCCGAGTAGAATCCGCTCGCATCGCTGACAACCTTGCCCGGCAACCCTTCCAGGGCGATGCCGGCGCCCCCGGCATTGCCGGAAATCGTCAGTTGGATGATCTCAGCGTTATAATCCTGACTCTCGTAGGCGGTGACCACCTTCGAATAGCTCTTGGACGTGGGCGAGAACACGTAGCCGGCCCGATCCGGGACCACCTTGCCGGACCAACCATAAGGCACATCGACCTCATAGTAGCCATTGCTGTCGCTCATCGGGTCGCCTAGCAATCCCTTGAGGGTGACACCGGCCATATTGGTCGTCCCGCTGATCTTATAGGTAAAGACGCTGGGGGTGTAATCCTGATTGGTCTGTAGGGACATGACCGCCGGGTACTCGATCGACGGCGGCATAAACGAATGCCCCTCTTTCATGGGCGTAACGGTTCCCGTCCAGGCATAAGGCAGTTCGACGCGATAGGTCCCGCCTCCGGCAGTCACGATATTGCCGGGCAGACCCTTCATCGCGACGCCATCGACCCCGACCGAACCGGAAAGGGTAAAGGTCAGCTCGTGGGCCTTGTAGCTGTCGTTCATGTAGTTCTTGATAACCTGGGCGTACGTCTTGTTGCTGGGATCGAACCGATATCCGGTCTTCTCGGGGGTCACGCTGCCGCTCCAGCCGTACGTAACCTCGACGCTATAGCGTCCGGTTGCGTCACTGACAGGATCGCCAGGCAATCCGCGCAGCGTCACGCCCGGTTCGCCGGTCGCCCCGGAGATCTTAAAGGTCAACAACGTCCCGACGTAACTCTCTTCAGTCAGGTTCGTCTTAACCTTCTGGTAGACCTTCTGCTTGGGCTCAAAGACGTACCCCAGCTTGACCGGGGTCACGGTGCCGCTCCAGCCGAACTCGACCTCAGTGCTGTAAACACCGTTTTCATCGGTCATTGGCGCCCCAGGCAGCCCCTGCATCGTCACCCCAGGCATCCCAACGGCGCCGGAAACGACGAACGTCTTCTTCCGAATGACGAGGTTCTGGCCGTGCACCGCCGGCGCGAATAAGAAGATTAAGCAGAGAACAATCACCCCACCCGATAATACTGTATGTTGCCTTGCCATAGGTCAACGTCCCTTTCTGAAGCCGCAGATACGCCCTTCCACGACCTTCCCACATCTATCGGCGATCCCGCGCCCTTGTTTAAGCAAAAACCGCCCCCGCGGCCTGCTACAACTCAATTCTGACCGGCCCTCCGATAGCCTCTCCAACCACCTCCACCATTTTCTGTCCACCCACCTCGCTCACTTTTAGCACGATTTGCTTCTGCACCGAACCGCCCGCACCGTATGCAAAGTCGGCGGTCAGATGATACAATCCGACGGAAACCTCCGACATGTCCAACACGCCGGAGAAAAGTCGTATCTCACAAGGCAGCATGTTTCCCGTCTGCTGGCCCAAGCCGGCGCTGCTCAAGTCAATCCGCTTGCGCGTCTGCTGGGCAAGATCGGCCGTCGTTACGACCGCCCGGCAGCCGGGCATAACATGGGTCATGCCGGAATTGCTAAACTGCGCCCTCACCAGGTAGTGCAACGGTGAGGTCTCCACGATATTCAACATCGTGGGGGTAATCCTAGGCTCGACCTGAACGCCCCGCGTCGTGACGTAGACACGTCCGACGGTAAGCCCGCCCTGCTGGCCGTCCGGATACGTGGCCTTCAGGTTGATCGCGGCATAATGATTCGGCATCCCGGCCGCGGACTTCGGCACCCTGCATTTGATTCTCAGATTCTTCTGCCCATAACCCCGCAATTCGAATCGCTTGGGGGTCACCTCCAGCCAGTCCCCACAGCCCATCTGCTCACCCATGATCGTCCCGGCCTGAGGATCGACGATGGTCATCTGGCTCATGGCCTCAGGCAACACGGCCTCCACGTCCACCCAAACAGAATCTTCTGACGCATTGCGCACTCTCATCGTAGCGCCCCGCATCGCGCCCGGGATCGTCTCGATGGTCTGTTCCGGCGGGTCCAACTCCAACGCCGCGTCGGCGCGCTGTGAGACGACACGGCTGTCGCCGGCAAATTCGACCTCTTTCTCGATCATGCCACCCCGCTGGCCATCGACGAACAGATAGCCCTGGACCTTGTACTTGCCCGAGGGCAGCGCACGTCCCACGTCCTGTTTCAGATCCAGCGTCACACCGGGAATGATACCCGTATCGGGGAACTCCTGCTCGGTGATCTTCCGCCAGCGACCCTCTTTGTACTCACTCGAAACGCGGGCGATTCCTCTCAACCGAGAGTAGGTGCCCCCGGGATTGTCGATGCCGAGCGTCACGAGGGTGGCCGCCGGGGTCAATTCCCCCTGAGGCCGGAACTGCAAGCCAACGTCGGTCAGCTTGACTTCCTGCCGCACTGGCCGGCCCTGCACCTCGATGATCACAGGAATCAGGAACTGAAGAACGACCGTTGCGTTCACGCCCGCCTCCCTTTCCTCCCGGAACTTTGTCTGGGCCATTAACGCCGCACAGTAGTAGCCGCGCGTTCCCGGAGGAACGGTCACTTCCAGCCTGACGAACTTCCGCTGCAAGGGATCCAACTCGACAACGTCCGTCCCCAGACGCAGCCACTTCTGGCAACTCCGCAACCTCTGGATGTCAAGATAAATGGGTTCTTTATCGTTGGGACGCTGGACGGCCACCCACTTGGGGCCGTTCGGGTCCTGGGTGATCTGAGCATCCGGCTCGATGATCTGCCAAATACCGTCGGAATCCTGAGTCACGCCGGTAATGCGGAGATCCACCTTTTCACCGGCGTTCTGGTTGAGATTCTCAATCACCAACTGCTTGGCAAATCGCTTGCCCGGCCGCACGCCCAGCTCGACCTTCATCGGCTGAACGATGAACTGGCCGAACGCGGATCCACTGGTAAGCAGGACAAGGCCGAGGATTCCGATAATCCAGGGCGCCACTGACCTGCGGCCAACAGTGCACTGCGCTGTCCCGTGGCCCAAGAGGTTCGACTGAGCTCGCATAGATCGACTTTCAAACACCATTCTCATCTCTCACAACTAAGATCACTGGTCTCTGACACGTGGTCCAATTAGTCGGTCTGACATCAATTATGCGGTTTCTTTCCTCTTCGGCATTCCAAATAAGCCACTTGTTCTGTTTCTCGCGATTTGCCCATGAAACAACCCCCCAACCCATTGAGTCGCCCCGCTTCAGAATCCCACTCAGACCCTGAAGATTACGCCTGACTAGATGTTATCTATCTTAACAGAACGACGCCGCCATGTCAATACCCAAGCTACCTATATTCTCGCTTTTACTACACTTAAGGCCAACTTGCCGGTCACAACAGGACCAGCAAAACCTGCCGATAAAACAAGCCTGAGCCCACTAGAATCCGCGACGACAACCCACCGACGGGACCCCACCCAGACCACATGACAAGCGAGCAGCACACAGGCCGCCAAACCACCCCAAAAATAAAGAGGAGCGATGAATATTTCTATCCATCGCTCCTCTGGAATTCCTTACCCAGCAGTCCTGACCACCTCTGCCATCTCAGCCCCAGGTCGGCAACTGAGCGATACCACTACAACAAAGGCGTCTTTCCTGCTAAGCTCTGCCTCAAGCGGCTGCAATTATCTCGGGACGACTCTGATCGTAACAGTCGCGACCTGGACATTGCTGGTGCCACCAGGCTGCCCACCGAGGTCGGCATTGCTCAGCGAGGCACAGACCGTCGCAACGCCACCGGGGGCGTCGATTTCGGTCGGGCTGACGCTGCAGCCATAGTTGCCACCGATGGCGCCAGTCTTGGCGATCGAGCAGCTCAGCGTGATGTTAAAGTTACACTTGACAGTCATGTCGGTGCAACCTTCGTACGTGTGGATGCTCTTCTGCTGCAGCTTGATCTTGAGGTTCTGCTGATTCTGAATGGCCACCCAGTAACCAACATCCATCACTACGGGAATCTCAGTGATTTCCATCGGGACATAGGTCGTCGGCCAACTGTGTTGCTTGATCTCCCCTGCCTGAGCCGCTACGGCCAGCAGAGCCACTGCTGCGACTACGAAAAGACTTTTCTTCAACATCTTCACTTCCTTTCTAACTTAAACCCTCGCTCCGATACTGGCCGATAGGGCCCATGGAGCTAAACCCAGTAAACCCGGTCAGGCACCACGAACGCCTGAGCCGCACTCATTAGCAGGCAACACCAGATTCACCGACTCTTTCGGGTCTGCCTACTCCGTACCCGATTAGCCGCGGCCCTGAAAAACCTAAATTCGACCTGCGATTTTCATTCCCACTTGGCACTTGGCATCAACACCACCGTCCAAAAGGGGGCCAAACCTCACCAGACGGCCCACAGACCAGCCTCAGCCTGCGAGATGCCCTTGCGTCATCACCTACCTCCTTTCTCCCCCATCCCAACTAGCGGGGGGCCTCTACTGGGGATCGCACCTGTCCATAGGTCCTAGGTAATCTGCCTTCACATATGAATAATGCCTGTCTAACGGCATCAACCATGAGACCCAATCAGATCAAGGCTTTGCCATCACCCTTATCACCAGAGCGCCGTTATACCGCCCTGCCGGGCACGACGCCAAATTCGAGACACTCAACTGCAAGTCCAGCGGAACATCAACACCGCCGGCCGGGGTCGGCTTGGATGACTGAGCAATCGCCGCACGCCCGGTCCCAACCGGGACCTCCTTGCCGTTAATAGCAACCTGCTGGTGCTGCGGCCACATGGCGGCCCCACTCTTGGCGTGCCTGAAGCCCTGAAAAGAGGCTTCTATATGGTACGGGCAATTAGCCACCACGTGGGCTTCCACCTGCGCGCCGACCCGTGTCGTGCCAGGGCCCCAGACAACACCAACATTAATGGGAACCCGAGGCACCGAGACACTCACAAAGGGCAAACGCGGGTCGATGGCCAATGCAACATCTGCCACCGCCAAACACCCTACAAAGATCACAAAACTCTTCGCCAGATTCTTCATACTCTTGACCCCCCACCATCTACAGCGCAAAGCAGATCACCCCGCTCGCGCCCTTATTCACCTGGCAACAGTGTCCTTCCAGCAACCAACTCACTCAATTGTCTGAGAGCTCCTCCACCCTCGATATACACCTGTCGCGATCAGCGACTACCAACAGATGCATACCTCGCAGCACAAAGAGATGTGAGAAACCACGTGGATTGACGACTCCAACAGCAAGCCCTCCTGCACGCTCCTCATTTCCTCACTCTCCTTTCCGTTGACACCAGTACGCCGACACTTCCCAGAGACACAGTAGAGCTATCTGGCGCACATCCCTAGCCAATCACCTCACATTAGCAAGTTTACCTGCTTGTGTCAAGCCTATTTTACCCAGGTCACCCATTTTTCTTCTTTCCTATTGAATACCCTAGTCTGTGTATTTTACCGTACCACACTGACGTTGTCAATGCTTATCTGTCGCACTTTACCAGACCTGCCCCGTATCTTTAGTGTGCAACTCGGAATACCGCGACTTGGCCAGCACCGCCAGGAGAACCGGCCCCAACCGTTCATTACGCAACCCATGCCTTGGACAAGCTTTACGCGACACCACCCCCTTTCCGAAGCGATCAATGGCACAAAACAGCCCCTGTGAGCTCCTGAAAACACCGTCAACTGCACGCCTGGCGACTAGGGGGCCATGCACGTGTGGCGTTACAAGCCGGAAAATGCCCGAGAGAACAGAGCGGGCGAGACGGATAAACCAGGAGAAAGCAGGAGAAAGCACAAGGTCCGAGAATGGGCCTTCGCATAGAGATGAAACAAATGAGCTAGACCGACGCGGTGCTCCTTAACGGGACCCCGAGGCCATCAGTAGCACAGACACAGATATCGTAACACGTCCCGATAAAAAAAGACCCGGCACAATACCACCGTCCGGGACCCACTGTCTCAGCCGCCCAAAGCCAAGCGACCACCCACCGCAAAATACAAACTCCCCGAGTAGGACTCGAACCTACGACCTAGCGGTTAACAGCCGCTCGCTCTACCAATTGAGCTATCGGGGAAATACGACCCAATAAACAAAGCCATCGAGATCACACCCGATGCCTTGGCGTCATTATCATCGAAAAGGCTATCGATTTCAACAACTTTGTCAAGATTTCTCTTCGGATGCCGATAGGAAAAACACGGCCGCGCTGGACAAGCGTCTGGCCATCGGGTAAGTTACCCCGTTTACGTATCTTGCGTCAGCATAGATAGCTCTTGTCAAGGGGGCGGCGTACCCTGTGTACATACGTGGAGTTTGAAACGCAGAAACTGGGGAACATATGGGCCTCCTGGCGCATCTTCTTAATTTACAGGATTAATTATCGAGTCTTAGGTATATTAGGTTAACAACAGCATGGCCAGAGATATACTCAGTGTGGGGGAATACACGATTATACGACGGATCGGCAACGGGGCCCGTAGCACTATCTATCTGGCCACCGACGAGTTGGACGGAGCCACAGTTGCCCTCAAGCGCGTCATCGTCGAGAGACCCGAAGACCACCGCGTCATTGAGCAGACCGAGACCGAGTTCAAGGTTTCCCGAGAGATCGATCACCCCTACATCCGCAAATGTTACCGCATGCAGAAGGTTCGCAGCATGTTCAAGGTCCGAGAACTGCTGCTGTCCATGGAACATTTCGAAGGCAAGACGCTTGAAGACACCACAACCCTGAGCTTGGGCGACGTGTTGCTGGTCTTCCGGATGGTCGCCACCGGCCTGAACGCCATGCACCAGAGAGGCTTCGTGCACTGCGACATCAAGCCCAACAACATCCTCATTAACAAGAGCGGCACGATCAAGATCATCGACCTGGGCCAGAGTTGTCGCATCGGAACGATCAAATCGCGAATCCAGGGCACGCCGGACTACATCGCCCCCGAGCAGGTCAAGCGCAAATCGCTGACCCCAAAGACCGATATCTTCAACCTGGGCGCCACCATGTACTGGGCCTTGACGGGCAAAAATGTCCCCACGTTGATCCCCAAGAAGCAACAAGCCGTCGGTCTCTACGAGCCGACCAAGTGTCACCCGCCGCATGAGCTGAAGAAGCAACTGCCCATCGGGATATCCATGCTGGTTATGGACTGCGTCAAGAACGACCCTGCCGAGCGCCCGTCAAACATGGTCGATATCATCTCCGGGTTGGACTCGATGATTCACAGCATCTTTGGCGGCAAGATTAAAGCGAATCGAAATGCCTCAAACAACCATCGATCTGCTTAGCAACGGGATCAAGGCCAACCAGACCGATAAATACCGCCGGGGCAACCTTATCCGGCTGCCCGACGAAGGGTCTGTGGTCATCGGAGGGGATATCCACGGTCATCGGCGCAACTTCGAGCGCCTCGTGGCCTATGCCGATCTGGCCGGCCATCCCGACCGACATGTCCTGCTTCAAGAGATCATTCACGGCGGACCGGAAGACCATGCCGGTGGATGCCTGTCATATCAATTGTTGTTTGACGCCATCCGATTCAAGCTGGACTTCCCCGACCGGGTCCACTTCGTGATGGGCAACCACGACACCGCCTGCATCAGCAGCAGCGAGGTGATGAAGAACGGCAAGGAAATGAATCGGGCCATGAGCGCGGCCCTGGACCGCCAGTTCCAACACGCCAGCAAGGATGTGAAACTGGCGCTGCGGCAGTTTCTCTTCTCCCAGCCCCTGGCGGTGCGCTGCAACAACCGCGTGTGGGTTTCGCATTCGCTGCCCGGCGATCGCTTCGCCGAGACCTTCGACCCGGCCCTCTTTGACAGAGAACTCGAGATCAGCGACTGCGAGAGACCCGGCGGCGCCTACAACCTGACGTGGGGCCGACGTCACAGCCAGGTCGCACTGGATATGATGGCCGCGCGGCTGGATGTGGACGTCTTTGTGGTAGGCCATCAGGCCCAGCCCGACGGCTGGTGCCAGGCCGGCGCGAATCTCATCATTCTGGCCTCCGACCACAACCACGGCTGCCTGCTCGAGATCGATCTGGCCAAGCCCTGGACCGCGTCGGAATTGGCCGACTACATCGTCCCCTTGGCCGCCATCTCCTGACCGCCCCAAAAAACACTGGCATTCGACGGGAATCTGACCTATCGTTCCCGGAATGCCGCCGCCAGGGCGAACCACCAAACTACTCGAACTGTTGAAGATAGTCCGTTTCTTATGAGCTGGTATGACACCGTAGCCTGGACCGCGATTCTCGCGCAAGTGGTCTTCCTATACAACGCCGTGCGCAACTATCGTTATGCCCTGGCCAAGTACCGGCGCCAAACTCGGCCGACCTTCCAGCCCCGCACCACCATCATCATCCCTTGCAAGGGGCTCGATGCGCGATTCGGCGCCAACATCGAATCGTTTTTCAGTCAGGACTACGACAACTACAGCCTGTTCTTCGTCGTTCAGGAGAAATCCGACCCAGCCTACGAAGCGCTCCGCGAGATCGCCAGCCGGCTGCGATCGAGTTCCAACGCCCGTGACATTCAGATCCTCGTCGCCGGTTTGTCCTCCCATTGCAGCCAGAAGATTCACAACCTCCTCTTTGCCATCGAGCGCGCCCCGAGCGACACCGAAATCCTGGCCTTTGCGGATTCCGACGTCTGTGTCCGCCGCGACTGGCTCAGTCACCTGATCTGGCCGTTGAGACGCCCCAAGTGCGGCGTCACCACCGGCTATCGCTGGTTCATCCCCATCCGGAACAACCTGGCGACGCTGGGCCTCTCGGCCGTCAACGCCGGGGTCGCTCAGCTTCTCGGCAACAACCGTTTCAACCATGCCTGGGGCGGCTCCATGGCCGTGCGTGCTGCGGATTTCCGCCGCCTCGGTCTGCCCGACCTCTGGAAGCACACGCTGAGTGACGACTTGTCACTGAGCCAGGCCGTGAAGAAAGCCAGCATGCACGTCATCTTCATCCCCGCATGCCTGGCGGCCTCCTATGAAACCACCACCTGGCCGAAGCTCTACGAGTTCTGTCGGCGTCAGTTCCTCATCACGCGTATCTACGCCCCGATGACATGGTGGCTGGGCTTCCTGAGCAGTCTGGGTTCCGTCGCCGGCCTCTGGGGCACCGCCGCCCTGGCCTGCTACGCCTGGACCGTCAACGCCGACCACCTGTTGCTCTACACCGCCGTCCCGATCATCTTCCTGGCCGGCCAGCTCATCAGGGTGATCTTGCGCCAATCCATGATCGCCCAACTGTTCCGCGACCGTGTCCCCTCCGTCCGGCCCGCCGTCATCGCCGACGTCCTGGGCTTCTGGTTCTGGTCGCTGTTGCAGCTTGTCTTCATCCTCTCCTCGGCATTCGGTCGCACCATCCGTTGGCGCGGCATCCGCTACAAGCTCGTCAGTCCCACACAAACGGAAGTCCTCTCAGAGTAATCCCTGGCCACTTCAGTTCCGGCCGCGCAATTGGCTCGTCAACACTTCTCGCTGGAGCGCGTGCTTCCTGGCGTGGTCTTCCAAAGGCTCGCCCAATACCGGTTCGAAACTGACCCCAGCGGCGGGAAGACCGGCCAGGACGCCATCGAAGTAATCGATCAGACTCTGATGGGTCAGGAATTTGCGATTGCGATACGTCACCGGGGTCAGGAACTCGATACGAGGATGCTCGTCGGAGTTGAGCGGCCCGGGTGACTCCCGCCGCCAGCGTCCGGCGTAGAGCCGATAGACGTAGGCCACCGACCTCAGATAAGGGTCCTGCTTGTCCGAGGCATCGCGCAGCAACTCAAGCCGTCGCGCCAAGCCCGCACCCTCAAGAGCGAAGGCCTCCTCACTGCCGACCAACATCACCATACTCTGCTGCGGCGTCAAACGGCCCCACCACACCGTCGTCACCGGGAAGACGGAGGCAAAGCTGTCGGCGATGATCTCAAACTCACGGCGACCCACCTGGTTCAGCGCCAGCCACTGACAGAACAGACCGCCCTTCTTAAGATGCTTGCGCACCAGACGATAATGGTCGGTAGTGTACAGGTACCCCGCCTGGCTCTGCCAGGGGACGAACAGATCGCTCACAATCACATCGAACTGATCCTCCGAGGCCAGCAGCCAGTGACGCGCGTCGTCGACATAGACCTCGGTGCGAGGATCGTCCAGCAGATCGTTGTTGGCCTTCCCGAACAAGCGGGCCGCTTCAACGACCTGGGGAATCAGTTCCACGGTCGCCAGGCGCTGCACCTCTGGGTGCAGTACAGCCGCACCGGCGGTCAGTCCCGTCCCCAGACCCAGGAACAGCACGTCACGCGGCTCGGCGTGGAGCAGTAAGGGCAAGTGTCCCTGACGAACCTCACGATTCAGCGAGCCGGCGGTGTCACCATGGACATAGTGGAGGTTCTCGCGCAACGCCAGCCAGTTCTTCTCGGGCTCGCTGAGCACGTCGATCCAGCCATAGGGCGTCTCCCAACGCCGCAACACCGTCGCCCGCGAACCTTCGGGAAGCATGTCCTGACATCGCGATAGGACCACCAGCCCCACCGCCGCCGAGCCGATCAGGACACAACCGGTCACAACAATCCCCGTCCACTGACGCCGTCGGCATCTCAGGGACAGTCCGACCAGATAGAACAGGCCCGCGATACACAGCGTGCTGGGCCAGAGACCCAATACAGGCATCAGAACAAAGGCGGTCGCCAGCGACCCTACCGTCGCGGCGATCGTATTGGCCGCGGTCAACATGCCCACCGTACGCCCCCCACCACCGCGACGCGGTTGGGCCCCTTGCCAGGCCGCCGGTAACAGGACGCCCAGAATCGTCACAGGCAACGCAACGACCAGGGTCACCAGGCCCAGCACCGCCGCCATGTGGCCGGCAAAGGACTGGCCGGCCTGAAATTCCTTGAGGCCCGTGACGGCGCCAAAGAGGAGCATCGACAAGGCGACCGCCGCCCCGCCGGCCATGCAGGCCCAGGCAACCACCGTCTCGACGCCGAATCGGCGGATCAGTCGTGGCGCCAGGGCGGCCCCCAGAGCCAAGGCGCCAAGGAACACCGCCAGTACGAGCCCAAAGGTATACACGCTGTTGTGAAAGACCAGGGTGAACATGCGATTGTACAGCATCTCCAGGGCCAGCGTACCGAACCCGGAAAGCACCACCAGGCCAAACCAGAACAATCCAGCGCCTTCATGGGCGGATTCCGGCTCGGTTTCAGCCTCCGTCGGACTCTGAGCTGCCCCCCCGCCCCGCGAGCGATGAACGCGATAGGCGATCAGCCCGCACACCACGGAGATCCCGGCAGCCAGATAACTGCTCTTTTGGACCCCCACAACCACCAGCAGCACCATCGTCGCGGCCAGAACGCCGATCAGGGCGCCAATCGTGTTGAACGCATAGGCGAGAGCCACGCGCCCGGCCGACTGCTTGCCCTTGGGATCGAGGTGCTCAGCGATAAAGGGCAACGTCGCCCCGAGAGCGATCGTCGCCGGTAGAAGCATCACAAAGCAAATAACGGATCGAATCGCCGTCTGGACGACAGGATTGGCGTGGTGCAGGCCACCGGCCAGCGCAGGGCTTTCCAGCAGGGCCAACAGCAAGGGAACCAGGCAGGCCCATCCGGCGGCTATCCATTCGGCCACGGCGTAGCCCATCAGGGGGCGCACCCGGCGCAACAGAGCCGCCGCCAGCAGATAGCCGATCCCCATACCGGCGAAGAAGCCCCCCACGACGATGGAGGCCGCCTGTGCCGTGTGCCCGAAGAGCAGTCCGATTTGGCGCAGCCAGGAGACCTGATAGATCAGGCCCGCCGCCCCGGAACCAAAGAACGCCGCGAAGATCCAGGCGTCCGGCCCGATGGGCCCCTCGGTCACTGCCGAGCGCGACCGACCGCCGCCCGATCGGGCGTTGGGACGATGCCGCTGATTCACACGTCTGCCCATGCCTTCAGCCTTCCCCTAATATATTCGCTCGCAGAACGCCCAGGACAAGCGACCGGCAGTGCCCGGCCACGGGCCTGTATCGTACCGGCCTTCCAGCTCCTTGTCACGGACTATCGACCAGGCTCACCTGGCCCCGAAAATTGGCTTTGTTTGGCTTTGTTTTTTCGCCCGACCCTCAATTTCAGCCCTGAAAACAGCGAAATTGGCTTTGTTTTGCATAATAAAGGTACACCGCAAACGACCTCTTTCCCATCCACCCCAAGCCGGCCCATCGGAATGCTCCCTCGCCTCAACACCATCATATATCCTTATGAACTGATAAGTTATGGTTCACTATTGATGGTCAGGCTGACATCCCACTGTGTTTTCTATTCATTAAATCACACCACATGTTCGGCGTCAAGTAAAATCCGGGTAATGCGTGCGCAAGGGCTCCTTCCCCCTACTTGCCCAATAGAACAGCCAAACTTGTCCCGGTCCAGGTCGAAGGGTCCCGCCCACACGAACGCTCAGGGGCACCCCGCAGAGGGGTAGCATTTATGACGCCGCAGTCTCTCTATGGACGGGTAGCGACTCTTTGGGGACACGGACGATCCTACTCAGGAAACGTGAGTGTCGGTTGCCCTTTGGGAAACGCCTTGCCAACACAGATCTTCAGTGAGTCGAGAGCAATGGTGATGACAGTGCGGTCATCATCTTCGAAACGGATGAACTGTCTCTTGTCTTTGCCTAGCAAGTAGACGTCGGTTCTCGTCACACTGCCGCCATCGGGCGGAAAGCTGAACGTTTTTGCCCTCCCGTCGGCAAGTTCGATTCGAAATTTCCGGTCATGTTCTCCCAGAAATGGGTGACTGCGGCGCGTCAGGTGGACAATGCGCCCGCGATTCTCAGGCAGGTCTTTGGCGTTCTCCTGCCATTCGGATGGCGGGGCAACCCGCGCGTCTTCAAACAGGCTCTCGGCATCGAACGTCCCAATCCATCTAGCGATAGCATTATCCATAGCAGTGCTGCAGGCGTTTCCAACATACTCAACGCCGCCTGACCAGCCTGGATGGATCAGATCTTTGAGGCGGAACGTGCCTCGCTTGTAGTCTACCTCGACTCCTGGATGGAGATATCTATCGGCCGTTCCTTTGACGTCGAACGTGACCCGGATCTTGGCTTCCCTCTCTTCAAACCCAAAGGCATATTCGATTCTCTCGACTTGCCCTGTGACGCCTTCGGTACCTTCCAATGTGTCGCCGAGTGCTTCAACGAACAAGTCCACCACATGATTCATCTCTTCTGTGAGCTTTTCATGAGCGTCTGAGGAGATGGGCCAGGACAACGGTGGAGCATATGTCGCCGATTTCAGAATCGACTCTGTCTGTTTCCGAATAATGGGCGTCAGGACATTGGAAAACGGTGAGACCTGACGATGCGACGGCGGTTGATATTTCAGTCTGCCATCACGGATATGCAGTTCCATGTGCTGCCAGACGACCTCCGGGTTCAATACCGTCATATCGGATCTACTCGAATAGGAAACTTCGACGTGCCTGTCGGAATCACTCAGAACGTACGAGATCGACCTAAGCGGTATCTCTGCATTGGGCCAGGAGCTATTCCTGACATCTTCTTGGGTCGCGGCCTGAATCTTGTCGGAGACCTGCCTGATCTGGGCGTGGACCCTATCATCCAGAGGCAATTCCTGGCTGAGGTCTTCGCGCGGCCAGTCTTCCATTCTCTCTTCAAGCCGTTCAAGGAACAGTTGCATCTGCGCGTCGAACTCTTCCTTGGAAGGCGGATCCTTGGCCAGTGTTTGCCTCGAAAGACAGGCCGTTATAACCGCCGTCGTGATAAGTAGAAGCCGAAGAACTGGTAGTGACCGATACGGCAAGCATCCTACTGCGCGTTCCACGGCAGTTTCTTTCTGTCTCAGTATCCGCACTGTTCGTCTCCCTCAATGTCCCTCACTAGCACATATGCCTCACGCAGCCATATCATGGCGATTCTTACGGACGCAGTCTCACGAAATCCGGTTCACCGAGCTTCATTATAGCAAGATCTCACCGCAGGAGCAAACAGAAGGAGTCACCCCCGGAAGAGGGGTGCGGGAAACAAAACGGGCGGGTGGCGGGTGGCAGCGTCAAGCGCAGCTTGGCGATGGGCTGGAACGCATGCGAAACGGCGAGTGACATACAAAGCGTTGGTGGCGTCGGAGAACAGGTGATCGGGGCGATGCACGCGTCTTCTCTGCTATCTCCCACACGAAACGACCACTCCATGGCACATCTTCTCCGAGGGGCAACAGTGACTGGGGAGCAAACCAATTCGTTGGACCATCGCCAAGCATCGCTTGACGCTGCCACTCTGGACACATGCCAATAGAATCTGCTGGAGTTCGTTCGGGGGGGCCGCTATAAGAGGGCGGGGTGGGTGTGACAGGGAGGTCGTACGATGCGGTTTCATTGGCTGCAGAGTGTTTCTTTTGAGGATGCGGCTCATGTTGGGGACTGGGCTGTGGAGCGGAGGTACGAGGTGACGCGGACGCGGGTGTATGCGGACGAACCCTTGCCCGAGGTCGGGGCGATCGATGCGCTGGCGGTTATGGGCGGGCCTATGAACGTCTATCAGCAGCGCGACTTTCCCTGGCTGGTTGGCGAGAAGCGGTTCATCGAGCAAGCGCTCGGGGCGGGGATTCCCATCATCGGGATCTGCCTGGGGGCGCAACTGATCGCCGATGTGCTCGGGGCGAAGGTCGTGCAGAATCCCGAGATCGAGATCGGCTGGCATGAGGTCCGGCTCAACGACGAGGGCGGCGCCGCCGAGATATCCGAGGGGCTTCCCGAGCGTTTCACCGCCTTCCACTGGCATGGCGACACCTTCGAGATCCCGGCCGGGGCGCGGCATCTGGCCCAGAGCCAGGCGTGCGCCAACCAAGCCTTCGCGTATGGCTCGAACGTGATCGGCCTGCAATTCCATCTGGAATACTCGGCCGAGAGCATCGAGAAGATGCTCGCCCATTGCGGTAGCGAACTGGTTCCGGGGCCGTTCGTTCAGGGCCCCGAGCAAATCATCGCCGGCCTGGGCCAGGTACGGCAGACACAAGGACTGCTCCATACCCTGCTCGATTCGCTCATGCAGACCGAACACCGGGACGCCTAGAACGCTCCGCCTTCCTGGGACAGGCGTGCCAACCCTGGTCGCGTTCCACCCCATAGTCAAGCCCGAGGATCAATGTCATCTCGACCGGAGGGCTGCCGCCGGCAGGCTGTAGTGGAGAGATCTCGCCTCAACTGCTAAGTGTGTGTCCGATCCCAGGGGAGATGTTTCGACTTCGCTTTGCTCCGCTCAACATGACAGGAGCCGCGGGAGAGGCAAGGTCAACAACAGGGCTGAAGCGCCCCCAAAGGCCCTTTTCTGCAATAATTCATGGGACGGAGCGTCAGATATAGTGTCGCAACCGCTTTTATCGGAGGTCGCTTGCAACAAAAACCTGCCTAAAAGAGCGGAAACGATGCGAATACGGCGTCAAATCTGATAAAATAGTATAGTAAGAGATAATAGGAATAGTATCAGTTAAGCTAAATGAGAACGCTGCCTAATGCCGTTCGCGGAGGCGGTTTGGGGATTGTAACGACCATCAGTGATGAAAGGACCAGATCAGTCATGAGAAACCTGCGGCGACATCGGTACATCCTTACAGCTATGGTCCTTGGGGTCGTCCTGTGGGCGGCTCAGCCCGGCATGGCGTTGGTGGTCAGCGAAATCATGTACTGCCCGGCCGACGACGCCGAGACGCTGGAGTTCATCGAGCTTTACAACAACCGGGCGGTCTTCGAGGACCTGACCGGATGCCTGTTCGTCAATGGCATCGAGTACGTCTTCGAGCCCAACACGATCATCGAGCCCAAGCAATACCTGGTGGTGGCCCGCGATCCGGCGGCTGTCGAGGCGGCCTACGGGATCACCGGCGTCCAGGGCCCCTATATCGGCCGGCTCAGCAACGACGGCGAACGCATCCAACTGGGCAACGGCAACGGCGCGATCGTCATCTCGCTACGATACAACGACCAGCGTCCCTGGCCCATCTCCCCGGACGGGACGGGACACTCGCTGGTCCGGGCCAAGCTGGCCGGCGATCCGGAGGAGGGCTCGACGTGGGCCGCCAGCACACTGGTGGGCGGCACGCCCGGCCAGGCGGACCAGATCCAGGTCGAACCGGAGGACCCGACGCTCCTGAGGCTCATCGACATCGGCCACCCGGGGCGGTATTTCAAGGGGACCGAGGAGCCGGCGCCGAACCCCCAGGGGCAGGCAACGACGGACTGGACCCAGATCGACTTCGACGACGATCCGGCGACGACCGGCTGGCTGGACGGTCCCAGCGGATACGGATACAGCAGCGACCCGGCCGAACTCCAATACGTGGGAACCCTGCTCGACGACATGCGGGGCAATTACTTCTCCGTCTACGCCCGACTGCGATTCGAGTTGACACAGGAAGAGATCGACTCCTTCGCCCAGTTGCAGGCCCAGGTCCACTACGACGATGACTTCGTGCTCTACCTCAACGGCGCACGCGTGGGCGACTCGGGCCAAATCCAGGGCAATCCCCCGACGTTCGATCAGCCTGGAGGCCAGGCGTCGGAGCCGCCGGCGGCGGTCATCGATCTGATGAGTCGAAGCAACCTGCTGGAAGCCGGCGTGAACGTGCTGGCCATACAGGCTCACAACGCCACTCTTGCCGGCAGCTCCGACGCCTTCGGCAGCGCGATCCTCCGCGCGGTCATCGAAGTGCCCGAACAGGCCGACGACCCTCGCGCTCGCCTGGTGATCAACGAGGTGCTGGCCAACAGCGACGCAGCGCCCGGGCTCGACTGGATCGAGTTGTACAACCCGGGCCCGATCGCGATCGGCCTGGGCAACGTCTACCTCAGCGACGAACGATCGGACCTGCTGAAGTACCGGCTGCCCGACGGGATCGTGCTGCAACCCGGCGAATTCTGGGCGGTCGGCGAGGGCACGCCGCCGGAAGGACTCCCGTTCGGGCTGAACTTTGCCGGCGAGACCGTCTATGTCACCGCGGCCACGAGCGGCGAGCCGGCCCAGCCACTGCGCGTCCTGGACGCCCTGCGCTACGACGTGACGCCGGCCGACGCCACCTTCGGCCGATACCCCGACGGCGCCGAGAACCTGGGCATCCTCAGTGCGGCCACGATGGGCGCTGCGAACGTACCGGAGGTGGTCGGCGACATCGTGATCAATGAGATCATGTACCAGCACGCCACGCGCGACGAGCGCTTCGAATACATCGAGCTGTATAACAAGGGTGCCGAGACGATCTCCCTGGACGGATGGGCCTTCACCGCAGGGATCGACTACGCCTTCGAGCCCGGCCTCGAAATGCCGCCCGGCTCGTACCTGGTGATCGCCAAGGAGCCGAGTTTCCTGGGCAGCGCCTACGAGCAACTGACGCTCGGAGACAATCTGGTCGGACCCTACGCGGGGAACTTGAACGATCACAGCGATCACGTGCGGCTGTCCTATCCTCAGCCCCAGATAAATGAAGAGACCGGCGAACTCGAGATACACATGGTCACCGCCGACGAAGTGACCTACTACGACGGCGGCCGCTGGCCGACCTGGGCCGACGGCCAGGGAACCAGCCTGGAGCTGCGCGATCCTCGTAGCGACAACAAGGCGCCCGACGCCTGGGCCGATAGCGACGAAAGCGACAAGGCCGCGTGGGAGGAGTTCTCTTTCACCATCAACAGCGGCGACTCGCGCTACACCCACGACAGCGTTTCTATATTCGACCTGATGCTACTCAATCGGGGTGAGATCCTCCTCGACGATCTCGAACTGGTCATCGACGGCACCGATCGCCTGACCAACAACGGCTTCGAGAGCAATCTGTCTTCCTGGCGGACGCTCGGCAATCACGTCCAATCGCTCACGACCACGACAGATCGCCATTCCGGCTCCCGCGCCCTGCGTCTGATCTCGACCGGCCATGGCGACCCGGGGGCCAATCGCATCAACCAGTCGATCTCCAGCGTCGCCGCCCGGACGGTGACATTCCGGGGCTGGGCCCGCTGGCAGAAGGGCAGTCGTTTTCTGCTGCTGCGTACGACGCGCGATACATCGCCCGTGCAGCCGCCGCGACCGTCCCACGCCTTCGCGCTGTCCATGCCGTTCAATCTGGGGACGCCCGGCCTGCAGAATACCGCCTTTGCACCCAACCGCGCGCCGGACATTGTCAACGTGCGACACGCCCCGATCCTGCCGGCCAGCGGCGAGCCGATCGTCGTCACGGCCCAGGTAACGGACCCCGACGGAGTGCAGATGGTGGTCCTGAGCTACCGGACCGAGGGCAGCGGCGCATTCACCAGCGTCTCCATGGTCGATGACGGCTCGGGCGACGATCTGATCGCCGGCGACGAAATCTACACCGGAACCATCCCCGGCACCTCCAGCGGCGCGATGCGCGCGTTCTACATCGAGGCCTTCGACGGTCTGGCCTTCACAAAGTTCCCCAGCCGACTGGCCGCCTCGGCCGAGGTCCCCGAACGAACGTGTCTGGTCCGCGTGGGCGACACCCTGTTGAACGCGCAGTTCGCCACCTATCGCGTCTGGATGTCGAATGACGTCATCAGCACATTTCGCTCGCGACCGAATCTCTCCAACGAATTGCTGGACTGCACGTTCGTCTATAACGACACCGAGGTCTTCTACAACTGCCGGATTCGCCATCGGGGCAGCCCGTTCCTCCGCAGCGGATCGGGCCGCGAGCCCTATCCGGCGGATCGTCATGGCTTCCGAATCGACTTCAATGCCGACCAACTCTTCGGCGCCCGGGAGGAGATCAACCTCGACGGCGGCGAGGGCAGCGGCCGAGGCCCCCTCCAGGAACGCGCCTCGTACTGGTTCTACAAACACATGGGCCTGCAATTCTCCCGTCAGGAATACGTGCGGCTGATCATGAACGGACGGGCGGCCTCCAACGCCTACGAAGACGTGCAGAAAGTCGACGGCGACTATGTCGAGCAGTGGTTCCCCGACGACACCGACGGCTATATCCATAAGGTCGACGACTACTTCGAGTACAGTTCCAGCGGCACGGGACACCGCAACCTCGACGAAGGGTTGAAGTACGATTCCCGACACCCTTTGATCAAAGAGACCTATCGGTGGGGCTTCGAGAAACGCTCGCATCGCGAGAATGACGACTGGCAGCATCTGTTCGATTTCGCCGTGGCGATGAATACCTCGTCGTCCAGTTCGCAATACGAGGCGACCATCGAGTCGGTCATCCATCCGGCTCACTTCGCCGCGGTCCTGGCGATTCGTCACGCCGTCGGGGACTGGGACAGCTACGGGTACAATCGCGGCAAGAACAATCTCTTCTATTATGCCCTGCCCGAACGCAAGTGGTATCTTCTGCCCTGGGACATCGATTTCACCCTGGGCTCAGGCAACGGGACCAGCACTAATCTGTTCGCCATGAATAGTGGCCAGTTCCCCGAGGTGCATCAGTTCGTCAACTACCCCAAGTACAAGAGCCTGTACTGGCAGGCGCTGCAGGACATGGTGGAGGGACCCTGGCAGACCTCCTACGGAACCGACGATCCCCCGACCGCGTTCGATCGCTTTCTGGACGATGCCGCCGATGCGCTGCAGGCCGAGGGGCTTGGCGATGGCCGGCGCAATCAAATCAAGCAGTTTGTGCGTGGCCGGCGGAACTACATTCTGTCTCAACTGCCGGAGGAACGGGAAGACGACCCGAACGTACGGCGCTAGGCGCGGAGTTCGGCGATCCGAACAAATGGAGGCCGATGCGAATTGCCCAGAGCGTGGGCGCTCTCAGTATTCTGACGCCGGACCGGTATAGAGTATGTTCAGATGATCGATGCGCGCCGAGTTCGTGGGAGCCAGCGCGATCGTATTGGCCCCCTTAGCAAGCGTGACGGTCTTGCGGTCCCAGGCCCAGGTGGTCGGGCCGCCGGTGGTCCATAGCACGAGTTCGCCGGCGTCTTTCCCGTTGATCGCCATCTTGGCCGGGTGTTGGCCTTCCTCAACGGCATAGCGGACCTCCAAAACAAAGACGCCCGCCTCGGGTGCATTGAAAGTCCACTGGACACGGTTCTCCTGGGCGGCCGGCCCGAACTCGAGATAGCCGGCCCCGGTGTATCCGGCGGCGTTCGTCGCCACTTGCGCTCCGGCGAAAAACGCCGTCTCGGCCTCCAGGACAAACCCGCCCGGCGTCGGTGACATCGAGGGCAGAAGCGGGACACCGCCGGCTGCCGTGATATCATCAAGGACATGCAGGAAGGTTCTACGCCAGTTCACGTGACCGACACGATTGGTCCACAGGGGATTCTTGTACTGGCCCAGTGCCGTCGAGGCATAGAGCCGCCAATACTGAGCGGCCTGCGTCAGTTCCCGGATGGCCGCGTCCTTTTGCACCGTCTGCTGGGTCTGGCGATACAAGGCCACCTCCGTGGCGCCGCGAATCTTGTGGGCGTAGTACTTGCCCAGATAAGCGATCGACCGAATATCCTCCAGCGTCAGGCGCAGTTCTTTGTCACCACCGTGCGAGAGCCTGCTCAAGATCGCCAGGGCCTTGTCGGCATGGCCATGGATCTGCTCGGACACCTGGATGGGCGTCGTCCCGGCGCGTTTCTCCCCACCGGTCACGCTCTTGACATAATCCGGAATGGAGATGTTGTCGGTCCCTTTGTGGGGCTCCAGCGTAATGAAGCGATTGACATCATGGAACCCGGTCTTCGTTTTGGCGTAGCCGGGCGTGCTCTGGGACGACTCGATGTACCACTGGAAGTCCAACGATCCCCAGTGGAATCCCGTCGTCTTGGGATAGATCATCGACGCCTCTTGCCAGGCGGTGAACAGGTCGGCGCCGGAGACGGTAGGGTAACGCTGTTGAAGGATCTTGACGAACCGCTCGTTGCTCAGCGTCGGATCGTAGCCCAGTCGTCCCCAGATCATCCAGTGGTACCAGTGTTTGACGATCTCGATCTGTCGGGGCGTTTCCGGTTCGAGACTCAGGAACTCCCGGCCCCAAATGTATTGGTCCGATCCATAGTAGAAACCGCGCGAGACCTCGTAAGGAATGTTCTGGATGAACTCGCGGACGAAGTCGGGCGACCCCCAGCGGAAATAGTAGGCATCGTCGTTGCGCAGCGTCCAGATCGTCTTGAGGTTGCCGTCTTCGGTGATGTCCTTGACGAAGCCGGGATGATAAGGCTGGGTGGTCGAACTGAAGACGTGCGCCTTGGCGTACTTGAAGCTGAAGATGAATTCGATGTCCTCGTGTTCGATCAGCGGCGCGAACTTGCGGGCGATATCCTTAGCCCCGGTCTGGTGTTGACGATGGATCAGCGTCATCTTCCGGCCAGGCTGGGCCTTCACGGCATCAAGCACGCCCTGGGCATAGGTCTTGAACGCCCAGTCCTCCTTCTGCTGAAAATTGGCGCCGTGCATGTTCTCGCCCGTAGTCAGGCCGACCCCCTTCAGATCGGGATACGTCAAAAACATCTGCTTGACACTCTCGCGGAAGTAATCGATGGTAGTCTTATTGTCGACGTCGTCGGTGATGCCATACTTGCCATCAGTGCCATTGACGAAAATGTTCCAGGTCACGAAGTAGAAATCGACGTTCCGTTCCTTGCCGTAACGCATGACCTTGCGCCAGAAAGCGATCTTCTCTTCGATCGTCATCTTCTTGAGCGTCTCGGTATTGTTGACGATCTCCGGCGCGTCGAAGCCGATCCCATTGAGCGAATAGCGTTCCTTCCACTTGACGGTGGACCGCTTCACATCCGCCAGCGCGACATCAGGATAATCCGGCACCTTCACCAGCGATGGGAACGGGTGCAGGCTCCACAGGGAAATATAGTTGTACCGGTAGCGCGCCAGGTTATCGATGTACTCCTTCCAGAAGTCGAAGCTCCACATCTCCGCGATATTATGCTGCGCCGCGTCGCAGACGTCGGTATAGCTGGGCGTGCGGACATCCAGAGGACAATTGAACTTCGTCCCGCGCATCGCCATGTAGGGGTTGTGATATACGTCCTTGATGCCCGCCAAGCCATCGACGCGAATGATCTCGGCGATCTCCAGCCCGCCGTACATCACCCCGGCCGGGTCGGCGCCGATGACCCGGTACGTCGTTCGTCCCGCCTGTGTGGAGGTGCGTATGCGATAGCCCTCGGGCCTCAGCATCCCCGTCGACTGGGCGTCGGGACGAATCGAAAGCACGATCCGAATATCCGCGCCGGCATCGGACGAAGTGACACGATGTCTCCTACCTCGCAGCGCCGCTCGAATCTCGCCGGCGGCAAATTTCGCTTGAGGGCAACTCTGTTCTCCAAGAAGACCAACTGTCGCCGCATGAACAGGTGAGATAGCAATGAGGCAACCGAGCAGCGCGAGAAATCGGTGGGGCAAGCCCCACCCTACGGTCTTCGTAGACATAGCCAATCCCTTCTATTGGTGAATGGTGATTCCCTCCGGCGCATCGATCGTGCTTTGTATGCTCCCATCGGTCTTCTTGACGTGGCGGACCTTGATGATGCCTTGGGGCGTCGGGAACGTCCCTTCGACCCAATCCAAGTCGCCCAGGTGCGGCTCTATCTTCACGACACGACAACCGGGCTCGACCACCTTGACGCCCAGGACGTGCGTACTGAGCCAGGCGGTGGGGCCGGACGCCCAGCCATGACAGAGGCTATGCCGAAAGCCCTTGTAGCAGTGGTTGCCGAAATCGCCGTGAATGTCCTTCTTACCCTCGGGAACCAGTTCGTCGATCCGTCCGGCGTTCTTGGTCCACTGCAGATCGAAGTCCTCCCAGAAGGTGGTGGCGCCGAGGTCGAGCATCGCCCCCCAGTATTGCCGAATGCAGTCCAGGGCGCCCTGGTAATCACCGGCCAACGCTCGCCCTTCCAGCACATAGTAGCCATAGAACGTGCTCATCCGCTGGGGGCCATCAACCGCCAACACATCACGATTCAGCTCGGCGGCTTCGTCCAGACCCGCCAGCGCCATCAGCGCCGCCGCCTGTTTGCTGTTGGCCGGATCGGGCGTGTGCTTTTTGAGTTTCGCGACGACTTCGAGACACTTGGAGCGTGTCTCATCTTCGCCCAGTACCTCGCAGAGTTCGGCCCCGGCCCGCAGGGTCATCACCAGGAGCGAATGGAGCCCGGCGTGAATGGCTGGCTTATTCCCCGAAGTAGGCCAATCCAGAAATCGCCCGGGCGGCAACGTCTCACGATGGTCAGGACCGACGCATCGCGTCAACTGGGCGAGTAAACCCGTCAGGTAGGGACGCTGTTGCCTCAGATAAGCCACATCGCCGGTCTGCAGATACCACGAATGATGGATCAGGACCCACCACATGGAATACGAACTGATCCCATTCATCCACTTGGGCAAGGGCGTTTCGTCGCGGATCAGGTCCAGACTGCGCGGGATGATGTCGCAGTTGCCGAACACCGAATAGATGCTCATCGTCTCGGGGTGCATGTCACCAATCCAGACGAGTCGGTCGCGCTTGATGCCATCCCAAAGGTAGTCCTGCATGTTCAGGTGGACCGTGTAGGCGCCCGTTCGCCAGATGCGATTGAGCCGCTCGTCGCTGCATCGGAACGAGCCCTTGTATTCCAGATCGCGATAGATGAAGACCGCCCGAACGGACTTCAACTGCACGAAACTGTCCTCGTCCTCCAGATCGAGGCGCACGAAGCGAAAGCCCGTATTGCCGATCTCGGCGGTCCCCAGCCAGGGAACGAGAACGCTCTGGTCGCGGATCGCATGGTCGTTGGTCGTGTTCTTGGCGCCGCCGAACTCGGCCATCGCCTCACTGGCGGACTCCCCGAACCTGACGCGCAACCGGACGGGTTTGTTGTCCTTGGTGTGCCAGACCATGATCTGTACGCCGCCGTGCAATTCCACACCGAAGTCCAGCAGAATCCCCGGCTTGCCCTTCTTGCTGTTGAGCACACAGGGCCGGGAGGCATCCAGTGTCACCTGTCCCGAGCGATGTTGCAGGAGGGTCTCAGAGGCCTGTAAACCGTCACCCGGCGTCTGCCAGAGGACCCGCTTGGGCAGGACGTATTTCCTGACCCGAGGATCGCTGATGACCCGCCCTTCCAAACCAATATCAGCAGCGTGCACAACCGCCTGCTGTAAGGTTCCACAAATCGATCCCATCATCACCAGGGAACAAGCCAGACGTGTGACGTACTTCATTATTGCCTCCGAAACCTGTAGTTGAAACGGCGGTTCGGCGCGCTGTCGCCATGAACCGCGAATTCGATGATATCGTCGAGACGCTGAATATTGTCGGCCCAGTGGAAGTCGAATACCACACCATCGGCGGTCAACTGCAGGATCGAGCGAGGCACGGCGATCTCCATCTGATGGCCATTGTATCGAAACTCCACGATCACATATTTCCGCCATCGGCCCTCGGCGAAACGATGCACGCTCGTCCGCTGGGCGTCGACCACCTTGGCATTGAGGAGGTAGTCGTAGCCATTCCATCCGGTCTTGCTGTCCCCGTCGGAATCGACAAACAACAGCATCCAATTCTTATCGGTGTGCGCCGTCAAGGGCTGGGCCGTCTCGGCATAGAAGTAGACCTTGTTCGCATCGGTCGCGACTTTCAACGTCAACAGGTCGTTCCGCCCCGTTGCGTTGACATACCGTCCAGCGTTGCCCCAGCTGGATTCGTCACGGTGCTCCGTGTCGCCGATCGTATCGCGAAATTCCGGCTGCACGGATTCCCAATCGTCAAATTGCCCGTCAATCGCAATCGAATAATCTCGCTCGGCCACCGATGGCTGGCGTACGCCTTTGTACTTTCGGATGCCGGAGATCATCTGGTAGTAGTAGTTGTCGGTGTGTCCGCCCTGCATGGGCTCAATGTCGCGATTGTATTCCTGGTTGTAGGCATCGACAAAGAAACTCTCTCCCGGCTCCAGGACCCGACCCAGCAATTTCTGACCCGTGTTGCCGTTCTGCACAATGAACCGTTGAGCCACCCATTCGTTCCAACCAGTGACGAAGACAAACTCGGGATCGACCTTCAAGGCCCGTTGCCACTGCTCGTCGAAATAGAATCCCATATGCTCCGAGCCGGTCCGACCGTATTCATCCGGGTCCGGCTGGACGCCGCTGCGGCAACTGCGTCCGATGTTGGTCGTCGGATGCTGAGCGATACTGACGGCCAACTCTTCCGGCCGATCCGGAGATTCGTGCCAACCATAGCGATCCAGCGGATGGTCCAGCCACTGCCAGGTGTCCTTGCCGTGCGTCCAGGCCCAGCAGTCGCGAATCGTGAAGAACGAGGCAATCTCCTCAGGCAAATCGTCCACGCCACCCAGAATCAGGGGCTTGCCCTTCCAGGTGAACCACAGCTCGGGATACCGTTTCTTCGCGTAGAAGTCGCGATACAGCGTCTCGATGGTCCGCCGCGCGCTCGAGTGGGTCAGGAAACACACTTGCGGCATCCGGTGGCCTTCTCGCCGCAACTGGCGACAGGTCTCGCAGAGTTTTAGATACACCTTCTCGTACGTGACGGCGTTGGTGACATCGAAGATCAGGACATCGACCCCGGCGTCATTGAGCATCGAGAGATGCTTGCGAATGACGTATTCGCTGTCGGACAGATAATAGCCCAGTTCCGATTGCCCCCAGTGATGAAACGCGCCGCGCGGTCCCCAGGCGGGATCTTTGGGATCAGCGCGCAGCAATTCCGTGATATCGAACGGACCGCCCGTGCCATGCTGACCCAGCCAGAGGAAGTAGAAGAGGCCCACCGTTCGGTTCTCGCGAACCGGGCCGCATACCTCGTAGTCTGGAAGCGATCGGCCCAGGGCGTCCGTCGCCACCCAGGTATCACTCATCAGGTCACGCGGCACCGAATCGGCGGCGCCGCCCAGCAGAACTGCGGCCATACACAAGGCATGAAACATATACGTCTTCTCCCTATCAGAACATGGCTGGGCCGCAACGGTCGCCTGCCGATCAGGTCATCTTCAGGATCATGACGTAAACCACGCGAAGAGCCATGAACAGCACGACAAGGAAGCCGAGACCCCCGAGAATATTCAGGATCAGATTATTGCGCTTCTCACCCATGATGCTCTTCTGGTTGGCCAGCCAAAGTATCGTCGCCGCCATGAGGGGATTGCCCGTCACCGTCAGGGCCTGGCCAAAGACGATGGCGTCGATCTTCTTGATCGGCGTGTGCAGCACGATCATGGCCATGCCCATCCCCACGAACAGGACAACGACCGTGAACCATCGGGACCAGCGGTCGCTGAGCTTGGCGGGCTTGCCCAACCCATCGGCCAGGATGCTGCCCCCGATCATGGCGTTGATGACGAACGGATTCATCGCCACCGCCAGCAATCCTACGCAGAAGAGAACATGGGTAGCCGGCCCTAGGAGAGGTTTGAGTTGCAGAGCCAGGTCGCCGATGTCCGAGGCCGGTTTGCCCTGAAGGACCGCCGCACCGGTGATCATGATCATGGCGCTAATCCCCGTGAGCACGGTCACACCGGCAATCGAATCGCCAATGCCCCGTTTGTAGTCGCCAATCGCCCAGCCCTTCTCACGCACCAGGTTGCCCTGATAGAAAGCCCCCGCCACGGAAAACGTGGTCCCAAGCAGAGACGCAACGAGGAACATGGGATCGACGATCCCCGTGTCACCGCGGGCGGGCAGGCGCAGCGACACTCCTTCCGGCAGGCTGGGAAGCAGCCCCTGCAGGATCGAAACCAAGCTGGGCCCCACCCGGAAGAGATTGATCAGAAAGGAGACGAGGATCACGGCGACCATGATCTTCATCACGCGCTCCAGGCCGCGATAGACCTGTCGCAGCGCGAAGACGCCCACGATCACCGCCGCGTTGAAAGCCAGCAGGACACCGGTATTGATGACGCTCTTGGTATGCTCGGTCATCTGTTCCGGATTTCCGAACAGGCGCGCGACGCCCAGGGTGTCGAATGCCGCCGCCACGGCCAGGTTGTTCGAGAACTGAAAGGACGTGCAGATCAGGCACAGATTGATCCCAATGATCGCGGCGACAGGACGCCCGAGTCGACGCGCGATCAGCGTACAAGGGGTGGCGCCGCCCACCACGCCGATACGCGCGGCGGTCGTCATGTAGACCCCCATGAGAATCCCGGTCAGAACGAGCAACCAGAGCAACTCATACCCGTGGGTGGCGCCGATCTTGGAACTGATGAGCATACTGCCCGGCCCGAACACGACGCAGGCCGTGATAAGGGCTGGCCCGATGGAACGCCACCAGGGAGGTTTGGGACGAGAATCGTGATCTAGTTCGGCCATGGAAATCCTTTCTCCTTTGTCGCCGAGAGTCGACGGTGGTGTCACACTTGCTCCGGCACGACAAAGGGCGCGCGATAGTCGCGACGCACCAGTTGGTTCGCCTTGTTGGCCAGGTCACCGGTGAACCGCTCGGCGCGTGGGTCCATCGTCAGCCAGGGCCCGAGGATGCGCGGCGTTTGCTCGACATCGACGCCATTGACCAGCAGATGCTCCTGCATACGCTCAAAGGCCGCCTCCATCCCTCGGCCCACCTTGAGGCTCTCGGCAATCTTCTCTCGCCCCGCTGCTTGGCCCAAACGGTGCGAGACGTTGCCCATGTGACATAAAGCGCTGGAAAGATGTCCATCCAGGACGTCGGCGTTCAGGTCGCTGCTCTTGCGGCTGCGCACGGCCTTGATGAAATTCGCATGGTGTCCGGCGCCGCCGGTGCGGGTGAACTGCTTGATCTTCTTGCCGTCGTTGTCGTAGGCCCAGCCACCGACGAAATAGCCGCCTTCGCAATGCACGACCGTCCCGGCCCGCGTGCCGCGGTAGTCGTCCATCGCCGAAGATCCACGCTTCTTGGGCAGACCGCGCAACTCGAAGATGATCGGAGCGGGCTGGTAGTCCAGAAACATAAGTTGCGTGTTGGGCGTCTCTCCATCGTCGACATAACCCAAGCGGCCTCCGACAGAAACCACGCGTGGCGCCAATGCGTTGGCGCCAATCACCCAACGGCACACGTCCATGAAATGGATGCCGTTGTTGCCCATATCGCCGTTGCCGGTGGGCCAGACCCAATGCCAGTCATAGTGCAAGCTCTTCCGCTTCAGCGGCGTCATGGGGGCCGGACCGGACCAGAGGTTATAGTCCACCGTTTTGGGAATCGGCTGGGGACCATTGACCTTGCCGATGCTGCCGCGACGCACGTAGATAATGCCTCGCGCCAGGGTGATCTTGCCAAGATGGCCCTGGTTGATGTACTCAATGGCCTCCTGGAGCCCGGTATCGGAGCGTCGTTGCATGCCGCTCTGCACGATGCGTCCGTGCTTGCGGGCGGCCTTGACCATCTGCCGGCCCTCCCAGATGTCGTGGGAGATGGGCTTTTCGACGTAGACGTCTTTGCCCGCCTGGCAGGCCCAGACCGTCACCAGGGCGTGCCAGTGGTTCGGCGTGGCCGTAACGACCGCGTCGATGTTCTTGTCCTCGAGCAGCTTGCGACAGTCCGCGTACGTATCGACCCGCTCGTTACGATCCTTGAACTTCTTCGCTTCGCGATCGACGAAGGCGCTGTCGGCATCGCAGATCGCCACCACACGGACGCCCGGAATCTGGCTGAACCACTTGATGTGATTGCTCCCCTGATTCTTGATGCCGACCACCGCGACGCGAATATCGTCGTTGGCCCCTCGGGCGCGAGAAAAAGGCATCGCCAGCGACATTCCCGCCGCCAGCGACCCTGTGAGAAACTTCCTTCGAGTGGTGCCTGCCATCATAAGCTCCTTTGTTTCAACCAGGTTCGCAGGGCCGACAGATCCTTTCGCATCGCATCTGTCACCCGCTCCTTATCTGTCGTCAATTGCTTCTTGCCATGCTCAGCGCCACCGAGCGGATACTCCAGGTGCAGGGAGAACGGCGTCGCGATCTTCTGGCGATCGAGCACCGAGAAGTACTTTGAGAAATCCACCATGCCCTCTCCCAAGGGACAGTTTGTCAGTTTCCACTGATCTTGCCGGCGCGTCCACAGGAAGTCCTTGGCCACGAGGGTATTGATGTAGGGCGCCAGGAGGCGCAGGGTGGTCGGCCAGGCGGTGCCACCTTCGACCGTCGCGTGTCGGATGTCGTACTGGCAACCGATCCAGCGCCGATCGCAATCCTTGAGGAGTTGATACAAATCCCAGAGCGGCGCACCGACGTATCCGTTGCCGGCATGGTTCTGATAAGAACCGGACACGCTATAATGTTCATTCATCGCCGCCAGGTCCCGCAGCCGCGGCCGGATCTCGTCCAGAACGGCCGGAACGCTCTTGGCCGGATCATAACGATAGTATCCCATACGATAATAGCGAATGCCGAGTCGACCGGCCGTCTTGAGAATCGCTTTCGTCAGCGGATCGCGCGGGTCGGTGATGGCGGTTGTCATCATATCGACCTTGATCCCCGCCTTCCGGGCCGCCTCAACCGCCTTGGGCAAATCCTCCTCTACACGTCCGGGGGATACGTGCCCACCCGGGCGAGCCGTCAGATCCACGCCGTCGAAACCGATTTCGGCCGCGGTTTCAGCCATACCTTGGTAATCGAGCCACTGGAGGTGCTTAGAGAAGACATGAACGGCCTGGGAACAACGGCCACCGGCGGACGCGGACAACCGGCGCGCCAGTGAGCCGACCAGCATCAGCGGCGACACAGAGAAGGCGCTTGCCGACAAGAACTGACGTCGCGAGCATCTATTCACAAAGATCTCCCGTTTCTCTTGCACTCAGCCCAAAGTCCATGGCTTGCGGTATTCATAATGAAGCAGATCGTTGGCGGCGGCATTGTCGATAAAACGCTCCGTCTGGGCGTTCCACTCCAGGCGCGACTTCGTTGCCAGCGCGATGTTGGCCAGCAGCGCAAAGGTCGTGGAGCGGTGTCCTGTCTCCATATCGCAGAGCGTGCGGTCCCGCGTCTTGACACAATCGAGAAAGTTCCTGATGTGCTGAACGGTCAGACTGTTGCCCCCTTCGCTGAACCGCTTCTCCTCCGGCTCGATCCGCGTCCGGCCCGGTTGAAACTGCCCGCCGGGCGAGGGGACGATTCGATATCCGTTCCCACCCGGGCAGAGGTTGCCCAGCGTGCCGCGCAGCTCAATCTCGCTGTTCTCCAGAGGCGAGATCCCATTGGCTTCGTACTGTCCGAAGACCAGGAGCACGCCGGAGGGCAACTCGAAGATCACTTCCATCGTGTCGGGCACCGTACGGTCGTCATCGACGGCGAACCGCCCCCCGTGCGCCGAGATCGAAACCGGCGCCTGCTCGTTCAGGAGCCAGCGAATCGCGTCACAGTAATGGACGCCCCAATTGGCCACTTGCGACGAGTAGGCGTTCCACCAGCGAAACTTATAGAACACCGAATTGTCCTTGTAGGGCCGCATCGGGCGCGGGCCGAGCCACATGTCCCAGTCCAGTTCCTTGGGCGGCGCTTTGTCGGGATACCGCCCGATCCCGGACGGTGACATGTTGCTGACGCGATAGGCTCGCGCCACCGTGACTTTGCCGATCTTCCCCGCCCGGACCTTCGTCGCCAACTGGGAGTACATCTCTGACGAACGACGGTGCAGACCCACCTGGACAACGCGTTTGTACCGGGCGGCCGCTTCCACCATCTTACGACCTTCATGGATGGTCACCGAGAGGGGCTTCTCTACATACACGTCCTTGCCCGCCTGGCAAGCCATGATGGTCTGAACGGCATGCCAGTGGTCGGGCGTCGCGATGACCACCGCGTCGATGTCCCGGCGATCCAACACGCGACGGAAATCTTTGTATTTGGCGACCTTGCCGGAGAACCGCTCGCCCATCTTCGGCGCCCGCCCACCGATCGAGTCGAGAATAGGCTTGCCGATATCAGCGTGGTTCCTGGTCAGGTAGGGCTCGTAGACGTCACACAGGGCGACGATCTCAACGTCATCCTGCGCCATAAATCCCCGAAGCAACTGCGTGCCGCGGTTGCCCACGCCGATGAAGCCGACGCGGATTCTCTCGTTGGCGCCTCGGACAGAGCGCAAGCCCGGAGCACCGAGAAGGCCAAGCCCCGTCGCCAGTCCGGCTGTCGTGATGGTGGAATCCCGTAGAAATGCGCGTCGGGTGTTCTTCAGCGGGCCGGTCGTCACGATACTGCCTCCAACAAGAATCCTCATTACCGAGGGCATCTTAGCAGGGTCTCAACCGATCTGCAAGCACGCGAACGGAGCAGAATCGTGACGCATCGAGACGGAGACGGCCGTCGCTCCAAGCCAACACGCGTTTCCTATCGGTACAGTTGTTGGCTCAATTCTACAACCTGGTCCACGTTCGCGCTATCGATGATGGCGGCGCCGGCATCCATATTCGAGGGCACAATGCCATAGCGCAAATACAGAGTCAGTTGCATCACGGGGTAAAACCCCTGGATGTAGGGCTGCTGATCGACGGTGCAGCGGATATGCCCATCCTGGATCAGTCGTAACGTGGTGGGCGACAGATCGAAGCCGGCGGACCAATATCCCTGGTCCGCGAACTGCGCCTCAATGGCCCGACCGGCCGCCTCGGTATCCGATTGACCCGTCCCCAGGACGATGCGAATGTCCGGGTTCGCCTTCAAGGCTTGGGCGATCACGTCGGCGCCCTCGACGGGATCGTTGCCACTGACGACGACCGTCCAGCGCACGTTCTTGCCCTTGAGAATCGCCTGCTCACCAGCCAAGCGATCCTCCAGCGCTGAGACCCCTTCGTCGTGCATGGTCATCAGGATGTGGGCATTATCCGGAATGTGAGATGCGAGATGCCTGGCCAGCGCCTCGCCGGCCTCGTACAGCCGCTGGTTGACACTGCTCAATCGAGCGTTTGGACTGGCGTGGTCATCCACGTTGAACCCCACGACAGGGACGCCCTGATCCATCGCTTCCTGAATCACCTTATCAAAGGCCTCCGGATCGATGATGTTGACGGCGATACCATCGTAGCCATCCGCCACCGCTTGGCGAACCATTTCGGCCTGCGCCGGCAGATCCACGCCCTCGGTGCCCAGGAAATCGCACTGCACGCCCATCATCTTGGCCGCGTCGTTCATCCCCTTCTTCACCGGCCCAAAGAACTTGCCGTCGACGGCGCACGTCACGAACGCCAGGCGCAAAGGTTTCTCGGCATCGTGCGCATCCGGCTGCGCAGGACAGCCAGCCAGACACAACGTCGCGAGAACGCATACCAGCTTCTGCAGTCTTGGGAATCCCATGTCCAGCGCCTTTCTCATGCGAAGATACAGTAGCAAACGATCATGGCGATCACGAGCAACACGGCCAGAATGCGCGGATCGAGCAAACCACTGATCGGTTTCTCCGTGATGACCGCCAGCGGATTCTTCCAGCAGTAGCGCTCGACCTGCGCCGGATCGGGCGGGAGCGTCGCCAGACTCACGCCAACCAGAACGACGCTACAGATGCCAAAGAGGATGCCGGCCTGCAACATGAACGGCATGCCCAGCGTACGCGTGAACAACTGCCTGGCCTCGCCATCGCTGTCGAGACCGAGTACGAATCCCGATACCGCCGGGAAATCCAAGACGAAGACGACCGCCCCGAGAAGGAATCCGAAAATCAATGTCGCCAGAGCCGCCGGCGAGGTCGCCCGACGCCAGAAGATGCCCCAGATGAACACGGCGCTGATCGGCGGCGCCAAGACGGAGATCATCTGGTTGATGCCCTTGAAGATCCCCCCGAATCGCTCACCCTGCGTGGACCAGAGCATGGCCAGGACCATGACGACCACCGAGGTCACCTGCCCAATGCGCACGAGCATGTGATCGCTCGTGGTTGGCCGAGTGCGTTTGACAATGTCGATACTGACCAGCGTCGCCGTCGAATTCAGGGCGCCGGCCACCGTGCTCATCAGCGCCGCCAGCAACCCGGCGATGACCAAACCCTGCAAGCCGATCGGCAGGAGCCCTTTGATCAGCTCGATCAGGGCCTTGTCGCCGTTGTCGCCCACCTTGTCGCGAAACAGAACGTAGCAGAACACGCCGGGCAGGATCATCACCAAAGGGGTCAGGATCTTGATGAAGCCGCAGAAGATCGGCCCCAATTGAGCGTCCCGCTCACTCTTGGCCCCGAGCACACGCTGCACGATGGTCTGGTCCGCACACCAGTACCAAATGCCGATCACCGGATAGCCGATGACCATGTAGTACCAGGCGTATTGCCCCTCCTGGCGAATCACACTGAGTTGCCCCGGCTTGACGGCCTGGCGCAGGGCCTCCAGACTGTGGATATCCGCATCCCGGCCCAGGGCGATCACGCCGAACACCGTCACGGCCACGGCACCGACCAGCAGCAGAATCGTCTGGATAGACTCGGTGACAACAACGGCCTTCAGACCGCCGGTCACAGTGTAGATCACGGTCAAGAGAGAGACCAGAACGATCGACCATACGATAGGGACATCCACAAAATTCTGCACCATGACCGCGCCGGCGTAAAGGGAGACGCCAATGTGAATGAATAAGGCGCCGAAGACCGCCATGATCGCCAACACCGTACGCGAACCCGGGCCATAGCGGCCTTCAAGGTATTCGGGCAACGTTGAGACCTTGGTACGAAAGTAGAACGGGGCAAAGACCAGGCCGAGCAGGATCAACAGGAACGGCGCCATCCATTCGAAGTTGCCCACCACCATGCCGTCGTTGAAACCGGCGGACGCCAGGCCGATCAGATGAACGGTCGAGATGTTCGTCGCAAACAGGGCCAACCCCACCGTGCCCCAGCCCAACGACCGACTGGCGAGAAAATAGCCGGTGCTCGTGTCGGCTTGGCGCCGTCCGACGAATACGCCGATCCCTGTGATACCGAGCAGATAGGCCACAACGATCGTCAGATCAATCCAGCTGATCTCCATCCGTGTCTCCCCACCAATAAAGAATCCGTTCAGCCGCCAAACTCCTCGACGGCCTCAAACATGGCGACAATGTTCTCCGGCGGCACCTCGGGCAGGATATTGTGTACGGTGTTGAACACGAATCCCCCGCCGGGACTGAGGATCTCCAAACGTTCGCGAACGTGGGCCTTGACCTCTGCCGGCGTGGCGCGATTCAGAACGTGCCGCGTGTCACACCCGCCGCCCCAGAAGGTAATATCGGCGCCGAACTCGTCCTTCAATCGGCGCGGCTCCATATCGCGGCAATTCGTCTGTACGGGATTGATGACGTCATACCCGGCCTCGATCAGGTCGGGCAGTAACTCGTAGATGGACCCGCAGGAATGGAGAAACGTCTTCATGCCGCTGTGGGAATGGACGTACTCGCACAATTGGCGATGACGAGGCTTGAAGAGCTTGCGGTACAGTTCCGGAGGCATGAACGGTCCACTGTCCATCCCCAGATCGTCGCCGAAACGCAGAATATCGCAGAGATCTCCGACGGCCCGACACACTTTCTCCAGGGTGGCCAAGTGTCGCTCCATCAGGGCGTCGAGCAATCTCGCGACGTTGTCGGGCTCCGTGTAGAGATCCATGAGGAAGTTGTCCATCCGGCGTAGGAAGGTCCCCCATTCGAACAGGTTGCACCCACAGACGACCATCAGCGCGCGGTCCGATGACTCGCGCAATCGTAGCGTCCTCGCACGGAGTTGCGACCAGAAGTCCGCCTCGCCGGCATGGTCCCAGGGACTGTGAACCAGGGCGGCCCAGAGCACGCGCCCCATGGCGTCGTCGAGCGTCTCGAACGTCTCGGGATACCCGTCAAGGTAAGGGAAACACGTCTGGTCGAAGAACGTCCCCCCGGCCGGCATGCGGGCGATCACCCGGCCGGCCTGCTCGGCCTCGAAGGAACCATCGGGTCGAGGAACGGGGTGAAACCAGGAGGGGTATTGCGCGACACGGCCATTGGCCAGATGAATGTCATACCAGTCTTCGTCGCGCTCATTGAACACCCGCCCGATGTCGAGCACATCGGCACCGAAGCAATCGAGAATCTGCTCCTCCGGCTGGGCGAGTTGCTGAACGACGTCGTAGATGCGAGTGTGTCCGGTTTCGAAATGCAAATGGCTTTTGAGACGGCCGTAAGCCGTAGCCGAGATTCCCGAACTCGGTGTCGCCCCGAGATCAACGGGGACCCGGTCGGGCTCACAGTGGTCAATCGTCGATAGGATACGCTCACGAGGCGTCACTTGTCGGTATCACTCCTTCTAACCCTGGGTTCGTCCTGTATGCCACCGATCGATCTACAGATGTTTCCAGCAAAGCGATTATGGTCTATGAAAAGCAACTATGCAATATCATTCAAGCGCCAAGTCCGTAGCCACGGAAAAACCACCCAAACCATGATGGCAGCCCGGTCTACAAAAGGCACCGGAGCCCGTACCATGGGGCACGGACTCCGGTGCAGACACTTCATCATTCACTCTGGACCAATCCGGCATGTTCGTCACACCGGCGCCCAGAGCAACTCGTCACGTCCAAGACGCCAACAAGTCATTACTGCTCCGCTCGCACGGATCAGAACGGCTTGTACAGCGACGTGGTTCGGCCGGCCAAGCCCATCGCTTCACCGTAGGACAGGGTGCGATTGTAGAAACGCACGTCGTCGATCTGGCCAGTCAGGGCACGCTCCAGGTTCGCACCGTTGAGCCAGATGCCCAGGTGTCCCTCACCAAAGATGAAGGTCTCGGGGACCTCTGTCGGAATGCGCGAATCCTCCTGGATGCCATTGACGTACAGACTCGCCTCGGAGGGCGAAACCACGACGGTGACGTTGTACCACTGGTCCACCTCGGGCATCGTCGCGCTTTGCAGATTGTCTCCCATGCCGTTGACGCCGGCGGTGAAGTATCCGGGGCTGCTGACGTGCATGTGAACGTCACCGGCGGCCCAACCGTCACAGTGGAACAGAGAGAAGTATCCACTGGTCCAGGCGATATCGGTGTTCATCCACAGGGAGATGGTCAACTCACTAGCGGTTCCATCGCCGATCGCCGGCACCAGGATGGCGTCACCCAAACCATCGAGGCTGGCGATGCCACCGCGC